>JACDJC010003365.1_pt1 | contig 11666 bp, 6 predicted proteins | sample 7454191 | NCBI WGS metagenome assembly JACDJC01 (sample SAMN14253291, study PRJNA609438) | sludge metagenome | isolation source: sludge after 25d culture with pyrite and EDTA | collected 2018-12-20
AGGCCATGTAGAGGCTCAACCGCAGCCCGTGCAGCCCGTCGCGATACCCCTTCAGCGTGATGAATCGCCACCAAAACTGCCGCAGCGGTTGTAGCACGTAGTTGCGCGGCTTGGGCCGGATGCCCTGATCGTGCAGGATGCTCGCGTCGTGGTTTACGTAGAAGCGCTGCTTGGCGTGGAAGTGGGCCGGGTCGCGGTAGTTGTGGTGGATCAGCGGGTTTTGCAGATCCCCGACCGCGCCGTCCACCTCGCCCAGTTCGTGGACGGGGCGCGTGTAGCGGGCGTGGCCGAGGCGCATCAGCCGGAACTGGTAGTCGGGATACCAGCCCGCGCCCAGCGTCAGGCGACCGAAGATATAGTTGTGGCGCGGCACGTTCCAGCCGTTCTCCGGCCGCCCGGCGATGACGCGGCGAATCTCCGCGCCCAATTCCGGCGTGCCGCGCTCGTCGGCGTCCACGAAGAACACCCACTGCTCCTCATCGCCCGACGTGGCGGCATCGAGCGCCGCGTTGCGCTGGGCGGCGTAGTTGTCGAACGGCCGCTGGAAGATCTCGGCCCCGGCGGCGCGGGCCAGCGCGACCGTGTCATCGTCGCTGAAGGAGTCGAAGACGATGACGCGGTCGGCCCAACGCAGGCTGTCGATGCAGGCGACGACGTGGCGCGCCTCGTTCCGGGTCAGGATGATGGCGATGAGGACGGCGGGCGCTCCCATCCCGTCGGGCGGCCGGCGATTGTCCCGGCTCACTGGGCGCGCTCCAGCGACAATCGATAGTTGGCCTCGTCGCCGAAGAATTCGCGCAACACGATCTGCCACTGACCCGGGGCAATCGTCACAAAGGAGGTTATCGATTCGCCGTCGCCGGCCGAGTTCTCGTCGATCTCCAGAGCCGTCAGCCCGTCCGGCCCCCGCAGCGCCAGAACGATGTCGCTGTCCGAATCGGCGGCCTGGATGATGACGTTGATGGCATCGCCGGCCTGAGCGTTGAACGTCCAGGCCACGGTCGCGCCCGGTTCGACAGCGCCGATGATCGTGTCCCCGTAGCTCAGCAGTCCGGCCGCCTCCGGCGTGGCTGCCGGCGCGGCGCCGAGGGCGATCTCGTAATCGCCCGGCTTCCCGTCGAAATCACGAACCAGGACGATATATTGGCCATCGGCCTGGATTGTCAGTTCGATCGTCTCCGGCTCGCCCGCGGCAAACGAATCGACGGCCGCGACGCGTTCCACGTTGCCGTCCAGCAGCCAGACGTCCGGATCGAGACTGTCGTTCAGCGGCGTGACGCGAATGAGGATGTGATCGCCCGCCGCGGCTCCCAAAAACCAGGCGTGCGCCTCTTGCCGCTGCAGCGATTCCCGGCGCACTTCGCCGTAGACCAGATCGCCCGCGTCGTGGAAATTGGCGATCGGTTGGTTGCCCTCATCCAGCGAGACGATATAGAGGCCGCCCGCGGCCGAGAAGCTGCGCACCAGGATGGCGTATTCCCCGTTGACGGGTAGTTCGAAGCCTGAGATGACCTCCGGGTCGCCGCTGAACCCCTCATCCAGCGCCACGAGCTGCCGGCCGCCCGGCCCATACAGCTCAAGGATAGCGTCGAAGGAGGGCGCGCCGGGATCGACCACGATGTTGATGTGTTGCCGCGCCGCGCCGGTAAATACCCAGTAGTGCGGCTCGCCGGGCGGCAACCGGCTCTGGAGTGTCTGGCCGAAGGCGATTGGCCCCCCGCTGTCGTACTGCGGCCGATCGGACAGCGTCAGGGAGAGTGTGTAGCGGCCCGAGCCACGGAAAAAGTCGCTGACTTCGATCAGATATGCTCCCGGCTGGACCAACAGCAGATCGGTGACCGACTCCGTCGCCCCGGCATAACCGTTTTCCACGTGAGCCACGGCCTGCCGGTCGGGGCCTAACAGCGTCAGCGTCAGGTCGAGTTGTGGCGTCTCGGGTTGCAAGGAGATGGAAGCGTAGCGATTGCCGGCCGTGGTGAATGTCCACAGGTCATTGACGCCGCCGGTCAGCGTGGCATCGACGACGGCACGGTCGCCCTGCAACTCGCCGCGCACTACGACGTTGCCATCCTGGGCCGCGCTGCCCGGGCGCACATCAAAGACCCGCGCCGATTGCAATACCCGATCGAACACCTCTGTGGTGCGTTCCCGGTTTTCGGCCGAGGTGCTGAGGAGCAGAACGATCCGGGATGGCGGGTTAGTTCCGTCGTTTGCTTCGGGCGTGAAGAGCGCCACCCGCGTCCGCAGGTCGTTGGGATCAGGCGCGTTGAGGCCGACCGGCCCATCGGCGACGTCGACCACGTAGCCGTTAACTCCGTTGGCCGAAACGACAGGCATGACGGCCGTGAGGCGCACGGCCGACGGCGCGGCCGAGGCAAGCAGCTCCACCAGAGCGGTCGCCGGATCGGTCGCGGCCGCCGCCGGCGGGACAATGAGGCCCGCGACGTACGCGCCGCTATCAAACGATTTGCCTGCCAGCAAGCTGCGGCCCGTGCGCTCCGAATCGGCGGCAAATAGCAGATTGATCCCTAGCCGGTTATCCATGGTCGGCAGATTGACCTGATCGGTGAAATTGATCCAGTCAGGCGGGATGGAAAGAGTCAGGCCGGTCCGGTCGCTGCCGAGTAATTGCCAGCCGTCGGCCGTCGGCAGGGGCGGCTCGGTTGCCGCTTCGGTCGGATCGGCCGATGCCGCGCCGCCCGATTCGCGGGAGGAGGCGGTGTCGATCTCGCCGGCGCGGTCATTCCACTCCGGCTCCAGTGTGATTGACGGGTTGTTTTGAATTGCCGAGCGGCACGACGCGATCGCGGTGATCAGGATGCCGAAGACCAGATAAGGCACGTCGTGCTTCTGCATATGGGCTGCGGTTTATGGAACTTCCCAATCGGCGCCGAGGATAACGAGTACGTCGAAGTCGCCCGCGGGGTTCGTTCCGGTGCTGACGTTCAGTGGGGGGATGTTCATCAGACGAATCAGATATTGCACCGTGCCCGGATGGGAGCCGTAGTCGATGATCTGGGTCGTCGTGTAGGTGGCGGAATCGGCGTTGCCGATCTCCGTGACGGTCACGTTGTTGCGACGCAGGAACTCCTGGGTCTCGGCCGCCAGCCCGAAGGTCGGCGTGCCGTTGTAGATGGCCACGCGCGCGTCCTCCGTGGTGATTGCCGTCGGCAGCGCCTCGATCACCGGCGTCGGCACAACCGGCGGCGCAAACAGTTCGTCGCGCAAGGCGCGCACTTCCTCGCGCAGCGGCACAAGCACTTGCTGGCCGTCGAATGTGACGTCGTTGTAGACGTAGGAATAGTCCAGCACAACGTTGCGCATGTTCCCGGCCGGGATAGTGCGAACCAGATTGGCCAGTTGCAGCGCCTTGTTCAATTCCATGTTGGTGGCGACGTTGGCCTGGAACGACTGCCAGAGTTGGGGCGCGCTGAGCAGCAGTTGCGGCAGCGTGTCGAGCTGGGTGGCCTGCTCGCGCACGGACATGATCACCTGTTGCTGGCGGCCGGCGCGGTCCACGTCGCCGCCGAAGGTGGCTCGCGTGCGGGCATATTTCAGCGCCGTGGCTCCGTCGAGCCGTTGCCGCCCGGCGTCGATGACGAACGGATCGTAGCCGTAGCAGTTATCGGGATAGGTCTGGTCTTCGATGCGTTCGGGAACGTCCACGACAATCCCGCCCATCAGATCGACGAAATCGACGAAGGCCTTGAAATCGACGGTGACGTAATAGTCGATCGGCACGCCCAGAAATGCTTCGACCGTCTCGACGGCAAGGGCCGGGCCGCCGCCCGGCAATTCGTAGGCCTGTCCCAGAAAGTAGGCCTGATTGATGCGATTGACGCCGAAATTGGGAATCTCCACCCACAGGTCGCGCGGCAACGACAGGAGCGAGGCCGACTTGCTGACCGGGTCAATTGTGGCGACGATGATGGTGTCGCTGTGGGTGGGGCCTTCCTCGTCGCAGCGCAGGTCGACGCCCAGAAGCAGCACGTTCACCCGCTCGACGCCCGCCCAGTCGGGGATGGCATCGGCCGACACGCCGCCCGATTGCGCCGGCGCCGTTCCGGCCGACACTTCCGGCGCGGTCTGACCGCCGGTGGATTGACCCGCGCTCGGGTTGAAGTCCACGCTGACGTTATCGGAAACCGACGCCAGCCCGCGGATGGTTCGGAATAACCACACCGAACTGAGGATGAGCAACAAAAGCCCCAGCCCCAGAAGCACTGCCAAAGCCCAGACCGGCAGCCGGATGCCGGAGTTGCGACGAGGTCCACGCGAATCAGTAGACATAAATAACTTAACCAAACAGTTGGTGCAACGGGCATTATAGCCAGCGCCTGTTGATCCGGCAATTCCCTTGTCCGAACGCTCAGGGACGGGTTGGGGGAGGAAACAAATACTCGCCCGACTTGTGGCGGCGATAGGCCGCATGACCAACCTGCGCCCCCGCCAGCCATTCGGTCAGCCCGGCCTCATCACCCCGCGCCAGGGCCTCGCGCACCGCCGCCAGTTCGTTTTCATAGGCGGCCAGCGCGTCGAGGATGGCCTCCCGGTTGGTGAGCAGGATGTCGAGCATCATGCGCGGATCGGAGCCGGCCAGGCGGGACGTGTCGCGAAAGCCCGACGCGCTGACGGCCCATTGCTGTTCGTCGGTCGCGACGCGCATAAGCGTGGATGCGACGAGCGCCGGCAGATGACTGACCGCGGCGACCAGACGGTCGTGTTCGGCCGCGTCGAGCACCAGAGGGCGTGCGCCCACGGCGTCGACCAGAGCCAGTGCCGTCGCCCACAGCGCCGGAGACGTCCGCCGGCTTGGGCAAAGCACGAACGTCTGCCCGTGGAACAGGTCGGCCGTGGCCGAAGCCAACCCCGCCGTTTCCTTGCCGCACATCGGATGGCCGCCCAGGGCGGCGAACGCGGGCGGCAGGGCGTCCATGGCGGCCACCACGGCCCGCTTGGTGCTTCCCAGATCGAGCACGGCGCATCCCTCCGGCCGCAGCGCGGGCAGGCGAACCAGCGTGTCCAGGATAACGCGCGTGGGCGTCGCCGGCACCAACAGGTCGACCGGCGGCGTGTCGTCCGTCAGCTCCTCCACGGCCGCGTCGACGATCCCCTGCCGCAGCGCCGTTTGCCGGACGTCCGGCCGGCGCTCCACGGCCAGCAACGAAGCCACCCGGCCGCGCAACGCCAGCGCCAGCGAGCCGCCCATCAGCCCCAGGCCTACGATGCCGAGGCGCAGACCGGACAGGGGATCACCCGCAACAGGGCTGGTGACGGAGTCGGCAACGGGATCGTCAGGTGTTGTCATCTCTACCCGGCATTATAGACGAGAGCACGGCAAATCGGCTATCCTCAGCGAGTACCCCGGTTACCGGCCGCCGCCTGCGTAAATTTGCCCGCTAAATTGTCGCCCCACCACCTTGTGCTACAATCATGCCCATTGCGGGCGGCTGCCCGCCGGGCGCCTGTCCTATAGCGATCACCGGCGGTTCCACCAATTTAGAACCCGACATTTCCCCTTAACAGCGAGAGCGCAATATAACGCAAGAGACCGCGGGCCGGCCAGGGCCGATTTTCGCGCACCGGCAAGCGGTCGGTGGAGGCACAATAATGAGCGATGATTTTATCTTTCGCGGCTCGGTGGCCGAACTGGATGAGGCGGTCCAGCGTATTCTGGATCGGGAGGACGAACGCCAGGCTTCGACGATCATCCTGATCGCCAGCGAGAGCGAGGCGCCGGAGGCCGTGAGCGAGGCGCTCGGCAGCCGGCTGGGCAACATCTATGCCGAGGGCTACCCGCGCGAGGAAAGTCGCCGGCAGCGCGAAACCGACATCACCGATATCGACATGGAGCTGGCCCATTACCGCCGCTACAGCGATCCGCGCTATTACAAGGGCGTGGAGAACGCCGATCTTATCGAAGCGCTGGCGCGGCGGCGGGCGGCCGAGCTTTTCGCCGCCAACGGCATCGGCCCCGATAACCTGTTCGTCAACGTCCAGCCTCTCAGCGGCGCGCCGGCCAACAGCGCCGTCTATACCGCGTTGCTCCAGCCCGGCGACACCATCATGGGCCTCAATCTCAACGACGGCGGCCATCTCACCCACGGCTCCCCTGTCAACCGCTCCGGCAAGGTCTACAAGGGCGTGCCCTACTTTGTCGATCCGGAAACCGAGATGCTGGACTACGACGCCATCGAGCGCACGGCGCTGGAGGCCCGGCCGCAGATCATCGTCGCCGGCTACTCCGCCTATCCCAAGATCATCGACTGGCAACGTTTTCGCGAGATCGCCGACAAGGCAGGCGCTTATCTCCTGGCCGACATCGCCCACATCTCCGGCCTCGTCGCCGCCGGCGTCCACCCCAGCCCCATCGGCATCGCCGACGTCGTCTCCACCACCACGCACAAAAGCCTGTGCGGGCCGCGCGGGGCCATGCTCATGACCCACCGGCGCGACATCGCCCGCAAGCTCGACCGCGCCGTCTTCCCCGGCGAGCAGGGCGGCCCCCACGTCAACACCATCGCCGCGCTGGCCGTGGCCCTCAAGCTGGCCAACACCGACCAATTCCGCGCGCTCCAGCAGCGTATCGTCGACAACGCCAACCGGCTGGCCCAGCAGCTCCAGGAGCACGGCATTCGCGTGGTCGGCGGCGGCTGCGAGAATCACCTGCTGCTGATCGACACCAAGAGCGTAACCGTCGATGGTGTCCACCTGACGGGCGACATGGGGTCGCGCATCCTCGACGTGGCCGGGATCGTCGTCAATCGCAACACCATCCCCGGCGACAAGGGCGCGCTTTCGCCCACCGGCATCCGCATCGGCACAGTCTGGGTCAGCCAGCTCGGCTTCGGGCCGGAGGAGATCGACCTGCTGGCCGAGGCAATCGCCACCGTGCTGAAGGGCGCTCGGCCCTATGCCTATGCCGTCTCCGGCGGCAAGCGCGAACTGCGGGCCAAGGTCGATTACCGGGCGCTCAAGCGCGGCCGGGCCATCGTTCGCCGCCTGCGCCACGCGCCGCAGCCGGCCGCGGGCACAACGGTCTCCCTGCGCGGAGCCGAAGCCGGGCGCTTCCTGAACGGCGCGTTGACGAGCGATGTGAACGCGCTCGCCGACGGCCAATCGCAACCGACGCACCTGTTCGGGCCGGACATGAGTTTCGACGCGACGCTGGAGCGCGCGGCGGCCGACCGCTATCTGCTGCATTTCGACGAAAGCGACGAGGCGGCCGAGGCGGCAGAATGGCTCCAGGCCCTCTCCGATGGCTATGCCCAGTTCGACGACGCCTACGCCCGCCTGCCCGGCCCCATCGTCGCGCAGGTGGAGCCGATGGACGTCGGCGCGGCGGTCGGCGCGGCCCTGTCGCGCGTGGCCGGTGGTGTGGCAGCCGCTCTCCATAAGGATGCGGCGACAACAACCGGCGCCTTCGCCGACGCCAAGCCCTGTTTCATCGGTCGAGAGCGCCGGGTATCGGGCGGCGACCCGCTGCCGCCTTTCGCGTGGCAGGAGCCGGTCGACCCGCCGCTGCTGATCACGCCTCTGCACGAAACCCACAAGGCGATGGGCGCGCGCATGGTCCCGTTCGCCGGCTACGACATGCCCGTCTGGTACACCAGCGTCGGCGAGGAGCACGCCGCCGTGCGCCAGACGGCCGGCCTGTTCGACGTCAGCCACATGGGCGTCTTCGACGTCGGCGGCCCCCACGCGGCGGAGCTGCTCAACCTCGTCACCACCAACGACGTGCCTGGGCTGAAGGTTGGCGAATCGCACTATACCTACTTCCTGCTGCCCGACGGCAGCGTCGTCGACGACCTGATGATCTATCGCACCGGCGAACAGAACTACATGGTGGTCGTCAACGCCTCGAACAACGACAAGGACTGGACGTGGCTCAATGGCGTCAATGAGGGGCGCGTGATGATCGACGCCGACCGCCCCTGGGCGCGAGTGCAGCACCCGGCGGTCGTCCGCGACCTGCGCGACCCGCGGCACGGCGCCGACTGCCGCGTCGACATCGCCCTGCAGGGGCCGCGCGCGGCCGACATCCTGACCGCGCTCTCCGGCGGCGATGTGGCCTTTGCCCGACGGTTGAAGGCGCTGCCCTGGGCGGGCGTCCTGAGCGCCAACGTCGGCGGCTTCGACCTGATCATCTCGCGCACCGGCTATACGGGCGAGCGGATCGCCTACGAGCTGTTCATCCATCCCGACCGCGCCGTGGAGCTATGGAACGCGCTGCTGGCCGCGGGCGAGCCGTTCGACATGAAGCCGTGCGGGCTGGCCGCGCGCGACAGCACGCGCACCGAGGCGGGCCTGCCGCTCTATGGCCATGAGCTGGACGGGCCGCACAACCTGAACCCGGCCGACGCGGGGTTCGGCAGCTTTGTGAAGATGTGGAAGCCGTTCTTCATCGGCCGCCGCGCCTTCGTCGAGCACGAGCAGACGCGCGACCGCATCGTCGTTCGCTTCCGCATGAACGAGAAGGGCGTGCGCCGGCCGGAGCCGGGCGACCCGGTGCTCGATCGCCGCGGCAAGGTCGTCGGCCGCGTCACCAGCTGCGCCATCGACGCCGAGGGCTACCTGCTGGGCCAGGCCGTCGTGCCGGTCGCCATGAGCGAGCCGGGCACGCCGCTCGGCGTCTATCAGTTGGGCGGCGGTGCGCGACCGATCAAGGCTCCCGACCGCATCGACCTGGGCAGCCGCCTGCCCATGCCCGACCCGGCCACCGTGCTGACGCGCTTCCCCGAGCGGAAAAAATAAGGGAGCATTCGCTGGAATTGACATGATCCCGGCAAAACGATACGATCGCCGGGTTTGGCGAGGAGTGGAAAATGCGACGCGAAGTATTAACCTGGTCTGACGTCGACAAGCTCATCGACTATCTCGTGCCGCAAATTCGCGGCCGGTTCGATTCGATGGTCATCGTCACCCGCGGCGGCATCGTGCCCGGGGGCATGCTGGCCGAGGCGCTCGACATCACCTATATCCTGACCGCCTCGGTGCGGTTCCCGTCCGACTTTCCCGGCATGCAGCCGGAGATGGTGAAGTACGCCATCCCCGAGTTCATCCAGTTCCCCGACGAGGAGGTGCTGCGCGGCCGTCGCGTGCTGGTCGTCGATGACGTCTGGACCAAGGGGCGCAACAGCGTCACCGTCGCCAACCGCATCGACGCCGCCGGAGGTATCCCCGAGATGTGCGTGCTCCACTACAAGCCGTCCTACTCGCTTTACCCCGGCTACGCGCCCACCTACTATGCCGCCGTCACCGACGCCTACATCATCTACCCGTGGGAGCTGGATCGCGGGCCCGAGGTGCTGGGGGTGTGGAACTAATGACGAATGACGAACTCGAAAAGCCTCGCCGCCATGCGTTCCTGATTCGTCATTCCTGATTGAACTGAAATGAGCGTCGTTTAAGATGGGAATGTCCGGTTGTTGATGAACCGGCCGGGATGGGCTATTATCGGCCCGTTAACATGAATGCGCCCAAGAACCCGGTGACCACTGGGTCCCTGGCGGCGGAAGCCGTCGAACCGTGTCAGGTCCGGAAGGAAGCAGCACTAAGATGTCTCTTCCGGGTGCCCAGGATCACCTGGTCGGTCATCGGGTCCTTGGGCGCATTTGTCCGATAGCCGGCGACGAGTACCGGCAGACGGCGGCCCGTGACGAAAGCCCTGAAATCCCCCACCCCTAATCACATCAAACGATACTCTTTTTTAGCCGCCGCGCTGCTGTTGGCCGTCTCCTGCCGCCCGTCGGAGTTGACCTACACCATCCACGACGGAGCGACGGCCGTCTCAGTAACCGGCCAATATGAGACCGCCGGCGACGTGCTGGCCGCTGCCGGGCTGTCGCTTGGGTCGGAAGATACCGTGTCGCCCGCGCTCAGCACCCCCGCCGACCCGGCCACGCCCATCGCCATCGACCGCGCCGCCGAGGTGACGGTCATTGCACTCGACAGCGTGACAACCTACCGCACGCAGCAGGAGACGCTGGGCGGTTTCCTGGTCGAGGCCGGGCTGACCCCGCCGCCGGGCGTGCGGCTGCTGGCCGACGACGAAGAGGTGGCCCCGGAAGCCGCCGCCGACCACCCGCTGCCCGCCCGGGTCGTCCTTGATCCTTACAAGCGCGTCATCATCACCGACGGCGACGAGCGCTGGGCGCTGCGCACGACGGCGCTGACGGTGGGCGAGGCGCTGGTGGAATCGGGCGTGGCGCTGGCGGCGCTCGATGCCGTCATTCCGCCGCGCGAGGCTCCGCTCTCGGCCGATCTGGAGATCGTCATCAAGCGCGCCGCGCCTTATGTCGTCGTCGCCGACGGCCAGACGGTGGAGGCGGCCAGCGACGCAACCGTGGTCTTCGACGTGCTGGCCGATAACGGCATCGCCCTGGGACCGCTCGATTACACCCGCCCGGCGGCCGACGCGATCGTGGCCCCCGGCGACACCATCGAGGTCGTGCGCGTCACCGAACGCATCGACGCCGAGGACGTGCCCATCCCCTTCGAGACGGTCTACGAGGCGGCGGCCGATATGGAGATCGACACCCTTGTCGAGGCCTCGTCCGGCAGCGGCGGTGTGCTCCAGCGCCGGACGCGCGTGCGGCTGGAGAACGGCGTCGAGGTATCGCGGACACCCGACGGCGAGGTCGTCACCGTCGTCCCGGTCAATCGTGTGCTGCGCTACGGGACCAACATCGTCGTGCGCACCATCGACACCCCCAGCGGCCCGGTCGAATACTGGCGCAAGGTGACGTTGTACGCCTCGTCCTACACGGCCACCAGCGCCGGCAAGAAGCCGGGCGAGCCGGGCTACGGCATCACCGCCAGCGGCGTGCAGGCCGGGACGGGCGTCGTGGCCGTCGATCGGTCCGTCGTGCCCTTCCGCAGCTACGTCTACGTGCCCGGCTACGGCGTCGGCTTCGCCGGCGATACCGGCGGCGGCATCCGGGGTCGCATGATCGACCTGGGCTACGATGAGGATGAGTACCGGTCATGGCACGGCTACGTCGACGTCTACTTCCTCGGCCCGCCGCCCCCGGCCGAAGACATCCGCTGGATACTGCCTTAGTGAATAGTCCTGCTGCCCACCGCCCACTGTTCACTGCTCCCTCTCCGCCATTTTTCACGCCCGGTTTATGTGAACCCTTCCCCCTCTGTGGCATGATTACAGGCAGAGGGTCGTCTGCGTAGTGCCGGCGACCCTTTCCTGTCTGCCGGCTGCGCGGCGACTTCCGGGCTACGTTTTCCCTGGCCGGCGACGCGGCTCCAAACAACCTGACACCCTGTCCGGAGGGATTCCGGAAATCATAATACCTGTTCCTGGAGGGGTATCACATCATGAGAACCTATGTCGAGCGATTGGATGGCCGCCGCCTGCGGCCGAGGGTTGTCCTTCCCCTGGCGTTGCTGTCGCTGTTCCTGGTGCTGCTGGGCCGCGCGGCCGCCCAGGGAGATGAGGTCGTTCCCACCTTCACCATCGAGAATGTCGTCGTCGACGGCAGCGTGTCCATCCTGGCCCAGGATTTTCCGGTCAATCAGGACTTCGTCGTCACGATGGGGCCGATCGGCACGCTGGGCATCAACGGCACGCCGGTCGCCATCACCAATTCGGGCCTGTTTGGCGCGTTCTCGGCCACCTATCCCATCCCGCCCAACCTGATCGGCGCGCGGCA
>JACDJC010003367.1_pt1 | contig 11661 bp, 6 predicted proteins | sample 7454191 | NCBI WGS metagenome assembly JACDJC01 (sample SAMN14253291, study PRJNA609438) | sludge metagenome | isolation source: sludge after 25d culture with pyrite and EDTA | collected 2018-12-20
GGCGCGAAGACGCTACCGCAAAGCGCCCAGGTCGGACTGTTCGTCGGACTGCTGATCGGCTTCGGCGTGAAGATGCCGATCTTCCCGCTGCACGGCTGGCTGCCGCTGGCACACGTCGAGGCACCAAGTCCGGTATCGATCCTGCTCTCCGGCATTCTGCTGAAAATGGGCTCCTACGGCCTGTTGCGCGCAGTGTGGACGCTGCCGTCGGCAGCCGAAGCGCTGCAGAGTTTCCTGATGGCGCTGGCGCTGACAAGCATCGTCTACGGCGGCGTGCTGGCATGGAAACAACGCGACCTCAAGGCGATGATCGCCTACTCGTCGGTGTCGCACATGGGTGTGGTGTTACTGGGGCTGGCCGCACTGAACACCGCCGGGCTCACCGGCGCCGTGATGCAGATGGTGGCGCATGGCCTGGTGGCCGGGGCGCTGTTCCTGCTGATCGGCCTGTTGTACGAGCGCACCCACACCCGCGACCTCGGCGACTACAGTTCGCTGGTCAAGACGATGCCGCGCTTCGCGTTCTTTACGGTGCTGGCGTTCATCGCCGCGGTCGGCATGCCGGGCACCGCCGGCTTCATCGCCGAACTGCACGCGCTGGTCGGCGGCTTCGAGCGCTGGGGCGCATGGATGGTACTGCTGTCGATCACCATTGTCATCAGCGCAGCCTATGCCATTCGCACCATAAGCCGGCTGTTTACCGGGCCGGTGTCGGCCCGGATGCACAATCTGCCCGACCTGCGCCGCAGCGAACTGGCGGCCGCCGCCGTGTTGACCGGTGGCAGCGTGGCGCTCGGCCTCTACCCGGCCCCGCTGCTGCATCTGATTGCGGCCTCGGTCAACCACCTGGCCCAACCCTTTACCCCGCTGCTGCCCCTATGAGCGCGCATCCCCCGCCCCCGGCCAACGGTCCGATTGCCTGGCTGCACGATCTGGTGCACCACCTGGAGCACGTGCTGCCGGCGCAGGCGCCAATCAAGGATTTCGTCCATCACAACACGCTGCACGGATTTCAGCACCTGTCATTCCGCGAAGCACTGGCCGCAGCCGAGGCCGAAACGGGTGCACATGGCTTCGAGCCGGCTGAACGCTTCCGCACCTATTTCCAGCAGGGACGGATCGACCTCGGCGATCTCAACGCCGCGCTCGACGAGACCCCCGAGCTGCAGGCCGATGCGGCATTGCCCGGCGGAATCGCGCGGCGCGAGGTGCTGCTCGCCGGACTGCGCTTCGATCTGGCGCCGCTGGCTGCCAGCACGCTCGACTGGCGGATCGCGGACCTGGACGCGCTGACCCGCTTTCAGGACGGAGTGGGCGACGCCGCGCAGGCGCGGGTGCTGGCCCAGGCGCAGACCCTGTCCGGGCTGTGGGCAGCCTGCCAGGCTGTGCTGGACATCAGCCCCGGCGCGCACGAAGAATCGGTCGAACGCCTGCCCGAGGAAGACGAAGCCACCCGGGTATGGAGCGAGCGCCAGCTCAAGCACGACGCCACCGAGCAGCTGGCCGTCCTGCTGGATCGGGTCGGACGCGATCTCAGCCTGCGCGGGCTGCTGCAGGCGCTGACCGGACGCGACCTGATGGACGAGCTGCGGCCCTACCTGATCCGCCATCTGGCGGCGCACCTCGACCAGGGCATGGTCGCCTGGCACAACCCGTCGCGGGCGCAGGGCCTGTATGCCGCCTGGCTCGCCAGTGCGCGGCACGATCCACATTTCGAACTCAACGAGCTGCCGGGCTGGGAGTCGATTTCCGAACGCCTGCCCGATGATCCCACCGCCTGCATCCTGCAGGAACTGCAGTTGCTCGGCCTGGCCGAAACCGACTGGGCCAGCTATCTCGGCCTGCTGGCCAAGGAACTGCCGGGCTGGTCGGGCATGGTGCTGTGGCGCCACCAGCATCCCGGCCACGGCGGCGAAACGACGCCGATCGACATGCTGGACTACCTGGCACTGCGACTGGTGCTGGAACGCGTCTACGCCGCCCGCCTCAGCGCCGCACATTTCAACTGCGAACCCAGTCTGCCCGGCCTGCGCGGCCATCTGCGGCGTCACCCGGCGGAGCAACTGGTGCGGTTGACGCTGTACACCGGCCAGCTGCCCGAGTGGCTCGAAGATCATGGCCACCGGCTGGTACGCAATACGGTCCATTCCCTGCACGAGGCCGACGATGGCGACTGGCTGCCGGTCGCCCGCCTGATCAACGTCTGGCAGTCCCAGCCGCAGAACAGCGAGACGTTCACCCGCGGCGCGCACGCCTGGCCGCTGTTTGTACTGTGCCAGCATCTGGGGCTGTCTGCCGCGGCGCTGATGGCATTGGGGCGGGACGGCGCGATCGGCGTGCTCGACTGCCTGCATGAACTGACCCCACACACCACCGGCTGGGTGTGGCTGCAGGCGTACGAGCGGCATTACCGCGAACAGGTTTTCAGCGCGCTGGTCGCCAACCAGGACCGCGGCCCGTGGAAAACCCGCGCGACACGCCCCGAGGCGCAGCTGATGTTCTGCATGGACGACCGCGAGGAAGGCCTGCGTCGCCACCTGGAAGAACTGGCACCGGAACTTGAAACGCTCGGTGCCGCCGCGCATTTCAACGTCCCGCACGCCTGGTGCGAACTCGACGCCACCACCACGGTGCCGCTGGCGCCGGTGATCCCGACGGTGGTGATCCCCGCACACGAAGTCCACGAAGTGCCGCAACAACAAGACCGCCTCCTCTACACCCGGCATGCCCGTCGACGCCACACCCGGCTGGCGTGGAAAACCCGGCTGATGCAGGGCACCCGCCTCGGTCTGATCGGGCCGCTGCTGGGCAGCCTCGCCGCCGCGCCGCTGACCCTCGGGGTGCTGGCGGGCAAGGCCTTCGCACCGCGGATGCTGGGGCGCCTGTCGGACACGCTGCGGCGCCGCTACGATCTGCCGATCGCCACCCGCATCGACTTCGTCGTCCCCAACGACAGCCCGGCCGCGACCCCCGAAGCGCGCCAGCCCGGGTTCACCGACGTCGAGCAGGCCGACCGGGTGCAAACCCTGCTGCGCGGCGGCGGCCTGACCCACGGTTTCGCGCCGCTGGTCGTCATCGCCGGCCACGGCTCGCACAGCCAGAACAACCCGCACGCCTCAGCCTACAACTGCGGCGCCTGCGCCGGCAATTTTTCCGGCCCCAACGCGCGGCTGGTCACGGCGATGGCCAACCGCGCCGAGGTGCGGGCGCTGCTCGCCGAACGCGGCATCGTCATCCCCGACGACACCTGGTTTGTCGGCGGGATCCACGACACCTGCGACGACGTGGTCAGCTGGTTCGACACCGATCTGATTCCGGCGGCGCTGCAGCCCGCGTTCGTCGCGCTGCAGCGGCAGGTCGACCGCGCCAGCGAACTGCACGCGCAGGAGCGCAGCCGCCGCTTCATGTCGGCGCCGCTGTCGATGACGCCCAAAACCGCCTGGAAACACGTGATCGGCCGCGCCAACGACTACTCGCAGGCACGTCCGGAACTCGGTCACGCCAACAACGCGTCGGCCTACATCGGCCGCCGCTCGGCCACCCGCGGAGCGTTTTTCGACCGCCGCATCTATCTCATTTCCTACGACCCGACGCAGGATCCCGACGGCAGCATCGTCGAACGGCAACTGCTGGCCAATGGCGCGGTCGGCGCCGGGATCAGCCTCGAATATTATTTCTCGACCGTCGACAACGAGCGCTACGGCTGCGGCACCAAGACCACGCACAACATCGCCGGCCTCCTCGGGGTGATGGAAGGCGCGGCTTCCGACCTGCGCACCGGCTTGCCGCGGCAGATGATCGAAATCCACGAAGCAATGCGGGTGCTGGCGGTCGTGGAACAGAGCACCGAGCTGCTCACCGCGGTTTATCTACGCCAGCCGCCGCTGCAGGAACTGGTCGGCAACGGCTGGATCCAGCTCGCCGCCAAGGACCCCGACAGCGACGCCATCCACCGCTTCGTACCCGGCACCGGCTGGGTGAAATGGCAGCCCACCCGGGTCGACCTGCCCACCGTGAACCGTTCGGCCGACTGGTATCGCGGCCAGCGCGACGCCTTGCCGCCGGCGCTGATCGAACGCGGAGCGAAACCCGGATGCTGAATCCCGTGCTCCCCTTCGGCCTGATCGCCCTCGTTCCCCTGCTGCCGCTGCTCGCGGCGCTGGCGATCGCGCTGCTGCATCTGGCCGGCCCGGCGCGCGGCGAGGCCGGCGAACGGCTAAGCGCCCGGCTGTCGCTTGGCGCCAGCGGGATCGCCCTGGTCACGCTGCTGGGACTGGATATTCAGGCACTGATCCACGGCATGCCCGGCATGCTCGTGCTGGGCAACTGGTTCAGCAGCGGCGAGCTGGCGTTCCCGATTTCGTTTCTGCTCGACGGACTCGGACTCGGCTTCGGCACGCTGGTCGCCTTCATCGCACTGGTGACGCTGAAATTCTCCGTCGCCTACATGCATCGCGAGCCGGGTTTCCACCGCTTCTTCATCGGCATGAACCTGTTTGTCGGCGGGATGCTGCTGATCGTGCTGGCGGGCAACGCCGCGCTGACTTTCGTCGGCTGGGAATTCGCCGGCGTCAGTTCGTGGATGCTGATCGGCTTTGCCTACAACCGCCCCACCGCCACGCTCAATGCCCAGCGCGCCCTGATCACCAATCGCATCGGCGACGCCGGCTTCATCCTGGGGCTGGCGCTTGCGTTCCTCTGGCTCGGTGGATTCGGCTGGGACACGCTGGCCGAGGGCGCCGCGCAACTGCCGACGCTCTACAGCGGTCTGCTCGCGCTGGGCTTTGTCATCGCCGCGCTGGCGAAATCGGCCCAGGTGCCGTTCTCGCCGTGGATCACGCGTGCGCTTGAAGGCCCCACTCCGTCGTCGGCGATTTTCTACGGCGCGATCATGGTCCACGCCGGGGTGTTCCTGCTGCTGCGGCTCCAGCCGGTACTGCTCGAAGCGCCCGGAATGATGGCGCTGATCGCCGTGCTCGGCGCCACCACCGCACTCTATGGCTGGGTCGTCGGCTACGTGCAAAGCGACGTCAAATCCGGCCTCATGTTCGCCACCCTTACCCAGGTCGGGCTGATGTTCCTCGCCTGCGGACTCGGCTGGTTCGAACTCGCGGCCTGGCACGCTGCGCTGCACACCATCTGGCGCGCCTGGCAGTTCCTCGCATCACCCTCCTATATGCATCTGTTGAGCGCGCCGACGTCGGCCGCACCGGGCTGGCTGCAACGCCACCCGCGCCTGTACACCGCGGCGCTGCAGCGCTTCTGGCTGGAACCGCTGGCCGACCGCCTGCTCACCCGCTCGACCCAGGCGCTGGCACGCGACGCGCGCGCGCTCGACGAGAACGTGATCAGCCGCATGGTCGGGCTGCCCGCCAACCAGCGTGCCGCCACCCTCCTCAACGACCCTGGCCTGGTCGAAGGCCGCGGCCTCGCCGGCCGCAGCCTGGCCTGGATCGCCGACCGCCTCGACCGCTTCGAACACCACCTGGTGTTGCAGGGCGCGGGCGGCCTGCTGGGGGCGGGGCTGCACCGGCTCGGCCAGATGTTCAAGCAAGTCGAAAACCTGCTGGAGCAGCCGCGCTACCTGCTGCTGATCGTGATGGTGACGCTGGCGGTGATTCTGTGATGACCGAACTGTTCTGGAACCAGCACGCTTCCTGGCCGATGCTGGCGACGCTGCAGCTGTTGCCGCTGCTCGGGGCGCTGCTGGTGTGGAAACTGGGCGAGACCCGGCTCGCCACCAGCCTCGCCCGCGCGATTGCCGGAGTCGAATTGCTGCTGGCGATCGCGCTGTATCGCCAGTTCGATGCCGGCGCCGCCGGCTACCAGTTCGCCGAACGACTCGACGGCCTGATTCCGCTCGGCTACCACGTGGGCGCGGACGGCATCACCGTGCTGTTCGTGCTGCTGGCGGCGCTGATCGTTTTCCTGATCACGCTCTACACCCTGGTCCGCGGACTCGCGCAGAGCGGTCGCCTGCTCGCCGTGGTGCTGGCTTTCGAAGCCACCCTGATGATTCAGCTGGCGACCTTCAATCTGCTGTGGTTCGTGTTGGCGTCCGGCGTCGAAATACTGCTGGTCGGCTATCTGATCGGCCACTGGTCGAATTCGCCGCAACGTGACGACGCCAAATCGCGCTTCTACCAGTTCCAGGGCATGGGCATGGCGATGCTGCTGATGGGCGTGCTGACGCTGGGATGGACGGTGCACGACATGACCGGCGCCGCCTGGAGCGTCGACCTGTTTGATCTGGCCGGACACGCGATTCCGCCGCAACTCGGTGCGGTGATCTTCTTCTTGTTGTTTTACGGACTGGGTGTGCGCACCCCGATTTTTCCGCTGCACGGCTGGCTGCCGACGGTGGCGCAGCATGGCAACGTGGCGATGGCCCCGGCACTGCTGTTGGGGGTGAAGATCGGCATCTACGGCATGGTGCGCTTCGTCCTGCCGATACTGCCCGAAGCCTCGTCACACTGGGCGCCGCAGGTGGTGGGCTTCGCCGCCGCCGGGGTGTTCTATGCCGCGCTGCTGGCGTTCCAGCAAAACAGCCTGCGCCGGCTGATCGCGTTTGCGGTGATCAGTCACACCTCGCTGGTCATCATCGGCCTGTTCGCGCTCGACCGCGTCGCCATGGAAGGCGCGCTGCTGCTGGCGCTGAACTTCGGTCTGGCCGCCACCACCCTGATGCTGATGACCGGCCTGGTCTATCGCCGCACCCGCACCACCCGCCTGCAGCGGCTGGGCGGGCTGATCGACGTCATTCCCGGAATCGGTCTGACCTTTCTGGTCGCCGGCCTGGCGATCGTCGGGATGCCGGGTACCCCGGGTTTCGACGGCGCCCACCTGATGCTCGAAGGCGCGATCGCACGTTTCGGCGCGCTGCCCACCATCGCCGCTGCCCTCGGCAACGTCGCGGCCGCCGGCTTCCTGCTGTGGGCGTTTCAGCGTGCCTTCCTCGCGCCCGCGCCGACCACGCAGCCGAGCTACGAGCGCACCCATGGCATCGAGGCCCTGATCGCCGGGATCCTGGTGATCGTCATGCTGGTGGTCGGCTTTTACAGCAGCCCCTGGCTCGATCTGATCGACATGCCGATCCAGACACTGGCGGAGACCTTCAGCCATGAATAACTGGCCATTGCTCTCGCTTCTGCTGCTGACCTACCCGCTCGGCGCGCTGCTGATCTGGCTCGCCCCCGCCCGCTTGCCGACGCGCGCCATCGCGCTCACGGTCAACCTGATCGGGCTCGCGGTCGCGAGCGCCATCCTGATCGGCTTCGCCCCGTCGGCCGGCGGCTTCCAGTGGGTCGAGCAGACCGCCTGGATTCCCAGCCTCAACGTCCATTACGCGGTCGGCGTGGACGGCATCTCGGTGCTGTTCCTGCCCACCACCGCGCTGCTGTTTCTCGGTGTCACCGTCGCCTCGTGGACCCGCACCCACACCCTGCCGCGGCTGTATCACAGCCTGCTGCTGCTGCAGGCCGGGGCGACGCTGGGGGTGTTCAGCGCCACCGACACCATCCTGTTCTTCCTGTTCTGGGAACTCTCGCTGGTGCCGTTCTATTTCCTGGTGAGCCTGTGGGGGGTCGGCCCGCAACGCGTCTACGCCGCGACCAAATACACCCTGATCATGTTCGCCGGCGGCGTGCCGCTGCTGTTCGGCTTCCTGCTGCTGGCATTCAATCACGCGGCCGCGAGCGGCATGGCGATTCCCGCTGGGCTCAGTTTCGATCTGGTTGCTCTGCTTGCGACCCCGCTGCCGGCGCATACCGAGTGGGTGGTGTTCGTGCTGTTGCTGCTGGGTTTTGCGGTCAAGACCCCGCTGTTCCCGCTACATACCTGGTTGCCATTGCTGGCGATGGAAGGCCCGGTCGCCGTCGTCGCACTGCTCACCGGGCTGAAACTCGGCGCCTACGGCCTGCTCCGCTTTGCCGTGCCGCTCGCCCCCGACGCGGCGCAGTCGCTGGACTGGCTGCTGGTCGGTCTCGGCACCTTCGGCGTGCTGTACGGCGCGGTGGTCGCACTCGCGCAGACCAATCTGCGCAGCATGCTCGCCTACTCCAGCCTGTCGCACGTCGGCCTGGTGGTGCTGGGCCTCGCCACCTTCACCGTGCAGGGGGTACAGGGCGCGGTGCTGCAACTGGTCAACTTCACCGTGATTGCCGGCGGCCTGTTTCTGATCACCGGCTTCCTCCACCAGCGACTCGGCTCCACCGACGTACTGTCGCTCGGCGGCGCCGCGCGCAGCATGCCGTTGCTGGCCAGCTTCTTCCTGTTCTTCGGCCTCGCCGCCATGGGCATCCCCGGCACCAGCGGCTTCCCCGCCGAACTGCTGATCATGATTTCCGCGCTGCACACCCACACCGGCGCGGGTCTCGCCGCCCTGTTCGGCATGGTCATCAGCGCCGGTTATTTCCTCGCCATTCATCGACGCGCCTTCCTCGGCCCGGTGATAAAAACCGAAGTCGCCGCCGCCAGCGACCTGCGCCCGCGCGAACTGGCCATCCTGCTCGCATTCGCCGTGTTCGTGCTGGGTGTGGGCCTCTACCCGACGCCGATCCTGGAAGTTATCCGGCCGGCGGCGGAAGCCTGGGTATCACGGCTGAACTGAGTGCCCAAACCCCAATATTCACCCTGACGCGGTCGGTTGATGTGCTGGGGCTGATCGTCTCAAGATCGGTACCAAAGTGGGTCTTCAAGATCAATCAGCGGACGGCTGCATGTCGGTTGCGCTAACATCATGCGCATCGCGGTAGCCGCCGCTTAGCTCATTCGTTCACGGTTCAACCCCCACCATATCTACATTCAGAGGCTGCTTCTTGCAATCAACGCAAATGACACTTGGACTGCCAAGTCCAGCCTACACCTCTCCAAAGGTGCAGGCTGTGATTGATCAATTAGCATTGAATGCCGGAGCTGACTCTCGTGGTGCAGTATTCACGCGCAGTGAGGTCGTTGATTTCATCCTCGATTTGGCTGGTTACACGAAGGATCAACCTCTCCACGAAAAGCGGATTTTGGAACCGTCGTTCGGTGGCGGGGACTTCCTGCTGCCGATCATCAAGCGGCTGTTGAGTGCGTGGCGAACGGCAAGACCGAGCGGTTCTGCACTCGACGAGCTGAACGATGCAATCCGGGCGGTTGAGCTGCACCACGACACCTTTTGCAGCACACACACTGCCACCGTTGCGCTTCTCAAGCGCGAAGGGCTGGCGGCGAATATCGCAACGGCCTTGGCCGACCGTTGGCTGTCGCAGGGGGATTTCCTGCTGACCCCGCTGGAAGGTGAATTTGATTTCGTGGTAGGCAACCCGCCCTATGTTCGTCAGGAACTGATCGCGGGCCCTCTACTGGCCGAGTATCGCAGCCGCTACCAGTCGATGTATGACCGGGCTGACATCTATATTCCCTTCATCGAGCGGTCGCTGTCGGTTTTGTCGGATGGTGGCAGCTTGGGCTTTATCTGCGCCGATCGCTGGATGAAGAATCGCTATGGCGGGCCGCTGCGGAATTTTGTGGCCGAGCGATTCCAGCTAAAAATCTATGTCGATATGATGGATACACCGGCTTTCCATTCGGATGTGATTGCCTATCCGGCCATCACCATCATCAGCCGGGAAGCACCAGGGGCAACGCGCGTTGCCCACCGACCGGCGATTGACCGGGCAACGCTGGCCACACTGGCAGACTTACTTCGTGCGCCGACGCTGCCGAAAGAAACAGACCTAGTGCGAGAACTTTCCCGAGTCACCAATGGCGCGGAGCCGTGGCTGCTGGAGTCATCCGATCAGATGGCACTCATTCGTCGTCTGGAAGGCTGCTTTCCCGTACTGGAAGAGGTGGGCTGCAAAGTCGGAATTGGTGTCGCGACCGGCGCAGACAAGGCATTCATCGGCGACTTTGATGTCCTCGATGTCGAGCCAGACCGGAAGCTACCACTGGTGACAACCAAGGACATCATATCCGGCGAAGTACAGTGGCGCGGTCAGGGTGTCATCAACCCCTTTGCCGAGTCGGGTGGGTTGGTCGATCTTCACGATTACCCGCGCCTACGGCGCTACCTTGAGGCCCGACGAGAGGTGATCGCCGGGCGTCACTGTGCACAGAAGGCTCCGGCCAATTGGTATCGCACGATTGATCGCATCACCCCGGCGCTGGCCGCGAAGCCGAAGCTCCTGATCCCGGACATCAAGGGTGAGGCACATATCGTCTTTGAAGGTGGCGAACTGTATCCCCACCACAACCTCTATTGCGTCACGTCAGATGACTGGAATTTGCGGGCTTTGCAGGCGGTGCTGTTGTCCGCCGTCACTCGCCTGTTCGTGGCGACCTATTCAACGAAAATGCGAGGTGGATTCCTGCGCTTCCAAGCGCAGTACTTACGCCGCATTCGCATTCCGCGCTGGGCGGACGTGCCTGAACCGCTGCGCCGTGAGTTGGCCGAGGCTGCCATCAAGCGAGACGTGCAAGCCTGTAACCGGGCTGTGTTCAAGCTCTACGGTCTGAGCCACGAAGAACGATCTGCCCTTGGAGGCAATGGAGAATAAATGGCGCTCGATCTCGTCGATTACGAACAGAAAGCCAGCGAAGCCGTGAAGGCGTTTTGGGGCAACCGCGAAGCAGCAAAGCAAAAGCAGATCGAGTCGGGAAAGGCCGACCAAGGTGAGCGCGCAGGCGTCACCGCCGGCAAGAACATGGACGGGTTCTTGGCCTTGGTGCTCGACATTATCAAGGCCAATGGGCTGGCCCATGCCGAGATACATCAGAACAGGGCGATGCTGACCTTGCCCGGCTACTTCCGCCCGACGAAGCTGTGGGATCTCTTGGTGATCTACAAGGGCGAGTTGATCGCTGCCATTGAGTTGAAAAGCCAAGTTGGCCCATCCTTTGGAAACAACTTCAACAACCGAACCGAGGAAGCCGTCGGGACAGCCCATGATCTTTGGACGGCCTTCCGCGAAGAGGCTTTCGGCAAGCAGCCCCGTCCCTTCGTCGGGTGGCTGATGATGGTTGAGGATGCGCCTGGGTCTCGCAGCCCTGTTCGTGATTCATCGCCGCACTTTCCGGTCTTCGAAGAATTCAAAGGTGCGTCATACCTCAAACGTTACGATTTGCTGTGTCAGCGACTGGCACAGGAGCATCTGTACACAGCCGCAGCCATTATCACGGCAGAGCGCAACGCGGTAGATTCAGGTGACTTCACCAATCTGTCCCCCATGACAAGCCTGAAAACATTTGTAGCCGCTCTCGCTGGGCATGTTGCGTCATCAGTTGCAAGACTTGGATGAAAAACTGCTAACAAATCGTTCCCGCGGATGCGCAAAAGCGCGCCGCTGAACCCAAACGTTGAAGATCAGCAACGGTCGATCTTGAGACGATCACGCCCAGTTCATCGAGTAACCGCTTTTGGGCGGTCACTGAAATATCATGCCTTGCCTGGCGACGTCTGCCTTCCCGGCCAGGTTTGAATCACCCCGCGCATTCAACCTAGAAACCGCAGTTGGACGCGCTCGATGGTGCGTCTGGGCGTGTGTCTGCCGCGAAGCGAGGAGGTGGCAGGCCGGGGCCTGCAACGACGAGCGACAAAGGCAGGCGCGCGACCAAGCGTGCCAGCGGGTGCGTAGCGAATTCACCCAGAGGGTAGGCGTGATCGAAGGCAGGAAA
>JACDJC010003369.1_pt1 | contig 11659 bp, 9 predicted proteins | sample 7454191 | NCBI WGS metagenome assembly JACDJC01 (sample SAMN14253291, study PRJNA609438) | sludge metagenome | isolation source: sludge after 25d culture with pyrite and EDTA | collected 2018-12-20
GCAACAGGATTTAAGTTTGTCAACCTACGAAGCCCGCTACAAGGTAGCCTTGCTCAAGCGCTTCGACACCGCCAATCTCAATGCTGCTAACGCCTTCCTGAAGACATTGGAGGAGCCGCCCAACAATGTCATCCTGCTGCTAACCGTTACCGACAGCGACACTATATTGCCGACAATTAACTCGCGCTGCCGCACCATCGGCCTGCGCCCCATTCCGGCGGCGCTCATCGAGGAAACGCTGATGACCCGCCGTCACGTACCGCCGGACGAGGCCAACCTGCTGGCCCACCTGGCCGACGGTCGGTTGGGCTGGGCCATCGGCGCGCACGCCAACCACGTCTTGCTGCAAGAGCGCCGCGCCCACCTCGACACGCTGCATCAGGCGCTGCGCGGCTCAATCGTGGCCCGCTTCGCCCTGGCCGAGTCGCTGGCGCGCAAGGCCGACGCGTTGCCGCCGCTGCTGCGCACATGGCTCAGCTGGTGGCGTGACCTGGCGCTACTGGCCTATGGCCGCCATCCGACGGATTCGGTCAGCAACGTTGACGAAATCGGCCAGTTGCACGAGTTGGCCGGGCAGTGGCCGCGCGCCGGCGTGCTGGCCGCTCTGCGGCAGACTGAGGCAGCGTTGCGCCAATTGGCCCAGAACGCTAACACGCGGCTGGTGCTGGAAAACGTGATGTTGAGCTATCCATCAACCCTATAATAGCTGCTCCAAGAATTCTTATGAGGCAACGTTATCCAATCGGCAAAATCGGCAAGCTGGACATTACGGCCGACGCCTCGGCCGCGGCGGGCGGTCTGCTGCTCTGGGCCTTCCTGATCGCGGTCGGACGCCGGGTCTTTCGGTTGGGGCCGGGGGCGGCGATGGCCGGCGGGTTGATCGCCACCGGCCTGCACTTCCTCTCCGAGCTTTGGCACCAGGCAGGCCATGCCCGCGCCGCTGAAGAGACGGGCTACCCCATGACCGGCGTTCACCTGTGGGGGGTGCTGGGCACGTCGGTCTACCCGCGCGACGAACCAGAGGTGTCCGGGGAAATCCACGTGGCGCGAGCCATGGGCGGGCCGCGGGCCAGCGCGCGCCTGGCCATCACCGGTGGCGTTCTGGCGCTCCTGACCTGGCCTCTGGGCGGCATTGCTCACATGGTCGCCATCCTGTTCGCGCTGGAGAATTGGCTCGTATTCACCCTGGGCGCGTTCATCCCCCTGCCCTTCATGGAAACGGACGGCACGATCCTGCAGCGCTACCGGCAAAACCACCGCAAGCGCACGCTAACGATCTCGGAGTGATTTCCATGACCCCTGATCTTCCCGCGCTGGACGTGCTGCTCGATTTCGCCATTGATGCAACCTGGCAGGCCGGCCGGGTCTCTCTGGCCCATTTTCAGACCGGGCTGAAGGCTGAACGCAAGGCCGACAACACCCCGGTCACCGTCGCCGACCGCGCGGCTGAGGAGCTATTGCGCCAGCTTATCACCGCGCGCTGGCCCAACCACGCCCTGATCGGCGAAGAGTATGGCCACGCCCCCGGCCAAAATGACAGCGGCTACACCTGGATCATCGACCCCATTGACGGCACAAAATCGTTTGTCAGCGGCGTGCCGCTCTACGCCGTCCTGCTGGCGCTGGTGAAGGACAACGTGCCACTGCTGGGGGTGATGAATTTCCCCGGCCTGAACGAGATGGTCTACGCCGCACGCGGCTGGGGCTGCTTCTGGAACGGCCGCCCGGCGCGTGTTTCGGCCGAAGCATCGTTGGGCAACGCCGTGCTGCTTTGTAGCGATCTGAACACCTTTGCACCCTTCGGCCGGCAGCCGGCCTTCGAACGGCTGATCCGGGCGACCTACATCCAGCGCACCTGGGGCGACGCCTACGGCTACGCCCTGGTCGCCACCGGTCGGGCGGAGATCATGGTCGATCCCGTCATGGCCGTGTGGGATTGCGGCCCGCTCCAGGTCATCCTCGAGGAAGCGGGTGGCGCTTTCACCGACTGGAAAGGCACGCCGACCATCTTCGGCGGCGAAGCCGTGGCGACTAACGGCACGCTGCACGAGCCGGTCATGGCCCTGCTGCGAGATGAGTAACATCAGCTTGACCAAACGCCTCAAATGACAGAAGAGAGGAGAAATCATGTCTAATCGTATTGTTCCCTACCGGTCGGCGGCCAGCCTGCGGCTTGGCCTGTCGGTCACATTCCTGTGCGTCATGGCCTTGCTGGCGGCGTGCAGCGGAGCATCCCCGGAGACGGCCGCCACGCCGACGGTCGCCGCCACGATCGCCCCCACACCGGCCCCCGGCTCTAACGAACCGTCCCGCGGCCAGGCTATCGTCAACAGTATTGACGTACTCATGCTGGAATCATTCCCGGTGCAGGTCAATGTCGTGGCCCGCGGCGACCTGCCCGATTCGTGCACGCAGATCGACGAAATCATCTCCCAACAGACAGACAACACCTTCCGCGTAGCCGTCACCACGCTGCGCCAGCCCGACGGAACCTGCACCCAGGCTCTGGTGCCGTTCGAAGAGACCTTTCCACTGGACGTAGAAGGGTTGCCGGCCGGAACCTACAACGTATCCGTGAACGGCGTGACCGAGACGTTCACGCTGGCGGTTGACAATGGGCCAATCGAAGACCCGGGCGCCGCCACCACCGGCGCCGGGGCCGCGACCCAGCCGGGCATCAGCGGCTTCGTCTGGCACGACCTGTGCGCCCAGACAGGCGCAGCCACAGACAGCGCCACCGAGGAGGCCGGCTGCGTGCCCGCCCCGGCTGGTGACACATTGCAGGCCAACGGCCAGATGGATGAAGGCGAGCCAGGAATCCCCGGTGTCAGCGTTCACCTGCTGGCCGGTGATTGCACAGCGGCCACCGAAGGGGATGAGGTCATTGTCATCACCGATGAGTCGGGCGCTTTTCGTTTCGAGGATATTACCCCCGACACCTACTGCGTCTTTCTGGACACGGCGACAGAGGAAAACCTGGCAGTCCTCGAAGAGGGAGTCCTCACCTTCCCGCTCAATAATGGCGTGCCCACCAACAGCGTCACCGTGACCCTTGACGAGGGTGGCGCGCTAACCGACGTGAACTTCGGCTTCGACTTCCAGTTCCTGCCCGTGCCGGAAACGGTCGAGAATTGCACCAACAGCTTTGAGTTCGTCCAGGACCTGACCGTACCCGACGATACCGTCTTCCCACCGGGAGTCGAGTTCGAGGCAGCCTGGCGGCTGCGCAACAATGGTACATGTCCCTGGTCAACCGATTACGCCGTGGCCTTTGTCGGCGGCGACGCCATGGGCATCACCACCACGGTACCTTTGGAGAACGCCGTCGCCCCCGGCCAAACCGAAGACGTATCAATTACCCTTACCTCGCCAACCACGCCAGGAACCTACCGCAGCAACTGGCAATTAAGCGATGCCGCGGGCACCGTCTTCGGCATCAATGGGGCCATCGAAGATGCCTTCTGGGTCCAGATTGTAGTCGAGGAAGGAGCCGAATTTGTGGGCACGCCCGTCCCCGGTTCATCGGTTGTGGGCGGCGTTGTCTGGGAAGACATCTGTTTCCTGACCAATGGCACGCCCTCCAGCGGCTGCGTAGAAACGGAGGAGGGCAGCGGGTTCTACCGTGGCAACGGGACATTCGACAACAATGAGGTCTCTTTGCCCGGCATCACTGTGATCCTCGGCCAGGGGGCCTGCCCAGAAGGGGGCGTGCCGACCCCGGCCAACCGGCTGGCGACGACTGTTTCCGACGCCGAAGGTCTCTATCGCTTTGAAGGGCTGGACGCGGGCATCTATTGCATCGCCATTGACGCCCTCAGCGCCGAGAACGTCGATCTGCTCATCCCCGGCAACTGGACCTGGCCCGCCCCCGGCACCGGCCGCGTGGGCATCCGTCTGGCCTCCGGCGAAGAGCGCCTGACAGTCGATTTTGGTTGGGAGTTTCAAGAGTAACCAGCCACGTGATGCCATCTCCGGTGCGAGGCACCGAAGTGCCTCGCACCAATTCTCAGGGAAAGGAGTATTGTAAGGCACTCTGGCTATGATATAGATTGGTGGGAAAATTCCGTCGGAGTCTGGAGCAGTGAACAAAGTAGAACCGGTGGCCTGGCGTGGCTTGCGCACGCTGGAAAAAATTATCATCGTGACATTGCCGCTTCTGGCCGCGGCCGTCTTCCTTTTGCCCAATATCGATCAGGCCTTCTTGCGAAGACTGGCGCGCGTGGTCAGGGCACGGCCGTTCGTGGCCTGGCTGGTGAACGATTTCAACGCCTGGATTGTGGCCGGGGCACTGCTGCTGCTGACGGCCCTCATCGCGCTGTGGATCCGCCATCGGATGGTGAGCGATCGCCGCCTTTGGTATGGAACAGGCTGCCCCAACTGCATGGAGCGCGAGCTAGTGCGTGTCTCTCGCCATCGCCGCGACCGGCTCTACAGCCTGGCGGCCATCCCGGCTTATCGCTACGCTTGTCGTAACTGCACCTGGCGCGGGCTGCGCATTGCCCGGCGCGAATACTCTCCGGAGCGAGAGTTGGAACTCGAGGAGGCGCTATTGCGCTTCCAGCCCGACGCAGGCGACTTGGCGGCACAGGAAGACGCCGACGTGACGGAAACGCCCATAACCCTGCCAGGCAGCGGCCGGGCCATGTTTCGGGATGCCGGCGATGTTATCCACGGCAATCTGGCGGACCCGGCCGTCGACGATCCAGGCGTAGGCACAAACGGCGCGGTTGAGGAAGCGGCAGAAGAGTACACCGATATCGATTCTGAGGTGGCGGCACCGGAAGGTGAAGTCCCCGAAGGCCTGGAGTGGCTCTGGCGGCGCTCGGCCGATAGTTGACGTTCTATCCTGCAGATAAGCAGGCTCATTCGCGGATCACGCGGACTCTGGAGGGGATTCATTGCTTATCCCCGATTGTCCGGAAAAATCCGCGCTCGTTCGCACTCATCTTCTCACGCACTCGCCCCAAGCAAACTGCGCCACTTCATTGAAGCAGTCCGACCCTACCGCTATAATAACGGAACCGATTGGCAACGTGTGGTAGGAGGTTAGATCATGCCCAAACAAGCCGGAGGAGACTCGAACGCCGGTTCATTGACGCCCGGAATGGGGGCCAGTGCCGGAGAGTTAGAGGTGCTGCGTGACCTCATCTTCGGCAACCAGGCCCGCGACTTTTCGCGCCGCATCAGCGATCTGGATGGCCGCCTGGAGGTCCTGCGCCGCGAACTGAAGAGCGAGCAGGAAAGTCGTTCACAAACCGTCGCCAAAACGGCCGCCGACCAAACGGCCGCCCTGCGCAAGGAAACTACCAGCCGCCTGGACAAAGAAGTGCAGATCATCGGCGAGCGGCTTGACGCGTTGGCCGGCCAACTGCAAGATCAGATGGCGAGCGTACAGCACACCATCGAGGCCCGGCTGGATCGCATGCAAGCCGATGCCTCCGAGCGCCTGCGCCTGCTCGAGGAGGACGCCCGCCAGCGGGACGACGATTTGCGCGCCGAACTCCTGACCGTCAGCGCCTGGCTGGAGGACAAGAAGACCTCACGGGAGACACTGGGGCGCATGTTGGAGGAAATGGGCCAGCGGTTGCAGGCCAACGGCCAGCCGGCCGCGCCGGAGCCGGCCGACCATGAGTGACGGCCGGCGGCATGGACGCTTCACCCGTTAACGACCCGCCCACCCCACCGGCCGAGCCGCCCCGCGACGGCGATGTGTCGCTATCATCGATTCGGCGCATCCTATTTGCAGCCGAGAGTGAGCGCCTGGATCGGCTTGACGGGGAAAAGCGGCGACTGGAGGGGGAGATTGCATCCCTTCAGGAGCGTCTGGCAGCCCTGCAAGAAGACCTGGCCGCGGCCGAGGGTCGCCTGCATGAAGAAACGGCGGCGCTGGCGGCCGAGATCGACGTCGTCATCGCCCACCGCGCTGCCGCTGCCCCCGAAGAGATGGCTGAGGCGCTGGGGCCGGTGATGGCCGGGGCGCTGCGCGTCCAGGATCGGCAGGCACGCGCCGATCTGGTGGATGCCGTCGGCCCGGTGCTGGGTGAGGCCATCGAAACCCAGATTCGACAATCGCGCCAGAGCATTGTGGAGGCCCTCTATCCCATCATCGGCGAGATGGCCGCCCGCTTCATCGGCGAATCCTTCCGCGAGCTACAGCGCAACATTGACGCCCGCCTGAAATCGATCGGCCCGGAACGCTACGCCCGGCACACGGCCGCCCGGCTGCGCGGTGTGCCTGTTTCCGACGTGGAAATGCGCGACGCGCTGCCCTTTAGCGTGCGCGAAATTTTCCTCATCGAAAGCGGCTCCGGCCTGTTATTGACGCGCGCGGGCGGCGACAACGCCGTCGATTCCGACCTGATCAGCGGCATGCTGACCGCCGTGCGCGATTTCATGCACGACTCCTTTCGTCAGGGGGAAGGCCATGCCCCCATGGACGAAATCCAGTACGGCGAGCAGCGAATCATCATCCAGGAAGGCCGCCTTTGCTATCTGGCCGTCGTCATCCACGGCATTGAACCGCCCGGTTTTCGGGCCGAGCTTCACCGCTTCATCACCCGTTTGCATGCGGATCACTACCAGACCCTGCAAACCCACGCCGGCGATGCGTCTATGTTGGGGGATATTCCGCCAACTGTGGAACGGCTGGCCACCGAATTGACTGGCCTGGCGCCACCGCCCCATGCCGCCAAGCCATTGACCAGGGGACAGAAGTGGGCGCTGGCCCTGGGTGGCCTCGGCGGGTTGTTGGCCCTCTTGCTGGGCTGCTTCTACCTGCAATTCACCCTGGCCCTGTTGCCCGTCGCCTTCGGGGATGACACGGCTACGCCAACGCTGACGGCCACTCTCACAGCCACGCCTACGGCGACCTTAACGGCCACACCTACCAGCACCGCCACGCCCACCGCCACCGAGACCGCTACGGCCTCGGCGACGCCAACCACCACGCCCACCGCCACCCACTCCCCCACGCCAACCCAGACCATCATGCCATTCGCCCTGGTGACCAACCGGCTGGTGTGGCTGTTCGCTGAGCCGAATCTGGACGCGGAGATGCTAGGGCCTCTCGAATCCGGCACGGCTGTGACATTGATTGACTATGACAATCCGTGGCTTCTGGTAGAATGGCAATCGGCGACTGGGCCACAGCGAGGCTGGCTGTCCACCCGCTGGGTCGAGTGGACAGGCACGCCACCACCCGATTTTCCGGGCGCGCTGGATAATTAAGTTTGGGGTCAGGCATGTCAATGCCGCCGGCGGTGACATGCCATCAATGGCACCCATCGCCAAAGAACGCAACCAGGGCAGTTTGCTACGAGCCGGTAAACATTTCTGTTACAGTAACATGATGGAAACTCCAGAGTCACCGGCAGAAGTGCACGTCGGTCAGGACGATGAGTTGCGACGCTTGCGGCGCGAATTGGCCCAGGTATCGCTGCAATTAGACCTGCTGCAACAGCGCAAGACCAGCCTGCTGGCCATGGCCGCCCACGATCTACGCACTCCATTGGCGATTGTCCAGGGTTATTCCCAATTGTTGGCCGACGACCTGCTGCCGGAGGCCACGCCGGCCGTGCGCGAATATGTCATTAACATCCTCGCCCACGCCCATTCATTGGGCAATATGATCGAGAACCTCATGTCTCTCGAGCAGTTAGAACGGAACCAGTTGCACCTGGCGGTGGATTGCGTCGAACTGTGCGACGTGGCCGATCAGGCCATAGCCCAGGTCGAAGGGCTGCTGCTGGTGAAGGAACTGAAGATCGAAAGCATCAATACGCCGGTCTGTGTCACGGCCGATGAAGGGCAAATCCGGCGAATTCTCTACAATGTTCTCAGCCACGCCGCCAAGTACGCCCGCCCCGCTTCCACTCTTCGCATCGAAGTCATGGGCGACGGCGAATATGGCCGCGTCTCGCTGACCGACCCGAACCGCTTCTTGAATGAGGATACAGTGGCGCGCCTCTTCGAATTGGTTGACGTCAACACCTCGGGTCACACAGCGCTACGGGGCATGGACATCGGCCTGGTCCTGGCAAGGCAGGTCATCGATCGCCACGGCGGCCGCGTCGCTGCCGCCTCCACGCCCCACAGCGGCACTACCCTGAGCCTCTATCTGCCGATAGCCGATGTCTGATTTCTCACAGCCAGACCACCGGGAGCAACCGGCAGCCGGGGGCATCCCCTTTGATGAGGCGACCTGGCAGCAATTGCCCGACTTCCTGGGCAACCTGCCCGATCCGGTTTGCCTCCACGTCTGGGGCGACCCGGAAGGCAGCGCTGCCGAGCGTGAAGCGGTGCGACTGGCTGAACTATTGGCGAACCACTTTCCCGACCGGCTCTCCTATCGCTCCCTGCCCCGGCGCGCGAATTACCCCTACTACCCCGTTATCGGCCTCATGGCCGGCTCAGGGGACGCCACGGCCGACCTGGGCCTGCGCATCATCGGCTTACCCATCGGCTTGCAGATGACTTCGCTCATCGCCGGTATTCAAGCTGTGGCCTTCCGTGGCCAAACGTTGGAACCGGTGACACGGCTGAAGCTTCATCGCCTGTTGACCGCTACACCGGCCGACGTGAACATTGAGGTGTTGACTTCGGCCGAGGACGAGGCGGGGGCAGTAACAGCCAAGGCAGTATTCGGTGCGGCGGCGGCTTTCGAGCGGGTGCGGGCCTATTTGATCGTGACCGATTTTTTCCCCGAGGCGGCCCAACGATACTCGGCGGCCCATCTGCCTCACGTAGTCATCAATCAGCGCATTCACTTCAACGGTCTATTGGAGGAAGAGGATCTGGTGCGCCAGATCGCCCTCGCTCTGGGCGTTGGGCCGGGCGCAGCCTAGTGGTCGTGGCCGTCGCCGTTCTGGCGCGGCCGGGTAACGGCCGCCTCGACACGCCGTTGCAGCCGGCGCACGCGGGAGCGGCCCCGGGCCATCACGTAGCGCACCCGCCGCCACTCGTGATCGACGAACGACACTTCCGGCGGGGTTACGTCCCATTTGACGACCGAAGCCCCCCATGTCAACCCGCCGCCGAAACCGACAAACACAACATTATCGTCCGGCTTCAGCCGCCCCTCTCGCACCGCGTCGCACAATGCCAGCGGAATGGACGCCGCCGACGTGTTGCCGGTGCGCTCGACGTTGAGATAGAACTTCTCCAGCGGTAGCTTGAGCTTTTTGGCTGCTGTCTCGATAATGCGCGTGTTAGCCTGATGGGGAATGATGAGGGAGATCTCGTCGATGCTCAATTCGGCTTTCTTCAACACGTCCTGGATGGACGAGGCGATAACGTTGGTGGCAAACCGATAGACTTGCCGGCCGTCCATGTCAATGATGTTCTTGTGATGGCCGTTGGTGGAATACTCCGCTCCAACAATAGGCACGGGATTGTGGTAGAGGGCAGGCAGGCACAGCAGTTCCGCGCCCGAGCCGTCCGAGCGCAGCGTCGTGGCCATGACCCCGCCGGGCACACTCGACCCCTTGAGCACTACTGCCCCCGCGCCGTCGCCGAACAGCACGCAGGTGGAACGATCTTGCCAGTCGATGACCCGCGACATCGTCTCCGCGCCAATGACCACCGCGTTGCGCACCGAGCCGGTGGCAATAGACTGCGATGCCATTTGCAGGGCGTAGATAAAACCGGAGCAGGCGGCGCTCAGGTCAAAGGCCCCGGCGCGGCTCGCCCCCAGGTAATCCTGCACCTGGCAGGCCGTAGACGGAAAGATGAACCCCGGCGTGGAGGTAGCCACGATGATGAGCTCCAGTTGCGAAGGGTGCAGATCGGCCACGGCCAGGGCGCGGGCGGCGGCTTCGAAGGCCAGGGTAGCCGTGGTTTCATGGGTGGCGGCTATGTGGCGGGTACGAATGCCGGTGCGTTGAAAGATCCACTCATCGGTGGTATCGACGATCCGCGACAATTCGTCATTGGTAACCACGCGATCGGGCAGGTAACTGCCCCAACCAACGATATGGGCGTAGCGCATCATAAGTTTGTGCCGTTGAACAACTTCTACGGATAGTAACAACACTACCCGCCGGGAACAGTTGCGCCGCCGATCGGCGGCTGGGTACAATGGCGGCCAGATGACGAACGGGCCGCAATCGACCGGGGGAACCCAACGCCGCTACTGGCTGGCGGGCTGCGCCTTGCTACTGTTGTGTGCCGGCACGGCGCTGCTGGCTCCAACAGCGCTGAGCACGCTGCGCCGCTTCAGCTCGCATCAAGCCGCAGCCATTCCCCCCAGCGCCACAGGGCCTTCGCCGACGGCCGTAACGTCTGGCGACCTTGACGGCAAAATTGTTCCGACGCCACCCGCGTCACCAACGTTTTGGGCAGAGATTCCTCCAGCGATTGACCAGCAACCCGTGCCCGCCCGCGCCGCCGGCGATCTTGACCGGCTCATGCGTGCCGTCGCCCCGGTGCACGAGTACTTCGTCGCCGCCGAAGAATTGGGCCGCTTCGAGTTGGGTGAGCGGACGGTTCCAGCGACTGCGTACCGGTTGGGCCAGCGGCAAACGTTCTACACCGCCGACGGCCAGCGCGAAGCCGAGCTCGTCTACTTAGACGATCTGGCCGCCTACTGGGTGGAGACCGGCCTGGAAGTCGATCGGACGGGGATAGCCTTGGCCGCCGAGCGGCTGCGGACAATGAATTATCCCCTGTTGGGCAACCGGTTCGGCCAAGAGTGGCGACCGGGGGTCGATCAGGACGTGCGCTTCCACGTGCTGCACGTTTTGGGTGCGGCCGACACCTATGAGCTAGGCTACTTCAGCGACGAGAACCAGTACCCAACGGCGCTATTCCCCCAGTCAAACGCCCGCGAGATGATCTATCTCAACATGGCCCCGCTGGAGGTGGGAACCCCACTCTATGACGGCACGCTCGTGCACGAAATCCAGCATCTTATCCAGTGGAATCTGGACGCCAACGAGGAGAAATGGCTCAATGAGGGCTTGTCGCAGGTGGCTGAGACAATGGCCGGTCTGGACACAGTCGATCCGCGTCTCTACCTGGAGCAAACCCACGTCCGCTTGGATGGCTGGGCCGCCGGCGCGCCGCAGGTGTACGCACACTATGGCGCGAGCTATCTATACCTGCTCTATCTGTGGGGGCAGTTGGGCGACGCCGCCCTGGCCGAGCTGGCCCGCCACCCGGCCAACGGGCTGGCCGCCGTGCGGGCCGTGTTGGCCGGCCACCGGCCCGACCGGTCACTGGAGACGTTTACGGCCGACTGGGCGACCACGCTCTACCTGAACGGCGAATCGAGCGACCCACGCTTCACCATACCTGGACCAGACCTTCCGCCGCCCTTTTTCGCCAACCGGGTGCGGCAACTGCCGTTCGCGGCCACAACCGCGGTCGAGCAGTATGGGTTAGATATAATCGATCTCGACTTGAGCGGCCAGGTGCGAATCACCTTTGCCGGCGACACGACCGCAACGCTACTCGATGCGCCTCCCGGTGAGACGGTGTGGTTCGCACCCCCAGCCAACAGCAGCCGCCAGCGATTAACAGCCGCCGCCGATCTGTCAGGCCTGTCGCGGGCCACTCTCTCGTTCGCCGCATGGTACGACCTGGAACCGGAGTATGACTACGCCTATCTCTCCGTTTCCGGCGATGGCGGGGCGACGTGGCAAATGTTATCGCCCATCCACGC
>JACDJC010003371.1_pt1 | contig 11656 bp, 6 predicted proteins | sample 7454191 | NCBI WGS metagenome assembly JACDJC01 (sample SAMN14253291, study PRJNA609438) | sludge metagenome | isolation source: sludge after 25d culture with pyrite and EDTA | collected 2018-12-20
CGTTAATCTGCGAAATTCGCGGTCAATCCTTTTTTTAAAACCGCTAATTACGCTAATTTACGCTAATTTTATTTCTTTCTTAATCAACACTAATTCGCGTTAATCTGCGAAATTCGCGGTTAGTCCTTTTTTTTACCGCTAATTACGCTAATTTTCGTTAATTTTATTTTTTTCTTAATCAACATTAATTCGCGTTAATCTGTGTAATTCGCGGTTAATTCTTTTTTTTAAACCGCTAATTACGCTAATTTACGCTAATTTTATTTCTTTCTAAATCAAAATTAATTCGCGTTAATCTGTGTAATTCGCGGTCAATCCTTTTTTTTAAAAACCGCTAATTACGCTAATTTCCGCTAATTTTATTTCAACGTAATTCGCGTTAATCTGCGAAATTCGCGGTTAGTTTTTAATACATGGTTTTATAATACTGGTCATATGGACGATTTACTATACAAGGAAGAATCATTCAGAATAATTGGTGCCTGCATGGAGGTGCACCGGCAGCTTGGCCCGGGTTTCCTGGAATCAATATATCAGGAAGCGCTTGCAATGGAGTTTAGGTTGAGAGGAATCCCATTTATTGAGCAATATGAGGTAGGTGTGTATTATAAAGACAGTCTTTTACAAAAAAAATTCAAGCCTGATTACTTATGTTATGAAAAGATTATTGTCGAGATAAAAGCGATTTCAGCACTGACGCATGCAGATCATTCTCAAGTGCTCAATGTCTTAAAAGCAACAAGGCTCACCCTGGGCCTACTTATCAACTTTGGTGAAATAAGCCTGAAGCACCACCGCTTCATCAGCACCAGTTCAAATCCCCGAAATTTCCCTTTAAATGATGAGGAATAACATTTTTTAATTACTAATTTCCGCTAATTTTATTTCTTTCTAAATCAAAATTAATTCGCGTTAATCTGCGAAATTCGCGGTCAATTCTTTTTTTTAAACCGCTAATTACGCTAATTTCCGCTAATTTTATTTTTTTCTTAATCAACATTAATTCGCGTTAATCTGTGTAATTCGCGGTTAATTCTTTTTTTTAAACCGCTAATTACGCTAATTTCCGCTAATTTTTATTTCTTTCTAAATCAACATTAATTCGCGTTAATCTGCGAAATTCGCGGTTAATCTTTTTTTAAACCGCTAATTACGCTAATTTCCGCTAATTTTATTTCTTTCTTAATCAACATTAATTCGCGTTAATCTGCCAAATTCGCGGTTAGTTCTTTTTTGTATAAACCCTCTATAATTAGTTCTTTTAAAAACAACAAAAGCCCGGTAAAACCAGGCTAATGTTATAAATGAGGTACTTTAAAGGCTTATCCTGCCAAAGTAAATTTAATGGGCATATTAAACTGTACACGTACTGGTTTGCCGCGTTGTTTACCAGGATTCCATCTGGGCATGGCTTTTATAACACGCACTGCTTCTTCGTCGCAGCCGCCACCAATACCACGGAGTACCCTTACGTCGGTTACTGCGCCGTTTTTCTCCACCACAAAAGTAACATATACGGTACCCTGAATGCCACTTTCACGCGCCATTTGGGGGTATTTGATGTTTTCCTGAAGGAAGCGGATACGTGCTTCATCACCACCCGGGAAGGAGGGCTGGTCTTCAACCACCGTAAAAATTTCGGCTTCAGCTACCTCTTCTTCTTCCACTACTGCCGGAGGCGTATAGGTAGGAATTTCGGTAAACTGAGTGGCCTCAGCGTCAATGATAATATCATCGAGTACTTCCACGTCGTCCTGTACAATATTGATGAGCGTGGTGGTTGGCGGGGGAGCCGGAGGAGGTGGCGGTTTGTTCTGCTGGGTGATCTCTATCATTTCTTCCTCCACATTCTCTGCCTGGCGGGCAGCAATCTGGGTTTGCTCCACATCATAGGTTTTCCATTCGAAAGCCAGCAGAATAAGGGCAAGCGAAATGATCATACCGATCTGGACAAAGACTGTACGTTTGCGTTCGAGGTCAGCCTTGGGTGACTTTTTTGCTTCCATATTATTAACTCAGAGTTGATTACGTTAAACGTAAATGATGCACTATGCAGCGTGCTAAATTAAATAATTTTTCAAAGACTTGCTACTGTTTTTTAAATTTCTTTTTAAAAAAGATAAAAAACACCCCGCCAATCGCACTTCCGGCCACATCAGCTATGGCATCATAAAGATTACCACTTCGTTTTATGGGCAACAGATATTGCAATATCTCGGTGGTAAATGCCAGCCCTATGGCCAATACGATGACGATAACATAATGCTTACCAAAAACAATGCCAGCATCCTTTATCATCAGTCCCCGCATTACCAGCCAGCCAAGAACGCCAAACAGAAACAGGTGCACCAGTTTGTCCGGTGAAAAAAGGTTCCAGAAGCTTCCTGCTTTGGGAATATAATTGCCGGGCATCAGCGTAAGAAGAAAAATACCGGCTATCCATAACAATGCGGGCCAGAAGTAATGTAAAAACCGGGGCATTAAACCAGAGCGTGCCTTTATATCAGGCTCCTGTATGATCCGCGTAAGCCGCAGCGTCCAACAAATCGTTCAGCTGTGCTGTATCACTCATCTTCACCTTAATAATCCAGCCTTCACCATAGGGGTCTGAATTGATCAGTTCAGGTGAGCTTTCCAGGTTGGTGTTAAATTCGACAATTTCACCAGAAACGGGCATCATCAGGTCACTCACGGTTTTAACGGCTTCTATGGTACCAAACACTTCGTCCCGGTCCATGGTTTCGCCTTCGGTATCTACCTCAACAAAAACAATATCGCCCAGCTCGCCTTGTGCAAATTCTGTTACACCTATGGTGGCCATATCGCCATCCACTTTTACCCATTCGTGGTCTTTTGAATACTTCAATTCAGCAGGAAAGTTCATAATTAATTTTTTTTAAAAGGTTTTATTTTAAGGGTCAAAATTAGCAAAAGACTTTGAATACCGGGGCAGGTTTTCGTAAAGATTTTAACCGTTTTCCGGACAAGGCAAAGATACGATAAATTCAAAACCAAACGTCTGTTTACTGTGCCAGTGTAAAGCGCAGGCTCAGCCCTGCGTTGGTGGTGGAATTGGGGAATTGCGATGAGATAAAGGGGTTGGTGATGGTTTTATCGAAGAACAACCTTACGTTAAACCGTTGATTGATGACATAATCGGCCGATGAGTTGATGGAAATCATGCGGTTACCGGTTGACACCTGGTTGATCTCTTCATCCAGACGGCGCAACACCGTTTTGTTGTCGCGTATGGAAAGATCCATTTTAACATTCAAATCGCTTTTAAGCTGCTGTTTCCGTCCACCGCTCGAAATATTGAGTTTTACATCCTTAAAACGGTAGCCCAGACCAACAATCAGCTCATTGCCGCTTACTTCGGTCACCTGATTGTTAACGAAGCTCAACTGTATGGCCCTCGACTTTTTGATCTCAAAGCGGGTCAACAGGCTGTTGTTCCAAGTGGCATCCAGGCGGAAGAGTGGGCTGAACTGTTCGGATATAGAAACCACATCAATGCGGTTTTCGGGGATGAAGTTCAGGGCATCGTCGAGTACAGATGCAAAACCATTTTCCAGGCTGAAGTCTACATTGGTAATATAGCTGCCAATGGCATAGGTAGAACGGTAGGTATGGGCAATGGTTAGCTGTTTCAGATACTTTTTGAAGAATTCAACATTCGACAGGCCGGTGTAATTGAAGCTCCAGTTGGGGATGGGAATTTTAGGGAAGGGGCTGAGCGAAACCTTTTTGGGGTCTCTGCCTGTATAAGCGGCAATAAATGCCGGTATAAGCACATCCTGTGAACCTGGACCATAACCCAGGGGAAAGCCATCGGTTTCGGGTGTAGGCGGTCCGGCATTTGGATTTTGTGCCGCGAGCCTCTCAGCTACAGTAAGGCGGTATTCCTTAAAGTTCTCAAAAACCTGCGATATATTTTCATCTCCGTCTTTTGAAAAAGCAGTTTTTATGGTCAGGAACGACATGCTGAACGAGCCGCGGCTTTGCGGGGCGGTAGTAGTAAACCGGCCCGAAGCATCGGCTTTAAAGTACTCCTGATGGTTAAACGACTGAACTTTATCGGCCGTAAAGTCAATCCTGAATTCGCGGAAAGGTTCATAGGTAGCCCTTGCCGTAAAGTTTTTGGTAAGGCGGGTAATAAAGGCACTGTTCAGCAGGGTGTCGGTGCTTATCCATTCCTTGCTTACCGCTTCGGGACGGATGTCGCGCTGGCTGCCGAAAACAAAGCCCATGCCGGGAGCCATATCACTCAAACGGTTACCCAGAATATCGGGAGTAGGCATAAATCCCGGAAGCAGCGTACCCTGTGATTCTGAGTAATTTACCTGTACATCCTTAAAGCCGATGATAAGCCGCACCACGCTGGTGCCAAGTAGCTTAAATACTTTACTGCTCTTGCTTGCGGTACTGTCGGCTTCCGTTGTGGCGGGATCGGGCTTGTTCTGTTCGGCTTCCCTTTCAGCTCGTTGCCGGCTGGGAGGACCGGCCCGCATATTGCGCTGACTGCCCTGGTTGCCGATTTTTTGTAAATATTTCCATTTGTTGTAAAGCGTGGTCATGCGCGCGTTTCCATTGATATTTATGGTATTTGAATTCTCAATGGTGTTGCCCATGATCTCCTGAATGGAACGAGGTGAGGCTTCCCACCGGAAGGTGCTGGCATAACGTGTGTTCAGGGTAAGAAAGTTGAAAACCGGAATTTTGTTGATGGGAACGATGTAGTTCAGGCTCATGTTTTGGGTAAAACGGTTCATGCTGCCAAAATTCCTGATTTCGTCCCAGATGGTATCGCGGTATGCTTCATAGTCGCTCCGTGAGCGGTCAATGCGTCCGGGTGGTTCGTCAATGTATGCATTTGCGTTGGCCTGGTATTCTAACTTTAGCGACTGGGCCAGATCAAATTTCAGGTCATACAGCCGGTTCCAGTCCCAGGTTTTGGTATAGGTGGGTTCCAGTATGATCAGTGCATTGCTCTTATTGCGCAGCAGGCGCTCATTATACTGCCGGTTCATGTCGGTGCGGAAGGCAAACATCTTGGGCATGTAGTAGAAGTTGAAATCTTTGATCAGTGAGAGACTTTTGCTTTGAAGAAATTTGACTTTCTGCAGCGGCCTCACCGGTTTGGGATTATTGATAAAGTTGTATCCGACCCCACCTCTGATCTGTTTGCGCCGGTCATACTCCAGATCAACATTCTGACGGTAAATTTCGGAATACGCGTAGGTAAAGTCAAAGTTCTCCACATCCCAGGGTTTGGGTGCTCCTTTGGCGCCTACTTTATCTTTGCGCATATTTACAAAGTTAACGTTGGTGCGCCGGGTAATATCAACCACTTTATTACGTACAGAATCTTTTCCTTTGGCATCCAGGTCGCGGAGTTCATCTCTGAAAAGCACATCCGGATCCAGTGGATTGTATCTGGGGGTCATGCGGGTTTCAGAATAATCCACGTGCATGGGAATTTTTATGCCTGCCGTTTCCGGGAAGAACTTACCCAGTTGGATATTGGTGGCCACATCAAACGAACCTATGGCTTCCTGCTGACGTTCGCTTACTTTTTTCTCAATGCTTCCAAAGCCGGCGGTAGAGTAGCTGCCCGAAATGACCACATTTCCCAGGTCGGCCAGGTTGGCGGCCATTCGTGCGGTGGCTGCAAAACCGTTTTTCTCATCAAAGTCGGTAAGGCGCAGTTCGTTTACCCACACTTCTGCACAGATGGGCTGACCGTCATCGGTATCAGTAATAAATCTCTTTTTGGGATTGCGCACTCCAATCATCAGCGCTTTAACATCACTCAGGCTGGGCATACCTACCACGGTAATGCGGTTGTCGCCGTCATATACCTCAAATGGCGTAATCACCGAAATCATAGAGCCGGGCTTACCCATGGCGTCGTTACGCAGTTGTTTGGCATCCACCAGCTTTTGAAGCTCAATCTCCATGCGGTTTTCATCGGGCCAGATGAGGGTGGGGTTCAGCGAGGTAGTCCCCCAGGGTGTAATGGTGACCGGCAATTCGTATTCGTAATAGTTTTCCGTAAAGTCAGAACCCATGCGTACAAATACAGTAATATCCCCTTTTTTCAGCTCCTGCATCTCTATTGACTTCTCGGCATGAATGTACATTTTAAGTTTTTTATACTGCCTGAAGTCGAAGTCGGTGGTTTTGTAGCTGCCGCGGGCATCTCCATCCAGCAGGTCGCATACTTTAAGCACCATGGCCTGTTCGTTCAGCCGCTGATAATTGGTGGTTCCCACATTTATTTCACGCTCAATATCCGGAGGGATAACATATGGGATGGGCACCCTGCTTCCGTTTTCTTCGATACTTACCGATGAAATATCAAAGGTGGTTTCGCTCTGGTTTGGGTTGGGGATATATTCTCCGGGAGAGAGCAGGTTGCTGTAATATTTGCGCCATTCGCCCCTTACCAGTTCCAGAGTGGCAAAGCGCAATACGATGGGACGCTCAAAGTTTTTCAGAAACATACGCATAAACCGTATGCTCTTAAAGTCCTGTATGTTTCCAATTACCTTATCGGGACTTTGTACCGGAATTTTAAACTGATACCAGGTTACCGTACCCGATTTTCCGTTTTCAAGCGGAATATCTCCGGCCAGGAACTTATCGGTGATGTAGTTTTGTCCAACTTCCATCTTGTTGGGATCCAGCCGTACCTTATACTGGAAGTAGCGTTCCTGTTCATTCAGGGTGTTGTCGCGGTTGATGTCTTCCACGTTGGGCAGGGTAGTGGCCTGGGTCTGGTAGTTCTGCGATGTTTGTTCAGTTGCCGGGGAGTTGCCCTCCACGCCGTTGTATTTGCGGTAGCGTTCTATAACACTGCTGTAGGTAGGGTCGGCATCGTAATCGTCTCCGCGGAAAAAATGATAGTTGTCTGATGAGGGATCCTCAAACGCCTTCAGATAGGCGGGCGAACTCTGTCCAAATTGATTTCCGATGACTTCGAGGTAATTTTCATTGAAAAAGCTGCGTTCATCTTCATCGCGAAGACCATCATAGCCTACATCCTGAAAGGGCCTTGCGGCGATGTCATTGTCGAAGGCAAACACCAGAGCCTGTAAGGTAGGCACTCTGCCCCAGATGGTGGTATCCACATTTTTCACTTCTGCCGAAGTAGGCAGCCCGTTTTCATACGACTTGCGTCCGTCACGCAATACATCTTCCGAAATATCGCCCAGGTTGAAATATAGGTCACCGCCCGATTTTATGGTGTCTTCAGAGAAGGGATCCATCAGCCAGAACTCAATATATTCCACATTGGAAGCTTCAAAATCTGTCGGGTCTATCTTACGCATGATCCCTGCCCAGCGGGTGCGCGGAAAATTAAGACTGCCATCCTCACTGATACCTTTTGACACACCGGTGGGCAACACATCGTAGTTGTAAGGGCCGCGGTCGTCGGGGAAATAGGCGAGGTTGAGTACCGGCAGGTTCATGGGCTGACCATTGGGAGGGTCGGCATTGGGGAACACTTCTGTTTCACGAATCAGTCGCACGGAGTTGCGTGAAAGTTCATTCTTGCTGATGTTGGGCGGCCTCAGGTTGCTGTTGCGATCGTAAAACAGCGGGTCGATGGTATACCAGGCCAGGCGGGCGCGGTTAAAACCATAGGCCAGACCTGAGCCTTGCGCGGCCTCGGGAAACATGTCGAATGAAGTTTGCCCCTGAGGGGTGCTGGCCATAAACCAGGTGCCTACATTCTTCAGGTCAATTGTCGATTTGCTGCCTTCAAAGTCATCTATGTAGCTGGTTCCCGTTCTGCCGATGGCACGTGAATGACCCGGAATAAAATGGGCAAATTCACCATTGAACTGTATCCGCGATACGGTTTTGGTACTGTAAAAAGGCAGTTTGTCCACCATACGGGTAAGCCACATGCTTTCTGTTTGGTAGTTGAAATCCAGCCCCCACATGGTGTTGGATATTGGTTCCTGCCCGAAATTGGTTTTCTGGGTCAGTGGCCGCTCATGCAGGTTGATCAGGGTGGCTCCTACAATAAAGTTATTGTTTACCTTGTAATCCACATGCATGCCCATCATGGTCTGGGTTTGCAGGTTAAACGTGGCGTTGTTCTCCAGCGATATATTTACGGGGGTTCCCGAGTTGAGGATACCTTCGTTTATGATCTTAACGCGGCCCAGGGTATAATCTACGGTGTAATCCACGTTTTCGGTAAGCGGTATGCCGCCGGCGGTAACCCTTACCGAACCCTGGGGAACATTAAGTGCATTGAGCGATATTTCTGAGCCAGAAGATGATTTATACTGCCCTTCAATAAGATAACGGTTTTTATCGGGATACTGTTGTGCTCCGCTTTTGGTCAGGGAGTATAACGAATCATAACAGTATTTGTTGGCCAGTTGCTCGTTGCCCAGCTTTTCGCGAAGATAGGAGCCGAAGGGTTCCCTCACCGTAAAAAATACCCGGCCATTGGTTGACTGGATGGTTCCTCCTTGTCTGGCGGCATTGTCGATAAAGTCGAACAAACCATCGGGTGGCGGATTCAGCTGAGGATCGAGGTTGTCAAAATTAAATATCCTCAGCAGGGGCACGCCCTTGATGTTTTCCGGCCCTTCGGTGAAATAACCGGTGGGTACTGTATTTTCGTTGCCCGAATATAAAATGTTGAGAATAAAATCTTCCCGGTTAACCTGGAAAGCTCCGATGTTATATACGTTTTTCATCATCAGATCCCACATGGGAACATTAGTATTCAGGGCCGTGCTTTTGAGTAGTTTTACCATCAGGGTTTTTGGGGAGGCTATACCCTGATCGGAAAATTCGCCCACCTGATAAATGCTGCTATCCTGGCCAATAACGGTATATTGGTAGGCTACGGCCAGCACCTGGTCTGAATTGATGTTGGTATTCAGTGAGATAAAGCCCAGTTTTGAATTGTAGGTATATTCATTGGCATTGAGCTTACGTGCATTTTCCACTTTTTCGAAATCCTGTCCGGCAACATAACCGAAAGGGGCGGTGCTCAGGTATTCGGTTACCTGATTGATGTTGCGGATGCGGGTGCTGTCGAACCTGCTTATCATGTCGTTGGACTGATTGCTGGGAAAGGCCTTGCCCGGCAGCGGATTGATGGTGGTATTGTAAGGCCGGTTTTCGCCCAGGTCCATAAAGGCAACAATGTTCCGGTTGTCGGTGACCGCCGGTCCGATATTGGTTACCCAAACCTCCATCTTGGTGATGTTGATGTTGCTGTTTACAATGGGCAATCGGCTGAGGGCCTTGTCGTAATTGTCGGCAAAATACTGGGCAATAAAAAAGTGCTTGTTTTCTTCGTAATCGAGTGCCCTTACACTAAATTTGCTGGTTTGTGCTCCTCCCTGAACGGTGATGTTGGATGTTTCACTTTTTTGTTGTGAAAAGACACCGGTAACCGTTGCACGGCCAAATTGCAATTGAGTTTTGAGTCCAAACAAGCTTTGACTTCCGGTAATCAGCGTGCTGTTGAGCGGAAAGGTAACATCTCCGGCTTCAATCAGTTTGATGATTTCATCCTCTTTGCCTTCATATTTGAGTTTTAGTTTATTCTCAAAGTCAAAAGTAGCTTCGGTGTTGTAATTGGTATTGAATTCAATTTTATCGCCGATTTTCGCCATCACACTCATTTGAATGCGTTGTTGAAAGTCAAAGTTGGTGGTACGTCTTTGCCTGATATCGAGGGCAGGATCGTCGCGCCGGTTTGAGAGAACGCCAAAGGTAACTTCAGCGCTTCCCTGTGGCCTGATGTCGATGGTATTTCCGCCGAATATCCGGTCGAAGGCTTCACCGCCAATATGAATCTGAGGGATGATGCCACCACCGCGGCTGCGACTGCCACCACCGGATACCGAACGCTCACGCCGGTAGCTTTCCATAGAACGGTCAAGGTCCAGGGCCCGGTATTCATCGGGAGAGTAGGTAACGGGAGGAGTTATTTCAATGTTACCCACCTTACGTACATAACGGTAGGTGTTGGTCAATGGATCATATACAAATTCTTCGGTGATGTTTGAGGGGTTGCCAAGAAAAAGCTTGTTATTGTCCAGAGGATCAAGGGTTTGGCCTGGTTCTGTTTTGGGCAGTGGATACCGCGGTTCATCGCCTTTGATGGTATCGGGAGGCAGGGATGGCTGCGCCTCAACCATATATTGGATATCCCGGCCGTTTATAGGAATACCCCAGGCTATGGAAATGAAAGAAAACAATACAACTACCTGAAAAATGTATTTAGTGATGCGCTTCAAGAAACTTCAATATTTGTAGGTGTACAATGTGTGTTAGTTTATTTTACCCTTACAGTTATGAACCTGCAAAAACCGGGCTGACCAGTATTCAATGGTTTTGTGTGTTATAATATCTTCAATGCTGACTTAATCAGCTGTTCCACGGTGAGGTTTCCGCCCTCTTGTCTGATGACCTTGTCCATAGCCTTTTCGGCGACGGTTTTATTGAAACCGAGCATGGTTAAAGCAGATAACGCCTCCTGCCGGCTGGTATTGTGCCCACTACCTAAAATTTCCCTGAATTCCACCCCTTTGCCTATTTTATCGCGCAGATCCACAATGATGCGTTGCGCAGTTTTCCCTCCAATTCCTTTTACGCGCTGAAGCAGTGGCACATTGCCGGTTAAAATGGCATTGGCGATCTCGTCCGGTGACAGTGAGGAGAGGATGAGCCGGGCAGTACCTGCCCCAACACCCGAAACCGAAATAAGCTGCCTGAAAACAGCCCGCTCCTCTTCCCGGGCGAATCCATAAAGTACATGGGCATCATCGCGCACTACCAGATGGGTAAACAAGCGGCAACTTGCCTGACCTTTAATCTGAGTGTAGGTATTGACGGAAGTAAGTATTTCATAACCCACTCCGTGACAATTGATTACAACGGATGTAGGGCCGGCAGCTTCAACCTTACCCTCGATAAATGCGTACATAAAAGGCGCTTTTTCGTTAACCGACAAAAATAGAGATATTTGTTGAATTGCCACCGTTTTTTAGTTTTTAGTTTTTGTGGCTCCTGAATCGATTGCCTGCCAGCCCCGGGAAAGGCTTCCCCCTTACCCGATCTGTAGTGATCTGTGATCTGTGATCTGTTATCTGTGATCTGTGATCTGTGATCTGTAATCTGTAAACTGTTGATAAGTTGAGTTGTTGAGGAGTTGAGACGTTGGTCTCCCCGTCTCCTTGTACGTCCCCCGGTCCCTTTTGGTCTTTGGTCTTTGGTCTTTGGTCTTTGGAGGTTAGTGGTGAGAAGTTAGAGGTGAGAGGTGAGAGGTGAGAAATTAGAGGTTAGAGGTTAGAGGTTAGAGGTTAGAAGTTAGAAGTAAGAAATATTCCCTCGTCCCCTTGTCTCCCTATCTCTTTATCTCCTTATCTCCATTTCTCCATTTCCCCTTGTCCCCTCTAACCTCATCCGCCTTCGGCACCTTCTCCTAAAGGAGAAGGACATTCTAACTTAAATTGGTTATTCAAATAACATCTTCTTGTTTCTCCGTCTCCTTTTAGTGATCAGTGATCTGTAATCTGTAATCTGTTGATAAGTTGAGTTGTTGAGGAGTTGAGACGTTGGTCTCCCCGTCCCTCGTCCCCTTGTCTCCCTATCTCTTTATCTCCTTATCTCC
>JACDJC010003372.1_pt1 | contig 11651 bp, 12 predicted proteins | sample 7454191 | NCBI WGS metagenome assembly JACDJC01 (sample SAMN14253291, study PRJNA609438) | sludge metagenome | isolation source: sludge after 25d culture with pyrite and EDTA | collected 2018-12-20
ACCCCGGGCGGTTTGGTTTGTTCGCGCCCAATGGCCGTTTTTTTCGTAACCGCCCCCGTTTTTTCCGAAAAACCCGCCACGACGCAAAAAGCCTCAACAAAACCTCCCAAACACCTGAAAATTTTGCCCAGAAATCGGGCAAAATTTTTTGAGTAAAAATTACTCGAAGCGAACCAACACCATATCTACCCCAACTTCCCAACCGGAATTATCATAAAAAGAATAATTATTTAATTATCAAATAATTAAGTGCAAAAATGCATCCCAACTTTATCCCAACTTTATCCCAACTTTTCCCCAACCGGCCCCAACTTTTGCCGCCCGCCGGTTGGGATGGTTGCGGTACCGCAACCGTTGGTTGGGATGGTCGCAACCGCACTAATTTACTCGCCTACAGCGATTTGCGCAGTTGGTTGCGGTCGGTTGGGATGGTTGCGGTGTTTTTAGCCACTTGCCGGATTTTCACCAATTTTTTTTCACAAACTAAGTAAAACCGCATGCCGATCAATTTCAAAAAAATTCAACAAACCTACCCCGACGCCCTGCAGTTGAAAACTGCTCGGTTTCCAGACGCCTTACCGATAGGGGAGTCGGGGCTTGCCGGCCTGCTCGGCGGAGGCAAAGTCCTGCACTACGAGTGCAAACCCAGGCAGGAGCACATTGTCGTGTCGAAAATCGCGGCGAATAAGATAACCGTATTTCACGGCCCACCAGGTTCAGGGAAATCCTTCCAGGCTCGACTCCTGGCGGAGTCATATCCCCAAAATCAGGTATTCTGGACTACTTACGGATGGCTTCAGGGTGGCGAATGCATTGTGCCGGAAGCGACAAAAATGGTAGTGATTGACGAATTTCTGAGTTGTGGAAAAAGATTCGGCTCGTTGCTTAGTAGATTCATTTCGGAAAAGACAGGCGAAAACCTGCAGGTGCACATTGTTGTGCTCGTACAGACAATAACAATGATGGGTTATGAACCCGCATACTTGTGGGGGGCACAATTCAAAGGGCACCCGGTAGAATGGATTGAAACCAATTTCAAACCGGCATTATGAGCACACCAGCAACTGCCGCCGATGCCGTCGCCACGATCAAATCCATGCAGCCGGACTCATCCAAGTTTCGAGTCCGGCGCCGGGGTTACGTCGACTGGAAATTCGGAGAACTATCCGCCTACCTGGGCTACCAGGTCGCGGTCGACTACGCAGAGTCCGTACGCCGCTGGGTCGACTTCGACAAGTACCAGGACTGCTTACTCATCACCACGTATTCCGCTTTCCTGGAGGCGGAGCGGCAAACCGAAACAATATGATTGATCACGGCGTACTCAACCAACCAGACACCTAATCCGGCAGCATATTGCTAACCGGCGCTACGGTCGGGATCACGCCCGTGAGCCACAGATGAAACTTGAACTATGAAGTACATTATTATAACTGAATGCGCCCACGCCGGGCGCGACGCATAGCGCGGCTGTACGGGGGCGCTGAGTTATGCGAATTTTTAACCCCGGTTAATTGAAAAAAATGGGAGTTGTCACCAATATTTCTTTATTGGAGTTTCCAAAGCAAGGAAGTTATTTAGGCAGGCGAGTTAGGGTCTGCTTTAATTACGAACCAGAATTTACGATTCTTGGAACTGTCGTTCGGGAAGACGATGAAGCGCCTGGATTGATGATTATTAAGTTAGATGACGACAGGTATGTGTTGTCAACCGAGTGCCAATATTCTCTTGTTCCCGCATAACTGATGCACTGCCGACGTAGCCGCGATTAGTCGGTGCATAGTTCTACATAAAAATTCAACCCTATGGAAGATAAAACAAATGGATGGGTAGTTGAAAATCAAAACCATCCAAATACTCAATCAAAATACATCGTGACATCTTCATTTCGCCAAACCCGTTCAGAATCAATAAAGGCTTTTATTGATGGAAGTGGCCAAAGTTGGCGGTACTGGCAACGCAAATACAATTTCCGTTGCGTAAAAGCCAGTTGCGTTATTTCTACAATTGTGTAGAACTGGACGCTTCGCCGATGTGCGCGGCATACGAAGCATAGAAGGCGAATCGGATAACTCCGCTTCGCCTTCTATGCTCAAAAAAATATTTTGAAAAAAATCGTGAAAAGACTTGACAGGTAATGCAAATTGCATTACCTTTGTATCATCATTCACGAAAAAAACTTTTCCGATGAACTGGAATCAATTTCTCTCCGCTTGCAAAACCGCTTGGGCTACTGAAGGACAACAAGAAAGCCGCGTACATTCTTATCTGTTGCGTTGTGAAAAAACGCCGAGCATGACGCTATTACAGGTCGCATCCAGCGCTTACAAACTCTACAAGTCCGAAAACGCATGAAAATACAAGACATTCCCTCGTTCATGGGCCGGTCGGCAGCCGCGTTGGCTGCCGATTTCGGTATCCCAAAACAAACGATTGGCCAATATTTGAATGGCCAGAGAGGGAAGCCCTCTAAGTTAATTTCCGACCTGCTCGTTTTCTGCAACCTGAACCGGGAGGAAATTATTTTCCCTGATCGGTTCGACCACCCGGACGGTGAAAACCCGCAACATGCGGCCTACTGGGCTAATGTTGCTTTGGAGGCTCTGGAGCAGGCGGTTAATTGCGGTTTTCCTGAAAGTCATGCCGAATTAATTGCCGCCGAAATTGGCCGGGCAGTTAAGCCTCTTATTGCGGACTAACTCCAAGCCCCCCGCCACGGCGCGCATAGCGCCGCTGGTCGGGGAGCGGCAGTTAGCCGCATATTTTGACCGTTCGTTGTGAAAAATGAACGGTCATTATTTTTTTGAAAAAAACTTGTTCCGGATTTGGAACATAAGATGCTTTACCCTACCTTTGTAGGGTCAAAGCGATGTTGCTGCGACGTTTAAACTTTAAACGATGACAAGAAGAAATTTTCACCTGACGGCTTACGGCTGGAATTATTTCGCCGAGTTTTCTTCAACCGGAAAGGTCCGGTTTGGCAGGTATCACACAAATGGTCATGTAAATTCGGATACCCAGAAAACTAATTGGGTAGACATCCAAAAAGCGGATGTTGTAGATTTAAAAAAAGTTTTAGAAAAAGAACAGGCCGGGGAATACGTATCTGACACCCTTAAATATAATGCAAATATTGAATGTCAGCGAGGTCTCGAACAATTTAGTTAACAAACAAAAAAGCCCCGCCTGGCGCTACGAACACCGGACGGGGCAAACTTTAAAACGATGAACAAAGGTAACAAAGTAAGACTCACCGACAAGGGGCGTGATTTCTTCCGCCTTGGCACCCCAATCGAACAAATAAACGCCGACTGGGAAATTTTAAATAAATACGACGAGGGGCACGGTATGCGATACGACATTCAGTCCGGCGATCAAATTCGCAGAAACGTAAGTGACGACTACATAAAACCGAAAGGATGAAAACTCAAAACTTGGAGGTGGTTGAAGTCGACCACCTCCGCACCTTCTACCTCAGTTTTGGGCGGGCGCTTGCAGTCTCCGACCTCGAAGCGCAGCTACATCTTCCGTTCCGGACCGTTCGGTGGTGGCTTTCCGGCAAGCGCAGTCTTCCTGCGCATCATCGAGCGGCATTATTAAGGTGGGCGCGCCGCTACGGCTACCAGGAAGACATCCAATACGACCAATTCCTATGAAAAAGCGCTCGAAAATCCCCTACGACGACGCCCTCGCCGACGCGATAATCGCGCAACACGGACTTAACCCGTCCGTGAAAAAAGTCTGGAAAAGCCGCGGCCACATCCCCGGCGACTACCTCGACGAAAACCGCGACGACAGCGCCAAACTCACCGACCGCGCCCCCGAGTTGCAGCGTTTCCGGGAAATCCTCAACCGTCCCGAAATCGCCGTGTCCAAATTCCGCACCCTCGGGGCAAAGGGGACGGACATCGCACGCGGCAAAGACCGCATGACTGAGGCCGAGCGAATCGCGTTCAAGGCCGAGGTCGTCGAAATCCGCAACCGCCTTCGCCTCGCGAAGGACGTTCCTACTATCCGAAACCTGCAAGCCGCGCTCACGGACGTGCGCTTGCACCCGACGAAGTTCATCGCCAACCCGCTGTACTCGAAAATCCAGCGCGGCACCGAACTCGCGGATTGGGAAAAGCGGGAGGCGCAATTTGCACTGCTTGCGCTGTACAACTTGTTGCGAATCTGACTATATTTGGACACGCTCCAACACCACGGGCGCCCTCGCCCAGGTCGCCCGTGGTTTTTTGGGGTTTATTAACCGCCGGACACGGAAGTGTTCTGGCGGTTTTTGTTTTTCGTGGAGTTGCCCCCGCGTCCTTTCCCACCGTCCCGCAGCCACCCAACTTCGCCCTATGGCAGCCACACTCGAATCCCCGCCCAGTTCACCGGGTTATCACCGCGATCACAACTTCGTCACCATCCAGACCGACCTAATCGAACTGATCCCCGCCACGGCGCATCTCGATTGGGTTGGCAACGGCCCCACCATTGGCGCCGAACTAACCCTCGAATGGGCGGGCAACAGCATTACCTTCACCATTGCCGCGGGCACCAACGCCCAGGCCACCGACATCCCGGCCTGGAACGGCTCCGAAACCCTCGCCGCACTCGTAGACCGCGTCACCGAGGCATTCCGGCAAAACGATCAACTCACTACCGATTTCGAAGTCGTTCGAGGCGGCACTATCGACGATGTAAAGGAGCGCGTTTCATTTGTTCAACGCGTTCCTGGCCCTGTAGATATTGTCGTTGACAGCGGCTGGCTATCTGCCAGCCCCGACAGGGTAGAGCACACCGTAAGTGACGGCGAAAACCCCGCTTCGGAAGAAAACCTTGCAGCCTACCTGCAAGTGTTCGAACAAGACGATACCGACCCAACCGGCAACAACGATACTCGCATTGTCAGCCTGCATGCACCTTACAATGTCCAAAACGCACAGGCTATTTTCGACCTGAAGGACTTATTTCCCCTCGATCCCGCGCTGCCCGATACAGACAGTATCGGCCCAGGCAATCCATCCCCCTGGCACAACGGGGTCGGCCATGGCGCATGGGCGAAGTACTACCTGCGCTATGCCGACAAGTACGGCATACCGGCCACCTCCGAGGCGCTGCTCAAGTCCAGCTCCTATTATATGCTGCACGGTGGCCGCCCGGGCGATTACATATCTAACATACCATCGGCTGTTGCGCGCTTGCTGCACGGCTACACCCGCGCCGACGGTGGCGATTTCCGGAAGCCCGTACACTGTATGCAGCCCGACTGGGTATACCTGTTTCCCCTTGTCGATCTCGAAGGTTGCCGGGTCGATCTTGAAATAACCTGGTCCGAAACCACCGTAACTGTCGAGGAAGTCACCAGCGCAACCTGGATACTCGCCGCGCACCAGGTACACTGGTTAGCCAGCGGCCCGCTTCAGCACAACATCGGCGACTGGGTGCCACCCGCCGCCGGCGTCAAGCCCGTGGCCTACACCTGGCGCTTGTACGCCGATACCGGCGACGGCGAGGAACTTATCGTATCCGTCGATTACGACATCGTATATCACCCCTGGCAATATTTCCTGCTAATGGACAACGGGGTGGGGGGCTGCGAATCCGTTTTATTCTCCGGAAAAACCACCTGGAAGTATACCGCCGAACGCGATGCAGCCCGTCGGCCACGCTGGACAGATTACAGCGTGCAGCGCGGCGAAATGTTCGACTTCAACCAGGAGGGGCAGCAGGTGATTGAACTCAACACCGGCTGGCATCCGCTCTACTATATCGAGCACGTGCGCCAGCTGCTGCTCGGCGCGCTCTGGATCATCGACACCGAAAATGATAGATTCCTGCGTGTTGTGTGCGATTCGAAGGAGATTGAGGTAAATGAAGACGATAAGCAACTATTTTCATTAGCAATCACCATTCGGGCCGCCTGGTTCGATACTAATATTCACCTGTAATGTGGAGCATTCAATTGCCGGGGGGCGATTTTTTCGATTTGCCACCCCGGTTCAATATCGAATTCGAATTAAACAACCAGGTTTTTTCTTCCGGCGATATCAGCGCCTTACCTGGCTCCTTTTCATTTCCCGTAGAGTTGCCGCTTACCCCGAGAAATAAAACCTTGCTCAATAATCCGCAGATGGTCAACAATGTATCAAGTTGGCCTACCTACGAAAACGTGGCAGTATTGCTGTATGGTAAGTTACTGTTTCTCGGTACGCTATCTATACGATCTGCTTCAGAAAAAAGGGTTCGCATCGCCATTGTCGCTAACCCGATGTCGCGCCTGAAAAACACCGACATCACAACCCTGCAGCTTGGAGGCCCGCGCACTTGGGCTGGAACCTTGCTCGATCACATGTACCAGACCGCCCGTTTCCCTGAAGAATACGATTACGTTTTTTTTTCGGTGATAACACCAGACACTATTGCGCATAATACGTTCGATAATGACCCTGGTACTGGCGAGTTCCTTGACGATGAAAGCACAAAAACCCCCTTCGTCAAGCTGGAGTACCTGCTCGATCAGATATTTCTTTCTGAAATAAGCGGATACAAATTCGTGAACGAGTTTCAACTCGTAACCGAGATGAAGCGAATATACCTGTACAATAACATCGATTCCCGTGTCCTCGCAGGATCGCCAGCGGCGCCGGATTATCCCACTGAAATCAACCTGGCATCGCATTTACCTAAGATAAAAGTGCCCGAATTGCTAAAAAAAACGGCGGCACTTTTCGGTTTAGGCATATTCACGAACATATACAATAAGACCATTTCGATAATCCCCCTGGAAACTCTTTTGAAGCGCACGGCAAAGCACGACTGGACTGCCTACGATCTCGGCGAGCATGAAATAACGGAAGATGACCCACCCCCTGATGGGTTCAACTATACGCAATCAACCGACTTGCCCCCTGGGTTTCCAGAGCCAACCGATGTACAAACATTTAATACACCGGAGGATTTCAATGCCGCGCTGCTGCTTGGCCTCGACAACGGATTCTATTACGTAGAGAGTCAGTCGTTGCTGTTGAAGTATACCAATCCTTTTATCGAAACAATCAACTACCACAAGGGCATATACCTGGGCAATCAAAACCCGCTTGAAATAGGTTTAGAGGCGTTACACGCAAATATATTCAACTATTTAACCCTGTACGGAGTATCAAAATGGGTAAGTGATGAAGAAATTCCACCGACCTATACCTTCAACAGGGAAGACTACCCGCTCATTTTTATGTTGTATCGCGGCTTGCAGGTTGTTCCTGCCGGTTCGGCAAACGAGGCTATGCCTCTAGCTTGCAGCCACGTGTACGAGCCTGCCGGAACCGGCGGAGATCGTTGCCTCATCACCACCGATGGCATACCCGAGGGCTTTGCCGAGCGATCGCTACACTGGCACGGCACGTATGGCCTCTATGCACAATCGCACAAAACGTGGATAGAAATGCTTCGAAACGGAAAGCCTGTCATACACACCTTTTCACTGCCTGTATCCATGCTGATCGAATTTTCATTCGAGGATAAAATCAGGGTGCGCAGCATGGAATATTTTGTGAAACGGCTACGTATCAAGGACGCACTGGGCGATGGCCTCGTAAGGGTAGAGGCCTCGATGGTCAGCGTGATATAGTTCAAGCTAAATGTGTTATTACCACTCCCGGTATACATCGTTTCAAACACAATGTGGCACATTTGTTGCCCCGCTGAAAAAGTACTTTCCAGCGCAAAGTGTGAAAACGATAGTCCTCCCCGTACATCCGTTCAGCCGGCGCATCTTGCTTTCCGAATACGGCAAGGCAGAACCCATCGGCATCCGGCCAAACGACATCTTGTTCAGCATGCTGTCGGTGGCCCGCGTTCGCGACCGCAACAACGCCGTCCGTATGCGCGAACTCCTCAAGGCCCAGGTTTCCTTCGAACTCGACACCGCCATCGCCACCCACATCGCCCTCCGTTGCGACCAGGTCGGGCTGCACCTCTTCAAGTGGCACAAGGATCAGTTGTGCCGATACGTCGATCTGTGTCTGCGCCGGGGGGGCATCACCGCTGCGGGCGCTATCCGCGAGTTCTACGAACTGCACGACATCGGCGAAGACGACTTCGCGTTCGACTCCGCCTGGAAAATGTGGCAGCGGCACAACGCCGAAACCGGGAAAGAAAACCCGGTTTTTTCTGGAAGGATTCGCGGCGCGACGGGGGTATTTTTTTCCAAAAAAAGGGGCCGACCCCGCATCGTCGAATTACCCGTTTCCGACGAGGCCGTGGAGGCCCTTGCGGCCCGGTTGGCCGACGTGCTCGACGGCTGCCTGCGCAACCCGCCGCCCCGGCTGCTGAAACACACACGCTGTTATCTATACTTGTATTATGCGCGCCGGAATCACCGCGCCGTTGCCGACCGGATGCGCATGCCGGTATCATCGGTCTACTACGGCGCCAACGCCATCCGCACCTGGCGCGAGACCGATCCCACCTTTCGCCGCCTGCTGAACCAGGTTTGCGACCTACCGTAGTTTCCAGCCGGCGCGCACCTTCGCCGCATGAACTGGGAATTGCACGCCATCGAGCGCCCTTGCCTGCGGGTCATGGGTGGCCTGAAGCGCCTGGCGCTCATTGATCCGGACGATCTGAGCGTGCAACCCACGTGGCATACCCTGCAGAACATCGCCGAACTGACATTCAATCCCGGCAAAGCCGCCTACGCCTTCGAGGCCGACCTGTTCACCGGCCAACTCGTCGGCGACACCGACGCCGGCGCCGCCGCCGGCGACGCAACTACCTACACCCTCACCGGTTTTTTTCGCAATGTGCGGCTCGACGTGGAGTTCCTCCGCGCTAAACTCCGCAATCGTCGCATACATGTCGTAGCGACCTACTGGGACGGAACACAACGTTTCGTGCCGTACATGCGATTCAAATTCAAGGACGACAGTGGCGCGCGCGGCGCCGACCGGCAGGGATACACCGTCACGGCCACCAGCACACTGGCTACACCGGCGCCGCTCATCGATGCCGAATTGACAATTGTCTACCCCGACGGCACCGTCGTCACCCCGCCGTCTACCAGCGCCGGCGGAGTAACCACATCGGTGCATACCACGGATGATGAAACCTTTTCCTTCAACCTGCCGGCCGGAAAGTGGCTTATCGGCGTATACGTGCGTTCCGACGAGGCGCAAACCGTCACGCTGGGCACCAGCCCGGGCGCCGAAGACCTCGGCGGCACGCTCGAAGGCGACCCGAACGACCAACTCATTTTTCAATGCAACAATTTCCGGCCACTCACCAGCACAAACATTTACCTGGACGGTCTGGCCGGCACCAACACGATAGAAATATGGTACATCGGATAATCGCCATGCTACTGCTCCTGGCGGCGGCGACATCCGCCACCGCGCAGGTAACCAGCGACTCGAAGGACATTCAGATCGCGAAAAAATACCTCCAACTCCGCACCAGGCAGTTGGACAGCGTTGTCACTGTTATTACCTCGATGAGCACCGACCGTATGTCGCCGAGTGCGAAGGCCGTGTATGACTTCGTGACCGGCTACGTCGTCGGCGCCAGCGGCGGGCATATCATCCAGGACGACGGCGTAAACGAAACCCAGCGCGACACGCTCAACTTTGAAAGCAGCCCCACGGTCACTGCCGTGGTCACCGATGGCGGTGGCAAAACCACGGTATCGATGCAAATACCGTCGAGCGGGATTACCGCGCTGGAAATTGCTTCCGGCTCGGTCGGAAACAGCGAATTAGCCGCGAACAGCATAGACAGCACAAAGGTGATCAACGGTGGCCTGTCTGTGCGCGACCTGGGCCAGCATGGCGCTACCGACAATAATATATTAAGGTGGAACGGAACACAGTGGTACCCGTCGGCGCAGAACCTGTACGACGTGGTGACCACGTCGCAAACTGTAGCCTACAAGAATAATCAAGTTTGGATCAACACGCTGACCGCGGCTATCACCCTTAACCTCCCCGCCTGCAATCTGGCGAATGATGGCGTTTCGTTCCATATCGCAAAGGCAGGTTCGGACAATTACGCGGCCGACATCGAGCCTGCCGGCTCGGAATTGTTCAACGACGGATCTACAACAAAAACGCTCTATTCACAAGGAACCGGACTTATCTGTACCTGCCGATACCGGATCGGGGACAGCGAGTGGTTCTTCATTTCAATGTAAAAACAATGAAAAAAGTACTCATCATCCTCGCGCTCCTCGCGCCGCTGGTGGGCTTCGCCCAGATTCCCAGCATCACGATTAACTCCTTAATTAAGTTTCAGGAGGACAACAAAACCTGGCTGGCGCCGGTCGACGACCTGATCGACCTGGTCAATTCCGGCGTCGGTACCGTCACCTCGGTTGACGTATCGGGCGGCGCCACGGGTATTACTACGTCGGGTGGACCGATTACTACCTCCGGCACCATCACCCTGGCCGGCACACTCGACGCCGACAACGGCGGCACGGGGCAATCGTCGTACACCACGGGGGATATCCTCTACGCTTCCGGAGCATCGGCGTTATCGAAACTCGCCGGCGTGGCCACGGGCAACGCGCTCATTTCCGGCGGTGTGGCCACGGCGCCCAGCTGGGGTAAGATCGGTCTCACCACGCACGTTTCCGGCACCCTGGCCGTGGCCAACGGCGGTACGGGCCTTACGGCCGTCGGTGGGGACGGAACAATAATCGGTTCCGACGGAGCAGCGAATGTCTACCTCAACCCGACAATCACCACCACTGCCGCCGCGATCGCGTTCGCGCGATCCGGCTCCAACCTGAACCTGAATATCCCGAACGCCGACGCCTCCAACCGGGGCACGGTGAGCACCACCACGCAGACGTTCGCGGGCGCAAAGACCTTCAGCGCGCTTGTCACCGGCAGCGCGGGTATTACCGGAACCTCGGCGGCGGCAGCAGCGGCATTATACGCCAGCGGCGTGCCTGGCGGATCGTGGACGGCAGAAACGAGCACCATGACGGTAGACGAGACCGACAACCTGCTCGAAGTCGACTGCACCAGCGGCGCCGTGACGGTGAACCTGCCCGCATGTAACGCCACCCGCAACGGCTGGCAATGGGAGTTAATTAAGAAGGGAACGGACACAAATGCGATCACCATCGATCCGAACGGGTCTGAAACCTTCGTGGACGGCGACGCCACAAAGCTGATCTACAGCGAAAACAACACTGCCCGGTGCAAATGCAAGTGGAACGGCTCCACCGGCACCTGGATGTTTTTCAACTAAGTTTCAACCGCGCACACATGAGGCACTTATTATTCATCGTCGCGCTGTTGCCCCTGTCCGTCGTTGCCCAGCCGGCACTGACGGATAACGCGCTGTTGCGCTATCTCGACGACAACGCGACATTCCACCGGCCCCTCAGCGATCTGCGTACGCAGTTGTTTCCTGCCGGCACGGGCACGTACACGATGTACTATACCGGGTCGGCGTGGGCTGGCAGTTCATTGCTTCAGGTTCGCCCGACACAGGTGACAATCAATTCGCTGAATGCGACGGTAGACACGTCGTATAAGTTGTTCGTGAAGCAGACAGGAGCGAGCACATCCACCGGTGGCATATTCGTGCAACGCTCGAACAGCACCGTGGGTGTTGCGCTGTATCATAGCAGTCACGCGCACCTGGAGGCGGTAGGTGGC
>JACDJC010003373.1_pt1 | contig 11650 bp, 8 predicted proteins | sample 7454191 | NCBI WGS metagenome assembly JACDJC01 (sample SAMN14253291, study PRJNA609438) | sludge metagenome | isolation source: sludge after 25d culture with pyrite and EDTA | collected 2018-12-20
AGGCGAACATCAACAGGAAAACCAAACCGTTTTGGCGAGGAGGCCATCGTGGTTCGGTTAATCGAGACGGTCGGTTAAACGGCTAAACGCTTACGGCCCTTGGCACGGCGCGCGTTGATGACCGCACGGCCACCACGGGTAGCCATACGAGCACGGAAACCGTGTGTGCGGGCACGATGGATAATACTGGGTTGGTACGTTCTTTTCATGGCGAAAATTCCTGTAAATTTATCTACTTGTGTCGCAGTGTGGCGTTCTCGTCCGCCAGGGTGGGCAAACCGCCCGCAAAAGCAACACAAGCCAAAAGGCCGAGCATTAGACTGAAAAAAAGCCGCGCTGTCAATTAATAATGTTCTTTGAACCAAAGGGTTCCGTTGATTTTCATTGCATATATGTCGAGGGGATCCGGTCCAAATTCTTGTTCGGTGGATACTGCGATTCGGTAGGGGTCGGTGATACACTGCCCTCTTTCCTGCAGGCTCGTTTTACCCCCTATGTCGACCATCACATCAGAACTGTGGCAGCAATGCATTGATCGGTTGTCCCAAGATCTGCCCGTCCAGCAGATCAATATGTGGATCAGACCGTTGCAAGCAGAGTTGAAAACGGAAAATCATCTGATCCTGTGGGCGCCGAATCGTTTTGTTATGGACATGGTCGCGCAGCAATACAAGTCGAAAATCCTCGAACAGGCGCAGATCCTGCTCGAACGTCCGGATTTGCAGCTTGGTCTGCAAGTGGGCAGCGTGCCTTCCGAGCAGCCTGTCGATGTGCCCGCAGCCACAACCCTGTCATCGAAGTCCGGCACATCGCCCTCGGGCGTTGCGGCGCGTGTCGAGCAGCCTGTGGATTCGGCCGAATCCGATACCGGTTCCAAGGAATTTGTCAGTCACATCAATAAAAAATTCAATTTCGATAATTTCGTCGAAGGTAAATCGAATCAGTTGGCGCGCGCGGCCTCGCAGCAGGTCGCCCAGAATCCGGGCGTGGGGTATAACCCGCTTTTTATCTACGGTGGCGTGGGGCTGGGGAAAACCCACTTGATGCAGGCCGTCGGTAACGCGATTCTGGAGCGTTCGCCCGATGCCAGGGTGGTTTATCTGCACAGTGAGCGTTATGTGCAGCAGATGGTCAGTTCGATCAAGAACAACACGATCGAGGAATTCAAGAATTTCTATCGTTCGGTGAATGCCTTGTTGATTGACGACATTCAGTTCTTCGCGGGGAAAAATCGCAGTCAGGAAGAGTTCTTTCACACATTCAATGCACTGATCGAGCAGGGTCAGCAGATCATCATGACCTGCGATCGCTATCCCAAGGAAATCGAAGGCCTCGAAGAGCGCTTGAAATCTCGTTTTGGATGGGGGTTGACCGTAGCAGTCGAGCCGCCCGATCTGGAAACGCGCGTAGCGATCTTGCAGAGCAAGGCCGAGCAGTCGCAAATCGCGCTCAGTACCGATGTGGCCTTTTTTATCGCCAAACGCGTCCGGGCGAATATTCGCGAACTTGAAGGCGCGTTGCGGCGCGTGATTGCGACCGCGCAGTTTACGGGGCGCCCCATTACGGTGGAATCGACCAAGGAAGCACTCAAAGACCAAATCGCAGCGCAGGCGAAATTGATTACGCTTGAAAATATCCAGCGCACGGTGGCGAAATACTACAACCTTAAGTTGACCGATCTGACCGGGACCCGTCGTTCCCGTTCCATCGCCCGCCCGCGGCAGGTGGCGATGAGCCTGGCGAAGGAACTCACGAACCATAGTCTGCCGGAAATTGGCGAGGCCTTTGGCGGGCGGGATCACACCACGGTGATCCATGCCTGCAAGAAAATCGAAGAATTACGCGAGATCGAGCCCAAGCTCAGTGACGATTACAACTTGTTGAGACACACATTAAATATATAAGATGCGTCGGACTTTCCCTGATCGGGGCCTTCCCCGCGCGCACCATTTTTTTGAGGACAGCCATTATGCAGTTTGCCGTTGATCGAGATCGATTCAGCAGTGCCATCAATCAGGTGATCGGCGGGGTCGAAAAACGCCAGACCATGCAGATTTTGAGCAACCTGTTGCTCGAAGTGGCCGACGGTCGCCTGACGCTGGTGGCGACGGACCTGGAAATTCAACTGCGTACCTCTGTTGACGTTCAGATGCACGCCCCGGGGGCAACCACAGTCAATGCCCGTAAACTGGCAGACATCGTCAAATCCGCATCGCAGGACGCCAAGATCGCCTTGACGCAAACCGATGGCTGGCTGGAAATCGATATCGGCACCGGCGTGTTCCGCTTGGCCTCGATCGAGGCAGAAAGCTTCCCGCAAATGACCATCGATGCCGCGACCCAATCGACCGTATCCATCACCCAAAAGAATCTCTACGCGCTGATCGATAAAACCCAGTTTTCGATGGCACAGCAGGACGTGCGCTACTTTCTCAATGGCCTGTTGCTTGAAGTCAAACCCGGACAAATGACGGCGGTCGCCACGGACGGTCATCGTCTGGCTTATGCCCATCTGAGCGATGAACGACTGACGGAGAACAACCGTCAGGTCATCGTGCCGCGAAAAATGGTTTCGGAAATGCTCAAGGCACTGGATCGCGATAGCGACGACGAGGTTTCGCTGGCATTCCGCGATAACCAGATCGAACTTTTGATCGGTGAAAATTACCTGATCAGCAAATTGATCGACGGCAAATATCCGGACTATTCGCGCGTGATACCGCAGGCGAACAGCAAGATACTGATCGTGTCGAAAACGGAACTCAAACAGGTGTTGCAGCGCGCCAGCATCTTGTCCAACGAACGGTTCTCGGGGGCATATTTCCACCTGAGCCCAGGGCGCTTGATGATCGAATCAAGCAACGCGGAACATGAATCGTCCAAGGAAACCATGTCCGTCGGCTACGATGCGGGCAATCTGAAAATATCGTTCAATATCAACTACCTTTTGAACATCCTGGCGGTTATCGAATCCGAGGAAGTCTGCATGGAACTCGAGGCCCCCGAGTCCAGCGTGCTGATCAAACCCGTTATGACCGGCGACATCGATAGCAAGTATGTTCTGATGCCAATGAAGCTTTGACCCATCTTACGTCCCTCTCGATTAGCCATTTCAGAAACCTGACGATGACCGACTGCCCGCTTTCTGCGGGGTTCAATCTTCTGGTGGGTGATAATGGCGCCGGTAAAACGAGTGTGCTTGAGGCCATTTACTATCTCAGCTCGCTCAAATCCTTTCGGACGCAAACGCATAATGATCTGATCGCTCGTAACCCGGATCGTGATCGGGGATGCGCGGTGGTGCGCGCGGGTGTGCATCAGGACGATCATGATTTTTTCATGGCACTTGAGCGCTGCAAGGATCAGTTTCGTCTGCGATTGGGTCGAGAAGAGGTGCCGCGGGCCAGTCTGTTTGTAGCGCACCTGCCCGTGCTGGCACTGCATGCGCAATCGGACGATCTGGTTTTGGCCGGGCCGGAGTTCCGCCGCAAATTCATCGATCGCATGGCGTTTTACCTGTTTGCCGATTTCGTGCCCGTATACGCCCAATTTGCGCGCGTGCTCAAGCAGCGCAATGCCGCATTACGCACGGGGCAATCTACAGATACCTGGGATCCATTGTTCGTGCAATTTGGCGAGCGGCTCAACGAGCAGCGGGTGGCTGCGCTCGATTTGCTCGAATCGGTGCTGCCCCAGGTTTTTGAGGCCCTGGCGCCCCATCTGTCCGTGGATATTCAGTTCCACCCCGGGCACAAATCCGGCTTGGAGTTATCTGAAGCGCTTGCCCGCAACCGCGAGCGGGATCGGGAAATGGGGCAGACCCTGATCGGCCCGCAACGAGCGGATATTCTGTTCACACTGAACGACTACTCGTTCAAGTCCACCGCCTCTCGTGGGCAAATCAAGTTGTTTACCGCGGCATTGACGCTGGCCACGGCACAGATATGGCAGGCGCAACGCGGCAAGCGGGCCGTATTGTTATTCGACGATTTCATGTCCGAGTTCGATGCCCGTCATTCTTCTACCCTGTTGAGCTATTTGTCGAATATGGGGCATCAGGTCTTTATTTCCGTAATCGATCGACAGCAGATCGATTTCCCATTCGATGCGGTTTTCAGGCTGGATGCCGGGCAAATCTCAGCCGTGGTATAATCCTGCGATTGTCTAGCAGCCGATTTCCCTAAAGTCCGACAGGCTGCTAGGGCCAGGGCGATCCGGCTTTGCTGGATGGGTGTTGTGTCCCGATAAAACGAGGGTTGCCCTGTCGCTTTACGAGCAAAAATATCCGGCAGCCCTGCTTGGCTTGCAACGCGCCGACATCGGCTTGCTCGCCCCATTTTCTGCCCATTTTCTATGTTTCTGGAAGCCCTCTCATGAGCGATAACAAGACGTACGACTCAACCAGTATCAAAGTCCTCAAAGGTCTGGATGCCGTTCGCAAACGCCCCGGCATGTACATCGGCGACACGGACGACGGCAGCGGCCTGCACCACATGGTGTTCGAGGTGGTGGATAACGCGGTCGATGAGGCGCTGGCCGGGCATTGCGATACCGTCACCGTCACCATGCACACCGATGGCTCGGTTTCGGTAACGGATAATGGCCGGGGCATCCCGGTAGACATCCACGCCGAAGAAGGCGTGTCGGCGGCGGAAGTCATCATGACCGTGCTGCATGCGGGCGGCAAATTCGACCAGAATAGCTACAAGGTGTCCGGCGGCTTGCATGGCGTGGGTGTGTCGGTCGTCAATGCGCTTTCCGATGAGTTGGAGCTGGATATCTATCGCGGCGGCCATGCGTACCACCAGTCGTATCGTCTGGGTGTACCACAGGCGCCCCTGGCCGAAGTTGGTGCGACGGACAAATCGGGTACCTCAATCCGGTTCCTGCCCAGCCCGACAATTTTCACGGATGTCGTTTTCCATTACGACATCCTGGCCAAGCGCCTGCGCGAGCTATCCTTTCTCAATTCCGGCATTCGGGTATTCCTGAACGACGAAATTTCAGGGCGTTCCGACACGTTCTACTACGAAGGCGGTATTCGTGCCTTCGTGGAGCATCTGAACAAGGGCAAAACCGTTATTCACAAGAATGTTTTGAGCTTCTCGGGACAGAAAGACGCGGTACTGGTCGAACTGGCCTTGCAGTGGAACGACTCCTATCAGGAAAACCTGTTCTGCTACACCAACAACATCCCGCAACGCGATGGCGGCACGCATTTGACGGGCTTCCGGGCGGCATTGACGCGCACCCTGAACGACTATATGGATCGTTCCGGCATTTTGAAAAAAGCCAAGGTTTCCACCTCGGGCGAAGACTGGCGCGAAGGTCTGGTCGCGGTGATTTCGGTGAAAGTACCCGATCCCAAGTTCTCCTCACAAACCAAAGAAAAGCTGGTGTCATCCGAGGTCAAGTCGGCGGTTGAATCGCTGACTTCCGAGCGGCTGGCGGAATTTTTGGAAGAAAATCCGCAGGAAGCCCAGCTCATCACCAACAAGATCATCGAGGCAGCACGTGCCCGCGAAGCCGCGCGTCGTGCGCGTGAAATGACGCGGCGTAAGGGCGCGCTCGATATCGCCGGCTTGCCCGGCAAGCTCGCCGATTGCCAGGAAAAGGACCCGGCGCTGTCTGAAATCTATCTGGTGGAAGGGGACTCGGCGGGCGGTTCCGCCAAGCAGGGGCGCGATCGCCGCACGCAGGCGATTCTGCCGCTCAAAGGCAAGATTCTGAACGTGGAAAAGGCGCGTTTCGACAAAATGCTCTCATCGGCCGAAGTCGGTACTCTGATCACCGCGCTCGGCTGCGGTATCGGTCGGGAGGACTTCAACCCGGACAAACTGCGTTACCACCGCATCATCATCATGACCGATGCGGACGTCGATGGCAGTCACATCCGCACCCTGCTGCTGACGTTCTTCTATCGCCAAATGAAAGAACTCGTCGAGCGTGGGCATATTTATATTGCCCAGCCGCCGTTGTACAAGGTCAAAAAGGGCAAGCAGGAGCAGTACCTCAAAGATGACCTGGCACTGAACCAGTATCTTTTGCAATTGGCGGTCGATGGTGCCGCGCTGCAGGTGAATGCTGAAGCACCGCTGATCTCCGGCCCCGCGCTGGAATCCATGGCACGTGAGTATCTGGTTGCACAGGCCGTGATCGATCGTCTGTCGCACCGATACGATCCTTCCGCGCTGAAAGCCATTTTGCATCTACCGAAAATGACCTCTGCCGAAGTCAGCGAAGATGGTGAAGCGTTCCAGGTTTGGTTGGGTCGCTTCACCGAGTCGATGAATCAGTTTGCCGATCACGGTGTGCACTACGAATCCGGGTTTGCCAAAACAACAGAGGGCGTGACCGGCATTCAGATTGTTCGCAGCCAGCACGGTGTTTCACATGAAACATTCCTGCCTGCTGCTTTCTTTTCGACCGCAGATTACCGCGTGTTGGGCGAACTGGCTTCTCAACTCGAAGGCTTGATCGGTGAAGATGCGCGTGTATTGCGCGGCGAAAAGAGCGCGCCGATTACCCATTTCGAACAGGCGATTGACTGGCTGATGCAGGAAGGGCGGCGCGGTTTGGGTATTCAGCGCTACAAAGGCCTGGGCGAGATGAACCCCGATCAGTTGTGGGAAACCACCATGAACCCGGAAACCCGTCGCCTGCTGCAAGTTCGTATCGAGGATGCCATTGCCTCGGATGAAATCTTCACGATTTTGATGGGTGATCTGGTTGAACCCCGCCGCGATTTCATTGAGAAATTCGCCTTGTCCGCCGTCAACATCGATATCTGATAAGATCGATCTGCGACGGAGCCGCGGAGCAAAACAAAAAAACCCGGCCTCATTGGTCGGGTTTTTTTTGGCGATTTCAGGCGCCGATGGCGTGTTTAATATAAGTAGCAAGATTGGGATTTAAGGGAGCAAATATCATGGGTGTCACAATTTCGGTTTTGTTGTTCCTGGTCGCCGTGATCGTGATCTGGGCGATCATCATGTATAACGGCCTCGTGGTGCTGAAGCACAACGTGTCACAAGCCTGGTCGAACATTGATGTGCTGCTCAAGCAGCGGCACGATGAGCTGCCCAAACTGGTTGAAACCGCCAAGCAGTACATGAAGTACGAGCAAGAAACGCTGGAGAAGGTTATGCGTGCCCGTTCGGCTGTGCGCAGCGCGCAGGAACGTGGCGACATGGAGGCGCTGGGTATGGCCGAAGGGCAGTTACGCGCAGGATTGATGGATTTTTACGCGGTGGCCGAGGCTTATCCCGATCTCAAGGCCAACACGAGCTTCCAACACTTGCAGCAACGAATCACCGGGTTGGAGAACATGATTGCCGATCGGCGTGAGTTCTATAACGCGTCCGTCAATCTCAACAATGTGCGCATCGAACAATTCCCCGACGTGCTGATCGCCCAGTTGTTCCGTTTCCGTCCGTTCAAGTTGCTCACCTTCCGCGAAGATGAAATCAAGGATACGGATCTCAAGACGCTGTTCAATCAATAAACGAGATTGGTTTGATGACTTGGTACGCCCACTGGGTGGGTTCCCTTGACGACAACGGCTACCATTTTCTGTTGTTCGGGTTGATTCTGCTGACGCTGATCACCTTGTTGGCGGGTATCTGGTTTGTTCGCCGCACCTACTGGATCATCAATACGCCCACATCGAAAATTGTCTCGGCGCATCAAGGTTATATTGAGATTGAAGGCATCACCAAAAATATCGATGCCTCGCCTCTTGTTTCGCCACTGACCGGCACGGCATGTGTCTGGTACTGGGTGTCCGTTGAGCACCGGGAGCAAAGTTTCGGCGATTCCAAGCGTTCTAACTGGCGGCGCATTTATCAGCATGAAAGCGATAACCTGATTGCGGTAGAAGATGAAACCGGCGAATGCCTGGTTGATCCCGAATCGGCCAGCATTCGCCCCAACATGCGACGCCAATGGTACGGCAATACCGAGCGACCAAGCGGGTTGACCAACAGCGTGGGCGGGCAATTTTTCGGCGATTACCGCTACACCGAAAAACTCCTGCTGCCGCATCGCAATCTGTACGTTCTGGGCTGGTTCAAAACCATTACCCACGATCCTTATGTGGTTGAGAACGAGTCGGTTGCCTCGCTGCTCAGAGCGTGGAAGAACGATCCGCAAAAGATGAAAACATTCGATCTGGATCGCAATGGCTCCATCGATTCCAAAGAGTGGGATCAGGCGCGGGAAGCCGCACGCCAGCAAATTCAGGCACAGCAGGTACGGGAACTGGAACGCCCCCAACAAACACACCTGATGAGCGCAAACCCTCAAAGCAGGCGCCCCTATATCATCTCGGCAGATGATCAAACCGCGCTGGCCAAGCGGTTTCGACGCTGGGGTTATCTGCTGTGGACGGGTAGCGTTCTGGCTTTTTTCTTCTGGGTGTCCGCGTATTATACCCGGCCTTAAACCTGCTCCGATCTTTGGCCGAACCGCCTACTCACCTTTTAGCAAAGCCCCCTCATTCCCCCTTTTACAAAGGGGGATGCGAAATACCAGAACCTTGCTCCGATCTCTGGCAGAGCCACTTACTCACCCCCCCTTTCATAAAGGGGGGCAGGGGGGATTTGCCGCACCAAACCAAGCCACCAAATCCCCCTCATTCCCCCTTTTTCAAAGGGGGATGCGAAATGCCAGAACCCCGCTCCGATCTTTTGCCAAGCCACCTACTCCCAGCTTTTAACAAAGCCAGCACCTCACCTCTCCTTTCACAAAGCCACTACAGAACCCCCCTTTTTCAAAGGGGGGCAGGGGGGATTTGCCGCATCAAACCGAAGTCACCAAATCCCCCTCGTTCCCCCTTTTTCAAAGGGGGATGCGAAATACCAAAACCCCGCTCCAAACTTTGGCCGAACCGCCTACCCCCAGCATTTAGCAAAGCCAGATTCTTGCTCCGATCCCTGGCAGAGCCACTGACTCACCCCCTTTCATAAAGGGGGGCAGGGGGGATTTACCGAATCAACCCCGGTTCCCCAAAAAAACAATTACACTTGCGTTAACCAACCAAAATCGAACGAAACCAAAGCGCATCACCCATGAAAATCGCGACCTGGAATGTCAACTCCCTGAATGTGCGCAAACCGCAGGTGCTCACCTGGCTGGCGCAGCAGCAACCCGCTATTTTGGGCTTGCAGGAATTAAAACAAATCAATGAAGCCATCGATGGCAGCGAATTTGCGGCACTGGGCTACCAAACCCTACTCAACGGCCAGAAAACCTATAACGGTGTCGCGCTTGTCTATCAAGACGTATTAGGCGAACCCTCGGATGTGGTCTGTGACATCCCTGGTCTGGAAGATCCGCAACGGCGCGTGATTGCCGCCACATTCGGGGATTTGCGGGTAATCAATGCTTATGTCGTCAATGGCGAATCCATCGAATCCGAAAAATACCGCTACAAGCTCAACTGGCTTGAAGCATTTTCTCAGTGGTTGGCGGCAGAAATCGCCCAGCATCCAAACCTCGTGGTGATGGGCGATTTCAACATCGCGCCAACCGATGCGGACGTGTATGACCCGGAGCGGTTCAAAGATGCCGTGTTATGTAGCCCGCCCGAACGCGAGCATTTCAACCGACTCATCGAGATGGGCTTTACGGATGCGTTGAATCGTTTTTCAAACGAAGAAGGCAACTTTACCTGGTGGGACTACCGTGGTGGCGGCTATCGCAGAAACCACGGCCTGCGGATCGACCACATCTTGGTCAGCCCGGCCGTTCAGGCAAAAACCATCGCCTGCCATGTCGATAAAGAACCCAGAGGCTGGGAGCGACCATCCGACCATGCCCCCGTGGTACTGACGCTGGCTTGATGTACACCAAAGCCCCTTAGGGAATTTCTTGCGAATGCAAAAATCGCGCGAATCCCCCTCAATCCCCCTTTACAAAAGGGGGAAGTGCTCTCGTTCAAAAAGATGGGGCTGATGCTCCCCCTTTGAAAAATGGGGTTGGGGGGATTTGACGAGAAGTACCCGCTGCTCGAGGTACGCCGCATTCGTGCAGAGGTTTACCCTAGCCCCGCAGCGACCGCGCCGGTGGCAACGCAAGTACGCGCCGCCCCAGATAAGGTACAAACAACGCCGCGAGTAGCACACCCGCCGCAAGGCCATACAACGGAATGTGCCAATCCAGTACCCAGGGTAAATCAAACAGTTTCAACGCCAGCAAGGCACCCAACCCACCGGCGGCAATCGAGGCCAGCAGCCCGGACAGCAGGCCGATCAAGATAAATTCAAACCACAGGCTGTTCATGATTTGCCGGTGGCTGGCACCCAGCACGCGCAGCACGGCGGTTTCCCGGATGCGTTCCGCCTCTCCGGCCGCAAAGGCGCTGAGCAACACCACCAAGCCCGCCAACAGGGTGAATAAAAACACATACTGCACGGCCTGGCTCGCCCGAATAATCAGTGTACGAACCTCGTTGAGAATCTGGTTCAGATCAAATAACGTCAGCGTCGGGAATGCCCTCAACAACGCCTTTTGTTGTTCCACATTGGGGCTGGGCAGATAAAAGCTGGTGATAAACTGCGCCGATTGACGCGGCAGCAGACCGGCGCTACCCAGCACGAAAAAATTGGGCCGCATCGAATTCCAATCAACTGTTCGGATACTGGTAATGGCTGCGGTCACGGGTGTGCCATTCACCAGAAAAGTAAGCTCATCGCCCAGCTGCCAATGCAGCGTTTTGGCAATGCCCTGCTCGACCGACCAGCCCGCATCCGGCTGCCAGGAGCCAGCCACAATCTTGTTATCGGCTGCCAGATGTTCGGGCATGACCGATAAATTGAATTCCCGTTCCGCCAGTCGCTTCGCTTGCCCCGTGAATTGGTCAGCGTTTACGGCCTTGCCGTTGAATGTCGTCCAGCGGGCGCGGTGCATGGCGACAAGCCCGGCATCCTCGATATGGTTCGTCTTAAAAAATCGGGTTAACTCAGGCACCTGGTCTGGCTGAATGTTGATGGCAAAAAAATTGGGCGCATCGTTCGGAATTTGATTTTGCCAGGTCGCCACCAGATCACCACGCACCACACCGAGCAGGAGCAAGGCGGTTAATCCCAAGGTCAAAGCCGCGATCTGCATCGCGCTAGACCAGGGCGACCGCGCCAGACGAGCCAACCCAAAACGCGCCACACCTCGGGCGGGATAGCGTCTTAATGCCTGTAACAACAGCCACACGATACCAATGAACGCACCGAAGCTAATGACCATCCCGCCGGTCACATACGTCGTAAGCCAGGCATCGCGGGCCTGAAGCCACACCAGCAATCCAATGGCAAGCAGCCCCGCGCCGAACAGCAACACCGCAGCCGTTGGCGGGGCAGCCAGTTGTCGATTCAATACCCGCAAAGGCGGCGTATCCTGCAAGCGAATGAGCGAGGGCAGCGCAAATCCCAACCAGGCGACCAGCGCAATACTCACGCCAAACCCCACGGGCAACCATGTGGGCGGCGGCAGTTGAAAATCAAGCAGGGAGCCCAGCAAGGCAGAAAGGCCAAATTGAGCCAACCCGCCCAGCGCAATGCCGGGCACCGCGGCCAGCAAGGCCAGAAAAACCAGCCGCAACGTATACAAATAAAGAATTTGGCGGGATTGCACCCCGAATGCGCGCATCAAAGCGGCC
>JACDJC010003374.1_pt1 | contig 11648 bp, 9 predicted proteins | sample 7454191 | NCBI WGS metagenome assembly JACDJC01 (sample SAMN14253291, study PRJNA609438) | sludge metagenome | isolation source: sludge after 25d culture with pyrite and EDTA | collected 2018-12-20
ACGAATAACCTCCCGATCACGAAAGCGTAGCTAAGAGTGAATCGGGGGGCTAAAGCCCGTACTTCAGGTCCCAGGCGCAAGCCTGGGGCCAACTTTAATATTTGGAACTGAAGCTCAGACTTAAACAGCAGACCCTATTTACCCCGATCTTAATTTACAAATGGCATCTAAAGATGAAGTAGAAACATACTTAAAGGAACTAAAGGTGAAAATGGAAATTTTCGACATACTGTTTCTTGATGAGCGTGGTAAAAATCAGCAAACACTGCATTATCTTGAAATATCTCCTGCCAAACGTGAAGAAATAATAAAATCATTAATAGCATAAGATTATTCAGAGGGTCCTTTAGAAGAAAAGATGCGATGCGTTTTGCCTATGTGGATTTTCGGTAGGCAAGTAAAAAAGAAGGAAGTGTACATTCAAAGTGAGCATGGGTATTGCAAACAGCAATGCAGTTTGCATTTCTGTTCATATTGCCGAACACCCTATTAATTATCCATTTAAAAAATAAACATCATGAAAAGTCCATTTACAGGTAAAGAAATGAGCATTGTAAAAGAGTGGAGAACCATGAGTTTTCGTAAAGACGAATTCAAGGTTCTATTCTGATTTCTTAATGCACAAACAATCAGGGTTCTCAATGAGTGGGGTTCAATATCAAGCTATCTCAATGGGGCCTGTACCAAAAAATTTCAACAGTATTTTTGAATATTTGGCCAATAAACAAGAATTAGATATTTACTATACTAATTTCCCTGATGGTGGTGTAGGAGAACAATTCAAACCAGGTTCTAAAAAGGCATTTGATTCCGAATTATTTTCAGCAAATGAATTGAATGTGCTAAACACTGTTGCTGAGCGATTTAAAAACACATCGACAAGCGAAATGATTGAAATCAGTCATAAAGAGAAAGCTTGGATGGAAAATAACGCCGAAAGAGAAATGATAGATTACAATTATAGTTTTGAATTAAGTTAAATATATGGAAACACCAAAACAAGTCTTTAGGATATTCTGAAAGCCATCAACCAAGGTAAGATTCAACCGAAATGGAAGACAGTCAAAAATTCTATGACGCTGATGGCACAAAAATAAATTACAGATTACTTCTAAAACCGTAACTTTGCCTGAGTTATAAAAGGAACAATGACTAAGGGAGGAGAATGTGGGCATTCTAACCCAGCTTTGCCATCTATCCGCCTAATCTTTGAAGTTTATGTCGAATTCCCCACTTCCACTTAAAAGAAATTGGATATTGGTTGCCCTCATGCTTTCAATCATGCTGGCTGCTATGGATGTTACGATAGTCTCCACGGTTATTCCTGAAATTGTTACCGACTTAGGTGGCTTCAAAAAGTTTTCCTGGGTTTTTTCCGGTTATCTGTTGATGCAGACAGCCACTATCCCCCTGTACGGGAAGTTGGCCGACCTTTATGGCCGCAAGCTTATATTGGTTACCGGGATCATCATATTTTTGGTGGGCTCGGCGGCTTCTGCAGCCTCCTGGAACATTGAATCCCTTATCGCATTTCGGGGATTGCAGGGGCTGGGCGCCGGTTCCATTATGGCTACCGTCAATACCGTTGCGGGCGATATTTATTCTGTTGAAGAGCGGGCAACCATCCAGGGGTGGCTTTCCAGTATGTGGGGCATCAGCGCCATTATCGGTCCGGCTTTGGGCGGGGCGTTGGCGGAATATGCCAACTGGAGATGGATTTTCCTGATCAATATTCCCATAGGAGCTATTTCCGTCACCCTCCTGGCTTTGTATCTCAAGGAAAACATAAGCGGGGAAAAGTCAAAAATAGATTATGCAGGTGCCTCACTTATTTTTGTCGGTCTGTGCTTTCTTGTTGTCTTTCTGCTCAATGGTGGTCAGAACTGGCCCTGGCTATCTCTCTGGAGTTTGGGCCTGCTGGCCATGGTGGCTCTTCTGGTTTGGTTTATCATAAAGGTGGAAAGAACGGCCGCGTCCCCTATTATGCCGGGGTGGCTCTGGACCAACAAGACTTTTCTCGGCTCCAATCTGTCCATGGTGGGTCTGGGCATCATTATGATGGGCCCCCAGACTTACCTGCCCACCTTTACACAGGCATCATTAGGGTTTGGGATTATCCTATCGGGCTTTATCCTCGCCAGCGTGAGTATCGGATGGCCTACGGCTTCGGCGCTCTCCGGTAAGTTGTACATGCGTATCGGCTTTCGCAATACCTCCCTTATAGGTACTTCTATCGCTTTTTTCGCGATTATCGGCTTTTTGTTTATCCCATGGCCACAACCTGTTTATTTGTTGGTCCTGTGCCAGGTTGCATTGGGTGCGGGGTTCGGTTTGCTTTCCACGCCTATGCTGGTAGGCGTGCAATCCATCGTCGGCTGGGAGCAACGGGGGGTAGTAACGGGAGCCAGTCAGTTTGGGAGGAACTTAGGGCAAACTTTGGGCGCCGCCATTTTCGGCGCCATTTTTAACAGTTCCTTCGCTCACCAACTCAGCAAAGCGACGATAGAACTTCCGAAAAACAGTGGGGATATTCTACAGATACTGAAAGCTCCGGACATATCAAAAGAGGCCAAACTCTTTCTGCAACAAGCCATTAATACTGCAAACCACCATATTTATTACGGCATGGCCCTGCTGGCCATCCTTACCTTTGTGGCCGTGTGGATCGTGCCCCAAAAGCTCAAACATTTGTCTTCGAAATAGAGATAATCATTTTGCTCTAAAGTGATGGTGGGCAATGCTCTCTATTATCAAGTTCAAAGCTTGCTTAAAAGATGGTGATTGATACAATTGCTTGCAAAAGAGATTCAAAGCAGGGTGCAAACTGGAGAAATGAGTTAAAATAAAAAAACCGCAACCTCTTTAAAACTAAAGAATTGCGGTCTATTTCTGTGATCCCGAAGGGACTCGAACCCCCAACCTCCTGGGCCGTAACCAGGTGCTCTATCCAATTAAGCTACGGAATCGGCAGTGCTTTGAGTTTTAAGGTTCAAAAGCGGTGCAAATATAGGAAAAATATCGATTGCTGTGCAAATAGTTCCTTAAAAAAAGGCCACCCTTTTGGGCAGCCTTGAACTGATTTACACTTTAATATTACCATTGGTAGGTAAGTATCTCCTCAAAATCTTCATCCGCAACAGGTCCTTTGGCTTTTAGTACGAAGTCGATGCTGTTTTTGCCCTCTGTCTTAAGTTTGCTCATATCGAAGGAGACGATCCCTCTTAACAGGTGATTGTAGGGATCATTGTTTCTATTGTGTCGAAACTCAAGTATGGGCTGTCCCTGCTCATTTTCGGGATGGTCTTCATCCTGGGCCAGATTAATGAAGTGGATGGTTCCTCCGCCGCCATATTCAAACTCTATGCTGAGGAAATCGTTGTTAAACCAATAGTTTGTAATGGTAATAGGATCATTACCAATCGAGTCGGCATTCGCTGCAGTCAGGGTAATAATTCCCTTGGTGAGCAACTCTTTCAGATCATTGACCTTCACATAATAGTCAATGCCATCCTGGGTGGCATCTCCTAATATGGTGTAATTCACCCATACACGCTGGTTATTTTCCAAATTGAACCACGGCACAGCGGTGGCCGATGGAAACAGGCGATCCCCGTTATCGGTTTCTATGGTATAGGTTTCTCCTTCTGTGTGAATGGTGGCAGTGGTTACCCAAAATTTACCCAATGAGTAATCATCGTCGTCGTCGCATCCAGTTACCAATGCGGCAATAAAAAGCGCGAAAAACAGAATTCTTGTTTTCATGAGATTCAAGTTTTTAAGTTCAACATTTTAATCTTTGCAGTACAATCAACCAGCTAAAGCGTCACATTGGCTCCAAAAAATCCGATATTGATGGTTTTGATTAACTTTGCAAAAATCTATTCAAATTACGGTACAAATACAAGAAAAAAACATGCCAAACTTTTGGATTACAACCGTTAAAATATTTAAAAGTCGCAAATAAACAGAGGAGCAGACGCAACCTATGTCGAAATTAAATCGTCGGTGAAACTTTGTTCAGAAGACGGAAGACAGAAGCTGGAGGCACAGAGCTGGGAGCACGATTCCGATAGCTATCGGAAGGGAAAACAAGTGACGGAAGACCGAAAGGGGATTAAAGATTAAAAAAAGATTAGAGATTAGGAAGCTCCCATTTAACTCTCACCCTATTGCCTGTTGCCTGTTGCCTATTTTGGGTCGTGCCTCGTGCTTCGTGCTCCCAACATCTAACCTATAATCCATAATATATTACAAATGAGAACCCTCTTCACAGCCAGCCTTCTATTGTTCTTCACCTCATTCTTTTCTATGGCTCAAAGTCGCCATCGGGTTGATTGGGACTACCATTTTCCATTGGATATGAAACCTGCTGTGAGTGGCAGTTTTGGCGAAATACGAAGCAACCACTTTCATTCGGGACTCGATTTGGCCACGCAGGGCAGAACCGGCTGGCCTGTTTATGCCGCCGACGATGGTTTTGTTTCCCGGGTGGCTGTATCGCCCGTTGGCTTCGGCAGGGCCATTTATATCGACCATCCTTCGGGTTATACCACTGTTTATGGCCATCTCGAGAGGTTCAACCCAAAACTCGATTCAGCTGTTACGGCCCTTCAATATCAACGTGAAAGTTTTGCACTCCAACACTTTTTTACACCCGAGGCTTTTCCTGTGAAGCGGGGAGAGCTCATCGCCTGGTCGGGTAACTCGGGCAGCTCAGGTGGTCCGCATCTTCACTTTGAGGTGCGCGAAACTCAAACGGAGCGCCCTATCGACCCGTTGATCTTCCCCACGCCGGTAAAGGACGATGTGCGCCCCCAAATCATAGGCATTCAGCTCTATCCGCTCTCACCGGGAGCCACCATCAATGGTGAATCGTCGCCCAAATATTTCCCGGCTGTTTTTTACAATGGGCGTTTTCATCTAAAGTCCAATCCCCGTATTAGTGCTTCAGGCACCATTGGCGTAGGCATAGAGGTGTTGGATTACTATACCGGTTCATGGCGTAAGTGTGGTGTGCACAGCATTGTCCTCCGCCAGAATGAGCATTTGGTTTTTCAATTTAAGATGGACGGTTTTCTCTTCAGTGAGACCCGCTACCTGAACAGTCATATTGATTATGCTGAAAAGGTGACCCGGGGGCGTACTATTCAAAAAAGTTATTTGGATGCCCTTAATCTGTTGGATCTTTATCAAACCAACGCCGACAGAGGGCGGATTAAGATGCAACCGGGAGTTGAGGACCAATTCTCCTATGAGGTGAAAGATGTTTCGGGCAATGCTTCACTATTGTCTTTTAACGTGCGGGGCATTGCTCCTCATCAACCGGCTGCGATGGAACAGTTTTTGAATAGAGAACCCGTCATCAGAGCAGGGCAACCTTATACTTTTGAGCAGGAGGGATATGAACTCTCCTTTCCGGCCGATTGTTTTTACGACGATGTACCTGCCTCTTTTCAGATACAGGAGAGCCAGAGTGTACTTCAGGGAAAGACCATCACCGTGCTCAATGAGACCGTGCCCATGCACACTTTTTTTAAACTAAAGATTCCGCTGGCCAGTGATACCGATACAACGGGGCTCACCGGTGCCCTGATTTCAAAAACGGGGGAGATGGCAGCCCAAGGAGGTGTGATAGAAGGCACGCATTTTGTAATCAGGGCACGCGAAGGAGGGGTTTATGGTCTGACAAGGGATACCATACCTCCTTCCATACGTCTTATGAGCAAGCCGGCGGAGCTTAATTACAGGGGACGTGAGTCGATGCTGGTCAATATTAAAGACGATTTTTCCGGAATTGCCGGTTATCGCTGTACCATCGATGGCCAATGGGCCCTGTTTGAATACGATGCCAAAAACAACCGGATCGAGTGTCATTTTAGTAAAGTGCCTTTCCTGACCAAAGGCGAACATCTGTTGGAAATTCTGGTTACAGATAATGTGGGAAATAAAGAACAATTGAGTGCAGTTTTTAAATATTGATTATTTTTAGGCCTTGGAGCCGTCATTTACCTTCGGATTATTCCCAACGTGAACGTAAGCTATGCGAAAACTTGGTTTTATTAGTATTTTGTTTGTGTGGATAAGTGTCGGCAATGTAACGGCGCAAATCGATACCGACCGTATGACCATCATCGGGCGCAATGCGCTCTATTTTGAGGATTACATCCTGGCCATCCAGTATTTCAATCAAATCATTCGTGTAAAGCCCTATCTGGCCGAACCTTACTACTACCGGGCCCTGGGCAAATACTATCTGGAGGATTACCGCGGGGCGCAAAACGACTGCAACCTGGCCATCGAACGAAACCCCTACTTTGTAGATGCCTATAACCTGCGGGGCATCCTTAACCAGAAGATGGAGGATCCCCGCAGTGCCATCCGGGATTTTTCAAGGGGATTGGAAATCGATCCCCGCAACATCAACTTAACCATTAACCTTGGTATCGGTTACATTCAGACTGAGGATTATGAAAAAGCCATAGAGGTTTATACCCATGCCCTCGACCTCTCACCAAATCTTATCTCGGCCTGGCTCAACCGCGGATTGGCCCGTCTTTCGATGAAAGATACGGCGCAGGCACTCAGCGATTTCACCAAAGCCATTGCACTCAACCCTTACATCCCCGACGGGTTTGTAAACCGGGCTATGATTTACTACCACCGGGATGAGTTTGACCTGGCATTACAAGACATGGAGAAAGCTCTCAAATTAAAACCCGACGATCCTTCCCTCTATATGAACCGGGGCATTTTACGTTACCAGCTCGACGATTTACAGGGAACCCTTGAGGATTTCGACAAAGTGATTGAGCTTGAACCACGTAATGCCATGGCATACAATAACCGGGGCATTTTAAGAGCCGAAATAGGAGACCTCAACCGGGCCATCGACGATTTTTCACGTGTGCTGGCCCTGCGGGGCGACGATATGCTCACCCTCTATTACCGCGGAATGCTTTATAAGGAAACCGGCGAGTATCAAAAGGCGCTGTCCGACTTTAATTTTGTTGCCAACGAGTATCCCGACTTTGGACCGGTTTACTACAACCGCGCCGAGATAAAACAATTACTGGGTCGTCAGGAGGATGCGCAATTGGACTATAATACGGCTATGAAGCTTGAGATGACCCGTCGCGAGAACATTGGCAAGGCAGATCGCGATCAGCAACTGGCGCGGAATGACTCCGATAAGGATAATGATAAAGGAAAAAAGAAGGAGGGGCGTAAAGCGACGCGTGAGGAGTCCGATCGTAATATCAACAATTACAATAAGATTGCCGTGCTGGATGATTTCGGCAACGAGCAGGCGGAGATGATATCGGGCAGTTCGCTGAGAGGGAAGATTCAGAACCGCAACATCATAATCGATCTGGAACCACAATTCGGACTCTCCTTTTTTGCAGGAGATACGCTGGTGCACCGGGTGCGCTACTACAACCGCGAAGTGGAACGCTTTAACCGTTTTAAAATGTTCGCCAGACCGCTGGAGATTACCAATCAGATGTTAGAACCCGACAGGGAGACCTCAGCCCTGATTTTTAAATCTATTGAGCAAACAGATGCCCGGTTGAAGAACATCGGCAATGCCTCCCCGGACGATCTGTATCTGGAGCGCGGGCTGCTCTACTTAGCTGTATTGAATCTGAACAATGCCATAGAAAATTACAACCGGATAATCGCCCGGGACTCAACCAACTATCTGGCGTGGTTCAGCAGGGCTTATGCCCGCTATAAGATGGTGGAGATTGTAAAGGATTTTCAATCTCAAACACCCCCCGAAGCCGATGAGCTTAATTTATCGGGCGTACAACCGCCTGGAAGCGCCATTGCCAGACAGGAGCAGGAGCAAAAAATATTAGACTATGAGGTGATTTTAAGTGATCTGAATCAGGTGACCCTTCTCAAACCCGACTTTGCCTTTGCCTGGTTCAACATGGGATACATCAAGTCGCTGCTGCGCGATTTTGAGGTGGCCAAGGAGGATTTTAGCCGCGCCATACAGGCCAACCCCGACTTTGGGGAGGCTTACTTTAACAGAGGGTTGATCCGGCTCTTTTTGGAAGAGACCACGGCCGGCACATTAGATTTAAGCAAGGCCGGCGAATTGGGTATCTATGAGGCATATAGCGTAATAAAGCGATACGGAGCTGAAACCTTCGAACCGGAGAAGAGCGATAAGGAGGAGAGCAATGAATGAATTGCCCGATAATATGGATATTGACAATGCCGAATTTCAAAATGCGCTGCAGCTAATTCAATATACCAATACATCGGTGTTCCTTACCGGACGTGCCGGAACAGGCAAGTCCACTTTTCTTAAATACATCTGCCAAAACACCCACAAGAAACACATCGTGGTGGCGCCCACGGGCATTGCAGCCATCAATGCGGGGGGTGTCACCATCCACTCATTCTTTAAGGTGCCCTTCAGGCCCATTTTGCCCAACGATCCCGACCTTTCGGTTAAAGAGGGGCGTATCTACGACTTTTTAAAGTACAATAAGGAGAAGGTAAAGCTCATTCGCGAAACTGAACTGCTCATTATCGATGAAGTCTCCATGGTTCGGGTAGATGTGCTCGATTTTATCGACCAGGTGCTGCGTGTTTTCACGGGACATAAATCTATGCCTTTTGGAGGTAAACAACTGCTGATGGTGGGAGATGCTTTTCAGCTGGAACCAGTGGTAAAAACCGACGACTGGCAAATTTTGCGTCGCTTTTATAAGTCACCCTTTTTCTTCTCGGCAGGGGTGTTTGCTTCCATTCCGCTGGTGCAGATAGAACTGAAAAAGGTGTACCGGCAAAATGATGCCGCCTTTGTACAGTTGTTGGATAAGATAAGAATCAACACCCTGCGACCCGATGAGCTGACAAAGATTAACCACAGACTCGACAGCACTTTTGAGCCACCGGTGGAGGAACTTTTTATCACCCTGGCCACCCGCCGGGATACCGTAAATTATATAAACGATAAAAAGCTGGGCGGGTTACCGGGGGAAGCTGCTACCTTTGAAGGAACCATACAGGGTGAATTTAAGGAGTCCAGCCTGCCAACTCTTAAAAGTCTGGTACTTAAAGAGAATGCCCAGGTTATGTTTGTGAAGAACGACCCTCAGCACCGCTGGTACAATGGCAGTCTGGGTTTGGTGGAGGAGATTACCGAAGATGGAATCCTGGTGCGCACCGAAGATGATATGATTCACCTGGTCGCGCCCGAGAGGTGGCTCAACTTGCGCTACCGGTACAACGAAAAGGAGAACCGCATCATCGAGGAGGAGATTGGATCTTTCACGCAATTTCCCCTGCGTCTCTCCTGGGCCATCACCGTGCACAAGAGCCAGGGATTGACCTTCGATAAGGTGGTGATCGACTTCAGTGGCGGGGCCTTTGCGGGTGGACAGCTCTATGTGGCCCTCAGCCGTTGCCGCTCACTGGAGGGCATTGTGCTGAAAACGCCCGTCACTCTGAGCGATGTGATTGTAAACCCGCAGGTAGAGCACTTTGCCCGATCGGCCAACGACGAACAGCTCATCCGGCAGGAGCTGAAAAAGGCCAAAGCCGATGATGCTTATAAAATGGCACTCGAGTTGTTTCGGGGTGGAAAATGGCTGGAGGCTGTACGCCATCTGGCGCGGGCAGTGGAGTATCGCAACGACCTGGGACGACCTGAAATTCAGCGTTTCATCGCTTCTCAAATGGTATTTGCCACCCGGTTTCAGAACAAAATAACCGACCTGGAAAACCAGTTGCAACAACAGCAAAAAAGCGTGGCCGAATATGCCCGGGAGTACTTTCTGATGGCCAACGAATGTGAGGTTAAATTTAAGGATACACGAAGTGCGCTGGCCAACTTTAATAAAGCTCTGGGGCTTAACCCTGTGTTTAAGGAGGCATTGATGCGACGCGGCCTCCTGCTGGCACGGACTGGGGATCTTAAAGGTGCTGAAGCCGATTTTTCGCGACTGCTGAAAATAAAACAGCGTAATTTTAATGCACTTATCGAGAGGGGCAAGGTGCGACTGCAATTGCGCGACTTCACAGGTGCCTATCAGGACCTTCTGGAGGCTTCCAATCTTCAAAAATCCAACCCCGAGGTATATAAGCACCTGGGCGACGTGTGCGCCAAACTGGGCGATATGGAGAAAGCCCGGAATTTTTGGAACATTTCAGCCTCCCTCAACGACGAGGTTTAAATCTATTGTCATGGAAAACCAACAGAACACCTCACACGCCATCCTAACCGGCGGGGCCGCAGGTATAGGCAAAGCCATTGCCGAAACACTTTACAACAAAGGAATACAGTTGTGGGTGGTGGATAAGGACGCTGAAGGATTAAAACATTTGCAACAGGTGCTGCCCGGAATCAAAACGACCTGTTTTGATCTTTCAGATGCCCCGGCAATTATAGCTTTTTTCAAAGAGGTGGAAGACCTGTGGGGGCATGCCGATATTCTGATAAATAATGCAGGCCTGAGCCGTTTTAAACCCCTTCAGGAACTTGCTGTGGAAGAGTGGGATTATATATTGAATACAAATTTGCGGGCATCCTTTATTTGTGCACGGGAGTTTGCACGGCTGCATCCGCAGGGCCAATATGGGCGTATCGTACAAATTGCCTCTACCCGCCACCTGATGTCGGAGCCCGGAGGGGAAGCCTACGGAGCTTCAAAGGGTGGCCTGGTATCGCTCACCCACGCGCTGGCCAACTCCCTTTCAGGGACAGGAATAACGGTGAATTGCATCAGTCCGGGCTGGATACACACCGGTAACCGGGATTCCCTCAGGCCAATAGACCATGCGCAGCATCTAAGTGGCAGGGTGGGCAAGCCAGCCGATATTGCTTCTCTGGTACTTTATCTATGCCAACCCGAAAATGACTTCATCAATGGCGAAAATATCTATGTGGATGGCGGAATGACCCGTAAGATGATTTATGAGCATTAAATAAGGCAGCTGAGTAAAAGCCAAAATAGATTTCTCCCTTCGGTACCAATGACAGATTTTAATAAGATGCAGAAAATCAATAATTTGTGCCAGAACAGAGGGTCCCAGCGGGGTCTCCTTTTTGAGACCCCGCTGGGACCCATGCCTCGACGTAAATATTTGACAATCTGTGTTTTGTAAAAATCCGTCATTGGTACTGCCCACCTGCTGCGGAGGGCAGGCAGGGAGAAAGCTTATTGTCAAAATGATTCAAATCATTTGAATATCCGTTTGAATACCTCATTCTGGCCAAGAAGAGGCTTTTTCAGTACACAGTCATTCCGTCATTATGCCCAATTATAATTGGGTGAAAACTACTGCTGACGAGGATTGCCCGGACTCCGAGCTTGTACTGATTGTGATTGCTTCTCCGGCAGCTGCCGGATTGCAATGGAGAGATTGCTTCGGGCGGGAGCCCTCGCAATGACTGTTCGGCGCTAAACCAGGGGGGAGGGAAAATAAGGGCGGCACAGCCGCCCTTATTTTCCCTCCCCCCCTCTTAACCCGAGGCGTGGCTGTCATTGCGAGGGCTTGCCCGAAGCAATCTCTGTTATTGGTGCTAAAACACTCAGCCGCTTCCCGCATGAGAGGGACTTGGCTTTTCACCAAGAACGAAGAGTGTTGCTCGTTTCGTTTTTAACCCTCGGTCGCCATCCGCGTACGCT
>JACDJC010003376.1_pt1 | contig 11639 bp, 12 predicted proteins | sample 7454191 | NCBI WGS metagenome assembly JACDJC01 (sample SAMN14253291, study PRJNA609438) | sludge metagenome | isolation source: sludge after 25d culture with pyrite and EDTA | collected 2018-12-20
CTTCCCCGACGTGCCCACCACCAGCTTCGCCAACACCGCCATCGCGGGGCTCGTCGAAGCCGGCATCACCCCCGGCACCACCCCCCCCGCGGGTTTGTTGGCGTTGCGCCACAGCTTCGCCTACCCGGCAGGGGTGGCAGTCGCCCCCAACGGCATCGTCTACGTCGGCGACGTCAGCAACCATCGAATCCGGGCCATCAACCCACCACCGGTGACGTCACCACCCTCGCCGGAAGCGGCACCGCCGGGTTTGCCGACGGCTCCAGCAACACCGCCCAATTCGACAACCCATCCGGGGTGGCGGTCGCCCCCGGCGGCACCGTCTACGTCGCCGACCGGTACAACCATCGGATCCGGGCCATCAACCCCACCACCGGCGCCGTCACCACCCTCGCCGGCAGCACCATCGGCTTTGCCGACGGACCCGGCAACACCGCCCAATTCAACTACCCGTTCGGGGTGGCGGTCGCCCCCGGCGGCACCGTCTACGTCGCCGACCGGAATAACCATCGGATCCGGGCCATCAACCCCACCACCGGGGCCGTCACCACCTTCGCCGGCAGCGGCACCGCCGGGTTTGCCGACGGACCCGGCAACACCGCCCAATTCAACGCCACAGCCGGGGTGGCGGTCGCCCCCGGCGGCACCGTCTACGTCACCGACGCCAACAACCACCGGATCCGGGCCATCAACCCCACCACCGGCGCCGTCACCACCCTCGCCGGGAGCGGCACCGCCGGGTTTGCTGACGGCCCCGGCGACACCGCCCAATTCACCGGCCCGATCGGGTTAACGGTCGCCCCGAACGGCACCGTCTACCTCGGCGACTACTTCAACCATCGAATCCGGACGATCACCTGACCACGCAACAAGCCCCTGAGCCCTTCGTTCGCGCGCAGGGAGTTAGATAACGGCGATGTCGTCTCGACATGTCTCTGAAAGACGGAGCACCCTCAACGTCGAGACGATCTCTTCGCTGCCCGGCGTTCTCGACGTTTCATCACCTCGTTGAAGTAGGCCGCCAGCAGCGACATCCCGCTAACGAGGTAGACGACGGTGAAGAGCTTCGAGAGGTCCGTGGTCGGGCTGAGATCTCCGTATCCCACGGTGGTCAGGGTGACCACACTGAAGTACAACGAGTCGACCCAGCTCCAGTCCTCGAGCAGGTGATACACGACAGTTCCTGTCAACAACGTACCGGCGGCCAAACCGCTCACGACGCTCGTCGAGCGACGCTCCCAAACGCCGGACGTTGCGCCAGCCAGCTCCTCACCTTTCGGCTCATCGCTCGTTGTTTCCATGGCGGGGTCGCTCAGTCGTCGTCGGACGGCGAGTCCTCGCCGCAGGTTGAGGCGCCGGGTTTGGTCGCAGCGGTGCTGGATGTAGCCGTGTCGTCAGCCGCCGGCTCGTCTCCGCCCGGCGATTCCCCACCGTACGTCGAGGCGTACACGACCGCGTAGGTCTTCCCGGAGTTGCTGATGATCGACGTGATGAGCGCAGCAAACGGAAGCGCCATGAACGCACCCATCGGCCCTGCGATGGCTCCTCCCGCCAGCGCCGACCCAAAGGCCACCCCACCGTTGATCGACATCGTCTGGGCACTCAGCTTCGGGCTCAACCAGTAGTTCTCACCCTGCTGGTAGATCAACGTCCACACCAGCAGGATCAGCCCCGCGCCGAGCCCCTGAACGGCCAACGTCATCAGGATCGGAACCGCCGCCCCGATGTAGGTGCCGACCGCCGGAATGAACTCGGCCACGAACCCCTCGAACACCGCCATTGGTAGGGCGTAGACAACTGGCATCCCTACCAGCAGCATCGCCACGAAAAACAACCCACCGTTGATCAGCATCAGGAGCAGGCGCGAATAGAAGTACCCGCCGGTCTGCTCGATCGCGGTGTCCATCACCCATCCGGTCACCTTCTGACGGCGGGGTGGCATCCTCCCCAACAATGCCTTCTGAATTCGCGGCCAGTCCGCTGCGAAGTAGAACGTGAACAGTGCGATCGTCGCCAGGTTGAAGATCAGACCGAGCCCCTCGGACGCGATCCCTCCCAAGTTCTTTGAGAACTTCGTGATGGCGTCGTTGGCCGACACCACGGCGTCATCGCCCTTCGATTGTCCGATCACGTCCTTGCCGATCAGATCCTGACCCTTGGCGTTCAGTTCCGCGACCCATTTGTCACCGTCCTTGCCAACCTCGCCCGCGAACTCCGTAACGCCTGGGATCAACACCACGACCATCAGCACCAGGAACAACAACAGCACTGCGTAGATCGTCCCCACCGCCGCCCCGCGCTTCCACCCTCTTTTTGCGTGGAGATGGTTGACCGCCGGGACCATCGCAATCGCGAAGAACAACGCCAGCCCCAGCAGCCTCAACAGCGACTGGGCCCGCCAGGCCATCGACGCGAGAACAAACGTCGCCAGCCCGACCACCACGACCTTCCACAGCGACTGCCACACCCACTTGTTCAACCACGCCGGGGGGCTCGCCGACTGAGCCGCTCCGGCACGCGCCGCAGCGACGACGTCGTCGGGCATCTCACCTTCGACGACCGCTCCGCCCTGAGTTTCTGGCCCTTCGGACACCTGGTCATCGACCACAACGCTCACCTCTCGGTCGCTTCATCTCACCTTCGTACGATGGGATGGCCGCACTCCACCCGGCTCGCCCGCCGGCCTGTCCTCGAAGAATCCGACAGTCCTTCAGCAGGCAGTACAGCACCATCACACCGAGGATCAGCCCGGTGAAAAAGCCGGCCGCCGAGTTGAGGTTGTCCTTCAAGACGTCGCTCTGGCTCCCGAGGGCCTGCGCCGTAATCAAGCCCGCACCCCCGATCACGACGACGAGGCCGAACAGCATCAGGCCTGCGCCGAGGCCCCGCTTGATGCCATGCGCTTCGAGCCGGTGACGGCGAACCCAGCCGGGAACAGCGAAACTGACCTTCTCAACAGAAGCTTCACCGACCTGGGCCGGTGCCGGCGTCGGAACCGAGGCCGAGGCCGAGGCCTGGGGGCTCGCACTCTCTGTCATCGGGTCACCGTACACACGCCCCAGACGTCTGGGCGTCACCTGTTGCGAGTGATTCGGACCAGCCCCCCTACCGATGGATTCAGTGGCGTGTCGGTTGGCCTGAGCAGTGGCGGCTGGGTTGCCCTCATCACCCAAATTGGGGGTGCCGGGGACCGAGTCGCTCGCTCTACGATCGGCGACCATGGACTTGGAGACGTTCCGGAAGGCGTTCACTGGGCAGCCGATCACCACCGCCGACGTCATTGTCGCGCTCGTCGTGCTCAGTGGTGGAGTGCTGCTTTCTTGGCTGCTGGGGCGAGCCCTCCGTAGCGCACTCGGCCGACCTGGTGGGCCCAACGAGCAGGTGGAGAAGCTGATAGGCCGTGTTGTGCAATGGGGGGTCATCGCCGTTGCCGTTGCGTGGTCGCTGAGCATTTTGGGCATGGAGGTCGGCTGGTTCTCGCTGTTCGTTCCGCTTGCGCTAGTGATCGTCGGATTCTCGTTGAAGCCGCTCGTCGACAGTTTTGCCGTCAGCGTCCTGATCGCTTCGCGACCGGCGTTCAGCGTTGGCGACGAGATCTGCGTCGACGACGTCCTCGGCGAGGTCATCGAGATCACCGAACGGAGCGTGGTGCTGCGAGAGCGAGACGGGACGCGGGTTCATGTCCCGAATGTCACCGTGCTGTCAAAGACGGTGACCGTCTACTCGACCGAGAGTGATCGGCGTTCGACCGTCGACGTGAAGCTGGCGGCCGGCACCGACGTTGAGCACGCTAGGAAGGCAAGTAGACCATGACCAACACAACCGTGAGCACGGACACCTCAGGCTTGGGCGGAGGTCTGTTGCCGAGTTGGCGGCAGACACCCACCCGGCAGTCGATCATCGACTTCGTCGATGCCGTGGCCGACCCCGAATCACCCGAGTACGTCGAGGAGTCTGAACGCGTGGCGGTGTTCGACAACGACGGCACGTTGTGGACCGAGCAGCCGCTCTATGCCCAACTCGCCTTTGCCCTCGACCGAGCGACGCAACTGGGCCAACCCACCACGTTGGACGACCTACATGCGGGCGGGATGAACGCATTGAAAGACCTGATCGCCCTCACCCACTCGGGCGTGACCACCGATGAGTTCGACGACTTGTGCCGGAGTTGGCTGTCATCGGCGCGTCATCCACGCTTCGATAGGCCGTACCCGGCAACCGCGTACCAGCCGATGCTGGAACTGCTCGCGCTGCTCGACGAGCACGCCTTCTCCTGTTGGATCTTCTCGGGCGGCGGCACCGACTTCATGCGAACCTGGGCACCCGAGGTCTACGGGCTCCCCCCACACCGGGTGATCGGGAGTGTCGGGGAAACCGAGTTCCGCATCGGGTCGACCGGCCCCGAACTGGTCAAGTCTCCGAAGATCCAGGTTCTCGACGACGGCCCGCACAAGCCGGAATCGATCCACCGTCATGTCGGGCAGCGCCCAATACTCGCCGCCGGGAACACCGACGGCGATCTGGCCATGCTCCAGTGGACCGCCGGCAGCCCGCACCGCACGCTGCAGATGTTCGTGCACCACAACGACGCCGAGCGGGAGTACGCCTACGACCGAGACCCGACCCTTGGCAGTGGCACGGACCAGATCATGTCAGCCGCCACCGAGCACGACTGGACCGTGGTCGACATGGCCTCCGACTGGGCCACGATCTACCCGTCAGGCTCATGAGCACGTCGGAGCCAGGTCTCCAGGGCTCAGGCCGCTGGCCCGTTGCGCCGGCCGAGTCAGCTGGGCCCTGCAACCACCCGAAAGCCGATGTTGCCGGCGGTGGAGTCGGTCTGATTCGCGCTCCGCGCGTCGACCCGGTAACGCCAGCAGTAGCTCTCGTGGCACAGGTACGAACCGCCACGCATCACCCGCGCCGACCCCTCTGGCGGACCGGCCGGATCGACGGCGGCCCTACGGTTGTATGTGAGCAGGGCGAACCAGTCGAGACACCATTCCCAGACGTTGCCGGTCATCTGGTGGAGGCCGAAGCCGTTCGGCGGGAAATGGTCGGCGGGACTCGTCCCGATCCACCCGTCGGCACCGGTGTTTCCACCCGGGAAGTCACCTTGGAAAACGTTCATCCGGTGCTCACCGTTCGGCTCAAGGTCGTCGCCCCACGGAAAGTGCGATCCGCTCCGCCCCCCACGTGCAGCACACTCCCACTGCGCTTCGGTCGGCAGGGTCGTGCCGCTCCAGTCGCAGAACGCAACTGCGTCTTCCCAGCTGACGTGGACCACAGGGTGGCCACCTCGATCGGCAACGTCGCTGTGCGGGCCCTCCGGGTGTCGCCAGTCCGCCCCATCGACCTCGCGCCACCAGGGGGCCGCTTCCACACCGCGGGTCGGCGGGAAGTCGTCGGGGAGCAGACCGCCGAAAACGAACGAGTTACCGAAGCGTTCCGCCGTGCTCTGATGGCCGGTTGCAGTAGTGAACGCTTGGAACTGATCGTTGGTCACCGTGGTCCGGGCAATTGCGAACGGGCTCAAGGCCACCGTGTGTTCCGGACCTTCGCCGTCGGTGGGGTAGCCGCGCGGATCGTTGGTGCCCATGGTGAACTCGCCGCCCGGGATGTCGACGAAGTCGAACTCGATGCGCTCGCGCTGCGTCCCAACCTGGTGTTCGGAACCAGCTCCTGCCCCGCTTGGTTCTGCGTCGGCGGGCAAAGCTCCCGGCTCGGTCGGCCGTACCGGCGCGCAACACGGTTGTCCGTCGGACTGCATGGTTCCTCCCCTGCGCGACGTGGCGCTCTGGTCCCCGGTGCGTTCCAGCGCTCGGGTGAGGCCACATGATCACAGATCTCCGTGCGCCGGCGCGTCGGTGGTCGACATTTCACCTGATGTAGGCGATGCCGGGCGACCCACACCTCATTCACACTTTTGTTGCACCTGTCCATCGGGGACCCGTGCCGACCCAGCGAGGTGCCAAGTGGCCACGAACCAGCCCAACATCGTCTTCGTTCTGTGCGACAACATCGGCTGGGGTGACTTCTCCTGCTACGGCGGGACGACGCCGACGCCTCGAATCGACGAACTGGCCAGCGGGGGCATCAGGTTCAACAACTACACGGTCGAGTCCCAATGCACCCCGACGCGTTCGGCCATCCTGACCGGCCGCCAGTCGGTGCGATCCGGCACCTACAAGGTGCCGACGCCCGGCTCCGGGGCCAAGTCCGGCCTCGTTCCCTGGGAGTACACGATCGCCGAGCTGCTCTCCGACGCGGGCTACGCCACGTCGTTGTTCGGCAAGTGGCACTGCGGTGAGACTGAGGGACGTCTGCCGAACGACCAAGGCTTCGACGAGTGGTGGGGTTACAAGAACAGCGCCGACGAGGCCGGCTGGACGTCGTATGCGGCGTTCAATGCACTCGCTGAGAAGATGGGACTCGACACACCCCATATCTGGGAGGGCGTGAAGGGCAGCAAGTCGACCGAGGTGCGCGAGCTCAACTTGGAGGTGCGGCCGCTGCTCGATGAGCTGATCGTCGGTAAGACCACCGACTACATCAAGGCCAAGGCAGACCAGCCGTTCTTCACCTACGTCGGGCTCGCAAACATGCACCCGCCCGAAGCGGTCCACCCCGATTTCGATCAGACCGACCCGTCGCGGCTGGGCCTGTACGCCGACGTCATCGCCGAGCTGGACCATCGCGTCGGCCAGATCATGGACTGCCTCGACGAGGCAGGCATCGCCGACAACACCCTCCTCGTGTTCTCCAGCGACAACGGCGCCGGGCTGATCGATACCGTCCCCCATGGCGGTTCGAGCGGCCCGTTCCGCGGCGGTTTCTTCACCCCGCCATGGGAGGGTTCGATGCGCACCGCCGCCATGGTCCGCTACCCCGGAACGGTGCCGGAGGGCGTGGTCACCGAACAGATGCTGTCGGCGCACGACTGGTACCAGACCTTCGCCGCCTTTGCAGGAGCCTCGGACAAGGTGCCGACCGACCGGCCGATGGACGGCGTCGACGCGTCGGAGTTCCTTCAGGGTACGAGCGAGGAGACCGGCCGGGAATCGTTGCTGTTCTTCGGACCTGACGGCGGCCTGATGTCGTCGAAGTGGCGCCAGGTCAAGGTGGTGCTTCGCCACTGCGAGGGGATCGCCGACCCGATCGTGCAGCCGCAGTTCCCCATGTTCTTCGACCTGGGCAGCGATCCCGGCGAGCGCTACAACCTGTTCCAGTTCAAGCTCGACATGGGCTAGATGTTCGGTGTGGCGTTCAGCTCCATCGCCCAGTTCGAGAAGACCGTTGCCCAGTACCCGAACATCGAACCCGGTGAGGAGTTCGACGGCTACCCGGCGTCGGCCTCAACGCAGAAGGGCTGAGCGACGACCTGGCCCGGATTCAAGCGACTTGCTGTCGTTCCAGCGGGCACGTGATGTCAGACCATGCGGCGGCGCGAGCGTCGGCGTCCCCGGCGGCGAGCGCCGCACACCGAGACGGGTGCCCACCCGCTCGGGCCGATCCGAGAAGTACAGCGTCGAAGGCATCACGCCCTCGATGGGTATGCAGGATCGGGTCAAATCGAATCCCCTGATGTGGGTGATGCCGCAGGGATCGCTCGGCCTCAAGCTGATTCCACAACCAAGCGGAGCACCTTTTTCAAGGGCCTCACGAACAGGAGAGATCACATGGCAAAAGCAGACGGAACCTTCCTCTACATCGGCACGTACGCAAGCGAGGCGTTCGCCCGAGACGACTACGCCATCGTCAAGGACCTCCACACCGACGGCGCTGTCGGCACCTACGACGCCGCCGTCATCACCAAGGACTCCTCCGGCAAGGTGCACGTGAACAAGGACGAGATGGCCACGCGCCACGGCGGTTGGGGTGGCGCCGCAGCCGGCGCCGTCATCGGCATCCTGTTCCCGCCGGCCATCCTCGGCACCGCCCTCGTCGGTGGGGCCATCGGCAGTATCGGTGGGCACGTCTGGCGCGGCCTCTCCCGGTCCGACGTCAAGGAGCTCGGTGAGCTGATCGACTCCGGCGAAGCTGCACTGCTGGTCATTGGTGCCAGCACCCTCGAGGCTGCCCTTGAGAAAGCACAGCTGAACGCCGAGAAGCACATCGCCAAAGAGCTCGGTGTCAGCACGGACGACGTCGACGCAGCGGTCCAGGAAGCCGCCTCCGAAATCAACTGAGTTGTCGGCGCCGTCGCCATCAAAGCGGCGCCGCCATCATCAACGCATGCGGGCTCCGCCAACCCGACCGGGATCGTCAGGTCCTGCAACGGAGGCTGTGCGGGGCCCGCACTCGTTGTTCCCACCTTCGGGCTGGCGCTCACCTGCGGGCGCCTGACCCGGCCCGGCCATTCACAACCTCAAGGCTGGCATGGAACTGCTCAAGGCATTCGGTCTGGGAACGCTCGCTCAGGCGTCGCTGGTGCTCGCCGGGCTGATCGTCTGCTGGGTGAAGATCCCGACGCGGATAGTGAGCATCCTCGCCGGGTTCGGCGCCGGGGCGATGATTTCGGCGGTCGCATTGGACCTCCTCGCCCAGGTCGTCGATGATGCCATCGGCCTCGAGGATCTCCCTGGCGTGCTGGTGCACCCGGGCCAACGAGATCTTCACGTCGTAGCGCTCCGTGAAGTGCCAGAGGCTGCGGAGTGCGGCCGCACCGGACACATCCACATAGAAGATCTCCTCACAGTCGATGATCAGCGTGCTGGGCAACGGGCCCTTCTCGGCGGCATCGATCAGCATCTGCTGTCCGGTGTTCTTGAAGGCCTCAGAATTCGAGAACACCAGGGGCGAGTCGAACCGGTAGATCATGACGCCGGGCACAGGTTGGGCGCTGGGGTTGCCATCGCCCTTCTGCGCACCGGAGATCCAGGTGAGCGCTTCAAAATCACCCGTCTTCGAGTCCTGTCCGAGCTCGGCTCGGCCGGGGAAACTCGTCCGATAGACGAGGTAGATGATCGACATGATGATCCCGGCGACCATCGCCGGCAGCAGGTCGAACGCCAGGACGAGCAGCAGGGTGACGTGTCCGAGAACAAAGTCCACACGATCGACGTTCCTGAGCTTGACCACCTTGGTCGGGTTCGCCGATCCCCACATGGCGTTGATCACGACCGCCCCGAGGGCGGCTTCGGGCAGCCATTGAAACGCCGGGGCAAGCACCAACAACGTCAGAAGCACGACCACAGCGAGGATGCCGTTCGACATCTGGGACTTTGCGCCTGCGGCCATGGCGGCCGACGACTTGGACAGGCTGCCGGTGACGGGCATCCCTCCAAGGATGCCGGACCCGACCAACCCCACGCCGAACGCCCGAAACTCCTGGTTGGAATCGAGGTCGTCATGGGTGGTTCGAGCGATCGACGAGGCCGAGCCCCATCCCTCGGAGAACCCGACGAGCGCCACCACGGCTCCGCCGAGCAGCAGGGTTCCCCACGTGGACCACGACAACCCCGTCGGAACCGTGAACGACGGCAGCCCCTTGGGGATCTTCGCCACCAGGTTGATGGTCGGGTTGGCGATTGCCACGTAGATCGAAGCGAGGACGACGGCGGTCAGCGCGGCCGGTACCAGCTTCATAAACCGTTGGATACCGAAGATCAGGGCGATCGCCAAAAGTCCGAGAACGGTGGAGGTCCAGTTCCAGTCACCGATGTGGGACAGCTCCGACCACAGCTTCTGAAACGTATTGCCCGAGGACGCCTTCACCCCGGTGATGTTGCCGATCTGACCGACGATGATCTGGATCGCCATGCCGGTGATGAACCCCGCCATGACGGCCTTCGACATGAAGTTCAAGATCCAACCCATCTTTGCCAGTCCGGCGACGATGAACACCAGCCCCGCAGCGACCGCCAACGCGGCGGTAAACGCAACCGCCTGGGTGGGGCTGGTCGCATTGAGCCCGGCCACGACGCTGGCTGACACGGCCGCCACCGAGCCGGCTGCCGCGTAGACCATGACGCGCGAGCCACCGAACATCGCGTAACCGACGAGCGCCAAGGGGGCGGCATAGAGCCCAACCTGGCCGGGACGTTGGCCACCGACGCGTACCCCATCGACTCGGGGATCAGCAGCGCCGCCACGCTGATCGCCGCGATCAGGTCGGCGACGAAGAACGAACCCCACTTGTACTTCGACAGCCATGCGGCGATGGGAAACCATCGCTGCACAGCACTTGGGGCGGTGGGCTTCGCCGTTGTGGTTGTCGTCGTGGCCATGCCTTCTCTTCCGTCAGTGACAGTTGCCGGGTGCAAGTGAGTGGGTCAGCAGTCCCCAACGCGCCATCAGCCAGCGTGGGCGATGAGAAACACAAACTCAGCTCGGATTTTCATACGGTTGCCGCTGCGGATCATCACTCAACGTGGGTGATGCTCCGCCTGAGGGGTCCCCGTTGAGTGGTCCGGTTGTTATGCGAGTTGGGGTTGGTTGGTGGTGGCCCACTGGTTGGCGTATTCGATCGGGGTGAGCAGCCCGAGAGCGGTGTGTGGTCTGTTGGTGTTGTAGTCGATGCGCCAGTCCTCGAGGAGGACTTGGGCTTCGAGGAGGCTGTCGAATTGCCAGCCGTTGAGGAATTCGTCGCGGAGCCGACCGTTGAACGACTCGATCCAGGCGTTCTGCCAGGGCGAGCCTGGGTCGATGAAACATGTGGCGACGCTGTTGAAGCGGCACCAGTCAGCAACAGCGTGAGCGATGAATTCTGGGCCATTGTCGAAGCGCACGAACCCGGGCGGCCCGCCCCGTTCGACAGCGATCCGGTCGAGGATGGTGACGACTTGGTCGGCGTTGATCGACCTGTCGACGTCGATAGCGAGGGCTTCGCGGGTGAACTCGTCGATCACGTTCAACAACTTCAACATTCTGCCGTCGGTGGTGACGTCGAACTGGAAATCCATGGCCCACAGCGCATCGGGGACGATCGGGCACATCCGCCCGACGGCGGTGCCGACACCGGTGAGGCGCTTCTTCGACTTCTTGTAGGGCACCTTGAGGCCCTCGGCCCGCCATATGCGCTGGACCCGTTTGGAGTTGACCTTGTGGCCTTCACGGCGGAGCTGTTTGTATGCCCGGCGCCATCCCCAGCGGGGACGGTCGGTCGAGAACGCCCGGAGCCAGGTAGCCAGCTCGACGTCGTCGTCGGTCGGTGCCGGCGGAGCGAGGCGTTGGGTTGAGCGGTGTTGGCCAACCACCGCGCATGCACGGCGTTCTGAGACCCCGAAACGTTCACGCAGCATCTCAACGGCGCTGCGCTTGCGGTTCGGGGTTAATAGTTTCCCTTGGAAACCTCCCGCAACATGTCGATGTCGAGGGCCTGGTTCGCGACCAGTTTCTTCAACCGACCGTTCTCGGATTCGAGTTCTTTGAGCCGTTTGGCGTCGTTGGCTTTCAGGCCGCCGTATTGGGCGACCCAACGGTGCCAGGTCGACTCCGCGATCTCGAGATGGCGACACACCGCATCAAGTTCGGTGCCCCCAGCGAGGAGCTTGTTGCCCTCGGCCAGCTTGCGGATGATCTGATCCGGCGTGTGCCGCCGGCGTTTCTTCGATGACATGTTGTTGTCGATTCCTTCTGCCCGATCCCGGGCTTCAGAGTCGCACAACAGCTGGACCACCACGAAGGGGTCACCTCAC
>JACDJC010003378.1_pt1 | contig 11635 bp, 10 predicted proteins | sample 7454191 | NCBI WGS metagenome assembly JACDJC01 (sample SAMN14253291, study PRJNA609438) | sludge metagenome | isolation source: sludge after 25d culture with pyrite and EDTA | collected 2018-12-20
TACACCACCTCACTGAACAGTCCGCTGGAAAATGGAATCCTCCTTGACGCCTATCGTTACGGAGGCGGGATAGGTTTTCGCGCCACTGAAAAATGGCACAAAGACAATTGCACCGTACTCACATCCGATGGAAAGGAGCGGACCGATGCCGATGGTTCTTTTGCCCGGTGGTGTATTGTGGAAGGTGAATCGGGTGCAGAAGAGGGTCGCTCGGGAGTTCTTTTCCTGGGCCATCCGGCAAACAGGATGCATCCCGAACCTATGCGCGTATGGCCCCCCGATGCCAATGGCGGACGCGGCGACATCTTCTTCGAGTTTGTGCCCATCCGTCACGAAGCGTGGAAGCTGGAACCCAATCAAAATTACACCTTAAAATACCGGATGATTGTTTTTGACGGTGAAATGGATGCTAAAACGGCGGAAGCCTACTGGAAGAGCTTTGCCTCGAATCCTGAGATTGAGTTATTTAAAAACGAGCCCACAGAGATTCGTAGCGATATCAATTAAATATTTTAATGAAACACTTATGGCACGGGAAATTTGACACACAAGGGTATGATTAAACTTATACCTGGTATTCTATATCATTTTCAACTTCGGTCTTCCGTCATCGGTCTTCCGTCATCGGTCTTCCGTCATCGGTCTTCCGTCATCGGTCTTCCGTCATCGGTCTTCCGTCATCGGTCTTCCGTCATCGGTCTTCCAACTAATTTTTAAACTCATGAAAAAAACAGTATTTCTGCTTTTTGTTTTTGCTTTTTTCTCTTATCAGATAAGATCGCAATCAAAAATCACTGCCGAAAAGGTGGGTGATAAAATTGAATTCCGGGTAAACGGGAACCTGTTTACCAGTTATATAATGTCGGAATTTGAAAAATATCCTTTCTTTTTTCCGGTAAACGGTCCATCCAATGCCGGGGTAACCTCTATGCGAAATGCCAACTACCCGCACCACAGTTCGCTGTTTTTTGGATGCGACCGGGTGAATGGAGGTAACTATTGGCAGGAAGGATTGGAACGAGGACGAATTATTTCGCTGCGTGCTGATATCGTGGAGACGGGCGGTGAAAAAGCGGTGGTTGAAAACGAATGCATTTGGAGCCGTCCCGGAGTTGAATCGCCCATAAAGGATATACGCAGAATCACCGTAACGGCTCCCTCAAAAGACAAACTCATGATTGATTTTGAGATTATGATGGAGATGCTGATGGATGTAACCATCGACAAAACCAACCACTCGCTTTTTAGCGGAAGGGTTGATCCCGATTTGGCAGTGATTAACGGTGGCACCATGATCAATGCCGAAGGTGAAACCGGGGAGAAGGGTACCTTTGGGAAGCGCTCTGCCTGGATGGATTACCACGGCCCGCGAATGGGAAAAACCGAAGGCATCGCCATCATGCAACACCCTTCAAACGATTGGTTTCCTGCACCCTGGTTCACCCGCGACTATGGTTTTTTCTCGCCCACGCCGATGTACTGGCCCCAAAATGATAAAAACATTACACTAAAAAAAGGGGAGCAGATAAAGCTTAAGTATCGGGTAATCGTGCACGCCGGCGATCATGAGGAGGCAAAGATTGCCGGGGAGTTTGAGAAGTGGGCAGGAAGCACGGAGTAGGAAGCACGGAGCACGGAGTGGGAAGCACGGAGCACGGAGTAGGAAGTTGGAAGCGCGAAGAGGGAAGATGGAAGTGCGGAGCAAGTGAATGAAATTGTCATTATTAAATCAAGGTAAAATGGGATTTAAATTTGAAAAGCTTATTATCTGGCAGCGTGCTATGGAATTGGGGGAAAATGTAAGTTCTCTATCATTAAAGTTTCCTTCAAAAGAGATTTATAATCTTTCTTCCCAGATTAGAAGAGCTGCCGATTCTATCGCATTGAATATTGCTGAAGGCTCCATCGTACAGTCTGCCCCGGAGTATAAAAAGTTTTTGGGGTATTCTATTCGTTCATTGGCTGAGGTAGTAACTTGTTTGCACAAAGCCAAAATGCGGGATTATATAACTGATTTGGAATTTGAGGAGTACTATGACTTTTCATTTAATCTTATGAATATGCTCATTGCTTTCAGAAATAAAATTAAATGAACTCCGTGCTTCCCACTCCGTGCTCCGTGCTCCGTGCTTCGTGCTTCCCACCACTTCACATACACACATCTCAACCACTAAACACATCTAACTAATTAAAAACAACCCCCATGAAACGACGAACCTTTCTAAAATCCACAGCCGCCACTACGGCAGGCGCCATGCTTTTCCCAACCATCGTACCCTCATCGGTATTTGGTAAAAATGCACCCAGCAACAAAATTAACATCGGACAAATAGGTTGCGGCCGCATTGCCCGCAGCCACGATATGCCCGGAACCATGAAATTTGATGTGGCACGCATGATTGCCGTATCCGACGTGGACAGCCGCCGAATGGCCGACGGCAAAAAGCTGGTGGAAGATTATTACAACAAAAAAACCGGCAGCAAAAACGCGGTGGATGTAAAGATGTACGATGATTACCATGAAATGCTGGCCAATAAAGAGATCGACGCGGTGATCATCAGCACCCCCGACCACTGGCACTCACAACCCGCCATTGAAGCGGCGCTGGCCGGCAAGGATATTTATGTGCAAAAACCTACTTCACTTACCGTTACCGAAGGTCGTTTGCTGAGCGACATCGTGCATCAGCAAGGCGTTATTCTGCAGGTGGGTACCCAGCAACGTTCATCGGCACAATTCCGGAGAGCTGCCGAACTGGTGCGCAACGGGAGAATAGGGAAAGTGCATACCGTTAAAATCGGGTTGCCGGGTGATCCTTCGGGTCCTGAAGCTCCGGTGATGCCTGTTCCCCAAAACTTAAACTTCGACATGTGGCTGGGTTCCACCCCTGAGGTGCCTTATACCGAGATAGGTGTTCATCCTCAGGATGGTTACAGCCGTCCGGGGTGGTTGCGCCTCGAAAATTACGGCGCCGGAATGATCACCGGCTGGGGTCAGCACCACTACGATTCGGCTGCCTGGGGTATGGATACCGAGTTTACCGGGCCCATCTCGGTGCAGGCTGTTGCCCAATTTCCAAAATCGGGATTGTGGGACGTGCACGGAGATTTTATGGTGAAGCACGAGTACGAAAACGGGATGACCGTTTACACCAGCGGAGGCTATCCCAACGGCATTCGTTACGAAGGTGAGGACGGCTGGATATTTGTAACCCGCGGTGCCTACCGCGCTACCGCCTCCGATCCCATTCCCGAAGGCAGCACCAAAGCACTGGATGCCAGCGATCCCAAAATTCTGGAATCGAAGATCGGCGATGATGAGATACATCTCTACGTGAGCAACGATCAACATGGCAACTGGTTAGATTGCGTAAAGTCGCGCAAACAGCCCATTTCGCCCGTAGAAATAGGCCACCGCACCTGCTCGGTTTGCCTCATCAGTCACATTGCCATGAAGATACCCGGCATTTTGCATTGGGACCCTGCAACCGAACGGTTTGTAAACAACGACCTGGCCAACTCCATGTTGAGCCGTCCGCAACGCTACCCCTACGGTACGGATTATGTGAAACGGTAAGAGGCTCTTCTGCCTACCGGACAGGCAGGCATCGCTTCGGTTTTCCCACTTCGGTTTTCCCACTCTGTGCTTCCCACCGCTTAAGGAACGGTTCTGATTTGCAAAACCTGCATACAGAACCGTTCCTCTTCGGTCTTCGGTCTTCGGTCTTCGGTCTAATTTTTAAACACAATTAACAACCTAAAGGTAATAAACCCATTTTCTACAAAAAACGAGCATAAATGAACCAGGCATTCAAAGTCAAAAACCCCGATTTAGGGCTAAGTCCCTTTACGGGCATGACCAAAAAGCATTATATTGAACTGGCCAAATATTTATTGGAGAGGGCATTCCGGCACGTGGATTCCATTCATACGCCCTTATCTTTTCCAACGGTTCCCGGGAAAACCTACCCTCAGCCCAACGACCCCGACTGGCGTTACCGTTCGGTTGAATTTGAGTCGCTGGAGCGAACTTTTACCCTGGCCGGCCCGCTGATCCACGTGGACCCGGAAGTGACCATCCACAACATCAAGCTGCGCGATTACTATAAGTTGCAAATCTACAACACCTTTACACCGGGCCACCCCAATTCGCTTCCGTTGCCCGAAGAGCTGCCCGACTCCAACTACCAGTTTACCTGCGAATTTGGGGGCCTCTTTAAAACGCTTCTGTTGTTGCCCGATACCATCTGGACACTATACAGCGAAAAGGAAAAAGATGAGATGGTGGGGTGTATCTCAAAGTGGGCCCATCACCGGACGACCCAGAACAACTGGCGTATTTTTAACATCATCACCCTCTCTTTTCTCAAAAAATATGGATATGAGATTGATGATGAGCTGCTTAAAAGCCATCTCCTGTGGGTGGCGTCCTACCATTCGGGCGATGGCTGGTATCTGGAGCAGACCTATAACTATTACTCCATCAGTCTCTTTATTGTTTACACCACCATCTGGAACCGTACGTTCGGCGACGAACACTATCCTGAAATAGCTGCCATCATAGAAGAATCGGCTCAAAAACTGATGGAGTCCATCACCCGTTTTTTTGGAAGGGATGGATACATTAACATGTGGTCGCGAAGCATCTGTTATCGCACCTGGGTTTCGGGGGCATTTCCGGTGGCTTTTATGCTTAAGGACAAAAACCTGCTCGATGGAGGCTGGGCCCGGAGACTATGTTCCGGTTCCCTGTTGCAGTTCGTGACCCGCGAAGAGTTTTATTACAACGATATTCCCAGCCTCGGATTTTATGGGCAAAAGGAATATATGGTGCAAAATTACAGTTGCGCGGGCAGTCCCTTTCTGATGTTTTTACCATTTATATGCCTGGCGCTTCCTGATGATTCCCCTTTTTGGACCGCACGCGAAAACGAGGGGATGTGGGAAGAGCTGGGAAGTGATTCTAAAAGAGTGATTCTTGAAAGTCCCGGCCTGGGATTGGTCAATCATGGAAAAACCGGCACCTCTGAAATTATTCCCGGGAAAGTTTATTATGACGATCCCAATTACTCCAAATTGGTTTACAATACCCATTTTCCGTGGGAAGACCATAACCCCCAGGGGGGTACCTCCATGGAATACAGTTACCGAAGCTGGGACCCGAGAGACGTGAGGGGCGACGATGTCAACTTTTATCTTACAGGCCTGAAAATAGAGAACGGTTCGGAAAAAAACAGGTTGTTTACCATCTCTCAAAACATGCTTTTTAACGGTGTGCGCAACAACGTGCTGTACCGGCAGGCCATCATGCGAAAACCACCCAACAACGGAGTGGGCTACATCATCGATTTGGCCGACATCACCATTCCCGGAGGAGTGATCCGTGTGGACCGTTCCCGTTTGGCATTTGAATACGAACTGACCCTGGGGCATTTTGGCATGCCTCATATGGCTGGTAAGGAACCTGTTGTGCATCAATTTGAAGAGGGGGAGAAAAAAGTGATCACTGCTGCCATTCCCGGACGGCGGGTTGCGTTGATAACATACAGCGGTTGGGACAAACTGGAAAGCATGGTACATACCAACCGGAATGCCGAAGCCGATGAAAGTACCGTCATCTTTGCCCGCAAAAAAAGGATGGCCAAAAATCCCCCTATGGAGTTGATGGTAACCGTGCTGCTGCATAAAACCGATGACAGCGAATGGACCCGGGAAGAACTTTCGCCCATAAAAGAGCTGAAAATTATGGATATTATGCCCGGCCAGTCACCGCTGGGCGCCATTGTTACCTTACAAAATGGTGAAGCGTATGAAGTTGATTTTAAGGATATTGATGGTAAAAAAACGTGCTGAGTAGCTTCATAATGCGAATGAAGAGTTATACGATTAAACAAAGTATTGAAGCCCGGCCGACATAAAGGTTGATGTAATAAGTTCAGGAGCTCATTCCACCTGAAATCCTACTATGTCTTCCACGGCCTTTCGATCGAACATCAAAATGAATAACTATTGAGGTATACCTAAACGATGGCAGATGTTCTTAAAAATAAAAAGAAGCCACAGATTCACAGATTAATTTAGTTGTGAATTTTAATGGGTAATCTGTGAATCTGTGGCTTCTTTGTTTTTTTCCTCAATTATCAATGTAAAATTGCCCTGATTAATTTGCTGCTTTGCAGCAAATTTTATTGACGATAAATTGTCAATAAGCCGCCTATCGGCAACATTTGTGAAATTGAACTTGGCCCTATGACCCTTTTAATCGTTTGAAAAACAGCGAATCAATTACAGAATCATGTTGATTTCCATAAATGGATGATGTAGCAATAGAGCATACAAATATCAATGGAAAAACCTTATTTTTGTTTTCCAACCTTAGTAGTCCAATGGATCCGCCTCTGCACTCAACCTTATTACCTTATTTTACTTTGGCTCCCCGTAGCGTTTGCGAAGGTGGGCTGCAAACACTCATAAAAAGTACAACAGATTAACCAAACATCAGATATTAATTCACACTAAAAACACTTCAATCTCCAACCAATGAAACAAACAATCTGTTTTCCAACAATCCTTCTCCTTGCCATGCTCACCTCATGTGCCGGCGGGAGCAAATCGTCCGAATCGCAAGAAGCCAAAACCATGTTTACCGGAGCTAAAAACGAAGTTAAAATTATGACACTCGACCCCGGCCATTTTCACGCGGCGCTGGTTCAAAAAAATATGTACCCGCAGGTTGACCCAACCGTGTATGTTTATGCGCCCGAAGGCCCCGACGTGCAGGATCACCTGGCCCGTATTGAAGGATTTAACAACCGGGCCGACAACCCCACCTCATGGAATGAAATAGTTTACACGGGCCCCGATTTTCTGGAAAAAATGCTCACCGACAAACCGGGAAATGTGATGGTGGTTTCGGGCAACAACGCCAAAAAAACTGAGTACATTTTAAAAACCATCCATGAAGGAATTAATGTGCTGGCCGACAAGCCTATGGTGATCGAGCCCGAAGAGTTTCCAAAGCTCGAGGAGGCCTTTCGGGTGGCCGACAAAAAGGGGGTTCTCCTCTACGATATTATGACCGAACGCTATGAAGTAACCACCATTATGCAACGCGAGTTGGCACAAATTTCCGAAGTTTTCGGAACCCTGAAAACCGGTACCGTGGAAGAACCGGCCATCACCAAGGAGAGTGTGCACCACTTTTTTAAATATGTATCGGGAAATGCCCTCAAACGCCCGGCCTGGTTTTTCGATACCCGGCAACAAGGCGAAGGCATTGTGGATGTAACCACCCATCTGGTGGACCTGATACAGTGGGAGGCTTTTCCGGAGGTAGAGCTCACCAAAGAGGATGTGGAAATTGTATCGGCAAAGCGCTGGACCACCAATCTGACTCCCGAAATGTTTAAAAAAGTAACCTATCTGGATGATTATCCCGACTATCTGCAAAAAGATGTGGAAAACGACACCTTAAAAGTTTTCAGCAACGGCGAGATCAACTACAAACTAAAAGGTATCCACGCCAAAGTTTCGGTAATATGGAACTTCCAGGCTCCCGAAGGTGCCGGCGATACCCACTATTCCATCATGCGTGGTACCCGGTGCAACCTTATTATCAGGCAGGGCGAACAAGAGGGTTACAAACCCACGCTCTACGTGGAAGCCGCCACCGATGATCTGGATGCTTTCGCCGCGACTTTGCAAAAAGCAATCGATCAGGATTTATCGGTAAAATACCCGGGGATTGAGTTGAAAAAAGAGAGCGACAAAGTGTGGATAGTCGAAATTCCCGAAAAATACAAAGTGGGGCACGAAGCCCATTTCGGACAGGTTACCGAAAAATATCTCCAGTTTCTTATCGACGGCAAGTTGCCCGCCTGGGAAGTTCCCAATATGGTGGTGAAATATTATACAACAACCGAAGGGCTGAAAGCAGCAAGATAGAAGTTTAAATTCATGATGCACAGCCGGATAAGTATGGTCCGCATTTTATAAAATATAAATTTAACAATAAATTATGAAGACTTTAATAATCATATTAACAGCTTTACTATCATTTGGACAAATAGCTGGTGCACAAGAAACGAAGCGTCCGGATCCGCAACCCGCACCCGAAACTATGGAAAGTTTTAAACTCGGCATGGCTGGATATACATTTTACAAGTTTGATCTGGATAAGACCCTTGAAACCCTCAAAAGAACCGATGTGCATTATCTTTGTATCAAGGATTTTCATTTGCCTTTTACCAGTACAGATGAGGAAATTAAAGCATTTCATTCAAAACTGGCTGAATATGATGTAACAGGTTACGGTGTGGGGCCCATTTATATGAAATCTGAAGAGGAGGTAGACCGTGCATTCGATTATGCAAAACGCGTGGGTGTAAAAGTCATCGTGGGTGTTCCCAGTTATGAGTTATTGCCTTATGTCGATAAAAAAGTGGAAGAATATGACATGCAATATGCCATCCATTTACACGGCCCCGATATCGACATGTATCCCGATGCCGATGATGTATGGGAGAATGTAAAAGATTTGGACCCGCGCATGGGTATGTGTCTCGATATCGGGCATGACAGAAGAAATGGAAAAGACCCTGTGGCTGACCTTGAAAAGTACCATTCAAGGGTGTTTGATATACACCTCAAAGATGAGACGGATGCATCAAAATCAGGGTATTCCGTTGAAGTGGGGCGTGGGATTTTAGACATCCCGGGTTTCGTAAAAATGTTACGGAAAGTGCAATATAAAGGTGTAGTAAGCCTCGAACACGAACGTAATATGGATAACCCATTTCTTGGAATAGCTGAATCGATTGGTTATTTTAGAGGTGTGGTTGCGGCAACGCAGAAATAGAATCGGTAATTCGTTATGATAAAAAACTTTTATCCCTCCATCTCACTCAACTTCAGCCACCGCATCTCGCACCTGTCCAGTTGCTTCATGACTTCGCTCAGTTGTTTGGAAGTCTCAACCAGATCATCCGGCTTCAGTTTTCCGGAATTCAGTTCATTCTCCAGCCGTGCTTTTTCGGCCTCGAGCTGTTCCATCTTTTGCTCCAGCTCTTTCATCTCCATCTTCTCCTTGTAGGAGAGTTTTTGGGGCCCCTCTTTTTTAGGCGTGCTTTTGGTGGGTGAAGGCTTTTTGGGGGTTTCTGCAGCCAGGTTTCGTTGGGCTTGTTGCCTCTTTTTAGCGTGAGTATTGTAATCGGTATAATTTCCCGGAAAATCTTTTATCACGCCATCACCCTCAAAAACAAACAGGCGGTCGGTAACGCGGTCTAAAAAATAACGGTCGTGGGATACTACCAGCACGCAGCCGTTGAAGTTGATAAGGTACTCCTCCAAAATATTGAGCGTGAGTATGTCCAGGTCGTTGGTGGGCTCATCTAAAATCAGGAAGTTGGGCATCTTCATCAGCACGGTCATCAGGTATAGACGTTTTTTTTCGCCGCCGCTGAGTTTTTCCACCAGCACATTGTGCATCTCGTTGGGAAACAAAAAGTAACGCAAAAACCCCGCCGCCGTCATGGAGCGGTTGTTGCCCAGAGCGATGTGGTGGGCAATATCGGTGATTACCTCGATGACCCTTTTCCGGTCGTCGAAAACCAGACCCTGCTGCCGGTAGTAACCAAACACCAGTGTCTCTCCGGGCTCAACTTTTCCGGTATCGGGCGCTAATTGGCCGGTGAGGATATTGAGAAAAGTAGTTTTGCCGGTGCCGTTTTTTCCGATAACCCCAATTTTATCGCCTCTCACAAATTTGTAAGAGAAATTGTTGATAAGATTCAGTTCATCAAATTTTTTGGAGATGTGGTGCAGATTTACCACTTTTTTGCCCAGACGAGAGGATTGTACATCCAGTTGAATGCTTTTCTCCTCCAGGTTTTGCTGTGCTGTCTCTTTTAAATCGGAAAATGCGTCAACCCGGTATTTGGCCTTGGTGCCGCGTGCCTGGGGCATCCGGTTCATCCACTCCTGTTCCTTACGCATCAGGTTTCGGGCACGTTCTACCTCCTGGGTTTGTTGCGCCATACGTTCGGCTCTCTTTTCAAGATAGTAGGTGTAGTTGCCTTTGTACTGGTACAGCGTTTTTTGATGCAACTCATAAATTTGATTGCAAACCGCATCCAAAAAGTAGCGGTCGTGTGTCACCATCAGCAAGGTTACCCGGCTGCGCGAAAGATAATCTTCCAGCCACTCAATCATGTCCAGGTCCAGGTGGTTGGTTGGTTCATCCAAAATTAAAAAATCGGGGTTGGTAATGAGCACGTTGGCCAGCGCCACCCGCTTTTTCTGGCCGCCCGAAAGTTCACTCACAGGTTGGTCGAAGTTGGTGATGCTGAGTTGCGACAGGATTTGCCGGGCGCGCTCTTCGTAGTCCCAGGCCCCCAGACGATCCATCTTCGACAACAGGTTTTGCAATGTTTCATGGTCGTTTTTGTGCACCGCCTCTTCGTAGTCTCTCACCAGCTGAGCCGTTTCATTGTCCGACTGAAAAATGGATTCCATCACTGTATGCTCGTCATCAAAGGCCGGGTCTTGTTCCAGGTATCCTTTAAGAATGCTGCCGCGAAAGACCACCTGACCTTCGTCGGGAGAGAAACGGCCGGCGAGGATGTTCAGAAGGGTTGTTTTTCCGGTGCCGTTTCGGGCAATCAGCGCGACTTTGTCACCCTCATTCAATCCAAAATTTAAGTTGCTCAACAGTTGTATGTCGCCCCAGTTATGGGTTAAGTTCTCTACCGATAGAATATTGGCCATAGATATGCAGGTGTTTCTGCAAAGATAGAGATAAATCTATTCCTATAATGGCTCGCATTGGTTTCCGGTCGATATTGAACAACACAACCTTATTGAGGAATACCCTGAGATTGCCAGTGAACTGAAGGTTATTGTGGAAAGATACAAGAACGAAGGGGACCGGAGCTGAAGGCTCAATAATGGTAACGGCATTGAAGAACTCTTATCTGTTTATTTTGTATTCGGTAAACGAGTCGATGTTCCAAAGAAATTCTCCGAGACCAATAACCAGATAGATTGTGCTTTAATGGTTCTGGAGAGCCTAACCCTTTATACGGATTTCTGTCAATGTCTTTTAAAAGGTCGTTTATTTTTCGCAATATTTTTTTATCCTTACTTTGCCAAAAAAGGTAGTCGTCCCAACCCTGGTCCAAAAACAATACTTCCATCTATTCAAGAAGTTTTTGAATATTTCCTTCTCCTTGCTTATCTGCTTGAATAGCATTTAATAAACGTTTGGCGTTTTCAGGACTCCGCAACAAATGAAGAGTCTCCTGAATACTATCGTATTCCTGCTTACTGATTAAAACCATATCCTGCCCTTTAGGGCGTGAAATAAATAATGGCTTCCCCATGTTTAACACCTTCTCAAAATAGGATTGCATATTGCGCCTGAAATCGGTAAATGTAGCTACTTCCATTTGGTTCATAAATTGTAAAACAAAGATACAAAGAATTTAGGATAACCTGGTGTCTTATTATCAGAAAAATTTGTTGAATCCACTCCATAAAGAACCAATACTTTCATCTGCGACTCATATTATTTTTGCTATCTTTAAAACCTCAATTAATGAAATGCAGATAGAAATATGAAAATCCTCATTATTTTTAA
>JACDJC010003379.1_pt1 | contig 11635 bp, 11 predicted proteins | sample 7454191 | NCBI WGS metagenome assembly JACDJC01 (sample SAMN14253291, study PRJNA609438) | sludge metagenome | isolation source: sludge after 25d culture with pyrite and EDTA | collected 2018-12-20
AAGCATTATTTGCATTTGTGGGTCACTACATTGGCCGAACTAAAATCGTGGCCTAATAATATCAGATATTTGGCAAGTACAAGAGGCCAATTTCGACCGAAAATAGGCCCGGCTACAAAAATTTTGGCGAACTTGGGCTAGAGAAAAAGAGTCTCACAGGAGCGGTATCCAACAGTGAAACGGCGCCCTGACCCACCAAAAAACACGGTTGATCCAACGCGACGGCGGGGTTGGTGTCCGCATTGACCTTGTAAGTCAGGCCGTTCAGGGAAAAGCAATGCAACGGCAAACCCTTGCGTTTTCCTCCGGGGCCAATACCAAGGAGCTACAAACACGCCGGCACCCGGCTGCGAAATCGCGTGCCCCGGGCTTCCGAAAAGCACACCGGTAACGCCGGAGGCACGGAAGCACCGATTTTGATTCACCTATCTTAAGATAGGGGCGATCCTTGGTTTCCTGAAATTGGAGAGGGGATAAGGTAGCTCAATCGCGGCCTGGGGCCGAGCCGGGTCGGATGCGATGGATTGAATTCGTGGATCCGCTCAGATGAAGTGCGATTAAAAACGATCCTACTCAACAGGACCGCCCTGGTCAAGAAAATCTTTATAACTAATAGAATTTATAGGTTTTATAATGTTTTAAAAGGCAAAGGGAACGCCACCTGGCGGTTCCTCCCGAACAGAGTGGCCCCCCACTGTTGGGTTTTGGTCATCGTTTCGGCCAATTCCCAACCTGTTTCCGCGGGCACGGCCCGCCCATATTCACGGCACCGTAGGCGCGGGCCATGACCGCGATTCGGGGTGAGACTGTCGGCAGGCGGCCGGCTAAATGCCCGGCGATGAACATCAGGGCTGGCTCTTGAGCTTTTGATAGTAGGAATGGGCCGTGTACACCGCCGCCAGGGGGTTGTGGCCCGTGACCCGGTCCTTGGTGGCCAGGACGGTGCTGTAGGCGTTTGCATGCTTGAGAAACAGGGCGTCGTGGCCCACGCAGAGACCGAGGACGATGTTGAGCTCGGTGCGCTCGCGGTTGAGAATCTCGGCTTGCAGCAGGGGATTGCACATGGTTTCGAGGCTGCCGGGGCGGACCTTTTCCCCATCCCGGATGCCGATGCGTTCCTTGGGCACGGCCCCGCAGTTGCATGCCACCGAGGCGAGGGTGAACCCGTGGGCTTCGATGATGTCCGCCACCATCCCCGCTTCCTTCTGCAGGCCGCCGCAGAAGGCCAAGCCCAGTTTTTTGTAGCCCAGCTTGGCGGCAAATTCCATGGTTTCCTGGATCCGTGTCTTGGTGGGCTGGATCACGTAGGGGCCCGGGGCGCGGTTGGCGTAGCACTCGCCTTCCTGGACCGAGGCCAGCCGGGCGAATTCGCTCACCGCCGGCGCGTGGTAGCGGGCGGTGACCGTGTCGATGATGGCGCGGTAATGGATGGTGGGGCAAAAATCCGGGGCTCGTCCGGTTTCCGGATTCTGACAGATCTTTTCGGTCTTGGGAATGCGGCAGCGGGCGCAATGGGCCTTAACGGTGGTCATCGGGTCTCCTTTTCGCTTGGCATCGTCTCCTTGTGCGGAAAGAACATCGCCATGGCGAATTCCCGCTGGAAGCGGGGATGAAGGGTCAATTCGAGGTATTCCAGGCGCAGTGCCAGCCGGGCGGCCTCGACGCGCCGGGTTCGATCGAGGAGGGCCAGGCGTGCCCCGTCGCCGGCGGCGTTTCCCGTGGCAACGATCCGTTCGGGGGCGGTTTCCGGAACCAGGCCGATAAGGGTGGCCGCCACCGGATCGATCACCGAACCGAAGGCGCCGCAGAGAAGGACTTTGTCCACGGTTTTCACATCGGCGGCCTCCATCAACAGGCGCCCGGCCGCGTGAATCGCGCCCTTGGCCATCTGCACGGCACGGATGTCCTCCTGGTCGATGACAATCGGACGGCCTGTGGCGCTTTCTTCCGCCGGCACCAGAACGAAGGCCAGGTGGTTGCCGCTCACAAGCATCCGCGGTGTGTTCAGGTCCCGCTTCAGGCGGCCGTTGGGGCCGATGACCCCGGCCTTGAGCATGGCGGCCACCGCGTCGATGATCCCGGACCCGCAGATGCCCACCGGTGGAACCGGGCATTCCGGGATATCGCCGATCACCCGGTAGCGCACCGTGAGGGTTTCCGGATCGATCCAGACCCTTTCGATGGCGCCGGCGGCGGCCCGCATGCCGTGGCGCAGGGTGGCCCCTTCCAGGGCCGGACCGGTGGCGCAGGAGGCGCAGCGCAGACGATTTTCATGGGCCAGCACGATTTCCCCGTTGGTGCCGACATCGACCATCAGCACGGTCTTGCCGTTCCATTCGTCGGTGGTGGCGAGGAGGGCGCCGATGGTGTCGGCCCCCACGAAGCCGGAGACCAGGGGGAGCCAATGGATGCTGGCACCGGCGGCCAGGTGCAGGCCGAGATCTCTTGCGTAGACAGAGACGGACTGGGATACCACGGGGACAAACGGCGCCAACCCCAGGCCGGAAGGGTCGAGCCCCAGGAAGAGGTGATGCATGCACGGGTTGCCCACACAGACCATGTCCACCGTGGCTTCCGGCGAAATCCCGCTCTGATCCCAAAGCGCCTCGAGCAGATCGTTGACGGCGTCGATGATGCTTCGGTGCAGTTGATCCGTTGCTTCCGGGCCGGTCGAAGCGTGGGCGATGCGCGAGATGACATCCTCGCCGAAGACGACCTGGGGATTGATGGCCGAGGCGGTGGCCAGCACCTGGCCGGTGGCCAGATCGCAAAGGTGGGCGGCCAGGGAAGTGGTGCCGATATCCAGGGCGACCCCGGCGAGGGGAATATCGGGGGCTTTCAGAATGCCGACGCAGTGACCGTCCACATGGACGGCCATGGTCACCCGTCCCTCGTTTTGCCGCAGGATGGCGGGCAAGCTTCTCAACACTGAAATGTCGGGCACCGGCGAAATGGCCTGGTCCATGAAGGCCGACTCGGTTTTGAGCCGCTCCCAGTCCGCCATGGGAAAGTGGCGATCGGGCGGCTGCACCTGAAGCTGAAGAGGGCGGATCGCCGGGTTTGGCGTGATGGCCCGGATACCGGGCGCCTTGCGGATGACCTGACGGCGCGTGCGGCTCTCCTCGGGGACCTCGACGGTGACATCGCCGAAAACCTCGGTCTGGCAGGCCAGCCGCCAGCCACCGGCGAGGTCGGCGCCGCTCAAGGCTTCGGTTTCCGCCGCACTCGGTGGTGAAAGGGATCCTCGGTTCGCTGTGGGCGAGGCGATGCGCACGCGACACTTGCCGCATTTGCCCTGGCCGCCGCAGAGGCTCTGCACATCGGCGCCAATCTGTCGGGCGGCCTGGTCGAGCCGGGTTCCCGGGGTCACGGAGCCCCGCAACCCCGATGGTAGAAAAACAATCCTGACAGACGGTTCACTCATGCGGGGGTCTTTCCGCTGTCGTTTGGTTCGCCGATGCACAAAACCGCAGGTGGACATCCACGGGGCGGGCCGCGCCGATTTCCACCTCGATGGTTTTCAGCACCGCCATGGGGACCGGGCAACCGCGATGGTTCAACTGGCGCAAGGCCGATTGCCAGAAGTCGCCGCTTGCCGCCTTGGCTCCCAACGGATCACGCCAATCGACGGTCGCGATGGATGGGGCCCACCGTTGCAAGGCCTCGCAATCGCTGAAGATGCGGATGCGCACCGTGGTGCGGCCGGTGCGCTGGGCCTCGATGCGCGCCTGAAAACCGCAGTCTCCACAGTTTACCGTGGCGCACGTCACGGCGTGCACGCTGAAGGCACCGGCATCATGGCCTCTCCATGGCGCCGAATCGGTCGAGGGCCTTTTGCACCACAAACAGATGGTAGCCCGGGGTTTCCGGTGCCAGTTCACAGCCCACACTGAACATGAACCCCCGGGGGGCCCGCTTGCCCTTTTCAATGGTCTGTCGGCAGCGTTCATAGATCGCCGCGGGGGCGCCGGTGAGCAGAAAACTCGGATCCACGTTGCCCACGATGATCGCCTTGGCGCCGAGCACCTCGATGGCCTCCTCGATGTCGATCTCCTCACCGAAACTGCACAACCCCAGCTCGCCCATGGGGACTTCGGCCCAGAAGGGCAGGTTGGCGTTCTGATCGCCGCAGATGTGGTGCAACACGTGACGCACCCCCATCTGCTGAATCTTTTCGCCGGTTTCCACCAGATACGGCAGGACGAATTGCTTGAACTGACGCGGGGAGATGATCCGGTTGGCCGCCAGGGGTTCCCAGAACTGGGGGATGACTCGATGGGCGCCGAAGGTGTCCACCCAGTGGCCCACGATCTGGAGGATGTGGTCGGTGGCCAGGCGCAGAACCCGGTGAGCCAGATCAGGTTTCTTGATCATCCACCGGCAGAGTTTCTCCACGGCGCAGATGTTGCCGGCGATGGTGAAGTTTCCGCCCAGGACCACCGAGATCGGGGTCCCATGCTGCTCCTGAAGACGCGAGAAGGCCATGGCGATGGGCAGGCAGCCGGCCGTGCGCACATCCGGCAAGTCCAGGGCGTCGACGTCGGCCTCCGCCTTGACGGGAAACGATTTGTGGGCCGGGGCCTGCTGGTAGCTGCCCGACGGCATCTCGACCTCTCCGCCGAACTCCCAGGTACCGTAGGAGGCGTAGCCGTAGATGGGCCCCCAGTCCACGGCGTACTGTTCGAAGGTCATCCGTTGGGCCGCGAAGCTCTTTTCCGCATCGCTGTAGATGGTGGCGATGGGCAGGCCGAGGTTGCGGGCGCAGAAACCGAGGATAAACGGAAAGTGGGGAATGCGGTCCACCGGTTTTTCCGAGAGGATGGCTTCGGTTCGTTCTCTGGCGGTCATCGGGGGCATGGAGGCGTTCCTTATTCAGGGTTCGGCGGTCAGCGCTGCCACCGGCCGAGGTGGCGTTTGGTTCCGAAGGACATGGATTCCCCGGATCGAGTTCGGACGCTATCCGGTACTCTTCAGTAGCTCGTCACCCCGGGCCATGGACCCGGGGTCCAAGTCGAAGGGCTGAAGATCGCCGGAGACTTTCAGGATGCTTTCCGCCTCCAGACATGGCTTCCTGCTTCCGCAGGAATAACGGACGGGCGGAATGAGACTGAAATAGGGATCTCTTGGCGGCGGCAAAATGCCGCCCCTGAAATTGTTCGGATTTGTTTTCCATCGTTCTTGAAAAATCATTACGCTTCATACCAGCCGAAATCGTTTACGGCGCGGGTCATGGCGTAGACGTTCACCGGTGGGGCGGCCACCGGCAGGCCGCAGCCCGGGCCAAGGATAAAACCGCCCGGGGCCCGCCGGCCTTTTTCAATCGCCGTGCGGCACAGGTCGTAGACCTGCTCCGGGGATCCCGTCTGGATCACCGCTGGTTCGATGTTGCCGAAAATGATGTCCTTTGGAAAATGCGCCGCCGCCGTTTCCAGATCCACTTCATGGCCGAAACTCAGCACGCTGGGATGCGGCCAGGGGGCGGCTTCGGCCAGGATCGGCAGGTTGAGGTTCTGTTCGCCGCAGATGTGAAATCCGAAGCGCGATACGCCCAGCGCCTTCAAGCGACGGTGGTATTCGACGTGGTAGGGGAGGGCGAATTTTTTCACGATACGCGGCGAGATCAACTGGTTGCTTTCGGTGGGGCTGCTCATCCAGGCGAAGACGCGATGGGCGCCGAAGGAGGCCACCCATACGGCAAGCACGTTGAAGATGTGGTCGATGGAGAGCCGCAGCAGGTGTTCGCACAGCTCGGGCCGTTTCATCGTCCAGCGCAGAAACCGGTCGATGCCGGCGATGTTGGCCGCCATGGTGAACGGGCTGCGCGAGAAGAAATAAACCGGCAGATCGTGTTCGGCCTGAAGCCGGGCGAAGCGCAGGGCCTCGGGGATGCGCCCGGCGGATCGCGGATCGGGCATGACCAGCTTTTCCACATCCTGTTCCGTTTTGACCGGATATTCGACGATCACCAGGGCGCCTTCGTATTCCCCCCGGGGCATTCGGACCTGGCCGCCGAAATCCCAGGCCCCCAGGACCGTGTGGCCGGCGTACTGGGGGATCGGATCCCAGCCGTACTGCTCGGAGGTCCATTGCATGGCGGCGAAGCTTTTTTCCGGGTCCTCGTAAGCGTCGGCCACCGTGTGGCCGGCGTTGCGGGTGTTGAACCCGGTACTCATGGCGCCCAGCGGGACGCGGTCGGGCGTTTGACCGGCAAACAGGGCGTCCATCCGTTCCCGGCTCGTCATTCGGTCCTGTTTCAGGTGCATCTCGGACTCCTTGGCCCGCCGTCGCGGCTTCAGGCGGCTTTGGTGATGAGACGGGTGGCGGTTTCCACCGCCGCGATGGCGTCGGGAGCGTACCCATCCGCCCCGTAGCGCGCGGCGATTTCGGCGTTGAGCGGCGCTCCCCCCACGAGAACGATCACCGCTGGATCCACTGTCTTGAGCATGCCGATCACCTTGGGCATGGCCATCATGCTGGTGGTCATCAGGGCCGACAGGGCCACCACGTTGGCCTTGGTCTCCTGGAGGGTTTCGGCGAAGCGTTCCAGCTTCACGTCCTTGCCCAGGTCGTGAATCTCCCACCCGGCCGCCTCGAACATGGTCTTGACCAGGGTTTTGCCGATGTCGTGGATGTCTCCCTCCACCACGCCCATGATAATCTTGCCGGCGGCGGTGTGTTCGCCGACCTTCACGTGGGGCCGCAGCACCTCCAGCCCGGCGTACATGGCATCCGAACACAGGAGCAGCTCGGGGACGAAGTATTCCTTTTCTTCATAGAGGCGCCCCACCGTGTCCATCCCCGCGGCAAGCCCGTCCATGATGGCCGTGTAGGCATCCATGCCGGTGGCCAGCGCCTCCCGGCACAACAGGGGCGTCTTTTCCTCGTCCATCTCCACCACGGCGTCGTGGAGTTGTTTCAGCAAGACCGGTTTTTGTTCTGCGTCCATTGATCGGTTCCTTTCCGTCGGATTCTCACTGGATCCGGGATCAAGCGACAGGCTGTCCGGTGGGCATGCCGAGGCGTTCCCCCAGGTCCCACACCCTGATGCCGAGTGATTTTTCATGTTTCATCAGGTTGATCAGACAGATCGGGCAGGTGACGACGACGTCCGTGGCGCCGGCGGCCAGCTCCCGGGCCCGGATGGCGGAGATGGAGCGGCTCAGGTCGGCGAATCCGTACTCCACCGGTCCCCCGCAGCAGGCGGTGTTCTGGCCGCGGCTTTCCGGTTCCACGATCTGGGTGCCGATTCGTTCCAACACAGTGCGGGGTTCCTGGACGATGCCCAGGTCCCGGGCCATGACGCAGGAATCGTGAAAGACCACCCGCCGCGGGGGCGTTGCCGTCGAGGGGACCCTTTCCGGCGATGCGGCGCCGGCCAGCACTTGCAGGTAGTGGCGCACATCCAGGTCGAAGCCGGGAACATAACGGGGGTAGATCTCCCGCAACATGAAGGTGGTATGGGGATCGGTGGTCACGATGGTCCGGGCGCCGCTCGCCTTGAGGCGGCGATAGACGGATCGGGCAAGGGCCGGTACTTCGTTTTCCATTCCCAGGTCATGCAACAGCACCCCGCTGTAGGGTTCGGCCTCGTGAAGGTAGGCGGGGCGGATGCCGGCGGCCGCCAGTGCGGTGACCATGCCCTTCAGGGCGGCTTCGCCCCGCCGGCGGATCTCGTGTTCGGCGCCGCCTTGCAGGCGCAACAACGGATCGGCGGCCAGCGCGCCCGCCATTTCGGCCATGCGGGCCAAGGCATGGATTTTTAACATCGGCAGCACCGGTTTTGCCGCGGCCGCCATGTCGGTGGCCCGCACCACGTAGGGCAGCATCTGGTACATGCGCGCCGTGTAGAGCAGAACGTCCCCGCGTCGGGGCAGGTGCAGGTCTTTGGCCCACCGCGTCCAGTAGATGGTTTTGAGCCCCAGCGGATCGCCGGTGCGCGCGAGGTTGCCCGCGATGGTCTTCAGTGCCTGGGACACCAGCGTCTTAGAGCTTCGCATCGTTTCCCTCCTCAGCCAATCGTTGAGACAACAGGCGGCGGCCGCGTCCCAGGATGTCGCAGATATCCAGGTTCTGCCCCTTGCTCTTGCACATCACTTCGCAGCGTCGGCATTGCAGACAGCTATACAGGCAATAGGTCAGGGCGTCGTCAAAGGCCAGGGTGCCGTTGAGCAGATACTTGGTGATCTGGAGGCGACCGTAGGCGCAGTAGCTTTCCACGCCTCCGGAAGCCTGGTAGGTGGGACAGACGTCCACGCAGAAGCGACAGGCACGGCATTTGGCGATTTCCTTCAGCAGTCGATCCCGCTCCGCTTCATCGCTTTTCACAGCCAGCCCTCCAGGTTACCGCGGTTGAGAATGTTGTTGGGATCGACGGCCTTCTTGAACCCGGCGAGCATCTCGGTGTAGACGCGGCCGTATTTTTTTTCCAGAAAACTGGCCCGTTGAGCCGTCAGGCCCCATTCGCCGCCGCAGCCGCCGTACTTGATGTTCAGCGCCTCGGTTTTTTCCCGTACCTCCAGGGTCACGGCTTTGCGGATGTCGTTGGGAATGTCCTTGGAGGGGATGAAGGCGTAGGCATGGATCGTGGGGGCCCCGATGTGCCCGAAGGAATAAAACTCGTTGCCCTGGTAGCTGTCGAGGTTCAGGATGATCTGTTTGGCTTCGGCGAAGGCCTCGCGCAGCTTGTCCACCCGCGGGGTGATCTCGCTGCCGAAGGTGGCGCCGAGCCGATAGACGTAGTTGCCGGCCTCGGCCCGGCTGCTCCAGATTTTGCCCCAGCGCTGGGGGTCGTCGACGATTTCCGCCTGGATCGGTTTTTGGCGTTGGAGAAAATCGAGAAAAATCTTCGCCCGGGCCTGGCATCCTTCCACGGTGGCCGAGTGCATGCTCATCATGGCCACCGCCCCGGTGGGCGGCTCCAGCCCCACGGCGGAAAAGCCCACCTGGGACGATTTTTCATCGAGGTACTCGAAAAACAGCGGGGTGGGAATCGCCTCGCGGTACATGGCCATCACCGTGTCCAGGATCTCTTCGGTGCTGGAGAAGTAGGCCACGATGTTGGCGGTATGCGGCAGGGGAATCAGCCGCATGCGGATGCGGGTGATCACGCAGAGCAGACCTTCGGAGCCCACGAGAAACTTGGTCGCCTCGATGCCCGCCGGCTTGCGGGTGGATTCGGTGCCGGTGTGCAGAATGTCGCCGCTGGGCAGCACCACCTCCAGGCCCAGCACGTAGTCCCCCGGCTTGCAGAGGCTGGCGTCCACCGCATGGGCGCTGGTGTTGACCGAGACCGAGCCGCCGATGGTGGCCACCGGTTCACTGCCGGGAAAAACAGGCAACAGCGCCTTGTGGGCGGCCAGTGCCTTGCGCAGCTTGCCGATGTGCATTCCCGGTTCGACTTCGAAGTAACCGCGTTCAGGAAAGACCTCCAGCTTTTGCATCCGTGCCGTGTCCAGGACGATGGCGTTGGTCTTGGGGCGCCCCAGTCCCACCAGGGAGGTGCCGGAGCCGTGGGTATGCACCGGGATGCCCCGGGTGTTGGCGTATTTGAGCACCGCGGCCACCTCCCGGCTGTTGGCCGGACGGACCACGGCGAAGGGGACGTGATGCGGTTCCACGTCCCAGGGCATGGTATCCTTGGCATAGGCCATTGCCGTGGGCCGGTCGGTGAAGGCGTTGTCCGCCCCCACCAGGGCGGCGAGATCCTTGCCGAGTCGTTTCAAGTCCAGGTCCATTCATCCTCCGATTGTCTCGATCGTCGAAAACCGTCTCCCTCAGGATTGATCGGGTTTTGTCCCCATGGAGACGGTGAAGTTGTAGTGTTTGAAAAAACAGTCCACATCGGCGAAGCCGGCCTCGCGCATCCAGGCCAACTGGTGTTCGATGGGGGCCGGGCGATCACAGGCCATGCGCTCACGGATCGGCGCCAGTTCATCGGCGGTGAATCCGCTCGCTTCCAGGTGCCTCTGCCAGTGTTGCTGGTAGTGGCGCTCCGTGGCGGGGGTGGTCCCGAGGGCCAGTTCGGCGTGGATGAACGCGCCGCCGGGCTCCAGGGCGGAAAAGATCTTCTGCATCAGCATCTGCTTGCCCGAGTCCTCCAGGTGGTGGATCGACATGGCGGAAACGATCAACGGGTAGGTTCCCGGCAGGTCTTCGCGGGCATAGTCCCCGATGTAAAATTGCACGTCCGGGCGGTGGGCGAATCGCCGGCGGGCCTGGGCCATCATCTTTTCCGAAATATCCAGCAGGTGAGCCCGGGCTTTGGAAAACCGCGCCAGGATCAAGGCGGAAACCAGCCCGGTGCCGGCCCCCAGATCGAGGAAGGCAAAGGGCGCCTGGGGCGAAAACGGCACCAGATCCAGCAGGGTGCCGTAGAAGGTGTCGAAGCAGAAGATGACCCGGCGCCTGCCGGCGTCGTATTCCATCGCGCCGGCATCGAAGAGTTCCTTTACGCTCATTAAATTGAATTCTCCCTCAAAAATGAAGTCATTGGCGCCATTCGGGCACCGGTTACCGCGTCAGCGGGGCAATGAGCCGGCAAACGTCTGCCAGGTTTTCCAGATTCTCAATTTGGGCCAGCCAATCTTCTCGTTTGGTCTCCTCGAAGGCGATGCCGCTGTACTGGATGCATTTGGAAAACTTCTGGCGGCACCGGGCATCGTCGACGGGATGCAACGGATTGCCCAGAGGGGCGTTGATGCGCACCTCGAACGATTCCCCGTTGCCGCCCACGGCCCGAAGCGTCGCCGGAAGGATGTCCTTGGGCGCCAGGTTCGGATTCTCGCTGACATGAACCCGGGCGGCCAGGGCATTGACCGCTTCGCGCCGGACGGCCTCCGGTTCAAAGTCGCCGAGGAAAACGTCTCCGTAAAGCAGGGCCGTCGCCACGGTGTAAGGAATGCTGAACTGGGCGTCCACCTGGGGATTGTGGCCGATGCAAAACGGCTTGCCCACCATTTCGACCACCATGCTTGAAACCTTCACCTCTACTCGTTCCAGGTGGTCGATGGCATTGATCCGCTCTCTGGCCGCCAAGGCGGCATCGATGGCGGCATGGGTCATGCGGCAGCATGGATACGGCTTGATGCTCAGATCGCCAATGGTGAAATGCTCCCCGAGCCCGTCCAGAACAAGGGCTTCATCCAGGTCCCCTTGTTCGTAGAGCGAATAGTAGCCGTAGTCGCCGGTGAGAAAGGCGCGGCTGCCCGTGACGCCTTTGGCCGCGAGAAAAGCGGCGGTGACGCCGGCGGAGGCGGCAAACGCCGGTTGAATCCGTTTGACGAGGCGCCCTTCCAGCAATCCCTGGGCGTTGCCGGCGGTCTGGGCGTAAACGATGCCCAGCGCGTTGGACATCTGTTCACGGTCGAGGCCGAGGATTTTGGCCGCGGCGGCGGCGGCACCGAAACTGCCGCAGGTGGCGGTCCGGATCCAGGACAGGGGGCGATGGATGCCGAGGCTGAGACGGCAGATCAGATCCACCCCGAGCACCAGGGCAGCCATGAACCGCTTTCCGTCCACGGGCTTTTCGGCGGCCTCGCTGGCTGCCAGGGCGGCGGGCAACACCGTGACAAAGGTATGCAGGGCCGAGGCATCGAGGGTGTCATCGAAATCCAGCGCATGCATCATCGTGCTGTTG
>JACDJC010003380.1_pt1 | contig 11634 bp, 9 predicted proteins | sample 7454191 | NCBI WGS metagenome assembly JACDJC01 (sample SAMN14253291, study PRJNA609438) | sludge metagenome | isolation source: sludge after 25d culture with pyrite and EDTA | collected 2018-12-20
CGACCCGTACAGCCACCGTTGCCGCATCGTCTTGTTCGAAAAGGACATGGATTTCGAAATCATCGACGTCGACATGCACAACAAGCCCGAAGAAGTTGCCAGCATCAGTCCCAGCGGCAAAATGCCGGTGCTGGTCGAACGCGACCTGATCCTGACCGAGTCGAACATCATCAATGAATACATCGACGAGCGATTTCCGCACCCCCAGCTGATGCCGCCGGATCCGGTGATGCGCGCGCGGGCGCGGCTGGTGCTGTTCAACTTCGAACAGGACCTGTTCATCCACGTCAACACCCTGGAAAACAGCCTCGGCAAGGGGTCGGACAAGGCCCGCCAGGAAATCCGTGACAGCCTGTCGCAACTCGCGCCCATCCTCACCAAGCAGAAATACCTGATGAACGACGAGTTCTCGATGCTGGATGTGGCGATTGCCCCGCTGTTGTGGCGTCTCGAGCATTACAGCATCGACCTGCCCAAGGTGGCCGCGCCGGTGCTCAAGTACCGCGAGCGCCTGTTCAGCCGCCCGGCCTTCATCAGCGCGCTGACCCCCACCGAAAAAGCGCTGCGCAAGTAAGCGGCCCGGGCAGCCCGCAGTTGGCAGAGATCTCAACCAAACCCTACCTGATCCGCGCGCTGTACGAGTGGTGCGCGGATTCGGGGTATACGCCGCAGTTGCTGGTTGCCGTGGATGGTCGTACCCGGGTGCCGTCGGGTTTCGTCAAGGACGGGCAGATCGTGCTGAACATCAGCGCAGGCGCCACCCGCAAGCTCGCGCTGGATAATGACTGGATCCAGTTTTCCGCGCGATTCGGCGGCGTGTCGCACGAAATTTCCGTTCCGGTGGATCGGGTCATGGCGATTTTCGCCCGCGAGAACGGCCAGGGCCTGCACTTTGAGCCCGTCGACAGCGCCGAACCGCCAGATCAGCCAGCGCCCGCCCCCTCAGCCGATGCACCCGCGCCGCCCAGGAAGGGCAAGCCGTCACTCAAAGTCGTCAAGTAAACGTGCAATCCTGCCCCCGGCATCGCTATAATGTCGCCCGCCGCCGCTTTAGCTCAGTTGGTAGAGCAACCGCCTTGTAAGCGGTAGGTCGTCAGTTCGAATCCGACAAGCGGCACCACCTACAGCATGAAAAAAACCCGTGTCCGGCAAGGATTGCGGGTTTTTTTACCTGCGCTGCATGCAGATTATTCGATCCCCAGCCGCTCCAGGCGGTAGCGCAGGCTGCGGAAGGTGACGCCGAGTACGCGGGCGGCGGCGGTCTTGTTGTAGCGCGTCTGTTCCAGCGTTTCGAGAATGACGGCGCGCTCGGTCTGGTCGAGATAGTCCTGCAGCGGATATTTGCTGCCGGGGGAAGCGGTGGCCGGAGGCAGGGCCGGCGCCAGATTGAGGTCGGCGGGGGTGATGTGGTGATCCTCGCACAAGGCCAGCGCGCGTTCCAGGGTGTTTTCCAGTTCGCGCACGTTGCCGGGGACGGCGTAGGCGCTCAGCGCCGTTTCGGCGTCGCGGTCCAGCCTGACCTGGCTGCCGCCGAGCTTGTCGAGGAGGAAGCGCGCCATCTCCGGGATGTCCGCGGCGCGCTCGCGCAGGCTGGGCATCACCAGATCGATGACGTTCAGCCGGTAATACAGGTCCTGGCGAAAGCGCCCGGCTTCGACCAGTGCCGCGAGATTCTGATGGGTGGCGCTGACGATGCGCACGTCGACCGGTTCTTCCGCGGTGGCGCCGACCTTGCGCACTTTCTTTTCCTGCAGCACGCGCAGCAGTTTCACCTGCATCGACAGCGGCAGGTCGGCCACCTCGTCGAGAAACAGGGTGCCGCCGTCGGCCGCCTGAAAAAAACCGTTGCGGTCCGCGTCGGCGCCGGTAAATGCGCCTTTGCGGTAGCCGAAAAATTCGCTTTCCATCAACGTTTCCGGAATCGCACCACAGTTGACCGCGACAAACGGCTGGTCGGCACGGTTACCCAGCCGATGGATCAGGCGTGCCGCGAGCTCCTTGCCGCTGCCCGATTCGCCGGCGATATGGACCGGTGCCTGGGTGCGCGCGAGCTTGGCGATGCGGGTGCGTACATCCTGCATCGCGGCAGATCGGCCGATCAGATCGTGTGCGGGATCATCAGTCTGTTCGGCCTCGGGAATTTTCAGCGCGGATTTGATCAGGGTGCGCAACTGGTCGAGCGCAACCGGTTTCGCCAGGTAATCGAATGCGCCAGCCTTGAGCGCAGCCACCGCGTTGCCGGCATTGCCGAAGGCGGTGATGACCGCCACCGGAACCGGCAACGGCAGTGCGCTGGCGCTGGCGATCACTTCCAGTCCTTCGCCGTCGCCCAGCCGCATGTCGGTCAGGCAGAGGTCGTAATGCGTCGCCGCCAGCCGGGTGTGCGCTTCGGCGACGCTGCTCGCGCGGTCGGTTTCCAGCCCCATCTTGACCAGGGTCAGTTCCATCAGATCGAGCAGATCGGGCTCGTCGTCGACCAGCAGAATGCGTGGCGAGGCGGCCATCGTCATGCCTTCCCTTGCACGCTGAGACGGAAGCGTGCACCGTCGGTCCCGGGCAGATAGACCAGCATCGCGTGGTTGGCCTCGGCCAGTTCGCGCGCGAGGAACAGTCCCAGGCCGGTGCCTTGCGCGTCGGTGGTGAAAAAAGGCTCGAACAGCTTGCCGCGATGTTCCGGCCGCAGCCCGGGGCCGTCGTCCTCGATATCGAGCTGGACGGTATCGTCCTGGGCCAGGGCGCGGACCTGGATGCTGCCCGCCTGTTTGCTGCAGTGCCGCCAGGCGTTGCGCAACAGGTTCCACAGGATCTGGCGCAGGTGGTCGGGGTCGAACCGGAAATACACGCTCTCGGTCATGCTGACAATGACGGCGTCCGCGGGGATTTCTTCAGTCTGCCGTACTTCGTCGATCAGCGGCCCCAGCGTCGATCGATCGAAATCGACCGGGTTGAGACGGTCGCGCCGGTTGAGCGTCAGCACTTCTTCCACCAGCCGGTCGAGCCGTCCCGCGTTGTTCTCGATGATCGCGGTCAGCTTCGCCTGGGCGGGGTCGTGCGTGTCCTCGCGCAACAGCTGCGCGGCGTGGCTGATGGCCGACAGCGGATTGCGGATTTCATGCGCGATGTTGGCGGTGAGCCGGCCCAGCGCCGCCAGCTTCAGCCGCTGGGCCGCCCGCTCGGCCTGGCTCTGGTCTTCCAGCACCAGCACCCGGCTGTCGTCCTGGGCGGCGAGCGGAATGGAGCGGACCTGCAATTGCGCGATCGGGGTGATCAGCGACGCCGGGGTGCCGGGATGCAACTGCTGCGACAGCCGGGCCAGCGCCGGCGAACAGGCTTCGAGCCGGGTGATCCCGGGCTTCACCGGGGTTTTGACGCCGAGCAGCGCCAGCGCACGCGGACTGGCATGCCGCACCACGCCGTCGCCGCGCACCGCCAGCAGGCCGTCGGGAGAGTTTTCGATCGCCAGCGCGTTGATCCGGTTGAGCAGCGCCAGTTCGTCGGCCTGGCGCTGCGCCAGCGTTTCCGAATGCAGGGCGCGCCGGGTCAGCGCGTGCGCCAGTCCGCCGATGGCGAAATAGCCGATACACAGCAGACCGATCTGGAAAAAACTGTCGCTGCCCTGGCCGCCGCCGAGGATGCTGAAACCATGCTGCAACAGCAGCGCGATCGATGCCATCGCGGCGTACATCAAGGTCAGCCGTCCGTTGCCCACCAGCCCGCCCGAGGCGATCGAAATCGTCAGCAGCACCCCCATCCCGCCCGCCAGCCGTTCGCTGGTCGACATCAGCAGCACCACAAAGATGATATCGGCGGCGATGTGGGTGGTGAGCTGAAACTGAAAACCCGGCCAGCGGGCACGGATCCCCAGCACGAACAGCGCTGCAATCACCAGGTAGACAAAGGCGTAGGCCTGGTAGCGTTCGCTCGCGCCTTCGCGGAACAGTTCGGAATCGGCGAACAGGATCCCGGTGAACACCAGCGCCACCGCCAGGGTCAGGCGATACAGATTGAAGTAGTCGAGACTGCGCCAGTGCGACGCAAAATAGCCTTGTGTATCAGGGCGGGGCAGGGCGGCCGCCGACGCGTTCATTTCCTGCCGAGTTGCTTGTGCTCGGGCGTGCAGAAGAAATCGCCGCTGGAATAAATCGCTTCGCTGCGCGGCAGGTTGACTCCGCACTGCGCACATTTCACCATGTCCTCGACGGTCTGGTCGCTGCGCGCACGCGGCGAGGGGTTGCCGAGTGAACGCTGGTAGGCACGGAACACCGCCCACACCGCGAAACCGATCACAATCAACAGCAGAATCTTGCCCACACTAACCCCCGCGAAATGGGGGTGAGCATAGCACGGCCGTGGTTTGCGTGACGCCTGGTAGCGGTGCGTCCCGGGCGCAAGCGCCACTGCAATCTCGCGGCGTCTGGTTGATATCATCTCGCGGCTTATGCTTGTAAATGTCGGATTCCTTTACGATTGATCGGGCCACAAAACAACGGTATCGGTATCCCGCGCCAATAACCCCCAATCAAACAAGGCAGTGCCGCGATTCGAGTCGCTTCGGCATGGATATTGCTTTTTACGTCCGCGGTCTGGCGCGGGCTTGGTGCGCTGCATCGCATTATTGATTCGGCCTGATGAAGTTTGAAGTGATATTGACGAATCAATAGCCATTAAAAACAGCGTTCTTATTGAAGCGGCCCCACGAACTGACCGACTCAAGGCAACACAAGAAAAGTTTTACGAATTCGAACATCACCTCGCCGCCTCAATAGTGGCCACCGAACACGCCGCAGCGCCTGCGATTGCCAGGTGCAGCGCAGGCAAATTCAGTTTTGATGGAATGGAGTTGGAGACATACACATGAAACTTGTCAAGCATACCGCTACCGTCGTATCCGGGCTCTCGGCACTCATCCTCAGCGGCAGCGCACTCGCCGTGCCGGTGACCGTCGCGGGAACCACGGTCAGCTTCACCTTCGACAGCGCACTGGCGGGGTTGTTTGGTGCGCCCACGGTCACGGGCGACAGCATTTGGTTTACCCCCACCACGTTCGTCGCGCAATCGTCGAACGGCGCGGGGCTCACGCCTCCCACCAGCCAGACCTTCAATATCGGCGTCAGTGCCAATTCCGGCTATCAGTTGTCGGCGGTCAACCTGAGCGAGGACGGCGACTATTACAAGCTGGGCGGCGGCGCCGAAGTCGCGGTCGGCGGCAAACTCTACCTGCGCGACAGCGAATCGCCGCTTGCGCCGGCGGTCAGCAGCAGCATCCACGCCAGCCAGCCGCTCACCGCCGTCACCAGCATGGCGAACTTCGAGACCAGCAACTGGACCGCCACCGCAGGCGTGGCCATCCCCGCGGGCTGGGGTGGCGCTGACGGCATCGTCAGCGGCGCCAACGTCACCATCCAGAACATCCTGCTCGCCAACAGCATGGCCGCAGGCAGCGCCGCCTTTATCGAAAAGAAATTCGTCGGGGTCGACATCGTCACCACGCCGGTTCCCGAACCGCAAAGCTACGCCATGTTCCTGGCCGGCCTGGGTCTGGTCGGCTTCCTTGTCCGGCGCAAGCACCGTCCACTAGGTTGAACGCTGGCCTTGCCTGACGACCCAGTGAAGCGGCTCCCGAGGGAGCCGCTTTTTTTGGGCCGCGCGAAGTGGATCATCCATCGTTGGGCCGTTTTTCAGTTTCGTGATGAAAACTCGATGATGCAGACAGCCGGGCCGCCGGATTTAGTTCGCCCGGTGTCGGGTTTCTTTACGATCGGGTTAAATCGCCAGATGAGCAATTCGTGCTGAATATATGAATGTTGTTTATGAACAGAGGCTTGCGTGATTTTCCTGGTTGGACTTGGAACCGTGGGTCTGTATCTTGCTGTATCTCCGGCATTCGATCATTCAATAGAAAACCATCAATAAAAATGGCGACACTCATTCATAAAGCAATCCTTGGACTAAGCCTGCTGGTGGCCGCGAACGTGACACTGGCTGCCCCGATCACACTCACTGGCGATCATTTCAGCGTCAGCTACGATTCCGACCTGACGGCGCTTTATGGCGCCGGCGCACTGTCGGGCTCGCTCGACACGGTGTATTTCCAGCCCAACACCTTTTCAGCTCTGTCCGGTGGAAGTCCCGCCAATACTCAGGTCTTGCTCCAGTTGAGCTTCACCATCGACCCGGGCTACACCTTTGCCGGCCTGTCGTTTACCGAGCGTGGCGACTATCTCATCCTTGGCGGCGGCGCAGTCGATGTGGCCGCCGAAATCCTGCTCGTCAATGCCGATACCGCAGCGTCCGCCACCCTGAGCCTGGCGCCCGGCACGCCGCTCGAGCAGACGGATGACCTCCTGGCCTGGCAGCTGAGCGGAAGCCTTGCCGCGCTCGGGCTCGGCATGCCGCAAACCCTGCAGCTCACCCTCGACAACGAACTGTTCGCCAATGCGCCTGCGGGCGACCTGGGCTTTATCCAGAAGACCTATGTCGGATTCCGGGTCTTGACCGCGGCCCAGCCGGCGGTGGTTCCCGAGCCGTCCAGCGTCGCCCTCGTGTTTGCCGGCATCCTCGCGGCGCTGCTGGTCGGGCGCAGGCGATTGGGTGTTCCAGTCCGCACGCACGTCAGGCAAAATGCGTGAGCAACGCCACCGCAAGACAATATCGCAAGACAATATCAATAACAATCAGACATTAAATAGAAAGGCAGGAGGAGGAAAATGAGAGTGTTCAAGAAAACCGCGCAAGCGGTGATGGGTTTGTCTGTTGCACTGTTGAGTGGGGGCGCCCTGGCGGCCACCCCCGCCCCGCTGGTCGGCACCCGTGTGACCTACACCTTCCTTGGCGATCCGGGGTACTTCGGCACGGTCGGCCTGGCGGGTGATGATTTGGTCTTTGCCCCCACCGCAGATTTCAAGGCCACCTCCGCCAACGGCGTGCCCGGGATCAAGAATCAGAATCTCGTCATCCAGGTCAGCATCAATGCCCCCTACCTGTCGTCGCTGTCGCTGTCGGGCTTCAGCCTGACCGAAGCCGGCGGCTACAGCCTGTCCAGCGCCGGCGCCCACGCCGGAGTGAACGGCTACCTTGAAGCGCTGGATATCGAGGGCAACACCGATCTCTCGGCAAAGGGATCCATTGTGACAAGCGGGCTCGGCGTGATCGGCGGCACCCAAAGCTGGACCGGCAATGCGATGGTCGCCCTGCCCGGAACCGGTTGGGGCGGAGCGGATGGCGTGGTCTCCAGCGTCAATCTGACCCTCGCGAACTTTCTGACGGCTACCACCGTTGCCGGCACCAGCGCAGAAATCTGGAAAGACGCGGTCAAGGTCAATGTGGTCACCACTCCGGTTCCCGAAGCTGAAACCTACGCCATGATGCTGGCGGGCCTGGGTTTGATTGGATTCATGGTCGGCCGCAGACATCGCGCATTGGTTTGATTGGACCGGTTTCATGAAAGCGGCCCCGTTTGGCTAGGGGTTAAGTTATTGTGTTGCTAGCTTAGCCCTATTGAGGCGGCCAGGTGATGTTTGAACCCGTAAAATGTTTCTTGCGTTGCCTTGAGCCGGTCAGTTCGTGGGGCCGCCTCTATAGAACGCTGTTTTTAATGGTTATTGATTCGTCCTCCCGCACTGTCTCACCCAGCCGGGGCAAGTCGGCTTTCAATATCACTTCAAACTTCATCAGGCCGAATCAATAACTGCCGGAAGTCACCCGAACGCCTGGGTCTTTCGGAGATTTGTTTTGGCAGCGATTTTGCTGGCAGCTGAAAGAGGACTAAGGGGTCCTTGCTCCTGCGGAGGACGGAATCAACGTCAACTTCCGCAAGAACTCGGCCTGCACCAACCTCGGCGTGCCCGTAGAACTGGCCGTTTCGGCGTTTAATTACGCAATACGCGTGTCAATAAGCACAATGCTACGTAATATTGGCGATACATTTGACCTGGTTCGCACAAAGTTACGCATGTGGCAGTTAAAGGTATTTGCGTATTTCTACGCAACATACTAAACTAAATGCGCTAAACTACGCATTCCGGCTCGCTGCGCCGGCTACAATATCCATGAAAGTACGCACCCCGTCCGAAAGCGAGCTCATTTTTGCCCCCGCCGCCGACCGCGCCCTGTCGTCGCGGATGCAGCGACGGGTGAAGGACGGTACGGCCGTCCGCATCACGCCCGGTATCTTCACGCCGCAGACCCTCATCCCTGTAGAGACCGTGGTGCGGCGGAACTGGAAGGCACTGGTGGAATACGTGTTTCCGGGTGCGGTCCTCAGCTACAAATCTGCCTTTCTCGGCGGACCTGATGAAGCTGGGGCGCTCGTGGTCAGCCATGGGAATCGGGCGGGCATGCGCACATACCCAGGACTCACCGTTGAGGTCCGCCCAGGTGGGCCTCTGCCGGGGGATACCTCATACGGCGCACTGCTTATCGCGAGCGAGAATCGCTGGCTGCTGGAATGCCTTGACTTGGTCAAGGGCAGTTCCAGTCGAACTCTGCCGCCCGAGCGAATAGAGGCGTATCTCGATAAGATACTGAACCTGCGTGGGGAAAGGGGGCTCAACGCCCTACGCGACTCGGCCCGGCTGTTTGCCGAGGACCATGGGCGGGACAAGGCGTTCAAACGCCTGGACCACCTAATAGGGGCCCTGCTCAAAACACGCGAAGCCAGCGTGCTAACCTCCAAGCGCGCCTTGGCTCGGGCGGCTGGCAAGCCATACGACCCGGACGGGCTTCGGCTGTTCGACGTGCTGTTCGCAGGGCTGCAACAAGCAGGTCTGCCCGAGATTCCGGATGTGACGGGCACGCCACGCGCGCGAGACAACCAGGCCTTCTTCGAAGCCTACTTCTCGAACTACATCGAAGGCACCACCTTCACGGTGGAGGAGGCGGAGGCCATCGTATACGACGGCGTCGCACTGACCAACCGCCTGGAGGATAGCCACGACATTCTTGGCACCTATCGTGCTGCAGTCATGACGCCGTGGCGGGATACCTTCCCGACTAGCGGAGAAGCTTTCCTTGACTGGCTAAAATCGGTCAACAGCCTGATTTTAGCTAAGCGGTCGGACAAGAAGCCCGGTGAATGGAAAGACAAGGCGAATCAGGCAGGCAGCACGGTCTTCGTTCACCCAGACCTGGTGCGAGGTACCCTGCTGGAAGGCTTCGACCGTATGACGGGTCTGGCTAACCCCGCGGCGCGGGCATTCATGGCTATGTTCGTAGTCGCCGAAGTCCACCCCTTCCTGGACGGGAACGGCCGCACAGCCCGGCTGGCCCTGAACGCCATGTTGACCCAGGCCGGGCTAACGCGAATCCTCGTGCCGACGCTGTTCCGGGAGGATTACCTGTTGCCGCTCAAAGCACTGAGCCACCAAGCCGACCCTGAGGCCTACATCAGAATGCTGCTCCGGCTGCAAACCTGGTCTGCCAAACTTCGGTATGACCAGCCCCGTGAGGACTTGCATGCCCAACTGACGCGCTGCCACGCGTTCCAGGAAGACCGAAACACCTACCGACTGATAGACCCGGATTAGCCAAGGCTCAGCACGCACGTCGCAACCGATGGCGCCAGAGGGGCAACGCGATAACTTAACCCCTAGCCCGCTTGGGGCCGTTTTCTTTTGGGCGCCCTGGACTAAACGAGATTAAGCATTGCTTGCTTGATACCCGCCCTAAATAGCTGGCACTGTGACGATCATTTTCTGTGTCGGTATTTTTTACACTATCGATCCAGTGGGTTTATCGGATAAGTGAGGCCGTATAAAAACACTCGTGCAATCAACGTGGTACGAAAGTGTGAGCCTCGCGGGCGTGAATCTTGCTATTTGAGATCAACCGCAAAGCTTCCATACAGGAAAGCCCGGGATCGCAGAGTAACGACAAGGATGGGCCGGCCCGTAACTTTGACCAGGAAACGGGTGTCATCCGCGCAGGGAGCACGTGGTCAGGCGACAGGGTTACAGTTATTTTCGACAATAAGGAGGAGGATTCAATGAAAAAAACGCTATATGCGGCAATGCTGATTGCCATGGGGGGTTACATGGCTCCGGCGTCTGCTGTTGGCCCGGGATATCTCGGTAATCTGACCGACAATAGTGTCAGTATCGGTAACAGCTTTACTGGAGGTTCCTTCAGTGATGTTTATACGTTCGATATTCTGCCAATTTCAGCCGTTGCCGGAACGACTGTAACGCTTAATTTCGATATCCCTCAACTGCCAGGCACAGAGTTTGAGTTGTCCAACATGATGATTAAGTTCCTGGACTCATCGAACAATCTTATTACCTTTGACAGCACGCTTGATATCAGCAATGCCTTGCAGCTTTCTTCTACGCTTCTTGCGGGAAACGGGTATCAGTTTATTGTGTCCGGCGACGTAACAGGAACTATGGGCGGAAGCTATGGAGGGGTTCTTGCGGCCGTTGCCGTTCCCGAAGCCGAAACCTACGCCATGATGCTTGCTGGCCTCGGGCTGATTGGCTTCATGGCACGGCGCCGTACCCGTTTGTCGGTTTGATTCTGCCGGTGGTTCCAGTGCGCGGCTTCCCTGCGGAAGCCGTTTTTTATCGCTAGCCAGCGCGCCGCTTTGTTGCCCTAGGCGGTGGCGGGCAGGGCGGCTGCCTCAAGTCGCCGTCATAAGCACCGTTTAAGAACGGGTACCAGCGGTTTCACAGATGTGGAATCGGCGTAACCGGGCCTTCAAACCAGCGAACGATTCTTGGTCCGGGACTTTTTGCCCGATAATGTCCCGGTTTACCCAGCCGCCGGCCCAAACCGATAGCACGCCTGACTGCAGGCCATAATAAAAACGCATTACACCCATGCACGTGGAGACATGACGAACCACAATCAGTGGCTGTTCCGGCAGCAGCTTTCCGTTGTATCGCTGACCAAGATCCTGCTCGACCCCTTCGTGGCGGTGCTGGTGCTGATCGGCTGCACGCTGTATTTCGGCGAGCCTTTCCGCGGGCCGTATCCCATCCTCGCGCTGATCGTCTTCACCCTCACGTTTCCCGGAAAATGGCCCGAAGTCACCCTGCGTTCGTTCTGGAACGAGGTCGTCATGCCATGGTTCTTCCTTTCCGGGCTGATCCTGCTGTTCGGCTATTCCACCGGCTATCTGGATTTTTTTCCCCCCAACCTGGTGATGGCGTGGATGCTGATCACCCCGGTCGCCATGTATCTGGCGCACCGCGTGGTGCGCAAGCTGTTGCCGCGGCTGCTGCTGCTCGAAGGCGGACGCCGCCGCGCCATCATCGTCGGCGCCGGCCACCTGGGCACCGAACTGCGCGGCCGCTTTGGCGACGACCGGGCGCTGGGGGTCGATGTCGTGGGGTTTTTCGACGACCGTGCGATGGAGCGCACCGAACTCGTCGACCCGGCCAAACTGCTCGGCAAGCTGGTCGACATTCCCGACTACGTCAACTGCAACGGCATCGACCTCGTCTACATCACCCTGCCGATGGCCTCGCAGCCGCGCACCCTCTCCCTGCTCGACGCCTTGCGCGACACCACCGCCTCGGTCTATTTCGTTCCGGACATTTTCGTCTCCGACCTGATCCAGGCACGGGTCGACCACATCCACGGGATGCCGGTGGTGGCGCTGACCGAATCGCCCACCCTCGGCGTTTCCGGCATCGGCAA
>JACDJC010003383.1_pt1 | contig 11623 bp, 13 predicted proteins | sample 7454191 | NCBI WGS metagenome assembly JACDJC01 (sample SAMN14253291, study PRJNA609438) | sludge metagenome | isolation source: sludge after 25d culture with pyrite and EDTA | collected 2018-12-20
ATATCGCGCACCGGCCGGCCGGATTTTTCCGATTCCTTGGCGACTTCGGCGGCCTGGTTGTAGCCGATCTGAGTGTTGAGCAGGGTGGCGAGTGCGACGCTCTGGTGGATAAAGAACGCGCAGCGTTCTCTGTTAACAACAATTCCCTTGAGGTTCTTTTCGGTGGCGGCGTTCATCGCGTTGGTGAGCCAGTCCATGGCGTCGAACAGGGCGCTGCCCATGGCGGGCATCATCACGTTGAGTTCCATCTGCCCGGCCTGCACCATGTAGGACACGGCGGCGTCCTGCCCCAGCACCTGGAAGCAGACCTGATTGAGCATTTCGAACATGACCGGGTTGACCTTGCCGGGCATGATGCTGGAGCCGGGCTGAACCGGCGGCAACTGGATTTCGCCGAGGCCGGTGCGCGGGCCGGAGGCGAGCAGGCGCAGGTCGTTGGAGATGCGGGTGAGTTCCAGCGCGAGGTTGCGGATCTCGCCAGACAACCGTGCCAGGTCATTCATCGATTGCATTTGTGCGATCAATTGACCGACGCGAATGTGTTCACCAGTGAGGCTGCCCAGTTCAGCGGCGGCACGCGCCGAATAGTCGGGCGAGGTGTTGAGCCCGGTACCGGCAGCCGAGCCGCCGAGGCCGATTTCGCACAGTGCGGGGCGCACGGCATCGAGTGCAGCTTCGCAGCGGGCCAGCGTCCAGGCGTAACCGGAAAACTCCTGGCCGAGTGTGGTCGGTACCGCATCCTGTAAATGGGTGCGGCCGGACTTGACGGTGTCTTTTTCTTGTTCGGCCAGATGGGTGAATTCGTCTGCCATGGCATGCACGGCGGCAGTCAGGCGCGGCAGCTTGGCCAGCACGGCGAGGCGAATCGCGCTGGGGATGGTATCGTTGGTCGATTGCCCCATGTTGACGTCATCGTTGGGGTTGATCGGCTTGTAGCTGCCTTTTTCACCGCCCAGCGCCACGTTGGCGAGGTTGGCGATGACTTCGTTGCTGTTCATGTTGTGGCTGGTGCCGGCGCCCGCCTGAAAGCGGTCAACCACGAATTCGTCGATATACTCTCCGGCAAAGATTTTTTCGCAGGCGGCCACGATGACGTCGCGCTTTTCTTCGGACAGCCAGCCTGGCTGGCAATTGGCGCGCGCGGCGGCGAATTTGATTTGCACGTGCGCTAGTACGAAATCCCTATCCGGACGGCGGCCGGAAATGGGAAAATTGTCCACGGCCCGTGCGGTTTGTGCGCCATACCAGGCACGCTTGGGAACCTGGACTTCGCCAAGCGAGTCCTTCTCGATGCGGAATTCATTCATGGTGAAAAACCAATGCAGACGTTACAAAGAAACCGATTTTATCCGATGTGGCTGGTGGGGTTCCTGTTGGCGTTTGCTGCACCCTGGGCGCAGGCCGGCGATTTCAGGGTGACCGATACGGATGGCAAGACGCATACGCTGTCGGGCTACAAGGGCAAATGGGTGCTGGTGAATTACTGGGCGACCTGGTGCCCGCCCTGCCTGGAGGAAATTCCGGACCTGATTGCAATGCATGGGAACAAGAAAAACAACATCGTCGTCATCGGCATTGCACTGGACTACCGCACCGCCAAGCAGGTGACCGATTTTGCCGAAGGCCTGCTGGTGAACTATCCCATCGTGCTGGGCAGTCCGCAGGTGGTGAACCAGATCGGGCCGGTACAGGGTTTGCCGACGACCTATCTGTTCAATCCAGACGGTAAAATGGTTGCTCAGCAGGTGGGGGCGATTACCCGTGCTGCGGTGGAAAACTACATTGCCAGCAAGACCCCGCGTACTAAAAAATAATGCGTGCCAGGAAATAATTTGCACCTCACATCTCAGGAGGTTTCATGCGCCAATTTTTGATCGCGTTGCTGATTTTGATCGCGGGCCCAGCGTGGGCGGAGACCCGCGATCCGGTTAATCATTTCTTCCAGCCAAAATTTGGCGATTTTCAGGCTGAACTCGACACCGCCAGGCAACAGGGCAAGAAAGGTATTTTCCTGTTTTTCGAAATGGATGATTGCCCGTTCTGCGAACGCATGAAAACCACCATCCTGAACCAGTCTGAGGTGCAGGATGCGTATCGCGCCCAGTTTCTGGTGTACTCAATTGACGTCAATGGCGATACGCAGATGACCGATTTCCAGGGCAAAGATATAACTGAAAAAGCCTTTGCCTTGGCCCATCGGGTACGCGCCACGCCTACGATGCTGTTTTTTGATCTGGACGGCAAACTGGTTACACGCCATACCGGTCCGACCAAGAACCAGGCCGAGTTCCTGCTGCTCGGGAAATATGTGGTCGAGGGTGCTTACGCGACCCAGCCCTTCACCAAATACAAACAAGGCAAATAATGACGCGAATGATCTGGGTGGCACTGTTGGGGTGGGCATTCTCCATTCCGGCAGCAGCCGAGCGATTGACGCTGGAAGAAGCGCTGGCCAGCGTGACCGCCCCTCACCCCGACCAGCGCGTGGCGGAAAGCGATCTGGCGCTGGCGCAGGCTGATCGTGAACAGGCGGCAAGTCGACAGGACTTCAGTTTGTTTCTGGAGGGCGATCTGCGCACCGGCCGTCGCCCGGAGGGCGACTGGAAGCCCAACAATATTGGCCGGATCGTTGCACGCAAACCGCTGTTCGACTTCGGTCGCAGCAGCCAGGCCATCGAAGCCGCCGACCAGCAGGTTGCGGCGCGCCAGGCATTGCTTTTCAATGTCGGCAGCCTGCGTCGCATCGATATCATGGCGCGTTATTTCGATGTGTTGCTGGCCGACATGCAATATGCGGCCCACAACGAATTCATGGCCGTTGCCTATGTATCGTGGGATAACGCAAAGATTCGTTTCGAGGTGGAGCAGATCAGCCGCCCCGAACTGGTGCGGCTGGAGGCGGAGTACCAGGATGTGCGCGAGCGTCGGAATGCCAGCCTGCAGCGCATGCGGAGTACGCGCCAGAAACTGGCCAACGCGATGGTTCGCCCCGAAAAACTACCGGCTGAGCTGGCTGAGCCGGAGTTGAAGCGCAACGCCCGTCCGGTTCCTGAATACGAATCCATGCTGCCCTGGGTGATGGAGAAAAACCCTCGCGTGCTGGCAATGCAGGCGCAGCTTGCTGCGGCGGATGCCCGTGTCGCTGCCATGCGGGCGGAGCGCAATCCCACGCTGGACGCCGAAGTGGTCGGCGGGGGCTACAGTCGTGAATCGTCCACGCGCGACGAAATGAGCGCCGGGCTGGTGTTCAATATTCCGCTGTATCAAGGCAGGCGCGTGGATGCGCGCATGGCGCGCGAACTGGCGCAAAAAGAACGGGCGGCGGCTGAATTGGAAAAGCTGAAGCTCGATCTGGCCGAAACCCTGCTCGATACCTTGCAGGAAATCGAGTGGCTGCGCGAGACCAGCCGGGCCGCGGCCGACAAGCAGATTGAATATCGGGACTGGGCGCTGGAACGGTCGCGTGCGGAATATGAACTGGAACTGAAAACCAATCTGGGTACCAGCATGGCTGAAACGCAAATGGCACAGTTGCGGCGCAAGCAGGTTGAATACCGGCTGGCGCTGACGCTGGCGCGGCTGGAAGCATTGTCCGGCGGCAGTTTGCCGTCTGCTGAGGGAGTACAAAAATGACGCAGGGAAATTGGACGCTGGTGTTGGTGGGCGGGCTCATGCTGGCGGCGACGCCGGCGGGAGCCGCAGACGATATTGCCTTGACGACCCGGGTGTCGGGGGTGGTGGATCGGGTGCAGGTCAGGGTGGGACAGCGCGTCAGCAAGGGCACGGTGCTGCTGCGTCTGGATAACACCATCCTGCAGGCGCGTTTCGATGAAGCGGTCGCTGAACATGTGCGTGCGCAGGCGGACGAGGCCGATGCCAAACGGGAGTTGGACCGGACGCAGGAACTGTTCGACCGCACCGTATCGTCAACCACCGAACTTGACGCGTCGAACCTGCGTTATGTGCGTGCGCAGGCGGCACTGTCGGCCGCTCAGGCTCGTCGCGTGATTGCGCAAAAGAATCTGGGCGATGCAGAACTCAAGGCGCCGTTTGATGGCGTGGTGAGTGCGGTACCCGGGGCGCCGGGCACCGTAGTGGCGGCAGACTGCCAGCCCAAAACGCTGGTGCTGTTGCGTTCCGGGCGACCCTGATTCTGTCGGGTGTCTAGCAGCCCAGCCGCTGGATGGCGCCTGCTTCCATTTCTGCGGCCTGGTGCGGTGAGGCTACGGCAGCAATGACCTTGCGGCACGCCGGCAACACGGCCTTGAATCCGGCGATGTCCTGCACTTCGCTCATCTGTCTGTAGGCCGGTGATTTGGTGCCCACCAGTGCGGTGATGATTTCCAGTACGTAGGCTTGCGCGTCGCTCAGGCTGCCTGCGGTCTGAACGGGTGTGGTGGTGGGGGCGGCTACGGCTGCAGCTGCAACGGGAGCGCCGGTGGCGGAGGCAACCGGGCCGGCTGATGGCATGTTGCGAAGCGTTTGAATGAAGCCGTTTTGCAGCAGCTCATTCACCATGCTTTCGATCTCGACGCATTTCGGGTGCTTGCTGCACAGTTCACCGAACGAAATACCGTTGCCGATGCAGAATAGAAGCTGGCGGTAGCGAGGCCGCAGGGTGTGGCCCAGATTGAAGATTTCTTCCTGTCCCTTGACCGTGCGGGACAATTGCATTGTCATTTCCATGCTCGTCTCTCCATTATTGTGCGGCAGGCGATGGCCTGTGCCGAATACGCAGCATGGGGTGTGCCAGCCCGGATGGTTTTCACCATTCCAGATGGGGCAAGGCCTGAAGAGGACTTTGGGACAAGTCAGAGACAAAAATCTCATGCAGACATGCCGAATGCATGACTCAACGTGGAAATTTCGTCAGTCTGGGGGCTGCGGCTTGCTGCAGGCGGTACCTGCACTGGCGCCCGGTTGATTGCTTAATCGACGATGTTCTCGATCAGATCGACCACTACGCGGGTGCGGGTGTGCAGGATGGCCACGTCGGCACCGATGACCACGCGCACATAGCCTTCGGGCAATCGGCTTAGGCGGCTTTCCACGTTTGCGGGAAGATGAGCCCAGTTGACGTTGGCAGGGACGCCCTGGTTGCGTTGCAGCTTGTAGGCGTGTCCCGGCGGGATCTTGCCTTTCTTGGCCAGGCCTGGCGGCAACCCGCGGTGATCGACACGGTAGTAATCGCGAATGATCCTGAGATCGGGATCGTTGAAGACCACGCGCGCATCGTAGTCACGGTCATGCACGCGCACTTCGCCGGCATAGGGATGGGTCTCGCACCCGATCAAGCCTGTCAGGGCGGTGATGGCCAGAAAAACAGGTACATGTGTTCGCATGTCGCACCTCAAAAGTTTCAGTTATCCACATGACGCTTTCTAAGTCTAGGTTACGGCTTGATAGGCTAAAGCCAGGGGGCGATGCGGGTCACGCGCGCGACTGAAATGCGGGCCGTTGAGCCGTGCCGGATGCAGGCCCGGAACGGTCAGCTGCGTGATGCGGAAGAGGCGTCGGCGGACCGGGTGCTGGGCGTGTAGTCCCAGTGGCGTTTCCAGGCGCCGACGACCAGGGTGGGATATTCCGGGCGGCCGAGGCTGCCGTTGTAGCGGCCCAGTGCGCGGTACAGGTCACCCCGTTCAATATCGATGTAGTGGCGCAGGATCAGCGCGCCGTAGCGTAGATTGGTGCGCAACTGGAACAGGTTGTGGTCGGCGTTGCCGATGGCTTTGACCCAGAAGGGCATCACCTGGGTGTAGCCGCGTGCGCCTACCGGTGAAACTGCATATTTGCGGAATCCGCTTTCTACCTGGATCAGGCCCAGCATGAGCTGCGGGTCGACACCGGCACGCGAGGCTTCCCAGTGCAGCGTGGTGAGAAACTCCATTCGTTCGCCTTCATCGGGCATACGCTTGGCGAGGCGACGCGACATCTCTTTCAGCCAGGCAGTCTCGTCGGCGACGTTGCGAAATGCAGTGCGGGTGACTGCCGTGTCGGCCAGAGCCCGCTGCAGGGACGAGCGCACATTGGCCGACATCGCCTCTTCAAGCTGCCCGCCCGCGTGAACGGGCAGGGCCAGCAGGAGGGCGGAGAACAGCAGGCCAATGGTCGTCGTTTGTTTCATGTCAATGTCCTAATACGCCTGACAAAAAGGATGCTGCGTCGGTCAGTGCGATTTTTTGCGCTTCGCCGGTCGAACCCGGCTCAACGCGGCGTGTCTGGTACTCAATGACGCCGTCTTTCAATCCGCGATCGCCGACCGTGATGCGGTGCGGAATACCGATCAACTCGGCATCGGCGAACATGATGCCGGGTCGTTCGTCACGATCATCCAGCAGCACGTTGAATCCCGACGCCGTCAATTCAGCATACAACGTATCGGCGGCGGTTTTAACCACTTCGCTTTTCCCGTAGCCGATTGCCACAATTACGAGCAAGAATGGTGCCATGCTCGTGGGCCAGATGATGCCCTTGTCATCGTGATGCTGCTCGATGGCCGACGCCACGATGCGGGACACGCCGATGCCGTAGCAGCCCATTTCCATTGCCTGGGCCTTGCCGGCCTCGTCCAGGTAGGTGGCGCCCATGGCTTGCGAATATTTGCTGCCAAGCTGGAACACATGGCCTACTTCGATGCCGCGGCACAGTTGCAGTGTGCCCTTGCCGTCGGGACAGGGGTCGCCCAGGACAACATTGCGCAGGTCGACTGCCACCGGCTCCGGTAAATCACGTCCAAAGTTGACACCCGTGAGGTGCTGGTCATCTGCATTGGCACCGCAGACAAAATCGCTCATCGCAGCCACGGCGCGATCCGCCAACACCGGGATTGAGAGTCCAACCGGTCCAACCGAACCGGGTGCGGCGCCGGTGGCTTCCCGGACCGTGGCTTCGCTCGCCATGGCAAAGGGCATTTTCACGCCGGTGATTTTCTCGGCCTTGAGTTCGTTCAGGGTGTGATCGCCCCGAACCAGCAGCGCAATCGGTCCATCCGTTCCTTCCACAATCAAGGTTTTAACGGTCTGGCTGGGGTCGAGCTTGAGGAACGCGGCCACGTCATCGATACTTTTCATGCCCGGCGTGGCTACAGACTGCATGTCCTGTGTCGGTGCTGCGCGCGGGGTGGCGGGGGCGACGGCTTCGGCCAGCTCGACGTTGGCGGCGTAATCGGAGTCGGCGCTGGGACAATAGGCAATGAGATCTTCACCGGAATCAGCCAACACATGGAATTCGTGCGAGGCGGAGCCGCCGATGGCGCCCGGATCGGCCGCCACCGCGCGGAAGGTCAGCCCCAGCCGGGTGAAAATCCGGGTATAGGCAGCATACATCACCTGGTAGGTGGCGGCGAGGCTGTCCTTGTTGGTGTGAAAGGAATACGCATCCTTCATCAGGAACTCGCGTGCGCGCATGACTCCGAAGCGCGGGCGGATCTCATCGCGAAATTTCATCTGGATCTGATAGAAGTTCAGCGGCAACTGGCGGTAGCTCTTGATTTCGCGGCGCGCCAGGTCGGTGATGACCTCCTCATGGGTGGGACCAAAGCAGAAATCGCGCTTGTGGCGGTCCTTGATCTTGAGCATCTGCGGACCAAATAGCGCCCAGCGCCCGGTTTCTTCCCATAATTCGGCAGGCTGCACTGCCGGCATCAGCAGTTCGATGGCCCCGGCACGGTTCATTTCTTCCCGCACCACGGCCTCCACCCGGCGCAGCACCCGCAGTCCCATTGGCATCCAGGTATACAGTCCCGAGCCCAGGCGTTTGATCAAACCGGCGCGCAGCATGAGTTTGTGACTGATGAGCTCGGCTTCGGATGGGGCTTCCTTGGTGGTGGAAATGAAAAACTGGCTGGCGCGCATGATGAATAATCGGGACGGAAAGACGTATTTTAGCGCGCGGACGTGTAATCTTTCGCGCTCGATTTTGGGGTGGGGCAACGATGCGTTTGAAGTTTGGTAAACGTCGGGCGGACGACAGCGGGCTGGAAGTAACCGAGGAACGCGGTCTTCGCGTCCTGCATCTGGGCAGTCGCGCCATCCAGAGCGCGATGCGGGTGAGCCGTCCCTGGGATCTGGAGCTTGCCTATACGCGCGCAATGATGGGCTGTCTGATGTTCAATCCCGCCCCGCGGGACGTGCTGATGATTGGTCTGGGCGGCGGATCGCATGCCAAATTTCTCCGCAAGCAGTGCCCGCAGACGCATGTAACGGCGGTGGAAATCGACCCCCGGGTGATTGCGGCAGCGCGCGCGCATTTTGCGCTGCCGCCGGATGACGGGACGCTGGCGGTGATTGAGGCGGATGGCGCGTTGTATATGCGGCAGCACCCCGAGTGTGCCGATGTCATCCTGCTCGATGGGTTTGATTCGGGTAATCAGGTTGAAGCGCTGGCAACCCAGACGTTTTACGCGGCATGCCGCCGTGCGCTCAGGCCGGGCGGGGTGCTGGTAGTCAATCTGTGGGGGCAGGACAAGGGTTTTGCTGAGTATTTTGCCCGACTCACGCGTGCATTCGATGGCGAAACCGGCTGGATTTCAGTGCAGCACAAAACCAACGTCATCGTGTTTGCTTTCGGTGAACCGGGCGCGGCAACGCGACTGGAGCAGATACGGCCGCAACTCGCCGAGATGTCCAAACGCTTTGGCCTGGACCTGCGCGGCTTTGCACGGGATATCCAGTGGTCGGATATGATCGCGCCCCTGCTCGGCTAGGCGCCCCGGGCACGAGTGCACCGAATGCCGGGGGCGTAGTGGCATTAAACGAGAAGCACTCCTTGGGTGTCGATCGAGGTTTCGATCGCCCGGACAAGCAAGCTCGCGCGCAGGGTCGGCCAGCCGATCCCATCCCGGAACGAGGCAATAGGGAGGACAGCATCAAGGGGCGCGTCAACTCGCTGGCCGGGAAGGCCCGCATCCGGATGGCCGAAAACATTTAAAAACCGCTGCAATCCAGCGGTTTTTCTGGATGGCCAAGGCAAACCTGGCGACAGCGAGACAAGTCAATACTTGAGTTGCGGGCTTGTCCATTTGTTCTTTGGTGGCGCCTGAACCTTCGCATCATCAGTTTTTATTTGCGCGAAAATGCTCATGGAAAACGATCATTTGGGGACTCCCTGGCTGCGTGACCACTTCGGGCTGGCGGCCGCACCACTCACCAAAAAGTGCCGCCTGGGTTCCCGATCCAAAGTGGTGCCGGGGCATGGTGTGGAATGGGAGCACTTCCCGAAGTCCTATGTGCCCATGCCTCATCCACTTGCTCACGTCGAATTCGCCCTCAATCACGACCGCCTGTACCTCAACTTCTGCGGGAGGTGTTCCTGCGCTTGCCACAGGAGGATGTTTCCACATGGGTCGGCAACCAGCCAACGGTCAAGTGGGCGCGGTGGATCGGCTACCTGTACGAGTTCCTGACCGGGAATAATCTTGACCCTGGTACTTTGGGCGAGGCCTGGGAGAGTGACCGTGTCGCGGGAACGCCATAATTATTGATTCGGCCTTATGAAGTTTGAAGTGGTATTGAAGGCCGACTTGCTCCGGCTCTGCGAGACAGTACGGGAGGACGAATCAATAACCATTAAAAACAGCGTTCTATTGAGGCGGCTCCACGAACCGACCGACTCAAGGCAACACAAGAAACATGTTAGGATTCAAACATTACTTGGCCGCCTCAATAGCGTTCCAGCAGATCGAATTTGTCTTTCACTTTGCCCCACTCGTCCGCGTCCGGCAGCGCAGCTTTTGTCTCGACAATCGGCTTCCAGCTTTTTGCCAGTTCCACATTGAGCGCGATGAAGCGTGTCTGGTCTCCGGGAACATCATCCTCGGCAAAAATCGCATCCACCGGACATTCCGCGACGCACAATGTGCAGTCGATGCAGTCTTCCGGCTCGATGGCGAGAAAATTGGAGCCTTCACGAAACGCGTCGGTCGGGCACACATCGACACAGTCGGTGTATTTGCACTTGATACAGCTCTCGGTTACCACGTAAGTCATGTCGTTCTCCTGCTCTTTCCTGGTTCGCATCCGGTTTCTGGTGGGGTCGTCAAGGTGGCTGCTCCAACGCCGACGCGTAGGTCAGCCGGTTGCCGACGATGCGTGCCGGCGAGGTGTACGGATGCACCGTGCTGTGCGTGGCATCGACGATATGGATCACCTCGATGCCGCGCACCCGCAACACATCTGCGATCAGCGCGCGATGACAGCGCCACCACAGCGCCTCGGCGCACATCAGCGCGGTACGTTGCTCCTTGGCCAGCGCCAGCAGTTCGTCAAGGCCTTCGGCAAACTCCGCACTGGCGAGATAGTCGGCGTAGCCGCGAAACGAGGCGTTGCGCCAGCCATCGTTCGGTGAATCGGGCCGCACCGGGCGACGTCCACCAAGCTTGGGCAACCACTGGTACACGATGCCGTGCATCGGCAGGGTTTCGCCCAGCGCATCCTTCGCAAAATGAGGATGGCGGCGCGAGCCGGGAAAACGCCGCACATCGGCGACCGCCTCGATCCGATAGACAGCCAACAAATCGATAAACGCTTCCAGGGTGCGGGTCGAATGGCCGATCGTCCAGATCGTTTCGACAGCAGTGGCGCTACGCTCGGAGGGCATCGCTCAGGATGTCCGCTGCAACGCCGCACCCTTGTGCATCGCGATATGGTCGGTCTTGTCGCTCTGTATCTCGTACTGCGGGTCTTTCAGGCTGCAGTGGCGCGTGTGCCCCTTATAGAGCGTGTCGCGGGTATGTACCTTGACGATCGTGCCGCTCACCAGGCCGGCCTCCGAGTTCCAGCGCACGTGGTCGCCGACCTTGAATGGATGGCTCATGGTCATGTTCTCCTTTGATGGCAGGCTACCGGCCGCCGCTGCCTCGGCCGTCTATCAGCGCGCCAGCAGCGCCCTGGCGTGCGCGACCACGTTGTCGACGGTGAAGCCGTATTCGTGCAGCAGGATGCCGGCCGGGGCCGAGGCGCCGAAGCGCTCGACACCGAGCATGTCGCCGTGGGTGCCGACGTAGCGGCACCAGCCCTGGGACACCCCCAATTCGACCGCCAGGCGTACCGGCACGTCCGGCGGCAACACGTCGTCGCGGTAGCTTTGCGGCTGGGCGTCGAACAGCTCCCAGCTCGGCATCGACACGCAGCGCACCGCGATGCCTTCATCCTGCAGGCGCTCGGCGGCGGCGAGGATCAGGCCGACTTCGGAGCCGCTGGCAATCAGGATCAGCGCGGGCGGCCCTTTTTTTGCATCGCTGAGCACATACGCGCCGCGGCGCAGGCCGTCGGCGCTGGCATAACGGCTGCGGTCGAGCGTCGGCACGTCCTGCCGGGTCAGCGCCAGCAGCACCGGACGGTCGCGGGTTTCCACCGCCACCTGCCAAGCCACCGCGGTTTCGTTGGCGTCGGCAGGCCGGATGACGGTGAGACTGGGAATCGCACGCAGGCTGGCCAGCTGCTCCACCGGCTGATGGGTGGGGCCGTCCTCGCCGACTGCGATGCTGTCGTGGGTGAACACATGCACCACATGTAAACCCATCAGCGCGGCCAGGCGGATGGCCGGACGCATGTAGTCGGAAAAGATCAGAAAGGTGGCGCCGTAAGGGATGAAGCCGCCATGCGCGGCGAGACCGTTGACGATC
>JACDJC010003386.1_pt1 | contig 11618 bp, 9 predicted proteins | sample 7454191 | NCBI WGS metagenome assembly JACDJC01 (sample SAMN14253291, study PRJNA609438) | sludge metagenome | isolation source: sludge after 25d culture with pyrite and EDTA | collected 2018-12-20
GCCCGCGAGCGAGGCCGCGGCGGTGGAGGTGATCGACAGAAAGCGCTCGCCTCCCCGCAGCTCCACGCCGAGCACCCGGAACGGCGGCTCCGGCACCTTGGGCTTCGTCGCAACCGGAGCGCGCGGGCGAGCGGCGGATGCCACCTGCCGGGTCTTCTCCAGGCGGGTCTCGATCCCGTTCACGCGCGCCTGCAGCGTCTGCAGGTCGACGGCCAGGGCCCTCGCCTCGTCGGCCTCTTCGAGGCGCGTCATCCGTTCGTCCAACGCCTGCCGCGCGGTGGCGAATTCGGCCTGGCTGATCGGCGCCGGCCGGCGCTTGTCCGCATCGGCCTGCCTTTCGAGATCGGCCACGCGCAGGCCCAACGCATTGATCTGCGCATCCTGTGCGCTGCTCTGGGTCTGTTCGGCGAGCCGCGACAGGCCGACGCTGTTGATGAGTGCCACGGCACTGATGAGCAGCAGCCAGAAGACCGCGGCGACCTTGAGCCAGCGCGTGCGGGAATGGCGCTCGGATGGCGCTTGGGGAAAGGTCATGGCCGCATCTCCTCGGGCCGGTCGGCGTCCGGCACGGGCGTGGTGGTGCCGGGCGGGTTGGCGGAAAGGAAGGTGGGAGCACCGTGCCGGCTGAAGCAGACCTGGCGGCTCAAGTCATCGACCGACAGCTCCCAGGCGGGGCCGGCAAGGGTCAGCAAGGCATCGCGCAGCATCAGCGGACCCAGGCGCAGGTGTGCGGCGGGCAGCGGCAGCGCGTAGAGCGCGGCGGCCTCGGCCGTATCGCAGAGCCGGTAGCCGGAGCGCAGGAGCACATGGCGCATGGCATCGCCCACGCTGGCATCGAGCATGGGCGGAATCGAGACCTCCACCGCCTGCTGCAAGAGATCACGCTGCGCCGGTTCCGGCACCAGCTCGACCAGGGTGTAGCGGCCGTAGCGGGTCACGGGCACCAGTCGCTGCTCCGAAGCTGGCTCGTCGGGTAGCGGCGCTTCTATGTGGTCAGGGGTGGCCGGTGTCGTCGTGCAGCCGGACAGCAGGCCGCTGAGCACGGCGAAGATGCAGAGGAAACGGGGCAAAGACGGCAGCATGTGGCACCCCACGGTGACGGGATGCCTTCACCATTGCAGGACCGTGCTGCGCGGGCTGCCGAAAATCCGAAACGCGCGGCGCCCCATTTCCCCAAGGAAGGGCGCTCGCTACACAGTTCGACCACTCAAACAAGGAGAAGGAAGTTGGCGAAAGACGATGCAGATAAAGCGGGCAGCACCGCCGCTGTCGAAAAAGGTCTTGGAGCGCTGGAGAGAGCCTGGGATGCCCACTGGGCGTTGCGGCTGATTTGCCTCGCGCTGTTCCTCGACATGGCCATGATGCTTCGTGCCGGTCGAGGGCTGTGGCAGTGGTCGCCTGGCGACAAGGCGCTACTGAGTGATGTGGGATGGGTCGCAGTCCTCGTCGTCGCCTTCAGCTTCGCGGTAGCCATCGTGATCCCCGTCGTCCTGATCGTGCTGCGTCAGATCAGCGTTATCGTCCTCAGTTGGCTGCCGGGCTTTCTCACGGCTTCGGCTGAGCCGGCCTACCAGAGGCCATTGGGATATGCACCTGCACGCGACTTCCGAAACCTGGCTCTGCGCGAGAAGGACAATTTCCTGTTCCGCATGTATGAGGCACATGAACAGAAGAAGCAGGCCGAGAGACTGACTCGGGAGCGAGCCGGCGAGCTGACGGCGGCAGCCCTTCTGGCGGCGCTGGCGGATTGGCTGCTCGTGCAGTGGATCTCCGGTAGCGTCGGCTTGATCGTCGAGGCGCTGGCTGGCTGGGCGCCCATCGTCACGGCGGTCACTCTGCTGTGCGCTGGTTTCATCCTGAAGTGGGCCTGGTTCTCGGACACCCCTCCCGACGTGATCTACTACCCGCCGCTGGATCAAGAGCTGCGGGACAAGGAACGGGAAGCCCGCGGACTTTGTTGAAGAAAGCAGCGGCCCCCGAAGGGGCCGCCAAGTCCAGCAACGCTCAATGCACCAACTGCCGAGCCAGTGCCACCTCCACCGAGTCGCCATCCTGGTTCAGGACATCGAGTCCGGATTCGGGCACGTCGCCCGAGGTGGATTGCGACACCATGATCTTCCTGGCCATCAGCCCCAGGCAGGTCATCTGCGAGGAACTGGCATAGCCCAGGTAGATCACGATGGCTGTCGTGGGTTCTGGCGGTACTCGATGCCCTTCGTTTTTTTTCGGGGCAGAGGTTCGATCCGAAGATGCCCCGAGGTGGGAGTTCTCACCATGAGCATTACTTCCCCGGAATTCGGATGTCGTACACCCGAATCGAACCGACGCCGCTCGAGAACCGCTTCTCGTCGAATCTCTTCGGACTCAGATACCAAGTCTGTGAAACCTTTCGAACCGAACTCAGTATGGCGGAAGCAAGCGCCTGCATTTTTGTGCCCGTCAGGCCAAGTTCGAAGTTGGCTCCGCCCGAACCGTAGATTTCCAGATACTTCGCGTCGAGATACTCGACAAGCCCGAGCAGATCATCGTTTCCGAATCTGGTGACGGATGCATTTGGATAATTCTGACAAATGAACTCCGCAGCGTATGCGGCCACCTTGGCGTGCGGTGGGTCTCCCTCCGGAGTGACGATCTCGATTTGATCGAACTCGCGGCGATCCAGCAGGGAGAAGAGGCGTTCGTGCTTCGGCGATGCGAATGCAAGCAGGGCGCGGTTTCGGGACGGATCGGAGACATCATTAAGCAGCTTGATGTCCTTGTACGGTCCGTCTTCTCCAGTCAACAACTCCGCCAGGCTGTCAAGAAAGGCGACAGGATCGTCCGATCGTTCGGCGGCGAATAGTTTCTCGAGGTCTTCTTGGAGCGGATAGTGTCGCTCGGCCGACGCGTGACATACGAGGACTCGCCCTTTGGCGATCAGCTCACTGCGGACCGCCTTGAAGATCAAGGGCTTCGCGAGACCGGATATGTCCACGAGCGCAAGGCCGTCTAGACGCGGGAGGGCGGCGAGCGCCTCGTCATAAGCGGCCTCTACCACCGTTGTCCCCGATTTGCTCCACGCAATGAGGATATCCTGTGAACGCCCTTCCACCGGGTACCTAATCGCGTGTACGGTCTGCGGATGGAGTGCTCCCGAGAGGAATCTGTTCGACGCAAGCGTGCGGTCTTCAAACCCCAATCCCACCAGGGCCGAACTCACCGGGAGTGTGGCAAGCTCGTTCTCGGAAATTTGGCGGATCGAGACCGACACCTTGTCGGCCCACGCCTTCTGATCCGGAGACTTTGTGTCGCTCTCGAATGCGCCGAACAGATCGGCTTGCCCTGGCGCCGTCCTGCGGACGGAAGCTTGTACCGGCGCGGGGGGAGTTACAACAGGTTGTTCCTGAATAGCGACTTCGGATTCCTGGCTGGGTTGGCCGCTGCCCAGGGCGCCGGTTTCGTCAACTTCGTCGTTGATCTGGTTGCGCAACAGGATCTCCTTGGCGGCGGCCACATCGTCCAATTCTAGCCACCTGCTCAAGTCGTCTCCGGACAACTCGAAGCGATCCCTGTCGGCAAGGCCGATGAATGCGGCCAGGCCATAGATCTTTCGATAGCTCAGAATAAACTGCAGGATCGGGTCGGAGTCCTTCGTCTTGGTGCGCGGCGCTCCGCCAGCAAAAACGAAGACGCCGGCATCGATGAGGTCACGAAGTCTGTCGATCTGCTGCTTCTGGCTGTTCTCGTCCTCGGCGGTGACCCTGACGTAGATCGAAGAGTATTGCCTCAGGCGTGCTTTCGATTTTCCTTCCTTCGGCGCATTGCGATATGACCGCACCAGCAGGTCGTGCGCCGTTTGTGCGAACGCGAGGGCGTGGTTCTTGAGATTCCTTGAGTAGGTGGCGCGCCGGTTGAGATCGTAGAGCCGGCGTGCACTCATCTCTTGGAAGCACTCGGACTGGGTTTGGTCTTCAATGGGATATGCGTTGGCGTTACTGCCTCGGCGAAGGATTTCTTCGTAGAGTTTGATGACATCGCCGATGTCACCGACGCAGACACTGGTAAGGCAGGACAGGCCCCTGTATACGCGCTTTTTCTGGCCCGCCCCTTCGCTTGAGGAGGCGATCTCTCTGGCAACCTGTTCCAAGGGTACGTCGCCGAGAATCACCCGCGGATCCCGCTGCCTGGGATGCTGTGCGTGGAGGTCGGCACGCAATTGAAGAATCCTGGCAATGAAGTCCTTGCCTGCGGAGCCGGGAGCACTGATGGTTTTGAAGACATCCTCACCAAGGTCGAACACCCTCAGGTCGCGATCGATTCGAATCGGGTGGTTTCTTCCAGGTGATCGGAGGCCGAGTTCGATCGTCTGCCATTCGGATGTGAACTTGAACGCGCAGATCGGGCTCTGGAAAAGGAGCGCGGAAAGGAGCGCCTCGATCTTGTCGAGCTCAAGATATCGAGTTGATACGTCATCCAGGAGATAGAAGATCGAGGCAGACTCAAACACCTCCGAGCACTCCCTGAGGCTGCTCGCCAGATGGTTGAACACCTCGGCGGGGGCTTGCTTGACAAGATGCTTCTCGTCGCCGCTGACTGTGAGAACGGCAATCCGTTGCAATCGTTGCTCGAGATCGTCAAGGGAAATGGAGTCTCGCAAGTCATCGACCCCCTCCAGGTAATCAGCGACGGCCGAAGCCAAACGCGTGTGTGCTCCGGGTGCGATGGCTGTTGAGTCGACATCACGGAGGTGCATCAGTGCGCGGGCGGCCTGCAGAGCGTAGGCGACGAAGAGCCGAGTTAGACGATATTCAAGCTTGAGGAGCGACTGCTCCCGTAAATCCAGCAACCTTTGGGCGGAAACAAAGAGTCCGACAAAGCGATCATTTCGGATGCGCTGGATGACCGCCTCGGCCGTTTCGTCCTTCCGTTGTGTTGCGCGGGCGTGGATGTCCAGCGCGCGGAGCAGCATCGTTTTGCCGCATCCCCGCATGCCGGTGATGATCTGCGGGCCGGGGCGGGTGATCTCGGTCAGCCAGCGGTTGGCCGGGTCAACCAGCAGCTTGGGGACATCCCACGATTCCAGTGTCTGGGCGTTGTAGTGGTCAGCGAATCCCTTCAAGCTGAGCGGATTCATCCACGGTCGCCAGTGGTGTGATGCTCTGTAGAAAGATTCTCGAACCTGAGCGACCATGTCGGCCGGATTTGGAAGGCGAAGGTTCTGGGGGTCCGCGCGCAGATTGCCGATGATGCCTTGCAGCGCCAGCGCAACCCGAAAATCCCGGTCCTCCATTTGATCTGGCCTTGCGAGCAGCCCGGCGAGAAGGGTGTTGACGTGCTCTGCGATGAACCCCAAATCCCCCTGTCGGTCGTCGGTACTCTTGCTCTCGTCGGAGACACTGCCGAGGTCGATTGCCATGACCTGCAGCATGGGATCAATCGCGTCAGGTCGTCGCGATTCAGGGCGGAGTCTCTCGACGATGAGGTTTTCGGAGTGCAGGTCGTTGTGGTTAAGTTTGTTAGCCTCCAGTTCGGCACGAAGCTGCAACAGATCGATTGCGACCTGACAGATCGACGCGGCACTGGGCGGTGTCCTGCTGTTGACGAAGTCCTTTAGAAGATCGCCTTCGACGTAGTCGAGCACGGTGACGTGGCACGGGATACTGGTCGCGGCGTCATCAGTAAAGACGACGGTCTCATCAGGGATCGCGTCGATGATGTCGACTGCATGCGTCGCGCTGGCCGCCAGTTCGGCGTGCAATCGGACCTCGTCTAGAAACGGTGTCTTCTTGAACGGCGCAAAACTATAAAAGGCGACAGGCGATATCTTGATGACGTACTTCTTCCCGACGAATCCGGCTTCCGCGACGTATGCGGCGCCGTAGAATCCCCTTCCGAGATGCTTCGTGATCCGGTAGTTGCCTATCTTGGTCGGCGGATGGTCCAGGACGAGGCCGTAGGTGCGCCCGCAGGATGGGCACTTGTCACCCAATTCCCTTTCCGCATAGTCCTTTGAAGGACAAAAGAAGCAGCAGTATTTAGCCATTGATCGCCTCGAAATCGGGTCCGTGCGGGAGACGGCTCGGAGTGCCGACTACCTCGTCGAGCCTGTGAATAACGTCCGGCATCAATGATTCGGGCGCCCTAACCGTCGCGATCGGAGTGCCGCCGGGAACCCATTGTCCCGGAGGGATGAGAAGAACGAGTCCAACCGGATCCGGAAAAGGTTCCTGTTCCGATATGAACATGCCCTGCCATTCGACAAGTCGGTCGCGAAGCAGGTCCAAGTGGTAGAAGCAGAATCCATCGTGTGCCGCCAGGACATGTCCGGTGTGGGCCTTTCTCGTGTCGCGTACAAGCGCATCGAAGTCGTCTGGGTCTGCGCCTTGGGCGATGAGGTTGTCGTCGAAGTGCCGGCGGAGCGCTGCGGGGGATGCCTCTGCGACCCTCGCGCGAAGGTCGGCGGGAAGGCAGGCCAAGGCGAGCGTTCGGCAGGTATCGACATGGCTTCCCAGCCAGGGGGAGCATGTTCCACGGAAGACATCGTCAAGCGCGAGCAGGGATTCCCGCCTTCCGAGATAGGGCTGGTATGGGTACCGGGCATCGGTCAGAACCGGTGACGCCTTTATGCCGAGAGTCCGTGCAGCCTGTACAAACAACCGTGCATTTGCTGCTGCGATGGTTTTGTTGTTGCCAAAATTGCCATGAGGAGCGACCCGGATGTCGAGACCTGCATGCTTGACGCCGACGGCAAGCTTCTTCGACAAAAGACTGCCGGCCACCAAAGACGGAATGGTTTGCGCATTCATGGCCTGCCGTAATTTGAACATCCGCCCGTCAAGCGGCGCCATCCGGCCCTTGGCGAGGAAGTGGGCGTATCCGGAAGCGTCGATAATCTGAAGTATCTCTCGAACGGATAGTTCAGTCCGATAGCCGGGGATCTGACCAAGGCAATCGATCCCACCGGCCGGCCGACCCGGTACGCCGAGTTTCGGAACGATCGCTCCTGCCGCACGGAGATATAGCGGCGTCAGAAGCGTACTTAGCGACGCAGGACCGCCCGTGGATGCGACGTCGGCGGAAACTGCCCCGCCTACGGTTATGCATTCGCCTGAAGCAGCCAGGATCGTCGCCAGTTCCGCCGCCACGGCGCCATCGTTCGGGAAGCGCGCGGCGATAATGGCAATTACCGTGCGTATATCGTCGTCCGAAGGATCTTGGAACAGTGAAGCGAGGAACCCGGTATCGGTCTCTGGGGTGTCCATCGTCGGTTCCTTATTGAGCGATATGGTTCTGTTCTGTTATCACGAGATCAGCCATGCAACCATTTTTGCAGACATTCGCGGATTGTAGTGAGGTCGGCATTGTCCTGCGGGATTTCGGCGATCTTGAATCGCGCAAGAGTGGTAACCTCCTCGGCGCTAGGCTCAATCTCTGCACTACCGGACAGTAGCTTCTTGAGTGCGGCCTTCGCGTCGATCGAGCCCGCATCGGAATGGCGTCGAGTAGGTTCAAACGCCTCCAAAATTATGTGTTCCGGCAGTTGTCTAGGGAAAAAGTCCAGATGTTTGCGTAGCCAAGCCAGATAGCTGAGTTGGGCCTTGATTTTCGCTTTCTTGTGAGCAGCCTCATCGCGTCCGCCCTGGATATGGTATTGAGGCTCAAATCCGAGCTCCTGCTTGATACGGCTATCCAATTGCGCATGCTCGGCGGGCGCTATCTGGGCAGGATCGCTGAATTCCTTCACTTTCTTCTGGTCGCCGTCGAGCAAGACGAAAACTTCATCACCGGAAACCATGGCAGCCGGCCCCAAGTACTTGAGAATGGACTCGGCGCCACCCGGAGCCACCTTGACCTCGAGTGTCTCGCGGTCGCCGGGATCAAGGCCTTTGGCCGCATGGAGAACAAGTTGCTCTGCCAAGGAATCCTCCACAAGCACTCGACGCTTGTTCTGCGGCGGTCTTCCAAGGCGGTTCAATGCCGCTGCGGGAGAGCTACGGGGGAGAATGCGGGATTGGGTTTTTCCGTTATCCTCGAACACCTTGATTGCTTCATGCGGTAGGCCGGTTAAAAACTCGCTCGAGTGAGTCGAGATAATTATCTGGTGCTTCTTCAGCTTGATCTGATCCAGCAAAAATCTGAGCATAGACCGCTGGGCTCCGGGGTGGAGAGACGTTTCCGGTTCATCGAGCAGAATAAGTGAGTACTCATCTGCGGCCAGGACGTCGACAACCGCGCTCACGGCAGCAATCTCGCCGCTCCCCGCAAACGCTTCGGAGTATTCCGCCCCACGTTTGAAAACGACGCTCAGATCTCTACCTCTATTGCCGGGGTAAAGGGAATGCCGAATGAGGTGAGCTGAATCATAGGAACGGCCGAGAATTCTGGATGCCTCGGTGAGCTCATAAGGCTTAAGCACGCGGTTCTCGAATATGCGCTCGCGGCGCCCCATCTTGTACGACTGCTTGATATCATCCTTCACCGTCTTGAGTCGACGCGCCGCTCGCAGCATCACATCGCGCTTGTTTCCTCCGCCAAGGTCGTCATCGAAGTAAAAGTAGCGGTCGAAGGAACCAAACAACGCCCTGAAATTGATGTAGACGACCTTTCTTCGAACAGGATTCCAGCGATCCTTTGCCTTCCCCTCGAAGTCACCCTCCGGCATGGGTGCCATTCCGTCGCTCTTGCTCCAACGGTATGGCTCCCAATAGTCCTGCTTTTTCCCGATACGTGCTTTCCGAGTTTCAACAACCCCGCCGAAGCCCTCGTGCCAGTAGCCGTAGAAATAACGCTGAGGGTCCCTATTGCTATCCTCGATGGGATCTAAGTCGGTGGAGAACCAAAATTTGGACGTCGAGTGTCCGTACGGCATCCCCCATAGCGCATGTAGCAGCGAGCTCTTGCCGATCCCGTTAGCGCCGACAAGCGCGGTGAGGGGGAACTCGAAATCGACCCGTGTTCCCGACTCAATGTTTTTGAACCTGGGGAATGTCGCGTGAGTTATGTAGTGCTTAAGCGGCTTGCCCGGGGCGAAGTTCTTGAGCGTATCGACAAGCGCGATGATTTCTTCATTCTTTGACATTCGGCCACCGAGTCGTTGCCTGTCACTGCCCGGCCAAATGGCTCTTTATCGCCTCAGCCTGCATGCGCGAAAAAAGCGGAGGGAGGGCATTCCCGATCATCTCGGCGGCGGCGTACTTGCCCCGGCGCAGCGAGAACACATAGCCAGGCGGAAAGCTCTGCAGGAGCGCCGCCTCGCGAAGGGTGATGGCGCGGTCCTCCGTGGGATGAAGAAACCGCCCCTTCGAGGGGTTGATGCAGCCGCCGGTGATAGTGGGCGCAACGTCGTCCCATCGCATACGACCGTAGACGTCGTAGAATCCGTCCTGTTTTTCGTGGCATTTGAGGACCAGTCCTGGGGATAGAGCCGTCCTGCTGCCGCCGTCCTTCGGGATGGCCTTGATCAACTGACGCACGCGTTCGCTGCGCTGCTCACCCAGGCTGTGGAGAGGGTCATTTTTCAGGATATGATCCGGCAGCTTTCCGATCGTATCTCTTACCGTCTTACGCCCTTTCACCGGTTCGATGTGTGAGATTCGACCCAGCCGTGACGCAAGGACAACGAGTCGCTTGCGACGCTGGGGCACACCGAAATCAGCGACATCAAGGATCTGATCGGAGATTTCGTAACCAAGCTTGCGCAGATCCCTCTTGAAATCCAGATAGCGGGTATAGCGTGAGAGATTGGGCACATTCTCCAGCATCACAACTTTCGGCCGCATTTCGCCCACCACCCGGAGAACCTCATCAATAAGCCGGTTACGGGGATCGTCCATTCGCTCTCTCTTGTTGTTGAGTCGGATGCGGGAAAAACCCTGGCATGGGGGGCAGCCGGCCAGCAGGTCAAGTTCCCCCGTCGCGATGCCGCAGGCGTCCAAGATCTCGGAAGCCGAGATGTTGCGGATATCGGCATTGAAAAGCCTCACCTCGGGGTGATTGGCGGCATACGTTTCCGCGGCGAGTGCATCAATCTCCACGGCCGCGCCCACGGTGAAGCCCGCATCACGGAGGCCTTGGGTCAGGCCCCCGCAACCCGAAAATAAATCTATGGCCATGCGCATATTGGACTTCTTTTTCATCTTGACGGCTGCCGTGTGAATCACTCGTCTGTCGTAGTTGTAGCTCTCTTTTTTGCTCGGGAGGCGCCTTTCGCGCCCGGTTCCACTGGTATTCCCCTGCTCTCGCAGTAATTGATCACGAGTGTCTCGATCATGTTCGACAGTGTCCGGTGCTCCCGCTCGGCCGCGATCCGCAGCAGCTCCTTCATCCTTGGAGAAAACCGCAGGTTCACCGTCTCGGTCTTTCGTTCGACATCGCCCATTGATTGACCCTCATGCCTATCGCGTGGCATCCTATTGGAATGTAACGTAAATGTAAAGATGATGTGCGTCGACCGCACCCGATTCAAGCCGCCAAGTCGATGCGATGCAACGGAAGAAAATACGTAAACTCTACCCGCTGACCAAGTCGGAACAGATGGCACGCGTCCGCGGGGCGGATACGGGGCCGGAGATGGTCCTGCGCCGCGCTCTCTGGCGTGCCGGACTGCGTTACAGGGTGCGTCCAAGTGTTCCGGGGCGGCCGGACTTGGCCTTCGTCGGCTGCAAGATCGCGGTGTTTGTCGACGGCTGCTTGTGGCACGGTTGTCAAGACCACTACAAGCCCCCGGTCACCAAAGCATCGTTCTGGTCTGAGAAGATTGCGCGTAACCGGCAGCATGATCGGGAGGTGGAGAACGCGCTTGGCGCGCTCGGCTGGACGGTTTTGCGCTACTGGGAACACGAAGTGGAAGGCGACCTGGCAACCGTCGTAGATCGCATACGAGCGGCGGTTGCTCGGTCTCGGGCGGACGGTGCTCGCATATTTCGCGAAGCGGGTCGCAAAGTACGCAGCAGCTGACAAGGAGAGCCATGGGGATCACGAAAAGATCGACTCGGTCCGCAGAAGGATTTGACCGACGCCCAGAACCGGGCAGTCTTTAACTGGCTGCTTGGGCTGAAGTCTCTCAAAGAGGCAACCGGAAAGGGCATTGGAGTCCGTCATTTCTATCGCAACGCGGAATGAGTAAAAGGAAACGGCCCCCGGAGGGGCCGCCAAAGACCGAGCAGAGCTCAGCGCATCAACTGCCGCGCCAGCGCCACCTCCACCGAGTCGCCGTCCTGGTTCAGGACATCGAGCCCCGATTCGGGCACGTCGCCGGAGGTGCTCTGCGACACCATGATCTTCCTGGCCATCAACCCCAGACAGGTCATCTGCGAGGAGTTGGCGTAGCCGAGATAGATCACGCGCACCGGCTGCTTCTGGCCGATGCGCCATGAGCGCCGGGCGGCCTGCTGCAACGAATACACGTTGTAGCCCGACTGGAGGAACACGATGGTCGGGAACTCCAACAGGTCCAGGCCGGTTTTCACCAGCTCGGGATTGGTGATGAGCACGTCGATGCCACGGTCCAACTGCTCGGCGATCCAGTCTTCCCGGCGGGAGGCATCCACGCTCGCGCGCAGCACCGCCACCTTGAAGCCTTCCTGCTCCAGCAGCACCTTCAAACGCGACGTGGTGTCGCGCGTGCCGGTGTAGACCGA
>JACDJC010003393.1_pt1 | contig 11605 bp, 9 predicted proteins | sample 7454191 | NCBI WGS metagenome assembly JACDJC01 (sample SAMN14253291, study PRJNA609438) | sludge metagenome | isolation source: sludge after 25d culture with pyrite and EDTA | collected 2018-12-20
CGTCTCTTCTAGCATATACTTCCTCGCTTTCACTCTGTTCTCTTAAATCCTCTAACTTTTTTAATACCTTACTTTTCTTTTGAAGAGGTACTCGTTTACTATTATATCTTGCCATTATAACAAGTACCATTATTAGAGCGAGAATAATGATTGTAAGTAAAATGCTCTTATCCATTCTTTTTAGTAGATTTCTTAATTAAAAAATATATAGGTATTGCAATAGTTATATATACCAGTATTGAGAAAAGTTTTGAAAGGATTTTTAATGCCATACTATCCTGTATTAAGTCTATATTTGTCTCTAGATATTCTTCATTTGTAAATTCTGTACCGCTTTGAGCACTTAATACAACATAGAGTGATGATTCTATCTTATCCGATGGTATATTAAATCGTATCTCACTTAAATCTCCAGGAAGTAATATTGTACTACTATTATTTTCTATATAGTCGGTATATAGCTTAAGATCGGGGTTAGATTTAACAAAGTTAATAGAATCTAGCACTGTATTACCAACATTCTCTATACGTATAGAGCCTTGTAAATGTGAATTAAGTATATTGTAAGGTTTTAGAAAGATATTAGCTTTCATTTTGTATACAGTCTCTGGAGTATCCTCTTGTACAGCAATTTTGAAATCGTTTTCTGTATAGTATGAGAGTTTAGGAGTATTAGCATTGCTATATCTAAAGAGTAGGGAAACATGATCTTGTAGAGGTCGTGCCCAAAGAGAGGTATTAGAGTAATCCTCTAAAAATGGATCTACCTGTATCCAATCTTTCTTTTGAATATCAAAATACTCAACCCAGTAATGATACATACCATCAGGATGATAGTCAGAAATGTTCGTTACATACCCAATCACAAGTCTTGCTGGTATATCGAAATATCTAAAGAGGGTAATCATTGCATCTGCGTAATCTTCACTTGTAGAGCTAGCCTGTTCACTTAATGCTCTCTCTCCTCCTAGTCTAACAGAGCCTGCAAGAGAACCTATTGTTAATGCGTTTGGTTCTAAGTTTTTAATTACAAACTGATATAGCACCTTATATATTAACTGTTGTCTAGATTCTTCCTTAATATCATATATGCTTTCAATTTCTACATCTGTAATTCCAGAATCCTTTATCCATTTATCTACTCTTTTCTCTAAATTACTGTTTTTAAGTTCCCAAAGATTTTGTGTCTCTATCTTTGGTATAGCGAGATTTGTAAATATAGATTTTTCCATAAGTAGGGAGCCTTCTATAGAGACTGCAATATTACTTTGAGGTGCTATTTCGTACTGTAATATATAATTTCCATTTATATCCTTGTAACTTTTGTTAGGTTTAGGTTGTACGTTGATAAGGAGAATCTTCTGTGTATTTGTACTTGGTGGTATGTTTATTTCAGAAGATATTATACTATCACTACTGTTTATTAAATTCCTACTGATTGTAAATTTATAAATAATCTTCTCACCAAGAGATATACTTACTTTGCTACTTTTAGGTAGTGCAGTCTCGACCTCTATATTATCACCCTTCTGAGTTATGTTAGTAATAGGGGTAGAGCTCCATCCAATTTCACCAAGGCTATGAGGATATGTAAAAGTAAAGTTTCTTGTGGTTGTATCTTTGACAGAGGATATCAGTGAGAGGGTTTCCTTAGAGTATTTTGTACTGTAGGTTAGTCTAAGAGTAATAGGTTTCTCTTTTGTTACCAATGCATTCTCTAAATCAATAATCAAGTCAGTTGCTGAGTCTCTATCATAGTAGGTTGGTTCTAATTTGGAATTCTTTGTAACAGAGAATACTTCAGGTCTAAGATTTTCCTCGGGTATTGTTACTGTGTAGTATGTTAGTACCCTAGGACTTTCAGTAGTTGTTATAGTTAGGTAAATAGTGGAGTTAATCTCTTGGCCATCCCATACATGATGGAAATCAGATTGGATATTAAATCCCTCTAGTGCAAATATTTTATGTGGTGTGAAAGATAGGACAAAAAAGAAGGCAAAAAAGAAACTAAATATCCACTGAGTTCTCTTTAAATAACCATTCAAATTTCTCATAGTTCCTCATTACTTGTTTTACAATTGGTGTTTTTGCTGTAATACCATATTTAGAAATAATATCTTCCCATTGTACTTTCTCAGGCTCACTTACTATTTTATATTCAGGATTACGTACTATTTCCTGTTTAGCATTTTTCCTAATAATATAATAGGCCATTCCACCTCTATCATCAAGCATAATCCTTGAAGATACATCTCTTGCTATTAATTCAAGTACTATTAAGTTTGATGTTTGTCTAGAATTTATAATAGAGCAGGTATATCCCTGTGGTACTATAATTTTTTGACCTTTTTTAACCTGTGATTTTATTATTCTATTCTTAATAGGTGAATCATATTTTTGGAGTAGAACTGTTCCACCTCCGTATATAACTTCTAATATTCTTGGTCTTCTAAGGCATCTTGTTGCGAATGTTTTTGTATACTCAATACCTGCGAGATTAGGAAAGATAAGGTAGATGTTAATTTTTAAGTTTTTACTTTTAAAAACTTCATCTTTATCTAAATCTTTATACTTTTTATAGAAAATTTCTGGACAGTTAAGATCTTCATTAAGTAGTTGTGAACGGATATCGTCAATACAAACAGTCGTTGTACCAGAGAGTGATAATCCTTGGGGCTGTAATTCTTCTTCACTGTAAAAAAGAGGCAATCCAGAGGATCGCTTTAAATCTATTCTAGCCATATGGTGCTATTATACCACAACATGCGTTAATTGGCTTGTCTAAAGGATTTTGTTAATTCTGAGAATACAAAACCAACAATTGAGAAGAATACTAAAGCTACTATTGGAGTTAATTCTATTGAGAATTTATCGATAAGCATCTCTTCTGGAACAATACCTTTAAAAGGAGTTATGAAATTTTGAGAGAGGTCATATACCCAACTTACTAAGGAGTTTGTTGAATCTGCATTTATTACTTTTAATATTATCCTAAACACTATTAATGTTTGAACAAAGGTAGTAACTGTATAAAGGATTTTAAAAAGGAATGTAAGCATATATATCTTTTATTAAAAACTATCTAAATTGTCAACATAGTAATCCAATTCTCTCATATATCTTGCTACACCGTTGGCCCATGCATGGGCTGGATTTTCTCCACATGGAGGACAGTATGTAGCTTCAATTTGAAATGGTGTTAAAGTAGTACCGTATCCAGTTGCCATTCTTCTTGTTACTTCTGCTATCCCATGTCCCCATGTATCAAATTGACTCCATCCTTTCTCTGTTGGATTTGCTCCTCTCCATCCCCATGCATTGTTTGTTCCTCTTGGTATTAGATTACCAAAGGCTGATTCTACACCAGAAATAGAGACTATTAATCTCCAATCTAATCCATGTTTATCTGCTTCATCAATAAAGTTTTTTGCAAATGGATACATAGGAGAGTTGTAAGAAAGAAGGAATTTTTGCATTGCTAATATTCTAGGATCTTCTGTTAAGATTTGAGTCTTACTGTTTACCTTTTTTAATAGATCTGGTGTTGAAAGAGTATTGATATTATACTCTTGTGCATATACTTCACTATTTGAAAGAGGTGTTAGATAGTTTAGGGTTATTTCTTTACTTGCACGTATCTCATTTAATATGAAAGATTTAGTTAAATTCTCTACAGCAGGAGATATTAAGAGGATATATATTAAAAAAGAAAATAAAATTAGAGAAGCTCTAACTAAGTTAGACTTTTTAAAAGTGTCTTTCCATACTCCTTTTCCTGTTGTACTTGAAATGTATCCCTTGTCCATACTAACCTAGTATATCAGAACTAGATGAGCTATTGAATTTATGTTTACGCATTTACATCTGCATACAGAGTATTCTCTGTTAGATGCAACAATTCGTTTGCCTGAACTTGTTAAAAAGATTTCAGATGATGGAATGAAGGCTTGTGCCCTTACTGATCATGGAAATATGTACGGGGTATTAAAGTTTAAAAGTGCAATGAAAGAGGCTGGTCTAAAAGCAATATTAGGATGTGAGATATATATTGCACCAAGAGGTATGGAGCAAAAAGATTTTGGAATAGATAACAAGTATAACCATATGGTTTTGTTAGCTAAGAATCTTACAGGTTACAAGAACTTAATCAAAATTGTTTCAATTGCTCATATGGAAGGCTTCTATTACAAACCTAGGATAGATTTTGAAACATTAAGCAAATATAGTGAGGGTATAATTGCTCTCTCTGGTTGTTTAGCAGGTCCTGTTGCAAAACCTTTACTACAAAATAACTATGATGCAGCATTGGAGGCAGCAAAGAAGTATAGTGAACTGTTTAAAGAAAACTTCTATATTGAGATTCAAAGAAATGGAATGGAAGAGCAAGAACTTGTTAATGAATCTCTTCTCAAGATATCTACAGAGCTTAATCTTCCTCTTGTTGCTACATGTGATTCTCACTACTTAAATAAGGAAGATGCATACATTCAAGAGATACTTTGGTGTATTAATGATGGTAAATCATGGGATGATCCTAGTCGAAGAAAAATGGCTACCAATGAGTTCTATGTTAAAACCCAAAAAGAGATGGAAGAGCTCTTTAATGATCTTCCTCAGGCCATTGAAAATACTCAGGTAATTACTGATAGCATCGAAGATTTTGATATTACATTCGGTAGGGTCGAGCCTCACTTTTTAGATCTTCCTGAAGGTGAGAAGTCAGGGCCATATCTAAAGAAACTTGCATTAGAGGGTGCTAAGAGAAAGTATGGAAAGGTTACTAAGGAAATTAAAGATAGGTTGATATATGAACTCGAGATTATAGATGAGAGAAGATATAACGATTACTTCTTAGTAGTTAGAGATTTTGTAATGTTTTGTAGAAAGAATGGGATCGTTGTTGGTATGAGAGGCTCTGGATGTGGTTCTGTTGTAGCATACTGTGTTGATATTACAGATATTGAACCAATTGGATGGGAGCTTTACTTTGAGAGATTCCTTAATCCTGAGAGAGATTCTCCTCCCGATTTTGATATTGATATTGCTGATAAAAGGAGAAATGAGTTACTAGATTACACTATAGAGAAGTATGGTATAGATAATGTAAAGCAGATTGGTACCTTTAGTAAGTTACAAACAAGACAAGCTATTAAAGATGTAGGTAGAGTATTAGGTGTAGAGCTTGCAGTTACAGATAAGTTAGCAAAAATGGTAGAGATAGTGTTTGGTAAGGCAAAAGGTATTGATCATATGATTGAGCATAATCCTGAGTTTGCGGAGATAATTAACTCATCCGAGAAGACATTAGAATTAGCTAACATTGTAAGGAAGGTGTCAGGTATATGCAGGGGTGTATCTACTCATGCTTGTGGAATTATTGTTACACCAGATCCTGTTGTTAACTACTGCGCTATACAGAGAGACTCACATGGTGGAGGTATTGGTATGACACAGTTTGAGATGTCAGATATAGAGTATGTTGGATTAATGAAATTTGATTTTCTAGGGCTAAGAAATCTCAATGTAATAGGGGAAGCTATTACTAAGATAAAAGTAAACAGAGGGAAAGATATAGATCTTCTTACTCTTGATCCTAATGATAAAGCAACCTTTAACCTTATTAAAAGTGGTCATACTGTAGGTGTATTCCAATTGGAAAGTGAAGGAATGAAAAGAAGTATACGTGGCCTTCAGCCAGAGACCCAGGAAGATATTTGCTACCTACTTGCTGCATATCGTCCAGGCCCTATGCAATACATTTCAGAGTATGTTGCAGTTAAGAAGGGTAAGCAGAAGCCAGATTATGTCTTCGATGAGCTTAAACCTGTATTAGAGGTTACATATGGTGTTATCACATATCAAGAGCAGGTTATGAGAATTGCACAGATAATAGCAGGGTACAGTCTTGGTGCTGCAGATATACTTAGACGTGCAATGGGTAAAAAGAAAATGGATATCATGGAGAAAGAGAAGCCTAAATTTCTTAAGGGAGCCAAGAAGAATGGTTTTGATACAAAAGAATCTGAAAGATTATGGGATAAGCTAGTACAGTTTGCTAATTACGGATTTAATAAAGCACATAGTGCATCGTATGCAACTATTGCATATTGGACTGCATACTTAAAGGCACATTACCCTCTAGAGTTCATGGCCGCGTTACTAGAAGGAGATTTGGATAACTTTGATAGAGTCATTATTGATTTAAATGAATGTGAAAGACTTGGAATAGATGTATTACCTCCTACCATAAATCAAAGTAAGGTATTTTTCACCATAGAGGGTGATAGTAGTATTAGATTTGGATTAGGAGGAATAAAGAATATTGGAGAAGATATTGTACACACTATCGTAAAAGAGAGAAAGGAGAATGGTTTGTACAAGAACTTAGATGATTTCATAGAGAGAACTGCACAGAAAGGGATACAAAAGAGAGCAATTGAATATTTAATTATGTCTGGTTGTATGGATGAGTTTGGTGATAGATCTGCATTACTAAATATAGCACCAATGATATTTGAAAGAACGAAAAAGAGTCATTCTTCTAAAAGCATAGGTCAGATAGATATTTTTTCTCTTTCTCAAAGTGATGGTTCACTACCAGAGACATCAGTTACTCCTCTTCCAGAAGTAGAGAAAATACCTAGGCATCAAATCTTACAGTGGGAAAAGGATCTTCTAGGTCTATATTTCTCAAGTCATCCACTAGATAATTTACAAGAGTTTTTTGAATCGAAGAATGTAATATCTGTTAAAGAAGCACTCGAGAAGAAAAATAGAGCAGTGGTAGTACTTGGAGTAATGGTGAATAAAATAAGGAGAATTACTACTAAAAAGGGAGATATGATGGCATTCCTTACAGTAGAGGATAAATCTGCAATTACCGATGTAATTCTCTTTCCTCAAAAGTATCAAGAGATTAAAGATCTACTTGAAGATGGTAAACCAATACTGATTGCTGCAAGTATAAATGTAAAGAATGACGAGAAGAGTTTAATTCTTGAGAAGGCCAAATATATTGATGAATCAAAACATGGTGATAATTTCCAAGGTGTTACATTTAGAATAAAACCAAGTCATACAGAAGAACAGATTAAAAAACTTAAAGAATATATCTCTCTCTCAAAGGGGGATGTTCCAGTAAAGATAGTGGTAAGTGATAAAGGAAAGAATAGGGCTGTAATATTAGAAAAAACAATCGAGCTAAATAGTGATACTAAACGTTGGTTAAGGAAGTTTTAATGTATAATAGGGTATGACAGATACCCTAAAATTAAAATTAGAGAGCTTACCGTATACACCTGGAATTTATAAATTTCTAGATGAAAAAGGAAATATCCTGTACATTGGTAAAGCTATTAATCTCCACTCTCGTGTAAATTCATATTTCAAACAAGAGCTCTACGATAGACCTCGTATAAGGCAGATGATGCCTCTTGTTGCTGATATCAAAATACAGGAAACCAATAATGAGATAGAGGCATTAATACTTGAATCTGCACTCGTTAAAGAAACACAGCCTACATTTAACTCAGTTCTTAAAGATGATAAATCATATGCTTGGATATACATAACTACTAAAGAGAAATTCCCTACTGTTAAGATTGTAAGAAGTATTAAGAAGGGGGATTTTAAAAAAGGTCGTATGTTTGGTCCATACCCAAGTGGATATACTGTTAAAAGGGTATATACATACCTTAGAAAGATATATCCATTCTGTACATGTAAGAATAAAGATTGTAAATCATCATTAAACTTCCATATTGGTCTATGTCCGGGTCCATATGCAGGTGCAATCACTCAGGAGAAATATAGGGAGAATATTGATAACATAATAAGGTTTCTTAACGGTAAACAAGTTAATCATATTAAGAGATTAGAGAAAGAGATGGAGATGTATTCTAAGAAAGAAGATTTTGAGAAAGCAGGTCAGTTAAGAGATAGGGTAAAAGATTTAAAATATATTGGCGAGAGTATTGATTTTACATATTACGATGACACACTTAGTTACAAGAATAGAAGAGAGAAAGCTAGAGAGAAAAGTTTTGGATATTTAGAATTAGAGTTAGGAGTTAAAGGGTTAAAGCGAATTGAATGCTATGACATATCTAATATGCAAGGCAAACATGCGTACGGTTCTATGGTAGTAGCACAGGATGGTGAGATTAAGAGATCTGATTACAGAATCTTTAAAATAAAAGGAAAGGATACTCCTGATGATTTCGCTATGTTAAAAGAAGTATTACAAAGAAGATTCTCAAATATGGGTAAGAATACAGATAGTAGCTTAACAAAGAGACCTGACATTGTCCTTATCGATGGTGGAGTTGGCCAGATGTCTTCTGTAATGGATAGTATTCCAAATGGGGTTCTTTTAATGGGTATCTCTAAGGGTAAACATCTTAAAAGAGTAGGTAAAAGAAAAATAGATGAGTATTGGATATCAAGGGATGGAGAGATATATCAAATAGAGATAAGTAGTCCAGAGATATTAACAGATTTAAGGAATGAAGCTCATAGATTTGCGATATCTCATTATAGGAAACAGAGTATGAAAGAGTCTAAAAGATCTGTACTAGATTCAATAGTTGGTGTCGGTGAGAAACGTAAGAAGGCATTAATAAAGAGTTTTGGTAGCATAGATACACTAAAGAAGGCTCCCTTAGAAGATATCGTTAATGTTGTAAAGGATAGAAATGTTGCTAAGAGAGTAAAGGAAAGTGTTACCTAGTCTTTAGCACCCATAGGTTTAATATTTTCAAAGATATACTCTAAGAGAGGGTCATTATCTTTTGTAGAAGAGAGTATATATACAGTATTATTGAAGCTATTTGGGATTACTATTACCTGCATATTACTACTTCCAGAGGCTATACTTCCTCTAAGAGCTAGGTACTCCCTAAAACCAATAGGTACAGTATTTACAACTGAGTATTTAATTTCTTCTGTACTTTTTTGTTTACAGTAATCTTCTAGTAGATAATCAAGCTCTTTGGATCCTAATTTCCCTATCGGATATATTTCTACAATATCACTACTACCTAATTTCTGAAAAGACACAGCTCTAAAGTCTTTAATATTTGTTGCTGAATATTTTATTATATATTCCTTAGGTATTTGAATCTTCCATGGATAATCAGGGAGTAAATCCTGTTGATCGCCACTTGCCATTAACATTTCTCTCTCTATTTCATCCTTTACCCTATTTGAGAGTGCGTCTTTAGCCTCTTGTTCTGTAATTGTTTCGTACCATATATCCTTAAATTTAGTATATATCCTTAACCCTTTTCCATCCTTTATCCAATATTGACCATATTTTCTATCTTCTGCACCTAGTGGTACCTGAGCAACTAGTTCCCATCCTAGTGGGGGTAACTTCTCAAGATAGTAGTTTTCTATTTCTTCTAATGAAGAGTTTTTAAGTACCCTGTATGCAGAGTTACCACCTGAAAGAAATTCTTTAACAATGGAGTCATCCATACTGTTTTCGAAGATAAATTCTGAGCCTTCAAACTCAGGTATACCTTCTAAGCCAGTAACTTCTCCAATAATATATGTTTGTTTATCAAATGCATTACTTCTGATAAAGGAGATGTATTTTACAGATAGAAATATTATTCCAAAGAATAGTAATATTAGTAGGGGTATTATAAAGGACTTGTTATTAAACTGTAATTTCCTTCTTCTTGAGTATTTATCTTTTTTAAATATACTTGGGAATTGAAATTTCTTTTTTCTTTTAACGAAGGTTCTTCTATTACTACCTTTTGGCATCTTAATAGGGCTTGCATGCTTTTTGCTACTCTTAGCTCTTTTCATTTTAATAGGTTATTATGAATACAGAAAGAATTCAATGAGAATCTTTGTAAGTAAAAAGAGTTTTAACAAGGAAGCCCTTAATGATATAATAGCCAATATTGCGGGATCGTCTAATGGTAGGACACCGGCCTTTGAAGCCGAGAATCATAGTTCGAATCTATGTCCCGCAATTTTAAGAATTCGCTATACTAATCTTTTTCTTCATTATCTATAAAGCCTGAAGAATATCCATATTTCTTAATCATAATTCCAATTATATTTGTAAACGATAGGACATTTCCTTCGCTTTAATGATAATATGAAATGGCAAATATTGAGATATTAGAATAATGAATGAGTTTGAGCTAAAAGAATCAAAACCGACTATCGAAGCACCAGAGCTTCTAAATTGGATTTCAAAAAACGCCCCAACTTATGAGGAAGAGATAAATGAGAGAATTAGTTCTATAAACATTGTACAAAGAGATGATAATGCTGCATATGATAGTGAGAGTGAGACTCTGTATTTACCCGAGAATGTAGATAGATTTACATTAACCCATGAGCTTGTACATATGATATCTCATCATAACAGTGAGGTGTATCATAAACAGAGGGTCGGAACAGTAGAGGGAATATTTGATTCATCAACTAATGAAGCATTGACAGAATTTTCAACCTTTGTAATGTTTAAAGGTTCTGAATATATACAGAATACCCAATATCAAGAAATTATCCGAGAGTACAGAGAGAGAAGCCCTGCAGAGCCAGGTTATTTATATGCTACTCAATTTATCTTAAAAAAGATTAAAGAGAAGGATTTAGACTCTAAAGCTATTGACGATTTAGTTTTTACATATCTTTTTAAAGAAGGTATTGCTAGGAGTGTAAAAGATGATATAAGGGAGAAACTTGGAGTAGAGGATATAGATAAAGGGATAGAGAGATTTCAAAATGGGGCAGGACAGATTTTAATGGAAAGAGCTTGGGATTTATTCAAAGAAGGAGATAAATGGGAGTCTTTAGTGATCCCAATTGATGGTAAGAATGTTACTTTTAAGGAACTTTTTAAACCTTTAGAATTTTTAATTACCCAAAAGAAGTTAGATATATTTTGGAGTGTAAACAAAAACAACCAGGAATTTCTAGAAAATCTGTGGAAATTAGCAAATTCTAAAAACAGCACTTCCTTATTATCAATTGATGCAACTTTTCTATACGCACTATTAAGAGAAAGAAATGATCCTAATCTTTTAAAAGAATTTAGGAGATATCTTGTAGGGAAAGGATTGAATCTTTATAAAGCTCTTAACAGTAAAAAGGAATAATGGATTACGTATATTCATCTGTATGCTATAATTAATAGTCTATGTTAAGAAAGGTATTAATTTATTAATACCCTGTGTAGGTAACCTTTTAGTGTGCTTATCCGTAGTCTTTTTATTTATTATTTATATATAAATGCAGAACAAACTTTTTGTTGGAAACCTTTCATGGGGTACCACAGATGAGTCTTTGCTTGCAGTATTCTCTGAAATTGGAGAGGTTATAGAAGCGAAGGTAATTGTAGACAAGTTCAAGAACAGATCTAAAGGATTTGGTTTTGTGACAATGGCTACAGATGAGTTAGCTCAGACAGCAGTTGAGCAATTAAATGGTAAAGAGGTAGATGGTAGAGAGATTAATGTCTCTATTGCTAGACCTCCTAGAGAGGATGGAGGATATAAGAATGATAGAGGTCATGATGATGGGGGTAGGAGAGATGATTTCTATAGATAAAGGTTTGTAAAGACTGAAATCGACTAAGGAG
>JACDJC010003394.1_pt1 | contig 11603 bp, 8 predicted proteins | sample 7454191 | NCBI WGS metagenome assembly JACDJC01 (sample SAMN14253291, study PRJNA609438) | sludge metagenome | isolation source: sludge after 25d culture with pyrite and EDTA | collected 2018-12-20
CCATTTTTCCATTTCTAAAAAACATCTTTACCTGGGTGCCGTGGCCTTCGAGCGGCCTTCATTCCGTATTTCACAGCAGGAAGAGGGCATGAATTTCAGTTTTTTAATCGATTTGTTGGGCCGGGAGAAGCGCGATACGGTCCCCTGGCACTATTCGGTGCGGCGCGCGCGCATCAACAGGGGAAGTTTGCGGTTTACCCATTCCATCCTAAAAAATCCTTCACTTCGTCACGACACTCTGCTTTTTAACAATTTGACATTAAATGCGGTACGCACATCTAACGTGAACGATTCATTGGCCTTCCGGCTGGATGAGTTTTCATTGACCGAGCAGAGCGGGCTAACGGTAAATTCTGCCGGAGGTCGTGGCCGGTTTTATCCCGACCGGATATCTGTGGAGGATTTTTTCCTCGAAACCAGCGAATCTGCTTTTAATATCGATTTGTTGGAGCTGTCGGCCAAGCCACCCGGGCAGGATTCGGTGATGGCACAGCAACGTTTCAGAGCCGTGGTGTCAAAAATAGTGGTATCGCCCTCCGAAGCTGCTCTTTTCTTTAATAACATTCCTCCGTATGGAGCTTCATTTGGTCTTTCGGGAGAGGTGTACGGCACGCTTGATAACCTCAAGGGACGCGATGTGATTCTCTCCCTTGGCGAAAAAACCTGGCTGAGCGCTTCTTTTGATGTGAATGATCTCTCCGATTTTAAGCAGACCTTTGTCTATATAGATGTCAAAAACTTACAAACAACCATCCCCGATCTGGAAAACATTCTGGGTTTGGGCCGCGATGGTAAAGAGCCGCTTCCTCCTTCGTTTCGGCAATTGGGCATCATCAACTATTCCGGAAATCTCACCGGCTTTTTCAATGATATGGTGGCTTACGGGGATTTTAATACCGGTTTGGGGGTTATTCGCACCGACCTGGGGTTTAAACTGAACGAAAAGGGCGAGCTCATTTACAGCGGTTTTTTGAGTACCCGTGGATTTGATCTGGGAAAGATGGTCAATGCCTCTAAAAGTCTGGGAAAAGTCACCATGGATATGGAAGTGAAAGGCAATCGGAAAAGCAATGTCAATTATTTTGCTTTTTTAGATGGGAACATAAATTCACTGGTGTGGAACGATTATGATTATAAAAATGTTTCCCTCAAGGGTCTTATAACCCATCAGCGTTTCGATGGCGCTGTTGACTTCATCGATCCCAACATCAGCTTCAGTTTCGACGGAGAGATTGATATGTCGGCAGCGGTTCCGAGGTTTCACTTTTTGGCCCATATCGAAAATGCGCAACTGGATAGGATGAATCTGATCCCTACGATGAAAGAGGGCGTGTTAACCGCCACCCTTGCGGCTAATTTTGAGGGCGATAACCTGGACGATCTCATTGGGGATATCGGCATTTATGAAGGATTGCTTTACACCCCTACATCATCGGTTGAAATCGATTCGCTCACCATTAAGGCTGTCCGGGAAGGAGAGTTTAAAAGAATCACTCTCGATTCCGATTTTATGGAAGGCGAACTTTCCGGGCGCTATTATTTCCGCAATTTCAGGAAAACACTGTTGGACAAGCTGCATCATTTTATGCCGGCGGTAGCCCCTGTGATGGAAAATCCTCATCCTGAGCTGTATAACGACTTTAAATTTGAACTCTCCTTTTTGGGGCTCGATAAATTATTAAGCGTTGTTTATCCGGGGCTCGAAGTATCGGGTGATGGAAAGGTTAAAGGTCAGTTCGATGGTGTCCGCAATGTTATAGATGTGCAGGCCGGTTTTGAGCATGTAAAATTAAATTCGATGCAAGCAGAAGACCTCGAGTTTTACATGGATGGAAGCAGAAACAAGCCGCTTTCGGTAACCACCCGTGCACATAAGCTCATGATGGGAAATGTGGTGACCTTGTTTAATTTTTCGGTGCATCAAAAAGCGCAACACGATACACTGAATATGAATGTGTTTTGGAATAACTGGGATGCCGTCACCCACAGTGGTGCACTCTACACCACCACCTCTTTTAGCGAGGAGAAGAACAAAGGCTATTATGCCTCTGTAAAGTTGCTTCCTTCTACCATCATTCTTGGCGACTCCATTTGGAATATAGATGAAGCCAGGGCACTTATTACATCAGATGCCTACAGTATTCAGGGTTTTCGGATGCAGCATCACAACCAAAGGTTGTCGCTCAACGGCTTTTTGCACCGTCAGGCTGAAGACGGATTGAAACTGGATATGGAAAATATCGACCTTTCACAATTTTTTGGGCCTCACAGCACCTCAGCTCATGCTTTTTCGGGTATTGCCGATGGTTCTCTGGAGCTGCAGGACTATTTTCGTACACCAATGCTCTCGGCCAATCTAACTGTGGATGATATCGGTTTTGACGGTGATACGCTGGGACTGTTTGCCGTTTCCTCGCGCTGGGACCCTCAGCAGCAGGCTATGGAGCTTAAAACTTCCATCAAGCGGGGAGAGACGGAGTCTCTTTTGGGTCAGGGGAAAATATATTCTGAAAACAACAGCATCGATATTGGCTTCGAAGTGGACAGTCTGCAAATTTCTTTTCTGGATACTTTTTTAAAAAATATTTTACAAGATATCGAAGGCACTGCTTCCGGCAGACTATTCCTTTCAGGACCTCTTCGACGGCCCATTCTCACCGGGAAGTTAAAGGTGAATCAGGGTCGGTTCAATGTGGACCTGCTCAAAACATCCTACCAGCTAAAAGATTCGGTATGGTTTTATGCCAACGAAATAAGATTTAAAAATATTAAGATTATCGACAGGTACGGCCACCGCGGATCGTTTAAAGGTTCCATTTACCACAATGGTTTTTCCGATATGGTATATAATATGCGCATGGATGTGGATAATATGCTGGTGCTCAACACCCGTCAAAAGGACAACCCGCTCTATTATGGTACGGTGTATGGAACTGGTTTTATGACTGTTACCGGATCGACGCAAAATATTAATCTAAATATCTCGGGCACCACGCATGGAAATACAAGGTTTTTTATTCCCATGGAGAATACGGAAGAAGCACTTCAAAGCAATTTTATCCGGTTTGTTTCACCCACTGGTTCCGCCGATCAACAGGGAGAGCAGGATCAAAAACGGAATTACTCGGTCGATCTCTCGGGGGTTGAGTTAAATATGGAAATCGATGTGACACCCGAGGCTCAGGTACAGATCATTTTTGATTCCACCATTGGGGATATTTTGAGGGCATCGGGCGAGGGCAGTATCCAAATTCGCATCGACCGGCAGGGAAATGTCCGGTTTTATGGTGGTTACACCATTGAGGAGGGGGAATATCTCTTCTCGCTTCAAAATCTTGTAAATAAGCGATTTGTCATTAACAAGGGAGGAACCGTAACCTGGCGGGGTGCCCCCTATGATGCAGAGCTTGATCTTACCGCCGTATATAAATTAAAAGCCTCATTGTCCGATCTGTGGGGAGGCCTGGGTAGCAGTGGAATTGGACAGAATGACAATGACATGCAACGCCGTATTCCCATCCATACCAACCTGATGCTTACCGGGCCGTTGCAGGAACCAGGCATTCGCTTTGGCATTGAGGCACCTACTCTTAGTGAGAGCCGCGAAAGCTATATGCTTGACTTTATCTCCACCGAAGATGAGCTTAACCGGCAGGTGCTTTCGTTGTTGCTGCTCAACAGGTTTTATACCCCCGAATATATGCGTATGGATAATTCATCAGGCACATCCACCAACAGAGCCGCCCTGGTGACTACCACCGAGATGCTCTCCAACCAGCTCAGCCGATGGCTCTCTACCATCAGCAGCGATTTGGATGTGGGCGTCAGCTACCGGCCCGAGGACCACCTCTCCAGTGAAGAGATTGAAGTGGCCCTCTCCACCCAGATGTTTAATAACCGGGTTACCATTAATGGAAACGTGGGGTATGGTAAATATGAAACCAATACCGGCAAAATGGTGGGCGACTTCGATATGGATGTGAAACTCAATCCCAGTGGTACCATAAGAGCTAAGGCTTATACGCGTTCCAACGACGATTTGATCTACGAAACATCTCCTACCACCCAGGGCATTGGGTTGTCGTTTAAAGAAGAGTTTAATAATTTTAAAGAGCTGCTGCAAAAATATTGGAGCTTTTTTACGGGTAAAAAAAAGGAGAATCTATAGAGACGTTGCACAATGCCTCTGCTGGGTTTTCGCATTGCCAAAAAAATCACTAATTTGGCATCGCTGTTTTGAAAAAATAAATTGAGAAATATGAATGTGTTTATGATGATACAGGCTGCCGGCGAGGTGGTCAACGAAGGCGCAGAACCAGGTACCCAGGCTACCGAGTTAAGTATTGATCTTTTTGCGCTTGTCTTAAAGGGCGGATGGATCATGATCCCGTTGCTGCTGCTTTCGGTTCTTGCGGTGTATATATTTATCGAGCGCTATCTGGCCATTAAACGGGCTTACCGGGAGGATAAGAGCTTTATGAACCGCATAAAAGATTACATTCACCAGGGTAAGATAGATTCGGCGCTGGCCCTTTGTCAATCGCACAACAATCCCGTATCACGAATGATTGAAAAAGGCATCACCCGTATCGGACGCCCTCTTAACGATGTGAATACCGCCATCGAGAACGTGGGAAACCTGGAGGTGAGCCGGCTCGAAAAAGGCTTGCCCACCCTGGCTACCGTGGCGGGTGGAGCGCCCATGATTGGTTTTTTGGGTACCGTTATCGGAATGATCAAATCTTTTTGGGAGATGTCCAATGCCGGAAATAATATTGAAGTGGACATGTTGGCCGGTGGTATTTATACCGCCCTGGTAACCACCGTGGGTGGACTCATTGTAGGGATTATTGCCTATTTTGCCTACAACTGGCTGGTAGCTAAAATTGAAGAGGTGGTATTTAAAATGGAGGCCCGCACCATGGAGTTTATGGACCTGCTGAACGAACCGGCACGTTAAATCGCCTGAATCGAATGGAGTATCATGTTGCCTGCAAACCCTATTTTTGTGGTTGCGGAACACTTTTTGTGCAGAATCGATGAAGTAAAAATCAACAAATCGCGATGGCTTTAAAATCAAGAAATAAGATAAATCCTACCTTCAGCATGTCATCGATGACCGACGTGGTATTTCTGTTGCTGATATTTTTTATGATTACCTCTACGTTGGTACATCCCAATGCACTGAAGTTGCTGCTGCCGCAAAGTAGAAATCAGACGGCGGCCAAACCCCTCACTACCGTCTCCATAACCCGCGATTTGAACTATTTTGTGGAGAACCGGCGCGTCAATTTCAGTCAGATAGAACCTTTGCTGAAAGAGAAGGTAGGACAAAACCCCGATGTGTATATTTCCCTTCATGTGGACGAAAATGTGCCCATGAAGGAGGTGGTAAAAGTGATGAACATCGTTAAACGCAATCAATATAAATTGATTCTGGCCACACGGTCACGGTAGAGACGCACAACTTGTGCGTCTCAGTAATGATGACGCAAGATTTTTGCGTGTTAAAGTAAGAATATTAATTCGCCCTTGAAAATGGAAAAGAAACCTGCAGACAGAAGAATGGGCATCATCGGGAGCGCTCTGTTTCATTTGGGCATTCTGCTCCTTTTATTGGTATTCGGATTGTCGAGTATGCCCAGGGAAGAAGAGGGTATTTTGGTCAATTTTGGCGATTCCCCTACCGGTTCCGGATCCCGTGAGCCGGTGCGCAACATACCTGCTGCCAAAGAAACTACCCCACCGCCGGTGAGCAAACCCAGGCCTGTAACACCCCCGCCGGTCACCACTCCCGAATCCGCTAAGGAAACGGTGAATACACAGGATTTTGAGAAGGCCCCCTCCATCAGTGCTGAGGAGAAAGCGAAGCAAAAAGCCGAAAAAAAACGCATCGAAGAGGAACGTGAGCGTCAGGAAGAGGTGGAGCGTCAAAAACAAATTGAAGAAGAGAGGTTAAGGCAAGAGGAGTTGGAGCGGCAGCGGCAAATAGAAGAGGTACGCCGCAAGAAAGCGGAGCAGGAGAAAGTGGCCGCCGAAGCCCGGAGCAATGTTAAAGGTGCCTTTAGTAAGTCGGCCGGCACAGGCACCTCCCAGGGTGAAACCGAAGGCTCCGGTAATCAGGGAAGGCTCTCGGGCGACCCCAATGCAGGCAGTTATACCGGCAGCGGATTGGGCAAGAGTGGTTCGGGTTTCGATCTCACCGGCCGTTCTCTGGTGGGTGCATTGCCCAAACCCGAGTACAATATTCAGGAAGAGGGTGTTGTGGTGGTTAAAATTACCGTGGATAAATATGGTAAGGTCACCGGCGCTCAGGCCATCTTAAGGGGAACCACCACGCAGAATTCATACCTGTGGAAGGTGGCGCAGGAGGCCGCTATGAAAGCCCGTTTCAATCCCGATCCCACAGCCTCTGCTATTCAGGAGGGGACTATTACTTATCACTTCTCGTTGGATTGATCTATAGTCTTTGCAAGAAAACGCCAAATACTGCGTTATTCTCGTGTTGAAAACAGTTTCCGAATCTAGTTCGGAACTACCTGTCCCGTAGCATTACGGGAGGCTATCCCGATTATGCTTTTTGTTGATTTTTAGATAAAAATCTTACAAAAGCTATTTCGGGACTCCTGCCAATCAGACCTCGCAAGCCTTGTCTTTGACGCTTTCTTATCAAAGGCTTAAAAAAAGTAGGTTTCTTGCGGACACTATTATATACTAAATAGAGTCTGTCTATAAAGTCGAGTGTCTGAGCTATAAAGTTCGAATTCAAGGCTTGCGAAGACCGAAAAATGTGAGTTTACTTGTGTAAATGACCATTTTGAGGACAAGCATAACGCAGAAGTCGGACTTTATAGCTCAGACACTAAATAGTATCCCACAACACTTTAAGAGCCGAAAACAATACCATCGCCAATAAAATGTACCTGATTATTTTAGCGCCTATGCGGCTGGCATAGCGCGAAGCGAACCAGGCTCCCAGGGCATTACCGGCAGCCAAAGCAAGGCCGTAACTCCACACCACCTGGCCGGCATTGATAAATATAAACAGGGCCACTGTGGTGAATATCAGCATCATGAGAACTTTTACCGCGTTGGCGCGCACCAGGTCGTAGCCCACGCCCAGCACCAGAGCCGCTAACAGAAACACCCCCGATCCCGCCTGAATGAAGCCGCCATAGACACCTATCCCAAAAAAAACAAGCGCGTTTACCAGTTTTGATTTTTGGCTCCTGGTCTTATTGGCTTGCCCTCTTATCCATCGGTCGGGCTTTAGCAGCAGCAGAACAAACATGATGAGCAGCAGCCCCCCTATAAGCCAGCTGAGCACATCCTCTTTTACCTGAACAGCCATGCCGGCGCCTAACAGCGCTCCCAAAACAGTGGCAATAACCAGGGGCCATTCAGCCGTCAGTTTAAGTTCCCCCTGGCGCTTAAAGTTGTGTGCAGCCACCAGGTTTTGAATAACAACGCCCACGCGGTTGGTGCCGTTGGCTACCGAAGGCGGAAGTCCCATAAACATAAGGAGAGGAAGCGTTATGAGTGAGGCGCTGCCGGCCAGTGTATTGATCACACCGGCAACAGTACCTGCAAAAAATAAGAGGAAGCCTTCGGCGATAGTCATTGGGCTAATAAGCAAAGATGGGGAACGATCGCATCATCTCATTGGCTCTGGCACGAACCGAGGCGAGGGTCTCCTCGCTGTCGGGTTTAGAGAGCACCTGGTCAATGAGGTCAACGATCACCGTCATGTGTTCCTCTTTAAGTCCACGGGTGGTGATGGCAGCCGTTCCCAGGCGTATTCCCGAAGCCTGGAAAGGAGAGCGGTCGTCGAAGGGCACCATGTTTTTGTTGATGGTGATATCGGCCTTTTCCAGGGCACTTTCTGCCTTTCGGCCGGTCAGATCGGGAAATTTGGTGCGCAGGTCTATCAGGATGCTGTGATTGTCGGTGCCGCCCGAAATTATTTTATAACCTTTGCTCATCAGGCTTTCAGCCATCCTTTTGGCGTTTCGTTGCACCTGCTTCTGATACTCCTTATACTCGGGTTGAAGTGCCTCGAAAAAGGATACGGCTTTGGAAGCGATGATGTGCTCCAGGGGTCCTCCCTGTGTGCCCGGAAAAACGGCAGAATCGAGAAGAGATGACATTTTGCGGATGTCGCCTTTTTTGGTGGTGATGCCAAAAGGATTGTCAAAGTCCTTGCCCATGAGGATAATGCCACCGCGGGGCCCTCTCAGTGTTTTGTGGGTGGTAGAGGTGACGATGTGGGCGTACTTCACCGGGTTTTTAAGCAATCCTGCCGCTATAAGACCCGCCGGGTGCGCCATGTCGATCATCAGCAGAGCATTTACTTTATCGGCTATGGCCCGCATGCGCTCATAGTCCCAGTCGCGCGAGTAGGCCGAGGCGCCACCCACAATCAGCTTGGGCTTGTGCTCCAGAGCCAGCTCTTCCATCCTGTCATAATCCACCAACCCGGTTGATTTATCCACCCCATAAGCCACCGGGTTGTAGAGTTTACCCGACACATTTACCGGCGAACCGTGCGAGAGATGACCGCCGTGCGAAAGGTCCAGTCCTAAAAAGGTATCTCCCGGTTGAAGCACTGCCATAAAAACCGCCATGTTGGCCTGGGCGCCGCTGTGGGGCTGCACGTTGGCCCAGGTGGCATCGAACAGCTTTTTAAGGCGCTCAATGGCCAGTGTTTCGCTCTGGTCAACTATCTGACAGCCACCGTAATATCGGGCGCCCGGTAGTCCTTCGGCATATTTGTTGGTCATGGGCGAACCCATGGCTTTCATCACCTGTTCGCTGACAAAGTTTTCGGAAGCAATTAATTCAATACCATTTAGTTGGCGTTGATGTTCCTGTTCTATTAAATCAAAAATTTTATCGTCGTTTTTCATATTATAAGATGTTAGATGGGGAGGATAGAATCATTTTAAAAACCGTCAAAAATAATTAAACCTGCCTGGTTTTCAAAATCTGTCAGATTTAAAGGCAAAGATTTAATTTTTCCAATTGAAGTGCTTAACTTTGAATTTGAACACAATGTAAATTTCAACAACATCTTAACACAATCATCATGGAACAGGAAGTCACTTCAAAAAACACCAAAAATCAAATTCTGGATGCTTATAACGAACTGCTGCAAAAGGTGCAGGAGCAGAAATCGCAAGAACCCAAAAAGGTAAAAGAGGAAAAACAAAATCTGGAACTTACCCAAAAAGCAAAATCGTTGAGCAACGAAGGTATTGTAAAGGAGGTGGCTGCTCTTAAGGTAAATTTCTCGTCGGCACTTGATAAGCTGGGCGACCAGTTTGTAAGTGAGTACAATAAATTTGAGGAGTTGCAAAAAGCCATAAGCATAGAGCGGAAAAACCTGGAAGAGCTTTACCAACTCTCGGCCAACACCGATTCGCTGGCAGTGATGCTGATGGCACAAAAAGAGCAAAAAGAGAAGTTTGAGCAGGAGATGACGCAACGGAGAGAGGAACTTACCGAAAAAATAAACCGCGAAAAGGAGCAGCACGAAACAGAGATGGGGGAAAAACGTGCCCTGTGGAAAAAAGAGCAGGACGAACGTGCCGCTGCCGAAAAAGAGGAGGCCGCAAATCGGAAGAAAGAACGCGATCGCGAAGAGGAAGAGTATCTTTACAATCTGAAGCTGAACCGAAAAAAAGAGGTGGATATTTATGAAGATAAAAAGCAGAAATTAGAACGGGAGCTGACGGAGAAAAAAGCCGCCTTCGAGAAGGAGTTTCAGGAAAGGAAAACCGCGATTGAAGAAGCAGAAACCGAATTGAACGAGTTGAGGATTAAAAATGCGGAATTCCCGGCGGAACTTGAGAAGGCTGTAAATGACGCCGTTAAAGCTACTGCCGACAAGCTTAAGTCCGAACACAAATTTGAAATGCAGTTGCGTGACAAAGAAACAGAGGGCGAGCTGAAACTAAAGGATCAGGCCATCGCAGCGTTAACCTCAAAGATAAAAGAGATGGAGGCCACCATCAAAGAGATGTCACAAAAAACAGCCACCGCCGAATCCAGCGTGAAGGATATCGCCATGAAGGCCATTGAAAGTTCTTCAAAGCCCTATTATTTTGAAAAGTATAAAGAAAGTCCTTCGGTGGAAAAGTAATATTATCAACCGATGCTGTTATGCAAAAATACATCAACCAACTAATAGCCGATTTAGAAGAGGTGGCGAAAAACCCGCCTCCTGCACCCTATATTGAACCACCCCCCCATCTTGAAGACGACCCGGTAACCAGCGAGCTGGCGCTTTCGCCCTTTGTAACCATAGAAGAGTTAACCAGCATTAAACAGGAGGTATTTCCGGATGTTATTCAATTACAGGGCGACCAATGGGGGCAGGTAAACAAGGCTATCTTCAAAGTATTTGAATCGCTTAGTATTGATCTTGTAGACATTCCGCATAACATGCCACCCGAAGCATTGTACGAAGTTCTCACCACCAACTGGCACCATCCGGTTCAATACCTGCCCTCTTCCGGCATGGACCTTGAGTTGTGCACAGGCGATCCGGTGAGTTGTCCGTATGGCGAATTTTGCTCCTGTGGCGATGATTTTGAAGAGGATGAGGAAGAGGAAATACCCCAGCGCTTCCACCGTGTGGTGCCTGAAATTGCCTCAGGAATTGATGCCGGCCTGATTTGCTTCCTTAACCCCGACAGCCTGGAGATTGAAGAAATACCACGAATGATGATTGAAGACCCGGATGAATTTCTGGCACTGTCGGGCGAAGACGCCGAAGAGGAGGTATTTAAACACGGTGAGTGGGAGCAGGTTTACACCTTCGAGCCGTTAGAGTCTTTTGAGTCGTTTAAAATAATGGAGCAGTTTGTCGGCACTTTGGGTAACGGCACGTTGCGAAACCGAGTGGTTAAGGCGCTTAATCGGCGTAGGCCCTTTGCAAATTTTAAAGCCATTGTCGAAAACTCGGAGTACCGTCAGGAATGGTTCGATTTTAAGAAGGCATGGCTGGAGAGTCATGTAAAAAAGACGATTTGGACAGAATTAAACAGGCTTCCCGATGAATATTTTTAAGGATTTAATGGTTTAAAGGTGAGCTCCCTCCGAAAAGGCTAAAAAGAAAATATGCCACGAAGTCACAAAGTCACCAGGGATTACAGGAAATTGAAAATCAGCAATCTTATGATTCGTGAAATCTTTGTGTCTAAGAGCCTCGGGGCAAGTATAGAATTTTCGGAGTGGACTCAAGAATTTATATTTCAAAAATCATGAAAAGAAATAAGACCAATATAATGAAACTTCCCAATCACGAAAAAACCAGTATAGAAAGACAATGTCAACCATTGATAGAGAAACTAAAATTACAATATATACAGGAAAACCCTGATAAAAAATATAGCTTCCTGGTAGATATTTACACAAAGTGGTATCGGGATTATGTATACTTCTGTGGAAAATATAAATCAGAAAGCCCAAATAGAATTGCTGATGAATTTGAAGAAAAGTTTGTGAGGTTGAAAATAATAAATAAGAACAAATTTGATATTTCATATATGAGACATACGGGAAAATGGGTTCCAATTGTCTCTGGTTTAACTTTGAGTGAA
>JACDJC010003395.1_pt1 | contig 11603 bp, 11 predicted proteins | sample 7454191 | NCBI WGS metagenome assembly JACDJC01 (sample SAMN14253291, study PRJNA609438) | sludge metagenome | isolation source: sludge after 25d culture with pyrite and EDTA | collected 2018-12-20
AGAAGCCCATCAGGATGTTGCGATCAATCTTGCAGAGCACGCAAATCAAGAGGTTTGCTTGGGGGTCCTACCCGCAGGAAATGATGATGTTTATTGTCTTGATGTTCCAACAACTCACATGTTCGCTGTTCAAGGTGGTGTAATGGTGCACAATTGTATGGACGCATGGCGGTATAATATTTTCACTCGTGATAAAATTATGAAGACTCAGCTTGAGGCAGATAACGAAAATAGAGCATTTGACATCCCCGAGCCTCTTTCTGTAGGTTATAGCCAAGATTCTTGGATGTCGAGTTAATCAAAAACCTGTAAATAAGAAAACAACTGGTGAGGTCCTAATGGCAATGAACAAAGAATCTAATGAAAAGACAGCGCTTGAAGAATTGCTGCTAACAGCTCAAGCGTATTTTCATGAAGCAGAAAATGGATGGCGGACTGTTCGTCAACAAGCACTTGAAGACCTGCGTTTTTATCGCGGGACACAGTGGGATGCGCAACTTTTGCGTGTTGCTAAGGTAAAGAATGAGCCAATGTTGACGGTAAACCGTCTTCCGCAGTTTACTAAGCAGATTGAAAATGAGCTCCGTCAACGTGAAATGTCAATTCAAGCGCACTGTTTAGACCAAACCGGCTCGGATGATGTGGCTAATGTATTTTCGGGACTTATTCGAGCTATTGAGCAAGAAAGTCATGCCAGGAGCCATTATATCCATGCTGCTGGCGAGAACGGTGCGCTTGTCCCAGGTTTTGGCTACATCAAAGCCGAGCTAGATTATGTTTCGCCTACGTCTTTCGAACAGAAAATTAAAATCACCTCTGTAAAAGACCCAATGAAGGTTTTACCAGACCCATCTGCTATGGAGCCCGATTTCAGCGATGCAAATTACTGGTTTGAATTTGATGATTATCCAGAAAAAGAATTTAAGCGCATCTGGCCACAAGCTGAATGTAATTCGGCTGAAATGTTTCCAGTTGGCGCAGGTCAAAGTAAGTGGATTGGCGAACATGGTATCCGCGTTGCACGCTTTTGGTATAAAGAAGATACTGTAGTCGTTCATTACTTGATGAAAGATGGCTCGGTGATTACGTCCACAGAGTTGCAAGGTCCCGAGCATGAAGATTCTGATGCAGATGATTATGCAAATCGCCCAATGCTGTCAGAAGATGAAGAAACAATTATTGACCCACTGAATGGCGAAAAGGCTATTCTTCGTCGTCGTCAAATTACTCAATCCAAGATTAAATGGTGTGACTTCACTGGTGCTGAAATCCTTGATGAAGGTGAATGGGCTGGTGATTTCTTTCCATACGCTGCGGTGACAGGTCCTATCACCATCAATGACGGTGTTCGCGATATTCGTGGTATCATTCGTTATGCCAAAGATAGTCAAAAGATGCTTAATTACATGGCATCCAGTGCTGCCCGTCGTATTGCATCTGCGAACAAGGCACCTTGGATAGTTGAAGCATCTTCTATCCGTAATTACAAGCGCATGTGGGATACTGCAAATACTGAAAACTGGGCATATTTGGCATATGATGCGGTTGATGCACAAGGTCAATTACGTCAAATTCCACCTCCAACACGTGCTGATCAAACAGGTCAAATTCAAGATTTACTTGCAGCAGCTGCAAAATTTGAGAATGACTTGAAAGCAACAATCGGTATTTACGATGCAGGGCTTGGCGCAACTCCTAATGAACAATCTGGTGTAGCAATCAAGACTTTAGCGCAGCAAGGCCAGAATGCAAACTTCCATTTCTCTGATAATCTTGTCAGGGCATTGCAACATATGGGTCGTATTTTGGTTAATCTAATTCCAAAGATTTACGATACACCACGCATGGTCCGCATTGTGGATGCTGAAGGTAAGCAGTCTGTGGTTGCTATTAACCAAATCTTTGAGAAGAATGGTCAACGCGAGGTCTTGGCATTAACTGAAGGCGATTATGGTGTCACTATTGACGTCGGTCCTGCTTTTGCAACTGCTAAGCAAGCAGCTATCGAGCAAATGCTTGAAATGGCCCGTGTCAATCCTAACATTCTGCCGTTCATCCAAGACATTATCGCTGGCAACATGGACTTTGCAGGTAAGCAAGTTGTTCAAGAACGTCTGCAAAAGCTTCTTGCTAAGACTGCACCTGAAATGCTTGAAGGGTCACCACAAGCTGATGTTCCACCACAAGCGTTGGCCGCAATGCAACAGCAAGCTGCAATGATTAAACAATTGTCAGACGAGCTAATCGCCTTGCAACAAGAATATCAAAAGACGAAGATGGTGCTTGATAATAAAATTGTTGAGCATCAACAAGATATGGAAATGGAGCAAATTAAATTCCAAAACCAAATGACACTTAATGCCCAAAATACAGAAGATGATAAGGTTTTGGAAAGCCTTAAGGCTCTTCGTGAAGACCAAAATAATCTTCGTGAGAAGGAGCTTGCCACAATTAAGACTCATTTGCAACACACGGAAAAGATGATGTCCCTCGTCATGCAGGCGATGAAGCAATTCGGACCTGAAGCAGCAGCAATGTTAACAACCCAAATTACGCCACAGGAGTAAAAATGAAATCTATCTCTAATGTCCGCTCAACTGCTGACACATACGCCATCAATACGGCTGACTTTGTAAACAACTATGTCTTGGTGGCTAATACTGCCAAAACCGTGACAGTGCCATCTGGTGCTAAATTTGCGTCATTCTCACCAGCTGTTCCTTTCTATGCTAACTTTAATGGAGCTACAGCAGTTGTTCCTAGCGTAGATATTACAACTGGTCTCGGTCATGAATATATGCCAGTAACGCGCTATATCGCAGGTGTTGCAACAATCTCCATCATCTCTGATCAGGCTGGCGCCGTTACTGTTTCGTTCTACAATTCCTAAGGAGCCATTATGAACGATTCTTTAAATTTTAGCACGGTTGAATCATTTTCAACTAGCGCTCGTGTTAATGTTACAGCACTGGCATATCCAGATGCAAATTACCCAGTCTTTATGGGGGCTGATACATCTGGCAATTTGCAAACGTTTGCGTCAAGTGGTTTATTGTTCAACCCAAATAGCGGAGCATTGTCTGCTTATGGATTAGTATCAACAGGCTCTTTGACTACGACGGGCCTTGAGATTAATCCGGTCACCCCAGTATCTGTAGCAAATGGCGGAACAGTTGCATTGTCAACGTCTGTTGCGTATAATATTTTGCGCACGACTGCTGATGGCACAATTGCTGGTGCAACAATCAACCTGCCTGGCTCACCCGTTGATGGCCAAATTGTTAAATTGGTTGTAACAGGTGCAGTAACAACTGTTACTGGGACTTTGGCCACGGAGACTATCCCTTCAATTACGACGCTAAATGCTGGCACTTTGACGCACATGGTTTGGAATTCATCTGCTGCAAAATGGTTTGCAGGTAAATAATGCACAATACGTATCAGAGTCCTCGTGCACCCTGGCCTTATTTGGGTGCTAGTTTGGATTAGTTGCGATTCTGTTTCCAACAATAGCACAAGTGTCACAGCTGGTAGTAATGGAATTTTAAGAGCGTGATTAATTATTTTTCATATAACAGAAAAAACATATAAATAAAAATGACTACCGATGGTCTTGATTGCATCGGGTAAAATTTCTTAGGGGAAACCTTATGTCAGAAAACGTGAGTGAAGCAAGTATCGACTTGAACGACATGTCAGTGGTTGAAAGCGTTCTTGATGATGCGGACCTTCGCAAATTACCGGTTGGTAGTGAAGCATTCAAGGCTGCGCTTGCTGAAAAGCAAAGCAAAATGGGACAAGAAGACGACGTAACAGCCGACGACGTAGATGCCGACCAAGATGAATCTGAAGAAGATGTAGAATCTGAAGACGATCATACAGAAAAGTCACAAAAGCCAAAACGTGGCATGGTGAAGCGTATTGAAGAATTGGTCCAAGAGCGTGAGGCTGAAAGGCGTCGTGCTGCAGAATTGGAAGCCCGACTTGCTGCTTATGAGGCAAAAGGACATACCAAAGCTGATACCGGTTTTGATACACCTAAACCGCATCCAGACAACTTTGATTCAGTCTGGGAATACACTGAGGCGCTGACTGACTGGAAACTCGAAAAGCGAGAATTTGATGCCCAAATGAAGCAAGTCGAACGTGAAACCATGACGAAACAAGAACAATTGCTTTCTGATTGGACGGAACGTGAGAATGCTACGAAGAAGGAATTCCGTGATTATGAGCGTGTTGTAAACATGCCAAAATACACGAAGTTAGGCCCTTCGACTGAAGCACAAGTTTTTCTTGCTGAATCTGAAGTTGGTCCGAAGGTTATTTACTCCCTTTTAGCAGATGAAGATTTAGCAGAAACGTTTGCACAAGCGTCGCCTGTTAAACAAGTTGCAATGTTGGCACGAATTGAATCTCGATTTGATTCTGAAGACGCTGTTACTGAAAAGAAGACCACTGTAAGTAAAGCACCATCGCCACCTCGCTCCCTTCCTAGAGGAAAAGCGACAGGCCAAGTAAAAGACATTTATGACACAAGTCTATCTTTTGCTGAGTTTGACCAGGCAATGCGTGAAAGAGAGCGCGCTAAGCGCAAATGATTAACAACCCACTCACGGGAGATGACAAATGGCTATTTCAAGCAATACTTTACTCACCAATGACTTGATCACACGTCAAGCTTTGCGTATCCTTCGCAACCAATTCGTCTTGGCTTCACGCTGCTTGCGCAACGTTGATGACCTTTTCGGTAAGACTGGCATGAAAGCCGGTGACACTGTGCGTGTTCGTATTCCTGTTCGCTATGTTTCCGCAACTGGCGCTGCAGTTAATAAAAACAACTCAGTTGAAACACAAACAAGCATCACTTTGACACAGCGTAACATTGGTATGGGTTTCCTTACCAAGGACCGCACATTGTCTATCGATGACTTCTCCAAGCGCTTCATTGAGCCTGCAATGGCACAGTTGGCAGCTGACATCGACCAAGACGGCTTTGCAATTTATTACAAGGCAAACAACTTGGTTACTCCTGGCTCTTACAGCTCTGGCTCCCCTGCAGCATTTACTGGCGCGGACGTTGGCACATTGCGTCCATTCTTGGATGCTAAGGCTCGTTTGACCGAACAAGCTGTTCCAAAGGATGACAAGCTCTATGCAGCTGTTACACCATCCTGCTCTGCAGCTATGGTTGATGGTTTGAAGTCCTTGTTCCAATCTGCAACTGAAATTGCTGATCAATACAAGCGCGGTTTGATGGGTCTTGCAGCTGGTATGCAATTCGTTGAAAACCAATCTTACCCATCGTTCACAACTGGCACCCGCGCAGCAACTGGCGCAGCTGTCGATGGCACACAAACTGGCTCAAGCTTGCTCTTGAAGTCAGCTGGTAATGCTAAGACTTATGTCCGTGGTGACCAATTCACTATTGCTGGTGTTTACGCTATCAACCCATTGACACGCGTTGCAACTAACAAGCTCCAAATCTTCACTGTACAAACAACAGTGACTTCTGGTGCTGGTGGTGATGTGACTCTGTCTATCAGCCCATCCATCAACGTTACTGCACCTAACCAAACGGTTTCTGCATCTGCTGTTGGTGATTCTGCTATCGTGATGATTGGCGCAGCTTCTGTTTCGTCTGAAGTCAACATGGTTTGGCATGAGTCTGCTGTTTTGGTTGCTTTCTGTGACCTTGACACTGACCTCCCAGGCGCTGAAGCTTCGAAGATGACTGACCCAGAATCTGGCATTACCCTCCGTATGGTTGGTAAGTATGACATTGATACTGACGAAGTTGTTTACCGTCTTGACGTATTGTACGGCTGGCAAATTGTCCGTGCACAACACGTTGCTCGCGTTCAAGGTTAATTCATAATCTGAAAAGATTAAAGGGACTTCGGTCCCTTTTTTCGCTTCTAGGTTTTCACGTAAATAGTAAACCGACTGAAAGGATTATAATGGCTACACAAACTTACCGCGACCTTATTGCTTCTTCAATGCGCCTTAACGGCATCATTGCACAAGGGCAGACCCCATCAGGTGCACAAGCGCAAGACGCGCTTTACTGCTTACGTGAATTAGTTGACCGTTGGAACGCAACAGACACAATGCTTTTTACAACGCATATTTCTACAAATGTGCTAGTTGGAGGTCAGACGGATTACACTGTAGGACCGGGAGCAGATATTGATATTACAATTCGTCCTACAAAATTGCAAGCCGCCTGGTTGCGCGATACATCAAATCCATATGGAAACAACGTTGATCGCCGAATGAACATTCTGTCCGCAACAGAATGGGGCAATATTGTTGCAAAAACAGTGACATCTAATTTACCATATTTTGTCTATTTTGATGCAGCTTGGCCTGTAGCAAAAGTCCATGTTTGGCCTGTCCCGAGTGCCGGAAATACACTTGTCTTGCATTGGTTAGCAAACCTCGATGCAGACATGGGCCTTGATGATGAAGAAAGTTTGCCTCCTGCATATCGCGCTGCACTGAAGTATAATCTTGCTATTGCATTAGCACCAGAGTATGGGCTTGAGCCATCTCCTACTGTTTCGCAACAAGCACTTGCTTCTGTATTGGCAATTCAGCAAAGCACATTCTCGCCAGAACGTATGGAATACGACTATGCCGCAACTGGCGCTTATGACATTGTTTCTGATAGTTTCCGCACACGCTAAGGTGAAATATGGCTAATAACACGCGTTTTAAGGGCCTTGTGGGCCAAAGCTACAACCTTAGGAATTTCCAATATGATTGCCAACGCTCCATAAATTGGTATCCTGAGGTTGATGAAACACAATTGGGAAAAGAGGCTGAGGTTGCACAACTTGTCCCTCGTCCTGGCTTAAGGGCAAGCGCCACGAGCTTCAACATGGGCTCTCGAGGTGGATATCTAGCATCAAACGGTGCAGTATATTGGATGATGGGTAATTCTCTTTACACTATTAGCGCGACGTCTGGTGATACATCGTCACTTACTGGCACATTAGTAAGCACCGCATTTGCTAATAATCAACAGCCATGCTTCTTTACAGATAATGGGATTGACTTGTTTATTACGTCTGCTAATATGCCATATGCAGTAAATCTTACTACGAATGCAGTAACGGCATTATCCGGTGGAGCTTATTCAAGTGCATCAAGCTGCACCTTCTTTGACGGTTATGTCGTCTTTAGTGAAGCAGATACTAATAAATTCTACTGGACAGACTTGTATACTACAACTGCCGATGGACTAAACTTCGCATCTGCTGAAGCAAACCCAGATAAAATCGTCGGTTTGATTAATAATAATCTGGATTTGTGGGTCTTTGGTAAAAAGACTATTGAGCTCTGGTATAACTATGGGGCTAATAACATTGTCTTTCAACGCCGCCCTAATACCTTGCTTGAAACAGGGTGCGCTAGTGCTTCAACAATTCAGAAAATGAATAATACAATTTTCTGGTTATCTACTGATGAACGTGGTGGCCCAATGCTAATGATGGCAAATGGATATACCCCTCAGCGCGTCTCAACATTCGCCATTGAGCAGGAATGGAATAAATTCACATCGGAACAAATTAGTGCATCAAATGCATTCACATATCAAGACGGTGGACACCATTTTTATGTCTTTAACATTCCAGGCGCAGATACTACGTGGGTGTTTGATATGACGGCAACTATGCAATTAGGCTCGCCTACGTGGCATGAGCGCCGCTCTTTTGATGGTAATGGTGATAATATTCGTTGGCTTGCATATGGACACGCTTATGTGAGTGGTATGCATATTACTGGTGATTATGCAGCAGGTAAGCTTTATGTTATGGACGATGATTACAGATATGATAATGAGCAGCCAATTATCGTAGAACGCACATCACCGCATATTACAAACTCTATGGACAGAATTAGATTTAGCAATCTGACAGCGGACTTCTTTACGGGGAATACACCTGTTCAAGATTTGGACCCTCAAGTAATGTTGCAATGGTCTGATGACGGTGGTGCAACGTGGTCTGATGAAATGTGGGTTTCAGCTGGTAAAATCGGTGAATATGCATTAAAGGTCCAATTCCTGCGTCTTGGAATGGCACGCTCTCGTGTATTCAGAATTCGTTGTTCAGACCCAATTTACTGGTGTTTATCCGGGGCTTCAATTGACGCACAAGCGGCGGGGCACTAATGTCTACGATAATCATTTCAAACCTTCCTCCACCACCAGTCAAAATCCCGCTGTATCGTGATAACAGAAATGATATCATGTCTACGGAGTGGGAACGCTGGTTTTATAATCTTCGTGATCGTGTTGGTGGGGCATCTGGCTCCATCATTTACGATAATGCAAACTCTTCGCAATTGACATCATCATTAGAGCCTCAATTATTTGCCATTAAAGCAGACATTGAGAATCAGTTAACAGGCATTTTGTTAACATTGATCGAACAGGTCCAAGAGCAGACATTTGACCCATCTGCTCTCCTGAATGAGAATATTGCCGGCTTTATTCAGCAAGCGATTGATACATCTCCAGTGCAATCTGTGTTTGGTAGAGTTGGCGCTGTTACATCCCAAGACGGCGATTATAGTCTAAATTTGTTAGGTGACGTAATAATTACAGCACCTGCTCTAAATCAAGTCTTGCAATTCGACGGCGTCAATTGGATAAATGCAACATTGTCCGCAGGAAGTATTACTGGAACAATCGCAGTTGCAAATGGCGGCACAGGATTGACGACTCTGACCGCAAATGCTGTCATGTTGGGCAATGGCGCATCTTCACCGACATTCGTATCACCTGGGACAACTGGCAATGTCTTGACATCTAATGGGACAACTTGGGTTTCATCTGCTCCAAGTCTCGCCGCTTCTGCGCCAAACTATGAAGAAGCCGTTGCGACAGCAGGGCAAACCGTCGTAAATACAACTGTCAATACTACTGCAAAAGCCGCTGGCAAATCTTATTTGCAAATCTTCGTTAACGGTGTATTCCAGCAAGAAGGCGCAACGAAGCAATTCACTGTCACTGGAGCAAACCAAGTAACTTTTAATACAGGTTTAGCTCTCAATGACGATTTAGTAATCTACTCTTGGACATAAAATGGCTCAAAAGAAAATCACCGGCGTTCAACTTGATGTGACAGATGTTACGTCCTCATTGAATACGTTTACTACATCACTAAAAGGTTTAGCCCCAGCCTCTGGTGGCGGGGCAACTAATTATCTTCGCGCAGATGGAACATGGGCCGCGCCTAGCGGAACAGGCGGAACAGTAACATCTGTTTCTGTAACATCTGCAAATGGATTTGCAGGAACGGTTGCAACAGCCACAACAACGCCAGCAATTACAATTAGCACGTCTATTACTGGTGTTATTAAAGGCAACGGGACAGCAATTTCAGCTGCAACCGCGGGGACTGATTACTCTGCTGGAACATCTGCATTAGCTACTGGCATTTTAAAGTCCACAACTTCAACTGGCGCTTTGACTATCGCTGTTGCTGCAGATTTTCCAACGCTTAACCAGAATACGACTGGGACTGCGTCTAATGTCACTGGGACAGTTGCTGTTACAAATGGTGGGACCGGAACGACTACTTCATTCACTACCGGAAGCATCGTCTTTGCTGGCGCATCTGGTGTTTATTCACAAGATAATGCAAACTTCTTCTGGGATGATACTAATAATCGTCTTGGGGTTGGAACAACAGGCCCATCCTATAAGCTGCATGCATCAAGCACTGGCTCAAACATTATTGGTAGCCAAGGCACAACAGACGCTTCATTCATCACAAACGTAAACGGCACTCAGTCGCTATATCTGCATAGTACGGCTGCGATGTCTGAAATAAATGAGCTACGCGCATTGCCGTTGTTGTTTACTGTGAACGGTGCTGAACGGATGCGAATTGACTCCACTGGCGTTTTAACAGGGACTGGTAAAATCGCGTATACTGGGACATCCACTGCAGGTGTTGGATACTTTAAGGGGACTGGAACACAGACAGATTCAACCGTTAAAATTGAATTAGATGACCAAGCTGGAACAAATAACGCTTTTAAAATTACCAATTTAACCAACTGGGCACAAAGCGGTGCATTTGTTAGTATTACTGCTGCTAACGGCACAGATACTGGAGCAATGATTTCGTTAACTAATGCGGGCTCGGGGAATTATTTAACATGTGATTCCATTGCGTCTATTTCAAAATCAGGTAATGCTAAATTTGCTAACGTCGCAACAAATGCCCCTATTACTAAAACTGGTAATTTTACTGTAGGTGTAAGTGAAGGCAGTTATGTATGTAACGGTGGTGCAACTATTACTGTTACCTTGCCATCAGCATCAACATTTAGCGGGCGTTGGATTTATATCAAAACCATTGCTGCTTTTACTGTAGTTTCTGCATCAAGTAACGTTTTGCCAATAACATCTGCAACAGCAGGAACGGCAATCCTGGCTGCAACTGCAGGTAAGTGGGCGGCTCTTCAATCTGATGGCACAAACTGGGTCATCATGATGAGCAACTAACCTATTTTAGCAATACGCTTTATCGTATAAATAAACCATCAATGAAGGAGATTTAATGTATACCGTGAAAACCCTAGTCCAGGGGTCAACCCTGACAACTGCAGCAGCGGTTTATTACACTGCGCCAACTGGAACGCAGACTCGCTTAACACAGGCATCTTTAACAAATACAGATTCAGCCCCACACGTTGTTTCTGTATATCTCGCGGCATCTGCAGCTGCACCGGGCGTATCTGACACTGTTATTAAGGACAAAACACTCCAAGCTGGTGAAACTTGGGTGCCGTATCAAGCCCTCGGCGCGGTTATTGCACCAGGTTGCACGCTTCAAGCGATCGCTGATGCAAACTCTGTTGTCGTCCTTAAGGCTTCAGGAATTGAGTTAACATCATGATAGAATTTGACCCTATTAAACACTTGGCTATTTCGCACGCCTTCGGTGGTGGCATGTATATTAAACAATGTGAATTGCCTGTAGGATTTACATTTGCTCAACACCGGCACAATTTTGATCATTTGTCTATTCTAGCATCTGGTAAAGCAATTGTTGAAGTTGATGGTGTAGAAACAGAATTTGTCGGTCCTACAATGCTGACGATTAAAGCTAATAAAATACATTCTATTACACCTATTACGCCAGTGTTGTGGTTTTGTTGCCACGCAGTAGGTGAAGATGGTGACATTGAAACAGATTTTGTCAAAGATGGTGTAATTAATTCAGACAATATTGATAAAACATTAATCGCGCAATAATAATTATTGCAGTCCCAAGACCTTTAAAGCGAGGAAATTATGACAACATTTAGCGAGGTGACGGCACACGCCGTCAAATAAGTATGCCAATGTTTGCAATAGGAGGCGCACTATTGGGTGCCTCCATATATTCAACGAATAAGGCTAATAAGAATGCAAAAGCGGCCGCTAATGCGCAACAAGCTGGCATTGAGGCTGCCACGCCCCAATTAATCAAGGCATCTGAACAAGCCCAACGTACACTTAATCCAATTATTAATGTTGGCGAATCAGTCCTTGGGGACAAGTATTACATGACACCTACGTATGGTGGTAATACTGCTGCCCC
>JACDJC010003397.1_pt1 | contig 11599 bp, 11 predicted proteins | sample 7454191 | NCBI WGS metagenome assembly JACDJC01 (sample SAMN14253291, study PRJNA609438) | sludge metagenome | isolation source: sludge after 25d culture with pyrite and EDTA | collected 2018-12-20
CAGAGGGTGTCGCCCTCCCGCCGGGGGACGGCGTTGCCGTTGGCCGGGACGGTGTCGGTGTGACCGGCCAGGACGAGACGCATCGGCTGGCCCAGGTTCGTCCGGGCGACCAGGTTGTCCCCCACCCGGGTCCGCTCCAGGCCCGGGGCCCCGGCGGCCAGCACGGCATCGAGGTGATCGGTGATCGGCCCCTCCTCGCGGCTCGCCGACGCGATCGCGCACAGCTCCTCGGTCCGCCCCAGCAGATCCGGCATCGTCACCCCGACCCATCCCTTCTGGCGCCTGATTGCGGCGCCATGACGCCGCAATCGGGCGCCAGAACGAGAGTGTCGGGCATCAGACGGTGGAGCCGTGGTCGCGGAGGATGTCGTTGAGGGCGCCCTTGTCGTGACGCTCGCCCTCGGTCAGACGCTTGATGACCAGGACACAGGGCAGGCCGTAGGTGCCGCCGGCGAACTCGCGGGGACGGGTGGCGGTGACCGCGACCGACCAGGGCGGGACGTGGCCCCGGCTGATCTCCTCGCCCGACTCGGCGTCGATGACCGGCACCGACGCGGTCAGGATCGATCCGGCGCCGAGCACGGTCCCGGTGCCGACGGTGGCCCCCTCGGCCACGATGCAGCGGGAGCCGATGTAGCACTCGTCACCGATCATCACCGGCGCGGCCTGAACGGGCTCCAGCACGCCACCGATGCCCACGCCCCCGGACAGGTGCACGTTCTGGCCGATCTGGGCACAGGAGCCCACCGTGGCCCAGGTGTCGACCATGGTCCCGGACGCCACGTGGGCCCCGATGTTCACGTAGCTCGGCATCATCACCACGCCGCGGTCGAGGAACGAGCCCCACCGGGCCGACGCGCCGGGCACGACCCGAACGCCCTTGGCCAGGTAGTCGGTCTTGAGCGGGAGCTTGTCGGCGTACTCGAAGGGCCCGACCTCGATGGTGTCCATGCCCTGGACCCGGAACAGCAGGAGCACGGCCAGCTTGAGCCACTCGTGGACGGTGACCTCGCCCTCACCGTCCCACTCCGCCACCCGGCCCTCACCCGAGTCGAGAAGCTCCACCGCCTCGTGCACCACCCGACGGGCGTCCTCGTCATCGGGCCCCAGTTCGTCCCGCCGGGCCCAGAGGTCTTCGATGCTCGCCTGCAGGTCGCTCACTGTTGATGCCTCTTCGCCTGACGGCCCATCGGTGTGCAGGCCTGTTCGGCCCGCCGATCGTCTACGACGCTCATCCGGCGCCCAGGGCCCGCAGGTCGCTGACCACCCGGGGGAGGAGGTCGAGGAAGGCGTCGACATCGGCGTCGGTCGTGGACCAACCGACCGACACCCGCAGCGAGCGGTGGGCGTCGACCCCCATCGCCTCGAGGACCGGTGAGGGCTCGAGGGCCTCGGAGGAACAGGCGCTGCCGGAGTGCACGGCGATCCCGGCGGCGTCGAGGCCGAGCAGGACGGCCTGGGGCTCGACGCCCTCGATGCCGAGGCAGACGAGGTGGGGGAGCCGGTCCACCGGGTCACCGTAGATCGGGATCCCGTCCACCCCGGCGACCCCGGCCAGCACCCGATCGGTGAGGCGGCGGGCCCGGTCGGCCTCGGTGGCCAACCCCCCGTCCGCGAGGGCGGCGCAGGCCGCCGCGAACCCGGCCAGACCGGCGACGTTCTCGAGCCCGGCCCGCCGGGCCCGTTCCTGGTCGCCGCCGACCAGCAGGGGGTCGAGGCGCAGGCCGCGCCGCACCAGCAGCGCGCCCACGCCGGCCGGGCCGCCGAGCTTGTGGGCGCTGAGGCTCACGAGGTCGGCGCCCAGGGCGGCGAGATCGAGGGGGTCGTGGCCGTTGGCCTGGGCGGCGTCGACGTGGACCAGCACGTCGCGGTCGGCGCAGGCCTCGACGACCTCGGCCACGGGCTGGCGGGTGCCGACCTCGTGGTTGCCCGCCTGCACGTGCACCAGCGCGGTCTCGGGGCGGATCGCGGCGGCCACCCGCTCGGGGTCGACCCGGCCCCGGCCGTCGACGGGGACGACGCTCATCCTTCCGGCCCGCTCCACGGCCAAGCGCACGGCCGAGTGCTCGACCGCGGTCAGCACCTGGTGGGAGCCGCGGGACGCCACCCCGGCCACGGCGGTGGCGATGGCCTCGGTCCCGCTCCCGGTGAAGACCACCTCCCGGGGGCGGGCGCCGAAGGTGGCAGCGACCTGCTCACGGGCCTGTTCGACGGCGACCCGGACGGTCATGCCCTCCTGGTGGATGCGGCCGGGGTCTCCCACCAGGTCGAGGGCCGCGACCATGGCGTTCCGGGCCTCGGGTCGCAGCGGCGAGGTCGACGCGTGATCCAGGTAATGGCGCATCAGACCGGCCGGCTCAGGGTGGCGGCGCGAAGGCGATGTCGTCGGTGATCCAGCTCGTGGCGCACCGAGGGTCGTCTACTCGGCGACGGCGGTGACGCAGACCTCGTCGCCGGTGGGTCGGGACGACTCGGTCACCGGCGAGGTGTCGCCGTAAAGAGCCCCGAGCATGCCCTTGACCATGCCCCGGTCCACGGCGCAGATGACCGGGTGCTCGACGGCGGCGCCGCCGAAGGGGCAGTTCTCGGACACGATGCGCAGCTCGTTGCCGTGCTTTTCGGCATGGGCCGCGAAGCCGTGGGCGGTCAGGGCGTCGGCCACGGCGTGCAGGGCGGTGCGGAAGGAGCGGGGGGCCTCGGTGCCCATGGCGCGGGCCATCGTCCGGCCGTACTCCTCGCCGACCTCCTCGGCCAGGGCCTGGGCCTGGCCGGGGGGCAGGGCCTCGAGGGCCCGACCCAGGAGGCTGACGAGGATGTCGTCGTGGCCCACGTTGATCTCGAGGCTCATCTCGGGCTCGGTGGCCCGGTAGCGCTTGGAGGGCCGACCCGCCCCGCCGCCGTCGGCCCGCTCGATGCCGACCTCGAGGTAGCCGCCGGCGGCCAGCTTGTCGAGGTGGTGGCGGGCCACGTTGGCGTGCAGCTCGAAGCGCTCGGCCACCTCCGACGCGGTCACGCCGTCGGGTCGCTCGTGGACGTGGAGGAAGATGTCCCGACGGGTCGGGTCGCCGAAGGCCGAGGCGATGGCGGTGACGGCCGACGCGAACTCGGTGGGCGACAGATCCACCCCGGTATTCTACCTACGCGCATAGGAGAAATTCAGGCGTCCGACGCGCAGAGGAGCAGTCCACCGCTGATGGCACCCACCAACGACGAGGTCCTGGAGGCGCTGCGCGCCGTCGAGGAGCCCCTGCTCGAGCAGAACCTGGTCGACCTCGGCCTGGTCGAGGCCACCGAGGTCAACCGCGGCGGGCGGATCGTGGTGAGCATCGCCGAGCCGGTCGAGGGCTACCCCTACGCCGACGAGCTGCGCCAGGCGATCACCACCTCGGTCGGGGCCCTGTCGGGGGTCAAGGAGGTCCGGGTCGACACGCGGGTGCTCGACGACGACGGCCAGGAGCGACTCCGGCGCCAGTTGATCGGTGACCCCGAGGCCACCGCCGGCAGCCAGGAGAGCCACGGCCACGCCGAGGGCCGGGCCATCCCCTTCGCCGAGGTCGGCTCCGCCACGCGGGTCCTGCTCGTCGCCTCGGGCAAGGGCGGCGTGGGCAAGTCCTCGGTGTCGGCCAACCTGGCCATTGCCCTCGCCCAGCGGGGCAAGCGGGTCGCCATCGTCGACGCCGACGTGTGGGGCTTCTCCATCCCCCGCATGTTGGGCGTGACCAAGCCGCCGGTCCTGATCGACCGCATGCTGGTGCCACCCGAGGCCCACGGGGTGCGTTGCATCTCGATGGGGTTCTTCGCCGAGGAGGACACGCCGGTCATCTGGCGGGGTCCCATGCTGCACAAGGCCCTCGAGCAGTTCCTGACCGACGTCTACTGGGGCGAGCCCGACTTCCTGCTCGTGGACCTGCCCCCGGGCACCGGCGACATCGCCATCTCCCTCGCCGGCTTCCTGCCCCGGGCCGAGGTGTACATCGTCACCACCCCGCAGACGGCTGCCCAGAAGGTGGCCCAGCGGGCGGCCTTCATGGCCGAGAAGGTCCGTCTCGAGGTGCGCGGCGTCATCGAGAACATGTCGTGGTTCACGGGCGACGACGGCCAGCGCTACGAGATCTTCGGTGACGGTGGCGGCCAGGAGCTGGCCGACCGCCTCGACGTCCCCCTCGTCGGCCAGGTCCCCCTGGTGCCCGACCTGCGCGAGGGCAGCGACACCGGCCACCCCATCGCCGCCGAGGCCCCCGACAGCGAAGCCGCCCAGGTCTTCCAGGCCATGGCCGCCAAGATCGACACCGAGCTCGCTCCGACGAAGCGCTACCACCCCGAGCTCAAGATCACCTGACGGCTGCTCGTCCCACCGACACCGACCACGATGCAGGGAGGGGGGCGTGGGGTCGGGCCGCCCGTCGTCGGGGGCACTCGAGCCGTCCGGAGCCCCGGAATCCCAACCGCGGTGACGGCTCGTGCTTCTGGCACCGGATCTACGGGTTCTGAGCGGCAGATCCGGTGCCAGAATGGCGAGATCGCCCTGGATCCGGCCATTCGGCCACGGAGGGTGGCGAAAATCGCCTGGAAGGGCGCCGTCGGGGTCCGGCGCGTGGAGCCATGCCCCCATTGTTGCCATCGGTTTGTCCGGCCCGACCCGTGCACCGGTGGCGCGGTCACCGCAGCGAGTCGAGGATCTCCTTGATGTGGGTGACGGCGCCGAGGTGGCCTTCGCCGGGCCAGATGACCAGGGTCGCGCCGGGGAGGCGCTCGGCTAGGGCGTCGCTGTGACGGCGGGGGACCATGGTGTCGGCGTCCCCCTGGAAGATCGTCAGCGGGCCGGTGTGGCCGGGCTCGACGCCCCAGGGCCGGGCGATCACCCGGTAGTCGTCCACGACGCCCTTCGCGCCGTGCTGGAAGGCCCGGGTGAACAGGCGCATGGTCTCCGCCGGCGAGGCGTCCTGGGCCTCGACCACCTCCCGGTCGCTCTCGCTCAGCTCCTTCAGGAACGAGCCCATCGCCGCCTTCGGGCCCCGCTTGGCGAAGAAGGCGCTGCTGGCCAGCAGGAAGCGGGCCAACCGGGGGTGGTGGACAGAGAGGTCCAGGAACTGGCGGTCGGTCTTGGCGAAGTCGTTCGTCTCGGCCCAGACGCCCAGCTGGCCCATGCCGGCGACGACGGCGGTGGCTGTCACCCGATCACCGAGCGCCGCAGCGCAGGCCACTGCGAACGGGCCGCCGCCCGAGTAGCCCAGCACGGCGAAGCGGTCGACGCTCAAGGCGTCGGCGAGGGCGGCCACGCGCCCTGGGTAGTCGGCGACGCGGGCGAGCGGCGGACCGCCGGACTGCCCGATGCCCGGCCGGTCGGGAGCCAACACCCGCTGACCACGGGCCTGGGCGGGCTCGTCGGTCCAGTCGAACCCGGCGCCACAGGACGGGGTCCCGTGGAAGGCGAAGACGGGGGAGCCGGCCGGGTCGCCGTACTCGTAGAGCCCGACGACGGTGCCATTGGGTAGGTCCACGGTGCGGTCGTCTGCCGGTGGCGCGGTCACGGGTCATGTTCGCACGGCGGCCGGGTGCGGATCACGGGACCGTGCCTTCTAGCCTGACTCGGCACCCGCACAGGAGGACCCGTGGACGTTCGTATCGGCGTGACCTACAGCCCCAAGGAGCTCGAGGTGGAGCTCGGCGACGAGTCCGACCCCGAGAAGCTCAAGGCCGAGATCGACGCCGCCCTCGGTGGCAAGGGCGCCCTCTGGATGACCGACCGTCGTGGCCGTCAGGTGGCGGTGCCGGTCGACAAGATCGCCTATGTGGAGATCGGCAGCCCCGACGACGCCCACCGCATCGGCTTCGGGGCCTGATCGACCTCCTGGTCGCCCCCACGCCTCTGTGATGACCGCCGCGTCGGTCGATCTGCTCGAGCGGAAGCTGGTCTTCGTCACCGGCAAGGGTGGCGTCGGCAAGTCCACCATCGCCTCGGCGCTGGCCCTGGTCGCGGCCCGGCAGGGCAAGCGGACCCTGGCCTGTGAGTTCGACGCCAAGGGCAACCTGGCCGACTTCTTCTCGGCCGCGCCCACCGGGTGGGACCCCACCGAGGTCCAGCCCGACCTCTTCGCCATGTCCATGGACACCGAGGAGTCGCTCAAGGAGTACTTGCGGCTCCAGGTGAAGATCCCCCTGGTCGCCCGCATCGGACCCCTGGCCCGGACCCTCGACTTCGTCGCCAACGCCGCCCCCGGGGTCAAGGAGATCCTGACCGTCGGCAAGGTGGTGTGGGAGACCAAGGAGAAGCACTACGACCTCGTCGTGGTCGACGCCTCGGCCACCGGCCACGTGGTCGCGCAGCTCTCGGCGCCCCAGGCCATCGGCGAGCTGGTGAAGGTCGGTCTGGTCCGGGACCAGACGGCCTGGCTCAGCGAGATCCTCGACGACCCGGCGACGACCGGCGCGGTCATCGTGGCTGCCCCCGAGGAGATGCCCGTCAACGAATCCCTGGAGCTGGCCGAGCGCATCCGCACCGAGACCCGGGTCGACCTGGCGGCCGCGGTGGTCAACCGCGTGCTGCCGGAGCTGTTCTCCCGGGACGAGGAAGAGGTGTTCGAGGCGTTGCGACGGCCCGACGCCATCGCCGCACTGGAGGCGGCCGCCGGCGGTCCCGTAGCCCCCATCCTCGACGCCGCCGAGCTGGCGGTGACCCTGCGGCGCACCCGCAGCGTGCACCTGGACCGCCTGCGCGAGGGACTGCCCGGCGTGCCCCTGCTGTATGCGCCGGAGCTGTTCACCCGCAGCCACGGCATCCGGGCCACCAGCCAGCTGGCCGATGCGCTCGCCGCGGAGCTGGGGTACTGATGGCGGCCCGTCACCGGAAGATCGCGGCCCCCTCGACGTCCCTCGAGCAGCTGCTGGCCGCCAACGAGGTCGTGGTCACCTGCGGCTCCGGCGGGGTGGGCAAGACCACGTGCGCGGCCGCCCTGGGGGCGATGGCGGCGGCCCACCTCGGGGGCCGGGTGCTGGTGCTGACCGTCGACCCGGCCAAGCGCCTGGCCAACGCCCTGGGCCTGGAGGCGTTCGGCAACGTCGAGTGCGAGGTCCCCCGGTCGGCCTTCACCGATGCCGGCATCGAGCCCCGGGGCCGGCTCTTCGCCGCGATGCTGGACACCAAGGCCAGCTGGGACGACCTGGTCCGCCTGCACGCCCCCGACGAGGCCACCCTGGACGCCATCCTGGCCAACCCGCTCTACCAGAACATCACCGGCAAGTTCGTCCAGAGCCACGACTACATCGCCATGGAGCGGCTCTATGAGATCCACTCCAGCGGCCGCTACGACCTGATCGTCGTGGACACCCCACCCACCCGCAACGCCATCGACTTCCTCGAGGCGCCGGACCGGATGGCGGAGTTCTTCGGGAGCCGCCTGCTGCGGTGGCTGACCGCCCCGGCCCGCTCCCGGGTCCTGAACTACGCCTCGAAGCCCTTCTACACGATCGCCGACCGCATCCTCGGCTCGCAGTTCCTGCAGGACATCGGGGAGTTCTTCCTCCTCTTCCAGACCATGTACGAGGGCTTCGTCGAGCGCTCCCGGGCCGTCTCGAGGCTCCTGGAGGACCACGGCACGACGTTCGTCGTGGTCTCCACCCTCGAGCCGGCGCCGGCTCAGGAGGCCGAGTTCTTCGTCGAGGCCCTGGCCGAGCGCAAGCTCGCCCTCGGCGCGCTGGTGTTCAACAAGGTGCTGCCCACTGACCTGTTCTCCCCGGAGGCGGCCAAGGTGGCCGAGCGCCTGGATCGCGACGCCGGGCCGGTCGCCGCCGCCGTGGCCGACGAGGTGCCCGACACCGAACAGGCGACCCGGGTCCTCGAGGAGGTCGCGGCCAGCTTCCTCAACTACCGCCTGGTGGCCTCGCGCGAGTCCGAAGAGGCCGCCCGCCTGGGGGTGGCGGCGGAGGTCGTGGCCACCGTGCCCTACCTGGCCGACGATGTCCACGACCTGGCCGGCCTGCTGGCCGTCGGACGCCACCTGTGGTGAACCGCGCCGTCGTCGCCGGCGGGCACCAGGCGACGTGCGAGGCCGCGCTGAGGATCCTCGCGGCCGGGGGCAACGCCTTCGACGCCATCGTGGCCGCCGGGTTCGCATCGGCGACCAGTGAGCCCCTGATGACCGGCCTGGGCGGGGGTGGGTTCTGCCTGACCCGTACGGCCGCCGGGGAGGCGACGCTCTTCGACTTCTTCGTGGACACCCCGGGCCGGGGCCTCGACCCGATGCCCGAGCCCCACTTCTTCCCCGTGACCGTGCGCTACCCCGGGGTCGACCAGGTCTTCAACACCGGGCTCGGCTCGGCCGCGGTGCCGGGCACGGTGACCGGCTACCTGGCCATCCACCAGCGTCTGGGGCGCCTGCCGCTGGCCGAGGTCGTGGCGCCGGCGGTGACCCTGGCCGACGAGGGCGTGGTGCTCGACGACTTCCACGGCTCGGTGACCGACCTGCTCTGGCCCATCCTCTGCCTGACCGAGGACGGTCGGCGCCTGTTCGGTTCCGGCGAGGGGCCCCAACCCCCCGGGCACCGGTTCACCAATCCCGACACTGGCCGGTTCCTGGCCGAACTGGCGGCCGACCCCACCCATGACCTCTGGTCCGCGGGACGGGGTGAACGGGTCGTCGACGACATGGCCACGGGGGAGGGGCTGATCACGGCCGAGGACCTGGCGGCGTACAGAGTGGCCGAGCGGGAGCCGCTGGCCGTCGCCTACCGGGACCGCACGGTGCTGACCAACCCGCCACCGGCGTTCGGTGGCGAGCTGATCAGCCGGGGCCTGGGCTTCCTGGCCGAGGAGATGCCGACGCCGGGCACCTGGGGCGAGCCGGCCCACCTCGCCGCCGTGGGCCGGGCCCTCCAGGACCTGGAGGCCTCCCGGAAGCCGGGCGACGGGCCCGCGTTCAGTCGCGGCACGACCCACGCCAGCGTGGCCGACGCCGAAGGCAACGTGGCCTCGCTGTCGACGTCCAACGGCGAGGCCTCCGGCTACGTGGTCCCCGGCACCGGGGTGATGTTGAACAACATGCTGGGCGAGGACGACCTGCACCCGCACGGGTTCCACGCCTCGCCCCCCGGCCTGCGGGTGTCCTCGATGATGGCCCCGACCGTGGTCCTCGGCCCGGAGGGCGCGGTGGAGCTGGTCCTGGGCAGTGGCGGCTCGGCCCGGATCCGCACCTCGCTGCTCCAGGCGATCAGCGCCGTGGTCGACTTCGGCCTCGATCCGGCCGACGTGGTCGCCCTGCCTCGCATCCACTGGGACGGCGCCGCCTTCCAGGTCGAGCCCGGCTTCCCAGCTGACTCGGTGGCCACCCTCGAGCGCCTCGGCCCCGTGAACCGGTGGTCGGACCTCAACCTCTACTTCGGCGGGGTCCACGCCGTCGCCCCTGACGGACGCGGCGGCGGCGACCCCAGGCGCGCCGGCGCCTGCCTCACGGCGTAGCCCTCACCCGCGGGGCCGTCGCCCGTAGCCTGCCCCCATGGCTGGTCTGTTGGAGCTCGCACGGGCGCACACGCCGTTGCGGGACGACCAGATCGACCACCTGCAGCGGCTGGCGGCCTCGTGGGGCCTGCTGGCTGACCTGTGCTTCGCCGACCTGCTGCTGTTCGCCCCGCTGGACCCGAAGGGTGACGAGGGCTTCATCGTGCTCGGTCAGGTCCGGCCGGCGACCAGCCAGACCCTCTACCGCTCGGACCTGATGGGTCAGATGGTCTCGGCCGAGGAGCGGGAGGTCGTGACCCGGGCCTTCAAGCGGGACGAGATGATCGAGGGCGAGGTCTCCAGCGCGGCGGTGCGGGAGCTGGTCCGGGTCGAGTGCATCCCGGTGCGGGCCGACGGCGAGCTCATCGCGGTGCTCACCCGGGAGTCGGCGTCCTCGGTGGGCCGGCTGCCGGGGGAACTGGAGCGGACCTACGTCACCATGTTCCACCGCTTCGCCCGCATGATCGCCGAGGGCAGCTTCCCGTTCCCCCGGGCCGACTTCGAGAGCGAGCTGGCCCCCCGGGTCGGCGACGGCGTCGTCCTCCTGGATGAGACCCGGCGCATCGAGTACCACTCGCCCAACGGCGTGTCGGCCCTGCATCGCATCGGCGTGCACTCCGCCACCGAGGGCCGGACGCTGGCCGAAGTCGGGTTGGACGACGAGATGGTCCGGGACGCCTACGCCTTCGGCATCCCGGTCACCCACGAGGTCGAGCGACCCTCGGGGGTGACCGTGGTCATCAGCTGCATCCCCCTCCTGGAGCGGGGTGAGGCCACGGGGGCCGTCGTGCTCATCCGGGACATCAGTGAGCTTCGCCGCCGGGACCTGCTGCTGTTGTCCAAGGACGCCACCATCCGGGAGATCCACCACCGGGTGAAGAACAACCTGCAGACGATCTCCTCGCTGCTGCGCTTGCAGGCCCGGCGCATGGACTCCCCCGAGGCCCGCACGGCCATCGAGGAATCGGTCGCCCGGATCTCCTCCATCGCCATGGTCCACGAGATCCTCAGCCGGGGGGCGGGCGAGGACGTGCCCTTCGTCGAGGTCCTCCGCCCCCTGTTGCGCACGGTGGAGGAGGGCCTGGTGCCCCACGACTACCGGGTGAAGTTCCGCATCGAGGGTGACGCCGGGAAGCTGCCGGCCTTCATCGCCACGCCGCTGGCGATCGTGATCACCGAGCTGATGCAGAACATCGTCGAGCACGCCTACCCGATCGACGAGGACGGCCCGACGCCCGAGGGTGAGGTCATCCTGGAGGTGGCCAACGACGGCCACACCTTGGTGGTGCGGGTCACCGACGACGGGGTGGGCCTGCCCGCCGGCTTCGACCTGGCGACCACGACCGGCCTCGGCCTGTCGATCGTCCAGACCCTGGTCACGACCGAGCTCCAGGGCTCGATATCCATGCACGCCCGGGCCGACACCGACGACCACGCCCACGGCGCCGTCGCGGAGATCCGTGTCCCCCTCGTCGCCGGCGAGATGTTGACGTAACACTCGAGTGGCTTCGCTCGCCGGTTTGGCGGGCGAACGCTCGGATCAGACCCAGCTCGGTCGCGGACCTGCGTTGGTTCGCTCGCTCAGCAACTCCGGCGTCGCCGTCGTGGAGCGTCGATCCCGCTGCTCCGCTCCGCTGCGCAGCCTCACTGCTGGCCGCGAAGTGGACTCAGCTGGCTCGACGCGCGGCTTTCAGGCGGGCGACGTGCTGGCGACGCAGGACGCGACGCTCCTCCTCGGAGGTGCCGCCCCAGACGCCGGAGTCCTGGTTGGTGATGATGGCGAACTCCAGGCACGCGACCTGGGCCTCGCACTGCATGCAGACGGCCTTGGCGGAGGCGATCTGGTCGAGGGCGGGACCGGTGGTCCCGACGGGGAAGAAGAGGTCGGGATCGGTGTCGCGACACGCGGCGCCGTCTCGCCAGTCGTCGATCTCGTCTTCAGGGGTGAGGCCAGGTGCGTTGAGCGCTGGGAGGGCCACAAAACCTCCACGGTGAGGTTGCAGGAATAGGGGGGCTGTCGTTGCTGCTGCGAGGCGAGGGATTCCTGAGGCGGCCGGTCCTCGTGAATCCGTTCACATGCAGCGGGGTCACCCTACTCCCGAGTCA
>JACDJC010003400.1_pt1 | contig 11589 bp, 11 predicted proteins | sample 7454191 | NCBI WGS metagenome assembly JACDJC01 (sample SAMN14253291, study PRJNA609438) | sludge metagenome | isolation source: sludge after 25d culture with pyrite and EDTA | collected 2018-12-20
AGCGCCGCCGCCAGGGCCCGCGCCTGCGCCTCGGTGCCCTCCACCAGCGGCGAGCGGCCGCCGATGAGCTGGTACTTCTCGGCCGACGAGGGGGCGCGGCGCCGGGCGATGAAGCGGGCCAGCGGCCGGCGCAGCGGTCCCAGCGGCGCGTCGATGACCAGCGGATCGGAGAAGAGGTCGAAGAGGTAGGGCTCGACCTCCTGCAGGTTCCGCGGGCCGCCCAGGTTCATCAGGAAGACGGCGGTGTGCATGCGGGCCAGGAAGGTTTCCAGGTCGTTGTAGCAGAGCTGCAAATCGGACTGCGCCTTGTTCTGGTAGCCCAGGTCGCTCATGCGCAGGCTGGTCGCATGGGGCAGGTAGAGCGTGTCGCGATCGAACTCCTGCAAGGGATGCGGGCGGCCGCGCAGGAAGTTCTTGGACACCGCGGGCGAGGCGCCGAACAAGTACATCAGCAGCCAGGAATAGCGGGTGAAATTGCGTATGAGCGCCAGATAACCTTTCGAGGCCTGGTCGGCCGGCGTTGCGCCGTCGAAGCCGAGCAGGCTCCAGATTTCGGCGGGCAGGGAATAGTTGTAGTGCACGCCCGCGATGCATTGCATGGTCTTGCCATAGCGCTCGGCCAGTCCACGCCGGTACACGTGCTTGAGCATGCCGCTGTTCGAGGAACCATACCAGGCGATGGGAATGTCGGCTTCGGCCGGCAGTTCCGCCGGCATGGAATGGTTCCAGATCAGCTCGCCGTCCAGGTGCTGCGCCACGTAGCGGTGCGTGAGTTCGAGCTCGCCAAGCAGGCTTTCGGTACTATTGTGCGTGCCGGTGATGAGTTCGAGCAGGGCTTCGGAGTAATCCGTCGTGATGCGCGGGTGCGTCAGCGCCGAACCCAGCGCCCTGGGATGCGGCGTGGCTGCCAGCCGGCCGCGCTGGTCGACGCGCAGGCCTTCCTTTTCGATACCCCGCAGTATGCCTTCGAGTATGGACTGGTTGCGGCCGAGCAAGGCATGGCGTGGTTCACTGGAATTCATTGGGCGCGTCTTTGGATGAGTTCTTGTCGTTGGCGATTTTACCTGAGGTGTGGTCGTGGCACGTATCGTATTGATATGCTTGATGGCGGTCTTGGCGGCGGGGTGTTCGCCAAGCTATAACTGGCGCGAAATGCCGGTGGCCGGGGGCGCCGTGAGGGCGATTTTTCCGGACAAGCCGGCAACGGTGGAACGCGAGCTGGAATTCCAGGGCCGCCAAGTGGCCTTCAGCATGACGAGCGCCTCGGTGGGCGGGGGCATGTTCACCGTGGCGTATGCGGCCCTGCCCGGCAGTGCGACGGCGGACGCATCCGCGCGCGTGGCGTTCGCCCAGGCCGTCATGCGGTCTCTTTACCGCAACCTTGGCGCCGCGGAACCCGAGCCGCTGCCGGCATTCGGCGAAACATTCGTGATCGAGGGTAAGTCTTCGAAGGGAGCCCTGCGGCTGAAGGGCAGGGTGTGGCTGACCGACCAGGCATTGGTGGAGGGCCTGGTGACGGCGGTTCCCGATGATTTTCCTGGACCGGAAGCCGACGAATTCCTGAAAGGCGTGGCGGTGGGGCGTTAGGCAGGCATAGCAGGCCGGCTTGCAGGGCGACCGTGATGGCGGCCTGCCGCCCATGAACGCCCAGCTTCTTGCAGGCGTTGTGGATGTGAAAATTGACGGTGCGTTCCGTCAGCCCCAGTATCATGCCCACTTCCCAGCTCGTCTTGCCTTGGGCGGCCCATTGCAGGCAGGACAACTCCCTTTTGGTCAACGGCTTCATGCGCTTCCCTCTGTCGTGAGTCGGTCTGATTACATTTTTTGATCGAATGTATCAACTTTTCACGTCATCGCCAACCCGATGCGGACAAATGCAACCGCGACGGCCGTAGGGTCGCTTTCGCGGCCGTCGGGCCGGGGTGGTAATATATCGCTTCTGTCAGAGCGCCGATTTGCTTGATCTGCTTGCGGGCGCCTCATAAATCCAGCTAAAGAGGTCCACATGGCCGAACTATTCCTACCCGAAGCACCCTCCGCCGCATCCCCCCTGCCCGCCAATGAACCTCCCGCCATTCCGCGCGGCTCCGTAGGCGTGGTTTCCCCGCAGCGCATCGCGTTCGACCAGCCCCTGGCGCTGACCAGCGGCCAGGTGCTGCCCCGCTACGAACTCGCGGTTGAAACCTACGGCTCGCTCAATGCCGAACGCAGCAACGCGGTGCTCATCTGCCATGCACTGAACGCTTCCCACCACGTGGCCGGCATATCGGCCGACAACCCCAAGGACATCGGCTGGTGGGACAACATGGTGGGGCCGGGCAAGGCGGTCGATACGGACCGCTATTTCGTCATCGGCGTGAACAATCTAGGCTCCTGCTTCGGCTCCACCGGCCCCGCCAGCCTCAACCCCGATACCGGCCGCCCCTGGGGGGCGGCCTTCCCGGTGCTCACGGTGGAAGACTGGGTGCGCGCCCAGGCGCGCCTTGCCGACCATTTCGGCATCGAACGCTTCGCGGCCGTCATGGGCGGCTCGCTGGGGGGCATGCAGGCGCTCAGCTGGGCCATCACCTGCCCCGAGCGTGTCGGGCATTGCATCGTGATCGCCAGCACGCCGCGGCTTTCGGCCCAGAATATCGGCTTCAATGAAGTCGCCCGCCGGGCCATCATCAGCGATCCGGACTTCCACGGCGGCGATTACTACGCGCACGACACCGTGCCGCGCCACGGCCTGGCCGTGGCGCGCATGATCGGGCACATCACGTATCTGTCCGACGACGACATGGCCACCAAGTTCGGGCGGGCGCAGCGGGCGCCGGCCGACAACGGCGAATTCCATTACGGATACGACGTGGAGTTCGAAGTCGAATCCTATCTGCGCTACCAGGGCGAGAAGTTCTCGACGTATTTCGACGCCAATACGTATCTGCTGATCACCCGCGCCCTGGACTACTTCGATCCCTCGCGCAATCACGGGGGCGACCTGGCGCGCGCGCTGCAAAGCGCCACGGCCGATTTCCTGCTGGTATCGTTCACCACCGACTGGCGCTTCCCGCCCGAACGGTCGCGGGAAATCGTGCGCGCCCTGTTGCAGAACAACCGGGCCGTCACCTATGCGGAAATCAACGCGCCGCACGGGCACGACGCTTTCCTGCTGGACGACGTCCGCTACCACGCCGTGGTGCAGGGCTACTATGACCGGATCGCCGTCAAGCTCGGGCTGGGCGAACGCAAGCAGATCAATGGGGTGTTGGCGTGACGAAGACGGCAGTGGCTCCCAGGCATGTCCGCCCGGACCTCAAGCGCATCGCGAGCTGGATCGAGCCCGGGAGCAGGGTGCTGGACCTGGGCTGCGGCGACGGCACCTTGCTGGCCTACCTGCAGAACGACAAGCACGTCGTGGGCGCCGGCGTGGAACTCAACGACGAACAGGTGATCGCGGCGATACGGCGCGGCGTGCAGGTCATCCAGCAGAACCTGGAAGAAGGCCTGGCCATGTTCGGCGACAAGCAGTTCGACACCGTCGTGCTGTCGCGCACGCTGCAGTCCATGCACAACACCGAACACATCCTGCGGGAAATGGCCCGCGTCGCGCGCTACGGCATCGTCTCTTTTCCCAATTTCGGGTACTGGCCGCATGGCTGGTCCATCCTGCGCGGCCGCATGCCGGTCACGGGCGAAATGCCCTACCAATGGTTCGACACGCCCAACATCCACCTGTGTACCCTGAAGGACTTCGAAGACCTGGCCGCCGCCCTGCAGCTGCGCATCACGCACCTGGCGACCTTCAACGGAAACAAAGAGGTTAAACTCCTGCCGGGCTGGCGCAGCACGCTGGCCGTCTACCGGTTCGAGTCCCCGCCGCCCGGTTCTTCCCAACCATAGGTCCCATCTTCGCAGCCATGTCCAGCGTTTATGCCAGCCGTCGCGTCTTTCCGTTATTGATACTGGGTTTCGCGAGCGGCTTGCCCCTGGCGCTGACCAGCGGCACACTGCAGGCGTGGGCCACGGTCGATAACGTGTCCCTGCAAAGCATCGGCTTTCTCACGCTGATCGGCACCGCCTACACGCTCAAGTTCCTGTGGGCGCCCCTGGTCGACCGCTATGCGCCGCCGCTGCTCGGCAGGCGGCGCGGCTGGATGTTCCTGACACAGCTGCTGCTGGCCGCCGGGATCGCGGCCATGGGCTTGTTCTCGCCGGCCGGGAACCTGGGCATGTTGGCCGCCCTGGCCGTGCTCGTCGCCTTCCTGTCCGCGACCCAGGACATTGCCTTCGACGCCTACAGCACCGACGTCCTGCGCAGCGAAGAGCGCGCCGCGGGCGCCGCGGTCAAGGTGCTGGGCTACCGGCTCGCCATGATCGTCTCCGGCGGGCTGGCGCTGGTCCTCGCGGACCAATGGCTGGGCTGGCACAACATGTATTTCCTCATGGGGGCCTTCATGGCGGTGTGCGCCGTGGCCACCGTGCTGGCGCCCGAGCCGGAAGTCGTCGCGGCCGCGCCGCGCTCCCTGGCGGTGGCGGTGGTCGAGCCCCTGCGCGAATTCTTCAGCCGCCGGGGCGCCGTCACCATCCTGCTGCTGATCGTGCTGTACAAGCTGGGCGATGCGTTCGCGGGCGCGCTGTCCACGACTTTTTTTATACGCGGCGCGGGCTTCAGCGTCTCCGAAGTCGGGTCCATCAACAAGGTGTTCGGCCTGGCGGCCACCATCGTGGGCGCGCTCGCGGGCGGCGCGCTCATGGCCAGGCTGGGCCTGTATCGTTCCCTCATGCTGTTCGGCCTGCTGCAGGCCGTGTCCAATTTCGGCTACTGGGTACTGGCGGTGACGCCTCCCCACCTGTATTTCATGGCGGTGGTGGTCGCCGTGGAGAACCTGTGCGGCGGCCTGGGCACGGCGGCTTTCGTGGCGCTGCTCATGGGCTTGTGCCGGCAGGAATTCTCGGCCACGCAGTTCGCCCTGTTGTCGGCGCTGTCGGCGGTCGGCCGCACCTACCTGGCGGGGCCGTTCACCCCGCCGCTCGTCGAATCGCTGGGCTGGCCCCCGTTCTTCGTGCTTACGGTGCTCATCGCCCTGCCGGGCCTGATCCTGCTGCGCTTGCGGCGCAATGAAATCCACGCGCTGGACGCGCGCGCCGAGGCCGCATAGCGGCGCCTGCGGGCTTCAATGGCCCGAGGTCTTGGAAAAGACCTGCATGACCAGCACGCCGGCGATGATCAGCCCGATGCCCAGCACCGCCGGCGCGTCCAGCCGCTGCTTGAACAGGACCAGCCCGGCGATGGACACCAGGACGATGCCCACGCCCGACCAGATGGCATAGGCCACCCCTACGGGTATGGTCCGGAGCGTCTGGGCCAGCATGAAGAAAGCCAGGCCGTAGCCGGCGACGACGATGGCCGAAGGCGTGAGACGGGTGAAGCCTTCGGACGCCTTGAGCGCGCTGGTGGCGACGACTTCGGCGACGATGGCGATGGCCAGGTAGAGCCAGCTCATGCCGAATACCAGGCGAAGGGGGATGCAAAAGGGGAAGGAGTCATGTGGGTGTCTTGATTGCGCATCGCTATGCATTGCGCAAAACGATACCTCGAACCGCGCATCCCCGCCAAGCCGGCCCGCGGTCGCGCCGCCGGATCCGGCGCGGCGGGGCCGATCACTGGCGGGCCTGGGCCTTGCGGTCCATGGACGGGCTTGGCGGCGGCTGCGCGGCGAAGATGCGGGCCCCGGCGACGCAGCCCACGACGGCGACGGTGGCCGCCAGCATTGCCCAGCTGACGGGCTCTCCCAGCAGCAGGGCGGCGAGCGCCAGGCCCATGAAAGGCTGCAGCAGCTGCAGCTGGCCGACGGCGGCGATGCCCCCCTGGGCCAGGCCCCTATACCAGAAGAAGAAGCCGATCAGCATGCTGAAAAGGGACACATAGGCCAGCCCGATCCAGGCGGGGAAGCCTATGGCTTCCCATTCGCCAGGCAGCGTGGCCAGGCAGAGCGCCCCCATGATGGGCAGCGACAGGACCAGGGCCCAGGAAATGACTTCCCAGCCGCCGAGGCGGCGCGACAGGCGGCCGCCTTCGGCGTAGCCATAGCCGCAAGCCACGATGGCCGCGCACATGTAAAGATCGCCCTGCGACGACCCGCCGGCGTCCTGGGTGAGGGCGAAAGCCAGGACGCAGGCGCTACCCAGGACGGCGAACAGCCAGAAAGCGGGATGCGGCCGTTCACGGCCGCGCAAGGCGCCGAACAGGGCGGTGGCCAGCGGCAGCAGGCCGATGAACACCAGGGACCGCGCGGCGGTGATGTGCTCCAGGGCGAGCGCGCTGAACAGCGGAAAGCCCAGCACCACGCCGAGCGCGGCCATGCACAGGCTGGCCAGATCGCGACCCGACGGCAGCCTGGCGCGGGCCAGGCGCAGCAGCGCCAATGCCAGCACGCCGGCGATCGCCGCCCGCGCCGCGGTCAGGAAGACCGGATCGAAGTCGGCCACGGCCACTCGGGTGGCGGGCAGGGAACCGCTGAATATGATCACGCCCAGTAGCCCGTTCAGCCAGCCTTTCGATATGTCGTTCATGATGGTTTCCAGATCGTCGTGACCGTATGATGCGCCGGAACGACGCTTGCGAGCCAGGTACGCGTCAGTACAATCCGTATAAACTGTACGGGTACATTATGGGATACAGTCATGCGAACCGGGACGCTCACAGCCAGGGTGATGGGGGAAATCCATCAGCGCATCGCCGCGCGCCAACTGCTTACGGGCGCGAAGCTCCCGTCGATCCGCGCCTTCGCCCAGGCGCTGGGCGTATCCAAGTCCACCGTCGTGGAGGCCTATGACCGGCTGGCGGCCGAAGGCGTCATCTCCTCCCGCAGGGGCTCCGGCTTCTATGTGGCCGCGCCCGCCCCGCCGCTGACGCTCGGCAGCATCGGCCCGCGCCTGGACCGGGAGCTGGACCCGCTCTGGGTGGCTCGCCAGGCGCTCGATTCGGACGATACCTTGCTCAAGCCCGGCTGCGGCTGGCTGCCGGCCGCCTGGATGCCCCACGAGAACATGCGGCGCGCCTTGCGCGCCGTTTCCCGCGCGGAGCCCGCCGCCCTGGCGGATTACGACACGCCGCTGGGGTTCGCGCCCCTGCGCACGCTGCTGGCCCGGCGCTTGCAAGAAAGCGCGATTCCGGCGGCGCCGGAGCAGATCCTGCTGACGGACTGCGGCACGCACGCGCTGGACCTCATGTGCCGGTTCCTGCTCGAACCCGGCGACACCGTTCTGGTGGACGACCCGTGCTACTTCAACTTCCATGCTTTGCTGCGGGCGCATCACGCCAAAGCGGTGGGCATTCCCTATACGCCCTCGGGTCCGGACGTCGAGCAGTTTTCACGGGCGCTCGCCGAACACCGGCCGCGCCTGTACCTGACCAATTCCGCCTTGCACAATCCCACCGGCGCGGTGCTGTCGCCTTTGGCGGCGCATCGGGTTCTGAAGCTTGCCGAGGAATACGACCTGACCATCATCGAAGACGATATCTTCGCCGACTTCGAGACGGAGCCGACGCCGCGCCTGGCGGCTTTCGACGGCCTGGGGCGCGTCGTCCATGTGGGCAGCTTCTCGAAGACGCTGTCCGCCGCCGCGCGTTGCGGGTACATCGCCGCCCGGCCCGACTGGATAGAAGCCTTGGCGGACCTGAAGACCGCGACCACCTTCGGCGGCAACCGGCTGGCGGCGGAGCTGGTCTGCCGGATGCTCACGGACGGCAGCTACCGGCGCCACGTCGAGGGCTTGCGCCTGCGCCTGGCGCATGCGATGGGACCCGTCGTGGACAAGCTGGGCGCCCTGGGCATACGCCCCTGGCTGCTGCCGCGGGCGGGCATGTTCCTGTGGTGCCGCCTGCCCCCGGGCGTGGACGCCGCCGACCTGAGCCGGCTGGCACTGGAGCGCGGCATCGTGCTGGCGCCGGGCAATGTGTTCAGCCTGTCCCGGTCGGCGGGCGCCTTTCTGCGCTTCAACATCGCGCAGTCTGGCGACCCGAGGCTCTTCAGTGTGCTTGCGGAACTGCTGGCGCCGTGATTTCGTCCAGCGCGGCGGCCAGCAGGTCGACCGTGCGATCGGGATTGTGCAGCTTGTCCAGCCCGAAGAGCCCGATGCGGAAGGTCTTGAAACCAGCGGGCTCGTCGCACTGCAGCGGCACGCCGGCGGCGGCCTGCAGCCCGGCCGAGGCGAATTTCTTGGCCGAATGGATGCCGTCGTCGTCGGTATGGCTGACGACCACGCCGGGCGCTTCGAAGCCCGGCGCGGCGACGCTCTTGAAGCCCCGGTCGCGCAGCAGGGCGCGGACGCGGTCGCCCAGTTCCTGCTGTTCGGCGCGCACCTTGTCGAAGCCGTAGGCCTCGGTTTCGGCCATGACGTCGCGCAGGACGGCCAGCGCATCGGTGGGCATGGTGGCATGGTAGGCGAAGCCGCCTTGCTCGTAGGCTTCCATGATCTGCAGCCACTTGCGCAGGTCGCAGGCGAAGCTGGTGCTGACGGTGTTGTCGATTTCCTTGCGCGCAAGGGGGCTGAGCATGACCAGCGCGCAGCAGGCCGAGGCGGTCCAGCCCTTTTGCGGGGCGCTGATCAGCACGTCGACGCCGGTCGCCTGCATGTCGATCCAGATCGTGCCCGAAGCGATGCAGTCCAGCACGAACAGGCCGCCTTCCGCGTGCACCGCGTCGGCGACGCGGCGCAGATAGTCGTTGGGCAGCATGATACCGGACGCCGTTTCGACGTGGGGCGCGAACACCACGGCCGGCTTTTCGGCCTTGATGGCGGCCACCACTTCATCGATGGGGGGCGGCGCAAAAGCGGCTTGCGGACCGCTGCCGGCCGCCCGGGCCTTGAGGACCGTGGTGGACGAGGGAATGCCGCCCATGTCGAAGATCTGGCTCCAGCGGAAGCTGAACCAGCCGTTGCGGATGACCAGGCAGCGCTTGTTGGTGGCGAACTGGCGCGCCACCGCTTCCATGCCGAAGGTGCCGCTACCGGGCACGACGATGGCGGAATGCGCGTTGTAGACTTGTTTCAGAGTCCGGGAAATATCCCTCATGACGCCCTGGAACGCCTGCGACATGTGGTTCAGCGCCCGGTCCGTATAGACGACCGAGTATTCCAGCAGCCCGTCGGGATCGGTTTGGGGAAGTAGGCTTGGCACGTTTTTGCCTCCGGATAGGTTCATTCAGCGTTGCAAGGGGTGTCGTGTTTCGATATTAGCCCACGGTCGTGCCGTAGTCGATGGTCAGTGGCGCGTGGTCGCTGAAGCGCTGTGCCTTGTAGATGGAGGCCGCCTGCGCGGTTGCGGCGATCTCGGGCGTGGCGATCTGGTAATCGATGCGCCAGCCTACGTTCTTGGCCCATGCCTGCCCGCGGTTGCTCCACCACGTATAGGCTTCGCCCAGGGTGTCCGGGTACAGCTTGCGATAGACGTCCACCCAGCCGATTTCATCGAAGACGCGCGTGAGCCAGGCCCGCTCTTCGGGAAGAAAGCCGCTGTTCTTCATGTTGCCCTTCCAGTTCTTCAAGTCGATTTCCTTGTGGGCGATGTTCCAGTCGCCGCACAGGATGACCTGGCGCCCGCACTTGGCCAGCTCGGCCAGATGTGTGAAGAAGTGCTCCATGAAGACGTACTTGGCGGCCTGCCGGTGGTCGCCGCTGGAACCGGAGGGCAGATAGACCGATATGATCGACAAGCCCTCGTAGACGAGTTCCAGGTAGCGGCCCTCGGCGTCGATTTCCGGCACGCCCAGGCCTTCTACGATTTGACGGGGCTGCTTCCTGGCGTAGACGCCGACGCCGCTATAGCCTTTTTTTTCCGCGTAATGGAAGTAGCCGTGGTAGCCCGAGGGGGCCAGCATGCCGGCCGTCATGTTGTCCGCCTGCGCCTTGAGCTCCTGCAGGCAGACGAAGTCGGCTTCCTGGGCGGGCAGCCAGTCCAGGAAGCCTTTGTTGACGGCGGAGCGGATGCCGTTGAGATTGGCGGAAATAACGCGGAGCATCGGGGGCCTTCATGAAAACCAGTGGAACCCCACACTTTAACCCGGATCTTCCGCCCGGGCACCGGCTCGGCGCGGGCCGGCGCTTGCGGGCAAGCGCCGGCGGCCGGATCAGCTTGCCGTGTCTTTGCGCATCATGGCGTCCAGGCTCCAGGGGCCGGGCCCGGCCACCCAGATGTACAGGAAGACGAAGCAGTACAGGACGGCCGCCTCGCCTCCGTTGAGCAGCGGAAACAGCAGGTTGCCCTTGGCGGCGACATGGCCGATGAAATAGGCGGCCGCGGCGAAGCCGGAAACGATGAAGGCGGCGGGGCGCGTGAACAGCCCGACCAGGAGCAGACCGCCGAATATCAGTTCGATGATGGCCGCCGCCCCGGAAAGCGAGGCGATTTGCAGATTGTCGAACATGGCGGCATGGGGTACCCCGAAAAGCTTGGCGGTGCCGTGTATGAGCAGCATGTAGCTGCTGACGATGCGCAGTATGCTTAAAACGCGAGGGGTCCAGATGGCGCAGGATGCGGAGGTGTTCATGGTGGTGCTCCGTGGGAAATGCCGCTGAGGGAAGGGACTGCGTAAACTCTCCAGGGAAACCGGCTTGATTTGATGTGGGAAAGTTTAATGAATAAACCCGCGAAAATACATATGCGCCCGCCTCCGCCGTGCCCCGTTTCTTCGACTTTCCTGGCGGGGCGCTGGAGCGGGGCCGAGATTTTGTTCGATAATAGCGGTTTCCCCATTTTTCCTAGGCCATGGCTGATTCTTCCAACCGTTCGGAATTCGTCCGTTTCTCTCTCGACCAGGGTGTGCTGCGCTTTGGCCGGTTCAAAGTCAAGTCGGGGCGCATGAGCCCGTATTTCTTCAATGCCGGGCTGTTCAACACCGGGCGCTCGGTCGGCCGGCTGGCCCGGTTCTACGCGCAGGCCCTGGTGGATTCCGGCGTGCGCTTCGACATGCTTTTCGGCCCCGCCTACAAGGGCATCCCGCTGGCGGCGACGACGGCGGCGGCGCTGGCGGAGCACCCGTCCCTGAATGGGCGCGACGTCCCTTTCGCATTCAACCGCAAAGAGGCGAAAGACCACGGGGAAGGCGGGATCCTGGTCGGCGCGCCGCTGCAGGGCCGGGTCGTCATCATCGACGACGTCATCACCGCCGGCACGTCGGTGCGGGAATCGGTGGAGATCATCCGCGCGGCGGGCGCCGAGCCCGCCGCGGTGCTGATCGCCCTGGACCGCATGGAACGCGCCGGCCCGGACGACGCTTTGTCGGCGCATTCGGCTGTACAGGAGGTGTCGCTCTCGTACGGGATGCCGGTGGTCAGCATCGCCTCGCTGGCGGATATCATGGCCGTGCTGGAGGGGGATGCTTCCTTGGCGGAGCATCGGGCCGCCGTGCAGGCGTACCGGGAGCGGTACGGGGTCTGAGGCGGCCCGCCGTGCGGGGCGCCGAAGGCCGCTGGAGCGGAGCGCCCGCTCAGCCCAGCTTTTCCTTCAGCAGGTCATTGACCTGCTGCGGGTTGGCCTTGCCCTTGGCGGCCTTCATCACCTGCCCCACCAAAGAATTGAACGCCTTCTGCTTGCCGGCCCGG
>JACDJC010003401.1_pt1 | contig 11587 bp, 7 predicted proteins | sample 7454191 | NCBI WGS metagenome assembly JACDJC01 (sample SAMN14253291, study PRJNA609438) | sludge metagenome | isolation source: sludge after 25d culture with pyrite and EDTA | collected 2018-12-20
CGGATGACCACGGTTGAAGCCGACGGGAAACGCCGTGAGGGCGCCGAGGTGGAGAACCCAACCAGAGCCCAGGTGGCGATCAACAACGACGCCCGGATCTCCCAGAAGATCACGCTGCTCAACCAGAGTGGGTCCAACGTTCGTTTCGGCGCCATGATGCTCGTTCCCGTCGGGGACAGCGTCTTCTACATCCGACCGCTCTACGTCGTCGGCAAGGGCGAGGACAGCTCGCCGGCGCTCAACCAGGTGGTTGTGGTCTGGAAGGGTTCGGCCTTCCTGGGCGACACCGCCGAGGAAGGTGTGCTCAACGCCATCCGCGGCAACAAGGTCGATGCGCCCGAGGCCACCGGCAGCACGCCCAGCCCGGGGGCTGAGACACCGACGACGACCACCCCAGAGGGTTCGACGCCACCCGCCGACGATGCCACCGCCGCCGAACTCGTGTCCGACGCAATCCGGACGATGGACGAGGCAGAGAAGGCCAAGGGCGAGGAGGGCGGATTGGCCGAATACGAGAAGAAGAACGCCGAGGCGAAGAATCTGCTCGACCGGGCGGCAAAGCTGCTCGACCGACAGCCCGCCGATGGCGCACCGGCCTCGACGACCGTCGCTCCCTCGACCACCACGCCCACCTCGCCCGAGCCCGGGTAGCCACCCACCCGCAACTCGGGAGTTGAGAGCGCGGTCTGGCGGTCGTGTGGGCTCCCGAGTTCGGTAGTTTGTGTCTCACCACTCGGTAGTCGGGAGTTGAGAGCGCGGTCTGGCGGTCGTGTGGGCTCCCGAGTTCGGTAGTTTGTGTCTCACCACTCGGTAGTCGGGAGTTGAGAGAGCGGTCTGGCGGTCGTGTGGGCTCCCGAGTTGGCGGGCTCGTCCGAGTTGGCGAGCTCGCCGGCCGCCGTGTCTTAGCGGGCGGCGGTGCGCGCTTCGGATTCGGCGTCGAGCTCCTCGTCGTGATGCTCCTCGCCGGCGAGCATGCTCATCGCCACGACGGCGACCCCACCGATGATCGCCAGCAGGATCGGCACCCAGACGTCGCCGGACGGCATCGTCATCTCGTTGGTCTCGGTTCCGTTCGGCCAGGGCCACAGCACGCGGAGCGAACCGAGCATCAGGCCGGTCAACCCGGCGAGCACCAGCTGGTGATAGTTGTGCAGTGCCCAATGCAGGAAGGTGGAGAAGCCGGCCAGGCCGAGCACCGCACCCAGGCCAAACACGACGATGAGCGCCAGGTCGCGGTCGGAGACCGCCCCGAGGATGGTGTCGTAGAGGCCGAGCATCAGCAGTAGGAACGAGCCGGAGATGCCGGGGAGGATCATGGCGCAGATGGCGATGGCCCCGGCAATAAACACGTACCACAGCGCCGGATCGCTCACCGGGCCGGAACGCAGCCCGAGCACGAAGAACGCCACGACGGCGACGACGACCAGGGTGACCGCCCGAGCGGGGTCCAACTTGAGGCGTTGGGCGGTGACCACGATCGAGCCGACGACCAGGCCGAAGAAGGCGGCGGCCATGCGCACCGGGTAGTCCTCCAACAGGCGCTCGATCGTGTGGGACAGGGCGATGATCGCCACGCCGATGCCGAGCAGCAACGGAAGAAGAAAGGCCCAATCGACCGCTTTGAACTTCTCGACCACCCCGGAGAAGTCGCCCTTCACCGCCGCGCCGAGCACCGCGGCGCCATCGCGCACGGTATCGATCAGGTGCGTGTAGATGCCGAGAACCAGGGCGATCGTTCCGCCGGACACGCCGGGAACGATGTCGGCCGCGCCCATGAGGAACCCTCGTACGACCTGCATCGGAGCTTGTTTCAGCATCCGAGCACGGTAGTGGTTGGCCCCCGATGAGAGGGAGTTGACCCTGCGACGGCAGGCCGGGTCTTTTGACGTCGCAGGGGGCGAGCGGCTTCCATGTCCGGGTCCTGTGCAATCCGGCACGCGTGAGCAACGCGCGTGGCCTGCCAACTGGGGAGGCGCCCGAGCGCTTCCCGGAGGAACTCATGACCAACCTGTTCGCTTCTGAAGGCGGCTACCAACTCTTTGTGCTTGGCGGCGCCGAATGGTTTTGGCTGGTGTTCTCGATGGTGGTGGCGCTGCTGGCGCTGGTCGTCGGCGTGGTGAGCATGAAGGGGGTGCTGGCCAAGCCCACGGGCACCCCGGAGATGGGCGAGATCGCAGAAGCGGTGCAGGAAGGGGCGATGGCCTACATCACCCGCCAGTTCCGCACGATCGGCATCATCGTGGTTCCGCTGGCGGTGATCGTGTTCCTCACGTCCAGCAAGGTGATCGATGAAGGCAGCGGCGAGGGCCTGAACTTCGCCCAGTCGGGGGGCTTTCGCACCCTCGCGTTTCTCGTGGGTGGGCTGGCGTCCGCCTCGATCGGGTTCCTCGGCATGTGGCTGTCCACCCGAGCGAACATTCGCACCGCCACCGCCGCCAAGGCCCACGACATGAACGGTGCCATGCAGGTGGCGTTCCGCGCCGGAGGCACGGTCGGGCTGTTCACCGCCGGCTTCGGGCTTTTGGGCGCAACCGCAATCGTGATGTTGTTCCAGAACACCGCCTCGTCGATCCTGATCGGCTTCGGTTTCGGCGGTTCGCTGTTGGCCCTCTTCCTGCGGGTCGGTGGCGGCATCTTCACCAAGGCCGCCGATGTTGGCGCCGACCTGGTGGGCAAGGTCGAGGCGGGCATCCCCGAGGACGACCCCCGCAACCCGGCCACCATCGCCGACAACGTGGGCGACAACGTGGGTGACTGCGCCGGCATGGCGGCCGACCTGTTCGAGAGCTTTGGCGTCATCCTGGTCGCCTCGATCATCCTGGGTATCACCGCCTTCAACTCGGTGGGCATCGGCGTCGGTGGCGCCGCCAAGGGCATCATCTTCCCCCTGGCGATCATGGCGATCGGGCTGTTGGCCTCGGCCGTGTCGATCTTCTCGGTCAAGGCCCGCCCGGGCGAGACCAATGCCCTGCCCCCGATCAACCGCGGCGTGCTGTTGGCGTCGGTGATCACCCTGGTGGGCGCAGCGATCGTCGCGTTCGGCTACGTGGGCAACCCCGAGGGCTCCACGATGTCCAATTTGGGCCTGCGACTCTTCCTGGCGATCGTCGCCGGCGTCGTGCTGGGCCAGGTGGCCAGCCGCATCACCCAGTACTACACGTCCACCTCGTTCAAGCCGGTGCGTGACATCGCCGACGCCGGACGAACCGGTCCGGCCACCGTCGTGCTGTCGGGCATCTCCTCGGGCATGGAGTCGGCCGTGTGGGCCGTCGTCGCCGTTGGCGGAGCCATCCTGGTGTCGATCGGCATCGGTGGAGGTGACATCAAGTTCTCGCTCTACCTGGTGGCCCTGGCCGGCGTGGGCATGCTGGCGACCACCGGCATCATCGTGGCCGAGGACACCTTCGGTCCCATTGCCGACAACGCCCAGGGCATCGCCGAGATGGCCGGCGAGTTCGAGGGCGAGACCGAGGTGATCCTCGATGGGCTCGACACGGTTGGCAACACGACCAAGGCCGTCACCAAGGGCTACGCCATCGCGTCGGCGGTCATCGCCGCAGTGGCGCTGTTCGCCGCCTTCCGCGAGATCATCGCCGAGGAACTCTTCAACGGCGACTTCGCCGCCGCAGTGATCAACATCGCCGACCCGAAGATCTTCGTCGGAGCTCTGCTGGGCGGCGCCGTCGTCTTCTTGTTCTCGTCGCTGTCGATCCTGGCGGTCAGCCGCACCGCCGGGGTGGTCGTCGAGGAGGTCCGCCGCCAGTTCCGGCAGAAGCCCGGCATCATGAAGGGCACCGAGCGCCCCGACTACGGCCCGGTCATCGACATCTGCACCTCTGCGGCGCTGCGTGAGCTGGCCACCCCGGCGCTGCTCGCCGTGCTGTTGCCGGTCGCCGTCGGCTTCGGCCTGGGCGCCGAGGCGCTCGGTGGCTACCTGGCCGCTGCGATCGTCATCGGTGCGTTGATGGCCAACTTCCTGTCCAACGCCGGTGGTGCGTGGGACAACGCCAAGAAGTACGTGGAGGACGGCAACGTCGGCGGCAAGGGCTCCGACGTCCACACCGCCGTCGTCATCGGCGACACGGTGGGCGACCCGTTCAAGGACACCGCCGGCCCGGCGATCAACCCGCTGCTCAAGGTGATGAACCTGGTGGCGCTGCTGGTGCTGCCCGCCGTGTTCTCCCTGGCGGACAACGATGCCGCCCGTGCGATCATCACCGTGGTCGCCGCGGCCGTGCTGATCGGTGCCGTGGTGTTCTCCAAGGGCCAGGGCTCGGCCATCGCCGACGAGCCGGCAGTCGAGCGGACCGACTCGGCCCCGCTCTAGGCCCGCCAACCGACGTCTAACGTGTAGCGAAAGGCTCCAACATGTGCACCAAGGTCCTTTGGCATGACCCGTCCGGTCCGGTCCTCGTCGGCCGCAACATGGACTACCACCGCGACACCGGCACGAACCTGTGGTCGCTGCCGAAGGGCCTGGAGCGCAACGACGGGGTGGGTGGCTCGCTGAGTTGGACCGCCGTGTACGGCAGCGTGGTCGCAGCGGCCTACGACATGATGACCGTCGATGGCATGAACGAGGCGGGCCTGTCCGGGCACATTCTCTGGCTGACCGAATCTCACTACGGCGACCACGACCCGGAGCGCCCGGCGCTGTCGATGGCGGTGTGGCTGCAGTACTTCCTCGACAACTTCGCCACCGTCGCCGAGGCGGCGGCGTGGATTGCCGAGACCAAGGTGCAGGTCGTCCCGTTGAGTGATCCGGCCACCGGCGAGGTGCCGGCCGTGCACTTGGCGCTCAGCGACTCGACGGGCGACTCGGCGGTGATCGAGTACACCGACGACGAAGCGACCGTGTGGCACAGCCCCGACTACAAGGTGATGACCAACTCGCCGACCTACGACCAGCAGCTCGAGCTGCTGGCCACGATCGAGGGCTTCGGCGGCGATGCCCCGCTGCCGGGTTCAACCCTGGCGGCCGATCGCTTCGCCCGGGCAAACTACTACGTGGGCCGGCTGCCGACCCCGACCGGCCAGGTCGATGCGATCGCCTCAATCCTGAGCGTGATCCGCAACGCTGCCCAGCCGTTCCGCATTCCGGATCCGGATCAACCCCACGCATCCCAGACCCTGTGGCAGACGGTCGCGGACCTGACCAACAAGCGCTACGTGTTTACCTCGACCACCCGACCCAACGTCGTGTGGGTGGATTTCGCCGACCTGGACCTCACCGAGGGCGCCTCGGCGGGACGGCTCGACCTGATGGGCGACACCGCGCTGCAGGGCGGTCTGGCCGGCAACGTCGGAAAGCGTTTCGAGGAGCGGGCACCCCTGGAGTTCCTCAGCCTGGCCTGACAGCCAGCGGAACGCGTCACTCCACCCCCTTCACAACTGGCAAGGGAACGGCGCCCCACCTTCGAACCGGGGAGCCGAGAGCGCGCTCTGGCGGTCGTTTGGGCTCCCCGGTTCGTCGCCTCTCCGGTTCGTACCTGCTTCTGAACGTCAGCGGACGGTGACGACGACGGCGTGCCAACCGGTGGCGCCGTCGGGGTCCGGGCGGCTGGGCTGAGCGGTTTGGGTGACGCCGTCGCCGTCGGTGGCCCGCACGGTGAGGGTGTGTCGGCCGGGTGTGGCATCCCAGTCCAACCACCACTGACGCCAGGTGGCCTCGGACAGCTCGGGCCCCAGCGTGGCTGCGCGCCACGGGCCGCCGTCGACGCGCACCTCCACCTTGGACAGGGCCCGGATCCCGGCCCAGGCGACCCCGGCGATTGTGGCCGCCCCTGCGTTGACCGTGGAGCCTTCGGCTGGCACATCGATGCGGCTCTGGGTCTTGATCGGCGCCTCCTTCGACCAACCTCGCGGAACCCAGTAGCCGGTGAAGTCCTCCCACGTGGTCAGCTCGATCGTCTCGAGCCACTTACACGCGGAGACGTACCCGTAGAGCCCCGGGATGACGAGACGGGCCGGAAACCCGTGGATGAGGGGAAGCGGCTCGCCGTTCATGCCGACCGCGATGATCGCCGGCGGGGTTGGGTCTCCCGGGGGCCGATCGAGCGTCTCGATCGGGAAACCGCAGCTCCAGCCGTCGGTCGAGGTGGCGCCCACCTGGGTGGTGCCGTCGGGAATGCCGGCCTCGGCGAGGAGCGGTGCCAGCTCGACCCCCTGCCATCGGGCGTTGCCCACCAGGGAACCGCCCACCTCGTTGGAGACACAGCTCAGCGTGCAGTCGATTTCGATCTGCTCGCGAGCCAGCAGATCGGCGTAGCTGAGGGTGAGCGGACCGCGGCTGCCGCCGTCGATCGTCAGCTGCCACATTGCTGGGTCGACGTTGGGCACGGTGAACGCAGTGTCGATGCGGTAGAAGCCGTCGTTGGGGGTGATCAGCGGCGAGAGGCCGGGCGTGGCGCCACCGCCGGAGCCCGCATTGGGCAGGGCCTCGAGCTGTTCGTCGACCGCAGGGAGTGTCACCTGCCGACGTGCGGCGGCGGCCTGGCTCTTGCCGCCGACAAACCGGATCGCCCCTGCGAGAGCCAACTGGGCGATCGCCACCATGCCGAGGCCCCTGACCAGGGTGCGCCGCCCAACGATCGATGTGGGCGGGGGAGTGTCGGCCCCGGTGGCCCGCTCGTCGGCCGGCATGTCGTCGTCGGTTGCGGCTGCGGTCCCCGCGCCGAAGAGCATCCACAGGGCGACCGCCGACACGGCCCCGCCGACGATGGCCCCCAGCCCGGCGCCTGGCCCGCCGGTGCGCCCGGACCAGGCGGCGGCGGCACCGACGAGTGCCACCGCTGCGGCGCCCGCCGACGCCCAGGCGGCCTGGCGGCGACCGCAGGCGGCGAGCCGGCCCAGTCCCGCCGAGATTGCGGCCAGGATCAGCAGGGTTCCCACGATCGTGGCGGGCTTGTCCAGGGTCCCCAGCGTCGAGATCGCCCACTCCCGCACACCGGTCGGGCTGAGGTCGACCACCCGATCGGCAATCGCCAGCAGCGGCGAGCTGATCGGTCCGATCAGTGCGGCCAGCAGCTCAGCGGTGCCGAGCCCGACCGCCCCGGCGAGGACGCCGGCGGTCGCCGGGTTGGCGACCGGAACCGCCCGGCGGGCGTCGGCCGAGTGGCCGTCCGACCGGGGGGTGGGGACGGTGGTGGGGTTGTGATAGGACCTCGACATCGCGCTTCACCCTTACACCCCGAACCGGCGCAGCGTCGCCGCGCGGCTGCGGCCGCTCTCAGCAGTGCGCCAAACCGGCGCTTTGCTGTTGCTGCCCGTCGCCGTCTCGATGGCCCTGTCCGGGTGCTCGAGCGGACCATCGATGGCGCAATGGGCCAAAGAAGCCGACCGGGTGTGTGCCGAGATCAACGCCGAGGTTGAGGCGCTGCCCAAACCCGGTAACGATCTGGCCACCTTCGATGCCTATATCGGGCGGATCCGGCAGTTGCTGACCACCGAGCAAACCAAGATTGCCGACCTCGACGGGCCGGACGGCGAAACGCCCACATCGATGGCCGAGTACCTCGATCGACAACTCGAGCTGGTCGCCGACCTCGAGGAGGCGGCCGGCGATGGGGACGGGATGCGGGTGCGCTCCCTGCTCGACCAGTCGGCGCGCGAGCTGGGGCCGATGGGCAGGGCCACCGCCAAGGCGACCGGTGTGACCGAGTGCGCCACGACGGGTCCGGTTGGCGGCTCGGCCGACACCACCGCCGCGCCGACGTCGAGCACCACGCCCGCCGGGTGACGCCCGATCGGTCGGGCAGCCCTGTTCGGCCGGTGTCGGGTTCGATCCGACGGGCAGGGCGGCCCGGTCAGCACCCCGGGATGCCGTCGGAGCTACCCAGGAGCAGCTCGTAGACCTCGGTCTCCTGCGTTCGCCCCCGCAGCTGAACGGTTTCTCGCAGCGCGTAGCACCCGCTGTCGAGCGCCCGTCGGCTGGCCGGATTCGCCCCCCCGTCGGCGGCCGCGATCGAGCCAGCGTCGGCGAGCACCCCCGACTCGCTGTGCTTGGCCCCCTCGCACAGGCGGGCGGCGATGTTCACCACGTCGCCGATCACGGTGTACTCGTGACGGTCCGGGGTGCCCACGTAGCCGGCGAGCGCTGTTCCTGTCGCCACGCCTACCCCGGCGCGGGGCGAGCCGGGGAGCTTGGCGAGGGCGCTCGGAAGCTCGGCGGCGGCGCCGAGGGCCCGAGCACCGTGGTCGGCCTGCGGGACGGGAGCCCCGAAGATGCACAGCGCAGCGTCGCCCTCGAACTTGTTGATCCACCCTCCGTGGGCGGTCACGACATCGGCGATCGCGCCAAAAAACCGGTTGAGCATCTTGACCACCTCGCGCGGGGCATGGGTCTCGCTGTAGGCGGTGAAACCGTCCAGATCGACGAACAGCACGCTGAGCTGGCGCTCCTCGCCGCCCAAGTCGTGCTGATGGTCCATCGCCCAGCGGGCCACGTCACGGCCGACGTGACGTCCGAACAGGTCGTGGAGCACGGCTCGTTCCTCCAGGCCCTCGGTCATCGAGTTGAAGCCGGCCGCCAGGCGTCCCAGGTCGCCGCCGTCGTCGAGGGGTACCCGCACATCGAAGTTGCCCTCGCCCACCTCGCCCATCGCGCGGCGCACCCGCTCGATGCGCCGACCAGTGGAGGAAGCGGCCCCCCACATCACTGCTCCGCCCGCTCCCAGCCCGACGCCGAGCAGCGCCGCCAGCCGCCAGTGAGGCATCGCACGGCCGGTCGGGGACGTGAGTAATGCCAAGCCCACCGCGAGCAGCGGCAGCCCGCTGCCCAGTAGCCAGAATAGCCAAATGCGCCGCTCGACGTCCCTCTGGCGCCGGCCGAGAACCTGGCCGGCCTGAGCCAGGTCGATCAGGGGGCGGATCGGCCGGTCGAGCAGCAGGTAGATGGAGGTGCTGGTCACCAGGCCGACCACGGCGATGCCGATGCCCACCCGGGGCGAGTGGTTCAACCAGGCGAAGATCAACCCGGCCAAGGCCCACCACAAGTAGTTCTGCACCGACAGCGTCAGCGCCAGCCGCAGCACCAGACCTCGTCGGAAGCGACCGGGGAGGCGGCCCCGCTCGGCCCACCGCACCGCCAGGTTCATCAGCACGTTCTGAATGAGGAATGCGATCAACGTGACGACGATCAGGTAGGCGAGAAACACTCGCTCGTTCAGTGCGTCGTCGCGGGGGCGGCCAGCGTCGTTCCAAGGGAACAGGAAGCGGAGGTAGACCCACACCAGCATCCCGCCGACGACGTTGGCGGCCGCAAAGCGGATGCGGATTGCCCATCGCAGTCCGTCCGCCTGTTGGGCAGCCTGGACACCCCGAAGGTGTTGGGGCGCAAGGGCCTCGGTGAGCTGAACCGTCGCGCCGCGGACCGGCGAGGCGTCGTCAAGCGTGTTGTCGGAGGTCACGGCACCTCCCGGCGTCGGGTTGGTCCCTGGTTTGGTGAGGTTCGGCATGCTCTGGCCCCCGCTTCTATCGTATCGGCGGGCCGAACCCAGGCGGTGGGGAACGCCTTGGCACACGCCAACCGGGCCCTCGACCGGACGTGACCGCCAACGTCCCCTATCCTGTCCCGATCGCCATGTCTTCTCCCCGCCGCGCATGGTCGGCCGCTCCATCTCGCGTCCGGTCATCCCTTGGTGCCGTCATCTCCTCCCGAACCTTGATGAGCACGGGTCGTCCGTTGCGACGGTCGGCGCCCCGGCGCCGGCTCAGGACGCTGGCTCAGGCGACGGCTGCGGTCGTGTTGTTCGCCGTGGGTGTCGTCGCGTCGCCCGCAGGGGCCGCCCCCGCCCAGGACGACGTCGCACCGACCTCGGACCCGCCCGTCGCCACGGCGGCGACCGCTGTTCCCGCTCCCGCCGACACCCCTCCGGCGACGAACGATCCCGCCCAGAACGACCCAGCGGCCGATCCACCCTCCCCCTACGCCACCGCTTCGCCGACCGTGGTCCCTGGCACCGAGCCGAGCGACACCGGGCCGAGCGGTTCGGGATCGGGCGATGCGGGCCCCTCGAGCAGCCAGCCGTTGTTGTTGCAGCAGGCGGTCGACAAGGCCAAGGGCGAGGTCAGTCGGCTCACCTCGGCCCTGACGGCGGCGGAACAGGCCGATGTTGTCGCGCGCGAGGCGGCGGCCAAGCGGGACGGAGAACTCGCCGAGGAGGCCAAAGCGGAGGGCGAGCGGGCCAAGAAGGCCCGGGCCCTTGCCGGTGAGGCGCGCACGGACTCCGAGAAGCTGGCCGTGCGGCTCAAGAGCGCCGACGTCGACCGGGTCGACGCCAACGAGGGACTGCTGAAGACGGCCGGCAAGCTGCGGACCTATTCGGTGGCCGCCTTCGTCTCCAACAGTGCGCCCGCCGGCCTGGATGGAATCTCCGACGACGCGGAGCTGCTGTCGTCGCGGCGGCGCGAGCTGCTGCGCAGTTCGGGTCGGGCGCACGTGTCGCGGACCAAGGAAGCCGAGATGTATGTCGCGGCCGCCGAGGTGCAGGTAGACGAGCTTGCCAACCAACGGGCCGGCAAGGTCGCCGAGGAACAAACGCAGCTTGAGATCGAGTCGGGCCACCTCGGACGGGTGGAGGCACTCGTGGAGGAGCGGGCCGCGGCCGAGCAGGCCGAGCTGGCCCGTCGCCAGAGCGCCGCTCAGGAACGCTTGACCGTGCGCAAGGACTTGGAGCGGGCCGGTACCGTCTCCGAGCGGTTCGTTGCGTTGGCCCTTGACCAGACGACATCGATCAACGGCGAGCCGTTGTTGGCCGCTGAGGACCTGTCCCGCTGGTTCGTCGCCGACGGGCGGCGGGCCAACACCACCGTGCCGATCGAGGAGCTCGCCCGGCTGTTCATCGAGGAGGGCCGCAGCGAGTCGATCCGCGGCGATATCGCCTTCGCCCAGTCGATTCTGGAGACAGGCTCCTTCAGCTACCCGAGCTTTGGTCAGGTCCGCGGCACCGACAACAACTTCGCCGGCATCGGGGCCTGCGACTCCTGTTCCAATGGCTTCGGGTTTCCCGATGCCCGAACCGGTGCCCGAGCCCAGATGCAGCTGCTGAAGATCTATGCCAATCCCGGCTTGACGTCGTCGCAGTTCGCCAACCCAAAGGTCCGCTGGGACCCCGAAAAGTTGGGTGTGCGGGGCTGTTGTTCCACCTGGAAGGACCTGGCGGGCGTGTGGGCGACCAACACGAGCTACTTCGGTCAGATCCAGACGGTGTGGAACGAGATCGTCACCTGGGTGGCCAAGGACTACGTCGCCTCGTAGTTGCCGGTGTGGTCTCGACGTCGGGTGGCCGAAGCCGCCCGGCGCGGATCACATGAATTTGGTCTTGTTCGAGGCCTGGTAGCTGTTCAGGTCGATGCCGGTGACGCCGAAGTCTCCGATGGCGCCCATGAAGGCGGCCATGTGGTCGGTGCTCATGTGGGCGTCGACAGCGTCCTGATCGGCCCATTCTTCGAAGATTCGGTAACTGCCGTCCTCGAAGGGATCGGCGTAGAAGCCGTAGCTCACGTTGCCGGCCTCGGCGCGGGTGGCCGTGACCAGTGGTGCCAGCGCTTCGTGAAACGCAGCGGTCTTGGCCGGGTCGAGGCTGAC
>JACDJC010003403.1_pt1 | contig 11586 bp, 9 predicted proteins | sample 7454191 | NCBI WGS metagenome assembly JACDJC01 (sample SAMN14253291, study PRJNA609438) | sludge metagenome | isolation source: sludge after 25d culture with pyrite and EDTA | collected 2018-12-20
TGATCGCGGGCAACCCGAGCTTCGCCTCGTATTTGGTTCGGGATGGAACATCGCGAAAGATCAGTGGATTGGACACTTATTTCAAGCGTTGGGATGAGGCTCGTCAGGATCCTCAAAGCACCTTGCAACAGGCGCTGAAACGATACCATTCATATCCCGGTCACGACGAACAGGCGCTGCTCATTCAGGCGTTCAAGTGGCTGGGGCGCAGTGACCCGCAAGCCGCGCATGATTTGCTTGCGCAGTTGCCTAAGTCCTGGCAAATCAAGCCGGATGAACAGGCCGAAATTGCACGCGTTATCGCGCTGAAGGCCGCCTATACCCGCATGCCGCAGGCGTATGACTGGCTGATGGCTTTACCCGAATCGGTTCAGGATAAAGAAACGCGCACCTGGACGGCTCGTGCCGCTTTACGTGCTGAGGATTGGGCGCGGCTGAAAGTCGCTATCAATACCATGCCTGTTGATCTCTCTCAAACGCCGCAGTGGCAGTATTGGCTGGCGCGCGCTGATGCCGAGCTCGGCAAGAATCAGGATGCCAAGGCGCGTTGGCAGGCATTGGTTCATACCCCAAATTACTATGGGCTGCTTGCGGCCGACCGCTTGGGAATTGCCTATCCGTGGCCAAAAATCCCACCGCTGCCCGTGATGAATACCCGTGAAGTGGAAAAGAACCCAACCGTACAACTTGCCTTTTACCTGCATGCAGCGGGGTTGACGGATGATGCCCGGCGGGCGTTCCTGTCTGCCCTCAATGAAATACCTCCCGAGCAGATTCCCGCACTAACCCTGCTTGCCGAGCAGTCAAAATGGCATGATCGAGTATCGATTGCCATTGCCCGGATGAACAAACAGGACGATCCGCACTGGTTTTCGGCACGCTTTCCGACCCCTTGGGAGTCGACGGTGGACGCTCAGGCCAAGGCGCAAGGCATCGCTTCAAACTGGCTGTATGGGGTGATCCGGCGCGAAAGTCTGTTCATGAGCGATGTCGGCTCAGGTGCGGGTGCGCAAGGATTGATGCAGCTCATGCCAAACACCGCGCGCTGGATCAATCGCAAGGCCGATCTGGGTTTGACGACGATGAACCTGCATGACCCCAAGACCAGTATCACCCTCGGTGCCGCTTATCTCTCTTACCTTAAAGACAAGTTCAACGGTCAACTGCCACTGGCGATTGCTGCTTATAACGCAGGTCCCGGCAGGGTGCGCCAGTGGTTGCCGGAAGATCGGAATCTGCCGGGTGATGTCTGGGTGGATACGATTTTGTTCGATGAAACACGTAATTATGTTCGGGCCGTGCTGTCTGCGACCATGATTTACGCGTGGAGAGAATCGATGGAGCCTGAATCGAACAAATCAACGCAGAATACGAATAATCTGCTTTCATTGCTCACACCCGTGCAGGCAAGCAATCCGACGACTCTGTCTTCGGTAAAATCCGCTGACACGATTGTCGCCGATCGAGTTGCGGGTAACTGATGAGTTTTCTGTTCTACGATTTTGAGACCACCGGTGCCGATCCGCGTTGCGATCGTCCAATACAGTTCGCAGCCTTGCGAACCAATGACGAGCTAGAGCCGATTGGCTCGCCCATAACGCTTTATGCCACGCTTTCGCCCGAAGTGTTGCCGCACCCACAGGCCGTGCTGGTCACGGGCATTTTGCCTCAAACACTCGCCTCTTCCGGCGGTCGGCCCGAAGCGGAATTCGCCGCACTCATTCATGCCGAAATGATGCAACCAGACACCTGCGCAGTGGGTTTCAACAGCCTGCGTTTCGATGCCGAGCTTTTGCGCTTTATGTTCTGGCGTAATTTGCGCGATCCCTATGCCCATGAATGGAAATCCGGTAACAGTCGCTGGGATGTGCTGGATGCGGCCCGGGCATTTCGCCTGTTGCGGCCTGAAGGCATTCAATGGCCCACGGACGAGCAGGGCGCGCCTACCTTGCGGCTCGAGGCATTGACCAAAGCCAATGGCATCGCCCACGCCAACGCGCACGATGCCTTGGGTGATGTTGAAGCCACACTTGCCTTCGCGCGACTGATGCGCGCCCAGTCGCTCAAGCTGTTCGAGTACCTTTTGAGCCTACGCAAGAAAGCCGTTGTGGCCGATTTCGTGGATAACCCGGAGCGTGAATCCTTCGTGCATGTCTCCGGACGCATCTCCTCCACGCTTGGCAGTGCGTCCGTATTCGCCAACCTCGGACAAGTGCAGGGCATCAATACGCAGCGTCTGCTTTGGGATTTGAGATTCGACCCTACCGAAGTGCTTGATGACGATATGGAAACACTCGCGGCGCGGCGTTTTCTGCGAGACGCGGATGCACAAGATAACCAGCATCGGCTGCCCATCAAGCTGTTGCATCTCAATCGTGCCCCGGTGGTGGTCGCCAGCACCATCCTCAAAGAAGGGGATATCGTCGAGCGGATGCAACTCGATTTAGACGCGGTACAAAAAAATACACGCACCATGGCTCAATTCAAGCGTGAAGTTGCCGATAAATTGCATGCGGTATTGGCCGAACCGCCCGCATTTGCTTCACAGGATGCGGAATGTGCCCTATATGAAGGATTCATGCCAAATGCGGATCGATATCTGCTGGATGATTTCAACCGGGTGTTTGATCAGGCGATGGCCGCGGGCGGCAGTGCACAGGATGAGCCGGTGACCGAGGCCCTGCGCAAGCTTATGGCGCAGTCGTGGCAGGATGCGCGCTTGCCGGAATTGGTATTCAGGTTTGTCGCCCGCTTGCGGCCCGATTTATTGAATGAGGACGAACGGACTCAATGGCAAAGTTGGGTGGATTCACGTTTGAATGCCGCTCCTGACCAGCGTTATATGGGTTTTTCGAGTCTGGGTTTTGCAGGATTTTTCGCGGCAATCGATGCCTTGATGGCTGATGCGGCCTATCGAGATGAAGCGACTCTTGCGCTACTGACTCAACTCAAAGCCTGGGGAGAAACGCGAATTCGAACATAGTTTCACGCCGGTCTGAAAGGGGCTTGTTCACGTTTTGGAAAGAGTGGGCTGGATATGAGTTTCATCGTTTTTGGACCGGGTATAAGTGACCACCTGACGCTGAATCAGGCATTGTCGCCTTCTGCCATGCCCAGCCAGCCTCAGGCCGTTGTTCCAACGAACAGCACGCGGCGAGTCCAGGATACAGACGAAGATCATTCAGGTCATGATGCCTGGCGAGAAGAATTGCAGGGTGAAATGGCTGATGGCGCTGCGCCACGAACTTCGGCCATCGGTGCCTACGAGTCTGTGCGGCACGTTCAGAAAGAATTGGGGCCGGTGCAATTTGCCGAGCAGATCATGACATCGCCCGTTCTGAGCCTGATGCCTGATGCACCCATCTCTGAATTCCGTGCGCTCATTACCCGACGGAAAATCGGTTTGGTGCCGCTGATTGATGCACAAAAAAGGCTCGTCGGCATCGTGACCAAAGGCGATTTGACCCGGCAACGCGTGCGCTACACCGATCTTGCACCAAGACCTGTGTCCACCATCGGGACACCCAATGTATTGACAGCAACGACGAACACCAATATCCGCGAACTGGCCCGTGTGCTGCTGGCGCGGGATATTCGCGGCTTGCCGATTGTCAATGAAGCAGGCGAAGTTGTCGGTGTGGTGACGCGCGGCGATATTCTCCGCGCCCTCGTCAACTACGCGCCATTGGAACTGTGGCTGTAGCCTAGCAGCCTGTCGGACTTTAGGAATCGCAGCGAAAATCTAGCTGGGCGAGGGCAGATTTTGCCGCTTTTGCAGGGTAATAGCGGGTTCTATTGCCCAAAAAAGCGGTGAAATATGAGCCGTCCAGATGGATTTGCAGCCGATTCCCCCTAAAGTCCGACAGGCTGCTAGTGGCTCAATCAGCTCACAATATCCGCCATGCAGCGCAACAGTGCTGTGCCATCGGGTTCGGTTCCATCGCGTTGTGCACGCCAGAGCGCTTCACTCAAGCATTCCATAATCTGATGCTCAGCCCTCAATACGTCGCCAGTTTTGCGGCATAGATCTTGGTACTTTTGCCGGAAACCGGGCGGTTGGTCTATTTCAACCATCTCCCGTATCGACAGATGAAATCCGAGATGAAGGAAGGGGTTGGTTTCTCCATTCTCGGGTAGCCAGTCTTTTTCCAGCGCGCGTTCCGGGTCGCTCATCAGTTCATGGTATTCGGGATGTTGGCCAATCACTTCACTGATCTTGAGTTCAAGCGCTGTCATCGGCAGGCCTTCGCGCTGTTTTTTCCAGGCATCCAGAAAGGGTTGGCGCATCTGGCGGCGGTCATTGCTGTACATGGGCCGTTTCCGTGAAAAGTGAATCGGATGGGTTGTATTTGCCGGTGAACTCCGGGTTGCAGGCTTCCGATTTATGACGGTAATCACACAGGTCACAGACTATGCAGGCGCCGCAATCGGGCTTGCGTGCCTTGCAGGTATAACGACCATGCAGAATCAGCCAGTGATGGGCGTCGATCAGGTATTCTTTCGGCACATGTTTCATTAAGGCCTTTTCTACCGCGAGCACGGTTTTTCCCGGCGCAAGCCCGGTGCGATTGGCCACACGGAAGATATGCGTGTCCACCGCCATGACCGGTTCACGAAACAGGGTATTGAGGACGACATTCGCCGTCTTGCGGCCGACACCGGGCAGTGATTCCAGTGCTGCGCGATCGCGTGGTACCGCGCTGGCGTATTGCTCCAGCAGGATCTGGCAGGTGGCCAGAACATTGCGGGTTTTGGCACGATATAAACCCAATGTTTTCAGATAAGATTCCAGTTGTTCCTCACCCAGCGCCAATAGGGCTTCTGGCGTGTTGGCAACCGGATATAATCGGCGAGTGACTTTATTCACCGCCACATCCGTCGATTGCGCGGAGAGCATAACGGCGATCAGTAGCTCGAACCCGGTGTCGAATAACAGTTCAGTCGTCGGGTTCGGGCGTTGTGCGGCCAATCGCTCAAAAAAAATGCGGCGGGTATTTTTATTCATTGTGGAACTAATGGTTTCTCGCGCTATCTTCTTTAATGAAAGATCTGAATCCATCTACGATGGATTATTCTGATCAGTCTGGCTGCTTGTTTCCGTTTGATTGTAGAAGTCCGGGAATCATCTTACCGGTAAATATTGCATTCGTGGCGCCGAGCCGCGGATGATGATTGAGAGGCGATTATTATGCAGAAATTTTGGGGACGCGTCGGCGCGGCGTGGGGGGTTTTGGGGCTAACCGCACTGCTGGGTTGGGCGGTGTACCGGGTCTATCCCTTCGCACTTGAGGCCACACACGAACCATGGCGCTGGTACGAAATGGCTTTCTTCGTCTTCTGGATGGTGTTCATGCTCTATGGCGAGGGCTTTAAAGGGTTCCAGAAAGGTTTTTCGCCCCGGGTTGTCGCTCGTGCGGCTCATCTGGCTCAAAACCCGGTCTGGTGGCACGTCCTGCTGGCGCCGTTGTATTGCATGGGATACATCCACGCCACACGCAAGCGCCGTATTGTCGCCATTTCGGTGACGACGGGCATTGTTGTGTTGATTGTCGCTGTCCATTGGCTACCCCAGCCATGGCGTGGCATTGTTGATATGGGTGTTGTCGCAGGCCTGATTTACGGTCTTGGCGCCATGTGGGTTTACGCCATTCAGGCGCTGATCGGTCATGAAATCAATCACCCGACGGATGTGCCGACGAACGGCTCCATGCCCATGTCGCCACCATCAGCGTGAACGGGTCATTGATGAGCGATTCTACAGATTCCAAAAACCGCCTTTCCCGTATTGTGACGCGAACCGGAGATGGCGGGATGACCGGCATGGCGGATGGCGCGCGCCTTCCAAAAACACACCCGCGTGTCGTGGCTTTGGGTGAGCTGGATGAACTCAATGCACATATCGGCTTGCTTCGCAGTTACATGAAGCCAGTGGATAACAACCACCTCGATTCGTTTCTGGAAGTACAACAACACGCGCTGTTCGACTTGGGCGGCTTTATCGCCATGGCGAGTCTGGCCGATAGCTCCATGCTGCCGGATTTGGATGCGCTCGAACAATGGGTGGAGCAAAGCAATACGGGTTTGCCGCCCCTCAAGGAATTCATTCTGCCGGGTGGATCAGTCACACTTGCCCAATCGCACATTGCCCGTGTAACGGCCCGGCGTGCCGAGCGGAATCTATGGGCGTTGGTGGCAGAAGATGCCTCCACCGAGCCCGTTGCGGTGTATCTCAATCGGCTTTCTGATGCGCTGTTTATCCTTGCCCGGATACTGGGTGAGGCAGACGGCAGCGTGGTCTACTGGCGCAAAGCATCTCGCTAAATGGCAGCTCTGAAATTCAAGCATTGTTTTTTTCGAGCATTGGGTGCAATTCTGCTAATCCGCCTAACCCCCCTTTTTCAAAGGGGGGAGTCAGCACTTTCTTTTGAATGGGTGCGCATCCCCCTTTGTAAAAGGGGGAACGAGGGGGATTTAAAGCGGCTATGGCATTTGTGCCGACCTTACTTACGTTCTTCCAGACAAAATCGCCTTTCGTAATTGGTCGAGTGAACGCGTCAGGGTATCCGGCGGGCAACCGATATTCATTCTCATAAAACCGCTGCCCGCTTGACCGAAGCTGATGCCCGGATTGAGCCCCAACCCGGTCTGTTCGACAAAAAAAGCTGAAAGTGCAGCGTCATCATTTAGATTGAGTCTTTGCATCAGAACACGGCAGTCCAGCCAGAGCAGAAACGTCGCTTCGGGCGATGTGACGTTGATCCCCAGATCTTCCGCTGCAAAAAAACGGCATACCCGATCACGATTCGCTTCGAGTTGACGCATTAATCCGTTCAACCAGTCCGAGCCGAATTGGTAGGCCGCAATCAATGCGGTAATGCCAAAAACATTGCCGGAACCCAAACCCGCATTGATGACGTTTTCTTGTACCTGTAGGCGAAGCTCCTGGTTTTCAATCACGGCAAAAGCGGTGTTTAGACCTGCGATATTGAAGGTTTTGGAGGGTGCATTCAGTGTGATGCAGTTGGCGGCTATTTCGGGCGAGAGCGAGGCAATCGGGATATGCCGATTGGGTTCGTACACAAGATCGGCGTGAATCTCATCGACAAGAATCAAGACATCCGCATCGATACAAATTTGGGCCATTCGTGCCAATTCTTCGCGTCGCCAGACACGTCCAACAGGGTTGTGCGGCGAGCAGAGAATGAATAGTCGCGCCTGTCGCGCTTTTGCTGTGAAATCGTCCCAGTCGATTTCATACCCTTCGGGTGTCCAGCGCAGTGTATTTTCCAGCAGGCATCTATGATGGCTGACGGGCATTTGATGAATGGGGGGATACACCGGTGTTTGTACGAGCACACCATCGCCCGGTTGACTGAACAAATGCACCAATAAACTCAAGGTGGGTACAACACCCGGCAAAGGCAGGATGGATTTGGTATCGACATCCCAGTGGTGTCGGGTCGCTAACCAGCCCCCAATGGCAGAATAAAATTCGGGCGGGTAGATTGCATAACCATAGACGGGATGCGCTGCACGGGCTTCAAGCGCATCTTGTACGGCTGCCGGTGCCGCGAAATCCATATCCGCAACCCAAAGCGGAATGACATCAGCCCGACCGAACCTGGCCGCACGTGCATCATATTTGACGCAATCAGTACCGGCTCGGTCAACGCCCTGCGTGAAATCAGGTTTCGGCTCCGTGATCATTCTTTTGGGTCATTCTTTTTTTCCCAGATCGTCATCTCCGCGATGCTGTGCTGGAATTTACGTGCCGTTTCTCGGATGACGAAGGGCACATCCTGCCGGGAAATCAGCCTGAATCCAGACTGCAGTCGCTGGGAAAGACCCTCGAAACTGGTAATCGATTCGCCGTCCTGACGAATACCACCCAACCACTGCGCCTTGGGTGTGTGTTCTTCCAGCCATGTGTAGGGTGAGGTCAGGATCAGCAGACCGCCGGGATTTAGGCGTTCTGCGGCATCGCGCAGGAATTTGCCCGGATCGTAGAGTCGATCGATCAAATTACCGGCAAAAATCAGATCGTAGCCGGTAAATTGTGGTTTAAGGTTGCAGGCATCGGCTTGCCAGAAGCTGACTTTTTCGGGTGTTGAGGCCAAATGGGCGGGCAGGGTGGCTTCGCGGAATTCAACCAACTCACCTTCCGTGGGTAAGGTGTAACGAATCCGGCCTTCGGTTTTCATCTGTTCGGCAACGCGCACGAAGCGGGCTGAGAAATCCAGACCCGTGACTTCATCAAAGACTCGCGCCAGCTCAAAGCTACTGCGACCGGTAGCACAGCCGATGTCGAGCGCACGGCGTGTGGGTTTGTCTGCCATCGCCTCAAGGCAAAGCCGCGCACATTCGGCAGGGAAATTGGGTACTTCAAAATAACGCGACCCCCAGCCGAATTCGGCGTATTGGCTCACCAATGCATCGGTTTCGTACACGCTGGCGTTAATGCGCTCGACATAATCGCTGTGCACATAGCGAAAACCGGCGTGTTGAAAGAAGTGCCGCCGAAAGGCATAACGGGCCGACTGGAGCGCCTCGTTGCCTGTGCTGATGAATGAACCACCTTTGATCAGATTGTGTTTGCCATCGAAAGTTGGCGTGGTGAAATCGTCATAAAGCGGATGAACCTCGAAGCCTTCGAAGGGATAAATCGGTGTGTTTGTCCACTGCCAGACATTACCGACCACATCGTAAAAGTCCCCCTGCCGGAAGCGGTTCACCGGGCAGGCGCTGGCCTCATAACCCAGCGCAATATTGCCCGGAGGAATGCCGTCCCAATCTCCTTGATCGGGGATATCTGTTTCATCCAGAAGCCGGTACCATTCGTCTTCGAACGGGAGGCGAATTGTTTTTCCGGTTTTAGCTGATAACCAGTTGCAGAAGGCTTCGGCTTCGAGCTGATTGACATCAACCGGCCAGTTCAGGGGCAGTGGGATTTCTGTTGCGAGTGTGCGGTAGCGGAATCCATCTGGTTGAGATGTATCTGCAATCCAGAATACGGGATGTTCGGCTTGGCGAAATTGCCGCCATGCCAAACCTTCTTCACCCCAATAAGAATCGTGGTGATAACCGCCATCACGAACAAATTCAAGAAACTCACCATTGCTGACCAAAAAACGGCTGGCAGAGAAGGCGGGAATTTGCGCCTCGTGGCGACCATATTCATTATCCCAGCCGTAGAACCGATCGTGTTTCCCCAAGGTGACCCTTCCGGCAGGCACGGGAATCAGCTCGTTTGGATGGTTCGGCCCCACGTCCTCGCAGACCGGCCAGTGGGCCGGTTGAGGCCGCACCGACTCGATGGGCGTCTGTCGAATCAGAACAGAGGAGGTTTCCAGATGAATACGTTCATGCTCGATACCCATCAGGATTGGCCAGAAAGGGGAATCCCAATCAATAGGCAGGCTGAGTGGCAGTGTTCGGATGAGCTGATCGACGGCGGCTCTGACCTGCTGGCGGTAAGCTCTGGTTTCCTCGACGGTTGGCCAGTCGTAATGCGCGTCATTCAGGTCATCCCAGCTCATCTCGTCCACACCAACAGCAAACACCGATTCCAGCCGGGGATTGATCCGTTCAGGTAGCAATTTTGCAAGAATCAGTTTATTGACGAAAAAGACCGCCGTATGGCCGAAATAGAAAATGTGCGGGTGACGCAGACGTTCCGGACGTTGATAGAACACACTGTCGTCAACGAACAGAGAGAACAACCGTTCGAAGGTATCCATTGTCGCATGCAAATAGGCGCGAATTTCTTCGCGCTTGGCTTCAACATTCGTTCCATCCAGTCGGGGAGGGCAGACAAAAGACATGCAAAAGCTCCGCGGGGCAAGAAAACCCTAAATTTATAAGAGCCTGGAGTTTAGTCGGCCCGAAGCGCCAAAACCACCGCAACCCCTGCAATCTATTAGATGTTAAAAACAATGAACTTCGGTTTCATTTATGAAATATCATTAAATTACAGATGCTTATATTTTAAAAGTGGAAGTGCAGGGTAGGTGTCGATTACGGCGAATTTGAAAAATTTCTGTAGAATACCCCTTGCGTTAGTACGTTGTTCAGCCCGAATAGTTGACTTACCCAAGCTTCCACCAAATCACCGAATACCCACACGTCGCAAGACGACAACCATGCAGAAAGACCCCATACAACTTCAACGCTCACCTAATGTTCATGAAAAAAGCCCTTGGCGCTTCTGTATTGCGCCGATGCTCGATTGGACCGATCGTCACTACCGGTATCTTGCACGGTTGATGACGCGTCACGCTCGGCTTTATACCGAGATGGTGACAACGGGCGCTTTGTTGCATGGTGATGTATCCCGTCATCTGCAATTCAACGAGTCCGAGCACCCGGTTGCTTTGCAGATTGGTGGCAGTAATCCGGCTGATCTGGCGGCTTGTGCCATTTTGGGTGTCGAATACGGTTATGACGAAATCAACCTGAATGTGGGCTGCCCCAGCGATCGGGTGCAGAACGGTTCGTTCGGCGCCTGTTTGATGGCGACTCCTGAGATAGTCGCCGAGGGTGTGCGGTCCATGCGGGAGGCTGTCGATGTGCCTGTGACCGTGAAAACACGAGTCGGTATTGACCGAAGCGACAGTTTTGAGGCGTTCTCAAGGTTTATCGATATTGTGGCGGGGCAGGGTGGCTGTGAGGTATTCATCATTCATGCCCGTAAAGCCTGGCTCGATGGGCTTTCTCCCAAAGAAAACCGGGAAATCCCGCCGCTGCGTCGGGATTTTGTCTATCGCATACAGGATGAGTATCCCGAGTTGATCTTCGTTTTGAACGGCAAACTCGAAACGCTTCCTGAAATGCAGACAGAACTGGCGCAGGTGCCCGGTGGCATCATGGTCGGACGTGCCGCCTATGAACACATCGACTGGCTGCGGTTTGTCGATCAAACTTTATTCGATGCCGAAGCCATCGTTCCCGCTCGTTCAGTGGTGGTGCAGGCTTACAGGGCATATATGGTCGAGGCGCTTGAATCGGGTGTACCAATGCCGCCGTTACTCAAGCCGTTGCTGACCTTGTTCAATGGCTTGCCGGGTGCTCGCGCATTTCGTCGGTATGTGTCCGAGCAAGGCCCGAAGCGCAAAACCGATATCCACGTTTTGGATGAAGCACTGGCTTTGATTCCCGATCCGGATGCCGCTGACAGCGCAGAGCTTGAATGGCGACGCTCCAGTCCCTATATCCCCGCAGACAAAAAAGCCGGTTGAAATACCGCTAACCACTTGAGATTATCAGGAAATCAATCCGGTTTTCTGCTATCTTTCGCACCCTTTTCAAGGTATTGGAGTTCTGCGTGAGCACAACCAGTTACGACGTTTTAGCCCAAAATGAGGCGCCCAAAGTGCCCGTTTCAACCCCGTCCATGTCCGGCCGCAAACTGCACATCAAGACGTGGGGCTGCCAGATGAACGAGTACGATTCATCGAAGATGGCGGACGTGCTGGGCGCCAATTCCGGCTTCATCGCCACCGATGATCCGGCCGAGGCGGATGTCTTGTTGCTCAATACCTGTTCGATCCGCGAAAAGGCACAGGAGAAAGTGTTCTCCCAATTGGGGCA
>JACDJC010003404.1_pt1 | contig 11585 bp, 9 predicted proteins | sample 7454191 | NCBI WGS metagenome assembly JACDJC01 (sample SAMN14253291, study PRJNA609438) | sludge metagenome | isolation source: sludge after 25d culture with pyrite and EDTA | collected 2018-12-20
AAGGTATGAAAATTCAAGCTTTTTGGTCTTGACATACTCACCTAAAAATGGCTCTTTATTAGATGATAATACTCTAAAAGATATAAAAAACCTCTCAGATGAGCTAATGCTTGTGCCAAATATCGCTAACATCAGCTCCATCTTAAATGTCCCACTTCTCTCTTCACCGCCTAGACCCATCTCAGATCTTGTTGCTGGAGTTGATTCGCTTAGCACAAAAAAGTTCGATAAAAATTTAGTAAAAAAAGAGTTTAGCACATCGCCGCTTTACTCAAATGCACTAGTTAGTAGCGACTTTTTAACCACTGCAATCATACTTCATTTAAAAGATGATACAAAATACCTAGAATTTGTGAAAAAAAGAAATGAACTTCAAGCAAAACAAAAAGATGGCACTATTACAAGTGAGCAAAATAGTGAGCTAAATGCCATAATTGCGGAGTTTAAAGAGTATAGAGAATCTCAAGCGAGTAGCAACACTAAAAACATAGAGCAAATTAGAGAGATCATAAAAAAATATCGCAACAATGCAGATATATTTTTAGGTGGTGTTAGTATGATCGCCTCTGATGTTGTTGGGTTTGTTAAAAACGATCTAGTCGTTTATGGAGTGGGGCTTTTGGTGCTTTTTACACTCATATTGTGGTATATATTTAGAAAGATAAAATGGATAGCCATAACACTTTTTATAAGTCTTATAACCATAGTTTCAACGGGCGGAATACTTGGCTTTTTTAACTGGGAAGTGACTGTGATATCTTCAAATTTTGTCGCACTTCAGCTTATTATAACGATGTCAATCATAGTTCATCTAATAGAGCGTTATAGAGAGCTTTACTTTTTATACCCAAGAGCGACTCAGTACAAACTAGTCATAAATACCGTTTTATCTAAACTAATCCCATCATTTTTTGCCATCATTACAACCGTTGTTGGTTTTTTCTCTTTGGTCTTATCAAAGATTGAGCCTGTTATAAACTTAGGGCTTATGATGAGTGTTGGGATCTTGGTTTCACTTGTTTTAACATTTGCTTTTTTTCCAATAATACTCATACTTTTAGGCAAAGGTTATGAGTACAAAAAAGAGAGCGAGGATTTAAAGTTTATACCAAAGCTTCCAGATATAGTTTTACATAAAGGTAAGCTAATTATCGCAATTGCTGTGTTAGTAACACTTTTTTCACTAGTTGGAAGCTCTAAGATTTTTGTGGAAAATAGCTTTATAAACTACTTTAAATCCTCAACTCATATATATCAAGGTATGAAAGTTATTGATGAAAATCTAGGTGGAACAACACCGCTTGATGTGATTATAAAGTTTAAAGATGATGAAAAAAAGGGTGTTAAAGTAAAGAGTGGTGATGAGTTTGACGAGTTTGAGGATGAGTTTGAGCAAAATAAGAGTGATGAGCAGTATTGGTTTAGTCAAGATAAGATGCAAACCATTATCGCTGTTCATAACTATCTTAGCTCACTGCCACAAATTGGTAAAGTTCAATCTTTAGCGACTCTGCTTAGTATTGGTAAAAAACTAAATGGCGGCAAAGACTTAGATGGTGTAATGTTGGCACTTTTTTACAATAAGCTACCACAAGATTACAAAAAGCTAATCCTCTCTCCATTTGTAAATATTGCTGCTAATGAGGCTAGAGTTACTATGCGAATAGTAGATTCCAATCCTGATCTAAGACGAGATGAGCTTTTAAAAAAGATAGAACATGATCTAAGAGGTGTTATAAAAAATAAGGAGACGACATATAGACTAACAAACCTTATGGTGTTATATAACAATATGCTTCAGTCTTTGTTTAATTCACAAATCGCAACCGCTGGAACATCGGTGCTTATACTCGGGGCTATGTTTATGATACTCTTTAGAAAAGTAAAGCTTGTAGCTATCTCACTTATAGTAAATCTCATCCCAATATCGCTAGTTTTTGGCATAATGGGGTGGCTAAAAATTCCACTTGACATTATGACAATTACTATTGCCGCCATCGCACTAGGAATTGCAGTTGATGATACTATACACTTTATGCATAGGTTCGAGTTTGAGTTAAAACATACACTAAGTTATGACTTGGCGGTTAAAAACTCGCTAAATAGTGTAGGGCACCCGATGTATCATACTACCATCATTATAGTTGTTGGTTTTTCCATACTTATGTTATCTAACCTTGTGCCGACAATATATTTTGGACTATTAACTGGAGTTGTTATGATTAGTGTGCTTATCTCTAACTTGCTACTATTGCCAAAGTTAGTCTATATGCTAAGACCTTATAAACTCTAGTGCAACAACCGCGATGGCATAATCACCATCGTGTGTAATGGAGAGTGCTACATCTTTTATGTTAAAGTTTTGTATGATTTTTTGTGAGGGTTTTATCTTTGGGGCACCTATAGAGGTTTTGTAGATCTCTATGTCAAAAAAGCTACACTCGTGACCTATGCCCGTACCTAGGGCTTTTGAAAAAGCCTCTTTTGCAGCCCAAAAACCAGCTATAGTTTTTTCATTTTTAGCAAGATTTATCTCATCTTTACTTAAAAATCTCTCTAAAGCTTTGTAGCCAAACTTGTTATGCAGAGCTTTTATGCGAGAGATTTTAACTAAGTCTATCCCTATCACTGAACCACAAACTCTGTAAAATATACACCATTGATCTTTCCATCAACTACCATCATATTTAGTGTGTCCATAATCTGAGAAGTTACTTTTAGTTTGCCTTTTGGAGAGGAGATCTCCTCTACTGTTTTTGAAGATAGTATGCGGATGATTCTATCGCGAATAACTGCATTTTTATCATTTAACTCCATAGCCAACTCTTTACCCTCAAGTTCAAGCGATAGAGTCGCCTTTAAGTATCTTCTTCCTGAGTCGCTTTTAAGATTTACTGTAAAAGTGTCAAGCGGAAAAAGCACACCAATTTGACTAAGTTTTCGGTTATCTTCACTTAACATTTGGTTTGATTGTGGAGCTCTTTGCATTTGAAGCTGAGCTGGTTGTTCTTGTTGCTGTATATTTTTTACAGGTGCTTCTTCATCTTTGTTTAGAAGTATCATGGCTATAGCGATGATTGCAACGATTATTAGAACAACTACTGCTACTATAATTATGACTAGTAGCTTTTTTGAGCTTTTTTTCTCTTGCTGAGTATCTTCTTCTTTACTTTCTGGCATTATTTTTTCCTTGAAATTTTAGTGTAGTACCTTCACATTTAACACTTTTATAACATCTTCAAAAAAATCCCCTGGGATTCTCTCCGCCTCTTCGTCGCACTCTACTACGATGCTCTTTTGATCGTTTGAGCCTACAAATTTGTAGCTATCTGGCTTTAATCCATACTTTTTTGATAGTTTATCAACGGTTGAGCAGATAAGGTTCTCTTCCTCTTCACCTGCATAAGATATACAAAGTCTAGCGAACTTCTCTTCGCTTCTAACTTGAGCTAACATTCAAACCTCAATTTTTTTTTTAAAATTATACTATAAATTAAAATTTAATACCACTCTAAAAGTTTACTAACTTCATCAGCTACAAAAAGCTTTATAGGGTACTTTTGAGTCGGTTTTTTAGCAACTATTGCTTTTGTTATGCCTTGTGAGTGGGCTTCTTTGAGTCTTGCTTCTAGTGCATAAACATCTCTAACATCGCCAACCAAAGAGACTTCACCTATAAATATAGTCTCTTTTGATATGGCTCTGTTTTTAAAACTGCTTATAATGGCGGCTAAAACCGCTAAGTCCGCCGATGTTTCGCTAACTTTTATACCACCTGTTATATTTACAAAAACATCATATCCATAAAGCGGAATGTCAAGTTTTCGCTCAAGCAGTGCTAGGAGCATATTTAGTCTATTTGTATCAAAGCCCGTTGCTTGTCTTTTTGAGTTTGGTGTGTGTGATTGCGAAACTAAAGCTTGGATCTCTAGTATGATGGGTCTTGAACCCTCTATAATGACTCCTAGTGCCGAACCAGCTTGGTTTGAGTTACGGTTAAAAAATCTAGATGCTATGTCACTTGCACTAACAAGCCCATCTGATTTCATCTCAAAAACACCGATCTCACTCGTGGTGCCAAAGCGGTTTTTAAAACCTCGCAAAATTCTTAGCTCCTCCGAGGCATCACCCTCAAAATATAACACCGTATCAACCATATGTTCAAGCACTCTAGGACCAGCGATGGAGCCCTCTTTGGTGATGTGACCGATGATAAAAATGGCTATATTTCTATCTTTTGCTATTCGCATAAGATCAAATGTTATTTGTCTAACCTGAGTTACAGAGCCTGGGGCTGATGAGATACTATCTGAGTAGAGAGTTTGAATGGAGTCTATAACAATTAACTCATACTCTCTATGCTCTAATTCAACTAGTATTTGTTCTAGTCTAATTTCGCTTAGAAGGTACAGCGAGTCGTGGTTCGCACTTAGTCTATTTGCTCTTAGTTTTATCTGCGAACTTGACTCCTCACCACTTACATAAAGTACATTTTTGCCGCTTTTTGCAACCGCCCCAGCAACTTTTAAAAGCAAAGTAGATTTTCCAACACCAGGGCTTCCGCCTATTAAGGTTAGTGAGCCTCGTACTATACCGCCACCTAAAACCATATCTAGCTCTTTATCATATGAGCTAAAGCGAAGAAGTTCTTCCTCTTTTATATCGTTTATGCTTAGTGCTTTTGAGTTTTTAACACTTAGCGAAGATGTCTCTTTTAGCACCTCTATCTCTTGTTTGTTTAGCTCCACAAAAGAGTCCCAAGCTCCACAATTTGTGCATTTTCCCATCCATTTTGGGGTTGTAAAGCCACAATGTTGGCACTCAAATAGTGTTTTGATTTTTGACATAAAAAACCTTGTTTTAAAAGTGGATAATTATACTATAAAAATTTGAGTGGATTTAAAAGAGTAGCTCTTCGGCGAAATGCCGAAGTGAAGTTTTATTTTTCTATTTTAACTTCTTTTGGAGTTGATTCCCAGATGCCATGTTTAGTACAGTAAGCATGAGCTACTAAATTTAGTTTGTTACCCATTGGGATGATGTTAAAAGTTACAGTCGCATGTGCTTTCATATTTGCTAATGCACCTGGTACAAAATCTGCTCTAGCTAGTAAAGTTTCACCATTGTATAGAGCCATATTTGCTATGTAGTGATCAAAATCATCTGGATGCGAGTACTCATTTCCCATCTTAACAGTTACACTAAACATCTCTCCCTCTTTAGCACTATCTTCACAGTGGATAAATGGTGAGTGTCTATCGATGTAGTCTTTTTTGCTCTCACGCTCAATCGTGTCAATATCAACATATCTATTTATTTTTGGCATTTTCATTCCTTTTATGTTTAAGTTTGTCAAAATTGTATCAAATATTTTTATCGCAATGTAAACAAAACTATATTAGCAAAAGCTCTTAAGTCTTCTTTAATCATCTGGCAGGGTCTTAGCAAAAGCTAGTGCTTTATCAAATGTTTTATGAATATTTTGCTCTCCTAAAAGTTTTACTAAACCATATTTTTTAATATCTTTATAGACGCCATCTTGTATGCCAGAGATTATAACTCTAGTGCCACCAAGCATAATAGCATCAATGGCTGCTTCAAAGTTGTGTAGGGCTGTTGTATCGACAAAGGGAACATGTCTCATTCTTATGATGATAATTTTACTATTCAAACCTATATCTTTTATGGTTTGTGCATACTGTTTTGCTGAGGCGAAAAACATTGGCCCATTTATCTCATATATGCTTATATGCTCAGGCACATTCGCATAATTTTCTATAGCATCACTATCTAGCTCTTTTGGGATTTTAGAAGTTTCAATGTCCGCCATTCTTTTCATAAAAAGTAGAGACGATAAGACTATGCCAACCTCAATGGCAACGGTTAAATTAACCAAAATAGTTAGAAAAAATGTACTAAGAAGCACTATAACATCAAACTTTGAGCCTTTTAGTATGGACAAAAAGTTTTTATATTCGCTCATATTGTAAGCCACAACCATCAAAATCCCAGCTAAAACAGACATCGGTATGAGTTTGGCATAGTTTGCAAAAAAGAGCATAATAAATAGCAATGTTATTGAGTGGACAATCCCAGCTATAGGGCTTCTTCCGCCATTTTTTATGTTTGTTGCTGTTCTAGCTATCGCACCTGTTGCTGCTATGCCACCAAAAAATGGAGTTACTATATTTGCCACTCCTTGAGCTATGAGCTCAGTATTTGAGCGGTGAGTTGAGCCTATCATACCATCTGCGACAACTGCCGATAAAAGAGATTCTATACCGCCTAAAAGTGCTATGGTTAGAGCAGGAACTATGTATAAGCCAATAGAGCTAAGTTCGATGTGAGGCAAGGTAAAATTAAATGAACTTGGAATCTCACCAAAAAAAGTCTCAATAGTAGCAACGGGTAGCTCAAATATGCTAACCAAAGGGGTAAGAAGCATAACAGCTATAAAAGAACCAGGGATTTTTATGCTTAGATATTTTGTATTTGTAGTGATGATAATAGTTAGAGTTGTGATGAGAAGTGCATAAGCATTTATGTGCGATAGCAACTCAAAATATAAAAGCCATTTATCTAAAAATTCTGATGGCATTTTAGCCACATCTAAGCCTAGAGCATCTTTTATTTGCGATGTAAAAATGATGAGTGCAATGGCACTTGTAAAGCCAATTATAAGCGGATGAGGTATAAACCTAAGAAGTGAGCCAAGCCCCAAAAGCCCAAATGCAACCAAGATAAATCCAGCCATTATGGTAGAGATCATAAGCCCCTCTAAACCATATTTTTGCACAAGTGCATATAGTATGACTACAAAAGCACCTGTTGGACCTGCTATCTGGACCCTGCTTCCACCCAAGAGTGAAACTATAAACCCAGCCACTATGGCACTAATTATGCCCATTTGCGGAGAAACTCCACTAGCTACACTAAAAGCGATGGCTAAAGGTAAGGCTACTATGCCAACTATAATCCCAGCAAATAGATCATTTCGTAACTGCTCTTTAGTGATGCCACTTTTTAAAAGTGTAAAAAGTTTTGGTTTAAACATATACAAATCCTTGCTTGAGTGCAATTTTACACCATTTTTTTACTTTGGTATATCATTGTTTAACCAAAAAATAGGTAAAATCGCTAAAAAATTGAAGAGTTATATAAGATGAAACAACCACTGCTAATCGAGATAGGAGTAGAGGAGCTTCCAGCTATTCCACTACTAAAAGAGTTAAAAAATGTAGAAAAAAAGTATGCAAGTGTTTTAGAAAAACATAACCTGCTATGTGATTTTGAGTTTTACTATACACCTAGAAGATTGGTTTTGTGGCATAGCGGTTTTAAGAGTGTGCAAGATGATAGCATAGAGGAGTTTTTTGGAGCACCACTAACCATAGCCTACAAAGATGGCAGGGCAACCCCAGCAGCTGAGGGTTTTGCTAAAAAATGTGGGGTTGAATTAAAAGAGATAAAAAGTGCTACAAAAGATGGCAAAGAGGTTTTATACTACAAAAAAGAGATAAAAGGTAGAGAGTCTAAGGATCTTTTAGGTGGCATCATAAAAGAGTGGATAAGTTCGCTTGATTTTGGAAAATCTATGAGATGGGGTGAGCTTGATGAGAGTTTTATAAGACCCATTAGATGGCTAAGTGTTTTTTTGGGCAAAGAGCTAGTTGATGTAGAGCTTTTTGGTGTAAAGTCCTCCGCTGTTACCTATGTTCATAGAAGTGTGAGCTTTGATGCCATAAAAGTTGATGGCATAAAGGAGTATTTTGATCTGCTAAAAGATAGTGGAGTTGATCTTTATGCCTCAAGTAGAAGGGCAAATATACTAAAACAGTTTGAAGATATAGAGAAAAAACATAACATAAACATAGAGCTAGATGAGTCACTCTTAGATGAGGTTGTAGCCATAACAGAGCATCCAATCGCACTTCTTGGAAGTTTTGATGAGGAGTTTTTAGCCCTTCCTAGTGAGGTTATCATAACTAGTATGAAAGAGCATCAGAGATATTTTGGGGTTTTTAAAGACTCAAAACTTCAAAACCATTTTGTAGTAGTCTCAAATGCTCTTTGTGATGATTACTCTTTGGTTATAAAAGGAAATGAGCGGGTTCTTCGTCCAAGACTCAGCGATGCACTTTTCTTTTACAACAATGACCTAAGGGTGGGTTTGAGCACAAAAGGGCTTGAGAATATTCTTTTTATGAAAGGTTTAGGAAGCCTAAGCGATAAAATCGAGCGAGAAAGAGCGGTGGCTAAAGAGCTTTTTGGACTTTATGGCGGAGTTAATGAATCTGAGTTAGATAGTGCCATATCTTTAGCAAAAGCGGATCTTCTTAGCGAAATGGTTTATGAATTTACTGAGCTTCAAGGCATTATGGGTTCATATTATGCAAAAGCTCTAGGTTATAGCGATGCCATAAGTTTAGCCATAAAAGAGCAATATTTGCCAAATAAAGAGGACTCAGCAATGCCAAGTACAAGGCTTAGTTCAATGGTTGCTATGAGCATAAAACTAGATACTTTGATGGCACTTTTTAGCATAAATGAGATCCCATCAGGCTCAAGAGATCCTTTTGCTCTAAGAAGGGCTGTAAATGGTGTAGTTAGGATAGTTTATGACTCTGGGTTTGAATTTGATGTAAAAAATGTGTTAAAGACTCTGGCTAAAAACTACAATTTTTTTGACACAACAAAGCTTGAGGAGTTTTTTTTAGAGAGATTAAGAGGCTACTATGATGCAAATCCATCGTTCATTGAGGCTGTTTTTAGTAGTGGCGATAGAGAGCTTCAAAGTATCAACAAAAAGATAAAAGCACTCAAAAGCATAACTGGCGGTAGCGGGTTTGGTGAGTATTTTTCAACTTTTAAAAGAGTTGCAAACATCACAAAAGATGTAACTTTAGATGAGGAACTTTTTGTAGATGAGTCACTTTTTGAGCTAAGCCAAGAGAGAGAGCTTTATGATGGGTACAAAAAAGTCGCCAAAGCTTCATATGAGAGCTACGAAGATGAGTTAGATGCACTTTTTTCACTTAAAAATCTACTAGATAACTTTTTTGATAAGGTTATGGTAAATGTTGAAGATGCTAAAATAAAAGCCAATCGCAGGGCATTAATAGGGGTGGTGTACCAAAGTTTAGCTAAGATCGCTGATATAAAATTATTAAGTTTGTAAATACTTTTTTAAAAAAAAGATATAATTTTTGCAACCTACTATAAAAATAAGGAGCTAAAATGTTTTGTTTTGGCGTAAAAGATGAAAATAGAGAACTAAAAAATACACTACAATCGCTAAGAGATGAGAATAGTGAGCTAAAAGCAAGATTGATGGAGCATGAGTCTAAGCTAGAACTTAAAACTAAAGAGCTAGATGAGCATAGTTTTAAAGAGTATCTTTATGAGCATATGTTTAAAAATATGGCAAACTTTAGTGTGTCGCTAAATAGCATACAAAGCGGTTTTGCAAAACTATCGGCAAACATTGCCCAAGAGCGAACTATGACTAGCGAAGCTTCAAAAGAGTCAACCATAGCCGAAGAATCAGCCAAGCGAATCTCCACAAATCTAAGTACTATAAGCCAAGATATAAATAGCAACAGTGCTATCATCAGTGACTTAAATAGCAGTGTTTTAGAGATAAATGAGTTTTTGCTTCTCATAGAAAATATATCAAATCAAACAAATCTCCTAGCTTTAAATGCCGCTATAGAAGCTGCTCGTGCAGGTGAGCATGGTCGTGGTTTTGCTGTTGTGGCCGATGAGGTTCGCAAACTAGCTGAGGGTACAGGTGAGACTACAAAAAAGATAGCTACCATCATAGCTCTAGTGCAAGATGAGGCAAAAAAAGCAAAACATAGTATGATAAGTAGTGAAAAAAATACCGATAACTTTAGCAAAGAGAGTATGCAAAGTGTGCAGGGTATGCAAAAAGTCTTAGCTCTTTATGCAAACATTCAAGACTCCATAGAGTCCTCAGGAATGCTTAGCAGCATTGAGTTAGCCAACATAGAAGAGATTACACTAAAACTAGAAGTTTATAAGGTTTTTATGGGGATCTCTAACATAAAAGGCTCCGACATTCCCGATTTTACCGAGTGTTTGCTTGGGCAATGGTACTACAACCAAGAAGTAAGACATAAGTATGAAAAACTTCCAAAATATAAAGAGATAGAAGATCCGCATAAAGATGTTCACATACAAGCTGCTAAGGCGATAGACTTTTTTTATGAGAAAAAGTATAAAGAGGCGGTTGATGCGATGTATAAAATGGAAAAAGCCAATCTTTTTGTTATGGATGGACTCACTCAAATCTTGCATGTGTAGCGAGGCTACTTAGCAAACATCAAAGAGCCAAGTCTTACCATGTTAGAACCGCACTCAATGGCTAGTTCAAAATCCCCGCTCATTCCCATAGAACATATGGTAGCACCATTTAACTCGCTATATATGGAGTGAGTTAGCTCAAAACTTTTTTGTATGATTTTTTTATCATCACTATGGGCTCCGATGCTCATAACACCTTTTAGGTTGATGTTTGGACACTCTTTACTTATGTGCTCATAAGCCTCTTTTGCTACCTCTGGCATAAAGCCATGTTTTGAGTCCTCTTTTGCTGAGTTTATCTGCAAAAGTGTATCTAGGCTCATGTTCCTTTGAGCTAGTTTTTTTTGAAGTTCGTGTGCTAGTTCTATGGAGTCTAGGGCTTGAAAAAGGTATGGATCTACATCTAAAAGGTTGTTGATCTTGTTTTTTTGCAAGTTTCCAACAAAATGCCACTCAAGCGGCAAATCATCTAACTCTGTGCTTTTAGCTCTTAGATCTTGAACTTTGTTCTCGCCAAAAGCTCTTTGTCCTACCTCATAGAGCTGTTTTATCTCAGCACTTGTTGAGTACTTACTAATGGCTACAGTCTTAACTATATGCTTCTCATCAAACCTAACTCTAGAGAATTCAACTCGTCTTATAACATCATCTAAATATAGTCTATACTGCTCATTTGTCATTGTATCATCCTATTTATATCATTGTACAAACCTAGCCCCATCAGCCCAAAGAGTACCACCCATCCAGCTAAAGTAAGTTTAATCATAATGGTTTCACTAACCTCTTTTTTTGTAAAGAACTCATACAGGTTAAACATAATGTGTCCGCCATCAAGAGCAGGTATGGGTAAAAGGTTTAGTACCCCTAAGTTTACAGATATAAGAGCTGCGAAAAAAAGTACACTCATCCACCCATGTTGTGTGGCATCTGATGTGATTTTTACGATAGATATTACCCCACCTAGCTCTTTTGCTGGAACTTCACCAAAAAGTAGCTTTTTAACGCTTGTAAATATCATCGTTGAAGCAAATATGGTTTGATCATAAGCATAAGAAAAACTAGAAGCTATGCCTAAATTTTGCGAAAAAACCTCTCCACTAGCGGCTATACCTATCATCTTTTTGTCTATATCTTCGCCAAACATATTTTTACTTTTGAGTATCTTTGGAGTCACTAAAAGTGGGTAGAGGCGATCTTTTCTTTGTACGTTTATAGAGAGTGAGCCATTTGAGCTTTCTATGATCTTAGCCATCTCCTCC
>JACDJC010003405.1_pt1 | contig 11583 bp, 10 predicted proteins | sample 7454191 | NCBI WGS metagenome assembly JACDJC01 (sample SAMN14253291, study PRJNA609438) | sludge metagenome | isolation source: sludge after 25d culture with pyrite and EDTA | collected 2018-12-20
CATCCCTTCAAAATATTGAATAAATGACCATTTCGTGTGCATTTTAGCGCAGCACAATTAACAAACTGCATAAAACCTGTCTTGTTACAGTTTGGACACGAATTTTTATCGTAAAAATGCAATCTAAAAGGAACTGAATAACGATCAAATACATTTTCGCCCTTTGTCTCAGTCATTGATGCATCCCCATAGTATTGTTCGCATCCAGGTCGCGTTTGGATAACAAGAACCTGTTTCGAATCAAAAATCTGTGGCTTTGAAAAATAATTTTTGGCAAAAAACGGTCCGTTTTCGTTTTTTGCATCAACTTTGTTGTTTTCCAAATCAATTCTTTGGCCAGTTTGGTCGCAATCACCAACAATATTTAAAGAATCAAAAAGTGGTGGTAATACTTCTGTTTCTGGTGCTGGCGCAGATGGTGGTAAAATATTTAAACATCCTGGAGAATGTGTCATTCCGTAAATAGGTGTCAAAAATATTCTTCTCACCGCGTTAATTAGTAAAAAAAAAACGCAATGTCTGTAGATTGTGGCTGCGAGAAAAAGTTTCCTTTGTGTTGCAAACAGGCATACGACTTTGTTCTTGATTCTCATGTGTTGGTGGCAGATGATTGTGATAAACTGAAATCACAATTTGGTCGTTCGATTGCAATGTCATGTGATGGACGAATTTTGGTAGTTGGCGCACCGCTTCTTACTGTCAATGATATTGACAACACTGGCGCAATTTATATTTATGAACGGCAACGCTCCATCGGCGCAACTGTAAAAACTCCCGATTACAAGTTGCTTCAAAAAATTGTAGGTGCACCTGCTGGTTCATTTCCTCCAGTCTTTGGTTACAAGGTTGCTATCTCTGGCAATGGCCAACGAATTGTTGCGAGTGCCGTGAATGCAAAAAACACATCCTTGGTTCCTGAACCGGTAAGTGGCATTGTGTATGTTTTCGACTACACATGCAGCAATGGCAAAGGCTATTACAAACTTGTTCAACAAGTTTACGCGCAACAAATTGTTGCCGATGAAATCATTTATGACAACCCTGGACCCAACGCTGCAAATTTTGGTAATGCGCTTGCGTTGAGTTTTGACGGACGCGTTCTTGCCGTCGAAATTTCTCCGACAAATATTCCGTTTGGAAAGATTTACATTTACGAGGATTCTTCGTGCAACGTGTTACGAGTGGGCTGCTGCGTTAAACCGGAAGCAGAACCAGTCTTTGTATTTCGACAAAATATGGATAGAGCGCGATTGCTTTCAGATTCAGGACTTGTTACAGTAAATGGCGTTGCTGACTCTGTTGCGTTGGATAACCACGGAGACGTTGTGGTTATTGGTTGTAAAGAGGTTCAATCGGCAGAGGGAAGAATACTAGTTTACAAACGCGTTCCAGACACCTTTACGTGGGTATTTGATCAGACGCTTTCTTCGCCATCGCCAGCAGGTGGTGAACACTTTGGCGTCTCTGTCGACATTACAGCCGATGGAACTCGAGTTGTTGGCGAAGCAGGTGGTAATACTGTAAACCCACCACGCGGTTACGGAGTCGTTTTTTATCGCTTTCCCACAGATACTCAGTATACTACAGAATCTGTTTTGCCGAGCGCGGCGCCAGATTTCAACTTTTTAAATGCGTTTGACGTGCAAATTGCCATATCGGACAATGGTTGCATCGTTGCCATTGGTTACGAGGGAACTCCATTCAATTCTCAAAACAACTGTGGAGACGTTGTAATTTATGAAAGAAAGTGCCAAGAAAATGAAAATGACGATGGAAACATTGTCTCAACATGGCAGTCACGTCAGCGTTTGTTTGAGCCAACCTCAAGACCGGAACATCGTTTTGGAAATGCAGTTGCACTCGATTCAAAGGGTCTAATTCTGGCGGTGGCTTCACCAGCACCCCAACCAACAGACCTTGTCGGAAAAGTGTACACGTATCGTGCGCCAACTACCTGTTAAATTTTTGATGAGCCGACTTTTTCTAAATAAAAATATGAGTGCCGAATTACACATCTCTTTATGTCCTGATGCGGAAACTGCTCCATGTTCTAATGCGGACAATTGTAATATGAGTTGTCTTGCGATGCACGTGCATCACTTGGAAAAATGCACGAGATGTGTCGAACATCTAATGCCAAACGATCATGGAAAAACTTGCTCTTTAAACCATTGCAGAAAGGTTTATTATTTGTGGCAGTTGCGAGGCGATCTCATTGATTGTCTATATCAACAAAAACTAACAGCCAACACTTTTACGTTTCAAAAAATAGTAAAACAGTTGCAAGTATTGTTTGAATTGGATTTTGAAAACATTGAATATCAGAAAAAAGGCATACAGATTAAACGCAGTGACATTTCAGAAACAACAGCGACAACTCCCAACAAATTTACGGCGAGGAGTACCGAACAACTTTTTTGTTTTCTTGCAATATTTCGGGCATTTAAAACAAACCTCGAATCATGTGCAATGAAAGTTGACAGCGCCGATCTATGTGGAACGCTGCAAACCCTTGCGCAACAAATGGAAGAGCAAGCCAGCGAATCAGGCTCACCATCTTCGTAATAAATAAATTATTTTTTTAAAATGAATGAATTTGTTGCTGTTTATTCATCCAAGCAGGTTGAAAAAGACGTCACAGAGCAAGTGAAACAATATTTTGTTCAGAAAAATCGTTTAAAAATTCCATGGTCGGCGTCTTTTAATGAATTGTTTAATGATATTCATCCAAATTTTTCCAAAACATTGACAATCAAGTTTGACTCTGCCGAAACAATCGTTTTGTCTGAAAGTAGAACATCAAACTTCAAGATAAATTTACAACCAAAATCTGCAAAATGGTTGGAAGAATCAAAGCGTAAGGAAAAATACTATCAACTTGTGAATCAAATACAGCCATATCCTTTGTATCCGCAAATACGATTTCAAACGAGTGGAAAACTTGTAATTGCTCTATTTGAATTTCGACCGTTAGAGTTGATCAAAAACGTTGTTAATGGTATTTTGAAAATCTACAAACCTGAAGAAATCGGGTTGGCAATTGTATTTGGAACACAAAATGATAGTTTTGTAAGAGATTATTTTAAGGAATGGAGCAACGTGATATTAATCAACACTGGCGATTACAATCATGATGGAACGAGTTATTCACAACGTTTGAAAACACCCGAATTATGGGAGAAATTTGACAATTTTCAACATGTTTTAGTCATGCAATGCGACACGCTTTTGCTTAAAAAGATTCCAGAGGTTTATTTCAACTTTGACTACATTGGCGCGCCATGGTCGATCGAAAGTATGCGTTATTTGGCCGGTAATGGAGGATTTTCTTTACGCAATGTAAACGCAATGATCAATGTTTGCGATCAGTTTCGTGGCAAAAAATTGACAGAGATTCAGACAGAACCAAATTACGAAGACGTTTTTTTCTGCAAACAACCCAATTTGAAATTACCAACGCCGGCAGATTTTGAAATCCATCGAGCGTTTTCTGTTGAAATGATTTTTCATCACGATCCTGTTGGCTTGCACGATTTTTGTAGATTTATAGACGATCCAAAACAATTTGATACACTGATACAAAGAATAAAAGCACTTTAACGTGTTTTTCTGATTGCATAATCACCTCTATCATCACTATCTCCAGAAAGATAACTCCATTCAATTATTTCAAAGCCTTTTTGCATCAACAGTTGCCGTCCTTCTGTTGTAAAAAATGCCGCTTCTTCTTCCGCCGTTATCAGCATCCAGCCTCTGTAACGCGACAATTGTTTATCAAAATCTTGACGAAATTCATCATAACGTTGAAATGCACTATTAATCACACTCATTTTTTATTCGATTATTTTTTTGTAATAAGCCGATAAGTCAATGACGCTCGGTCGCTTCTTTCGCCAAATATTCTGAAGACTAGATGGCCTACGCACAATCACTTGCAGCACAGCAATTTCATAATGCACAGCGCCGTCTTTTTCATAGCGAGATGTAATCACTGCGTTTTTCGTACCCATAACGTGCATCTCTTTTCGAGTGAGTTTACACAATGTTCGTATCAAAGCAAGCAAACAATTGCAAACCCACGAGTTGTCCAATTTGTTGTCTTGAACCCTTTTTGTAAAGGAATCAAGTAAAATACATGCAGCATCCACCAAAAATTGCGGCTGCACTACTTGCTCGTGCAGCAACTCATCTTCTTGTTCGGCAGTCGTCCAATCTGGTTGGGAATAATCCGCAGCCTTTTGCAACTCTTTTCTCAACATTCCAATAAAAGAGGTTTTATGTGGCCAATGAGATGGGACGACGAGCATGTTGTTTATGTAGGCGTAGTCTTTTTCCGTCACTTTCAGACCACGGCTTTCAAAGAAGGCCAGCAAATCTCGACTCATTTTTTGAGATTCAGGGTCTGAAAATTTTTCAGACACAAAATGAATGTCGTGAAACAAGTTACTGACGATGATATCAGAGATGCTGTGCCTTGCAAATCTTTTCACGATTGGTTTTCCATGTCAAGGCAATTTCAATTTCCACAAAAATTACCGCCCGGCGTCTTCTATACAGATGACGTTGCCTACTATGATCCTGTTCAAAAATGCTTTCGTGCCGCGATGGTAGGGCTCTGTGATTTGGTAGCGCTACATTCTGTTGATTTTCCGCCGTTTCAAATTGAAAGAATCGTTTTTCACCATCATGATACGTATATATCCTTTAATACTATGGCAGAGGCTTCATTTTACACGCATGCAAATATGTTTGAATTGACAAAGATACCTGAATTTTTTATCTATCTCAAGCCAGGAATCAATGTTAAATTTATCAATTTGAAATGGCGCTGTTATGTGTTGGATGTAAAATCACGTAATACATTATGGACAAAAGGTATTGAAAACGTCACAATACCGATTGTTAGAGATTTTGTGAGAGCAGACGGAAAATACAAAAAGCGTGTTATGGCAAAACTTTGAAATAAAAATATGAGTATTCCTGAGCAAGCGCTTCTTCTTTACGGTCACGGTATGGAAATCATTACAGACAGTTACCAACTTGTTGTAGACATGCAAAAGCAATACAATTCAACTTCTATAAATAAGGTTGTTGAGGAAAAAATTGACGAGACATATTGGTTGAGAAGTCGCAACAAGAAACGCCGTCGAAATATTGAAAAGTGGATCGAAAGAGAAAAGACAGAGTCGAACGAAGACGCACTTGTAAACGAATTGCTTCTTATTGTTCGTCAGGAAATAAGGTTCGAATATCGCAAGCAATATATCACAAAATTTGTGGATCGAAACGTAAATTCTTTTGAGGATCTTTTGCAATTTGGTCGTTTTGTGCTACAGCATGTTTATGATAACAAGCATAAATGGATTGATTCTCCAACGGGGATTGAAAATAGTTTGTTTTGTCAAGGTGATTGGCCAATCAGACAAATGATTGCTCTCAATAATCACATCTATACGACAGCATCAACCAATTATCCATGTGAATTGTTTCAAGAAATGTTTCTTTACGGCACAATGCCGACCACAACGGCTGAGACTCTGAAAAAATATCTCGAAAAAATGGGCTTGCAAGTGACTTTAAAACCATGTTTGGGCGACGAGCCATACGGTTTGTCAGCAAAAGAATGGGTTACAAAATTGTGTAATATAGAAATTATTGACCCAATATTATCAAACAGAGACTTGTATCAAAACGTATTGCAGTTTTTTGCAAGGTAAATTTTATAATGTCACATGCTGAAGAAGTAAAAATTCAGTAATGGGTGATCAAAATGTTCTCAACAAGCCTTACTTGAATGAAAAAGTAAAAGATGCAGTGTTGGAATCACAAGGCGCCAAAAAAGCGTTTGAGCAAGCGATTTCTGGTCTGCAAGGCGCTCAGAGACGACAAGATGACGTTTTCAAGCGTCGTGAAGAGTTGGCCAATGAAAAACTATCTGCGGCATTGGCGCGTCTTGAGGAAATGCGAAAAGACTTTGCAAAATCATCTAAATTTGTGTTTGAAACTGCAAAAGGAGCACAGGAGCAACTGAAGTGGGCACGAAATACTCCACTTCTAAGCGAAAAAGAACAAAAAGAGTTTGAAAAAGCCAAGCAATCTCTTGAAACTACACGTTATCTAGCGCTGGCACGCTATATGCTTGCAAAACCATCTTCATTTGTCGAAAGTCTTTCACAGTCGCTTGTATCAACAGATAACGATGACGAAAGCGAAAACTCAGAAGAGGAAAAAAGCAACAACAACGAGTTTAAAAATCGTTTGGTACAATTGGCCCAACGTCTGGAAGATGAACGCGTCGCTTACCAAGATGCTTTTTCGCGACAAGAATTACAAAAATATCAACTTGCACAAATGGAGGACGCAATTAACGATGTAGAGAAGGTATTGAAAGCCAACCCGTCTGGTAATGATCCAACTCTTTCAAAACTACGCGACGATTTAAACCAATACAAACAAGTACAAGAAGCGACACAACAATTAAAAGAATCTCAAGATTTGATACAGATGCGATTGCAAATGGACTCTACTGCGCAGGCAATTTTTCAATTGGTTGCTAATCAACGACAAACTTCTCGAACGCTTTTGCTTTCCCGTTTGGCCAAAACTTTAAATCGCGAATATGCTGCAAAGGAGGAAAAAACTGCAGAGCAAATAAAGGCTCTGCGCGAAGCGTTGGATGCAATCAAAGAACAACAACGTGAAATGCAAGAAGCAAACCAAGAGCATATTTCTGAAAACGAAACTATTATTGCGGACTTGGAACAGAAACTTGCTGAATCTGAGGAAGCGTTTGAAAAAGCCGAGGACAAACTTCGCGCTGAACTACCAGATGAAAATACATTCACGTTGTGGCCACAAACACTTGAAGGAGACTTGAAACAGTTTGAAGATAAAATTGTCGGTGCGATGAAGAAATTCAATATTGCTAAACTGAAACTTGAAGACGCTAAGCCCGATGAAATTGACCCGGCAACTGGAAAATTCAAGTCTTGTCTTGCCGACTCGTTGACTCTGAGTGAGTATCAACGTGCGCTGATGCACTATGTCAATGACAACTTTGCTGTACTGCCGGGTGTTTTGATTATTTGGGAACCAGGTACTGGCAAAACACTTGGTTCAACATCAGCCATGGTTGAAAACTTACGGGTTCGCTATATTGAAAACAATGGCAAAACAAAAGCACAGGTTCCTGCAAATGCAATTGATGAATTGATTTTAGGATTTACCGATGATAATCTCAATGACTTTAGAAACACGTTCTTCAAAGCGTTGGAAAGAGATTTGAAAGGTCAATACGAACTTGGCAAAAGTTTTGGTGAAGATGCAAGCCAAACGGATCAGATTATATTAACAGGCAAGGATGGAGTCAAGAGAACGGCACGAGTGATGACACAGCGTTACTCTGTTGGGGGCGGCAAAGCCGATCAGATTAAAATGCACCCCGATGGTATTATATTGGTGGACGAAGCACATTTCATGGTGACACGAGAAGTCCCGACAAACAGCACAAACTTCAAACAGGTGGTAGAATCTGTTAAAGCCTGGGAGCGAGTCGTGATGAATTTTGATGGTGTCAAGTTGATCTTGACTGCAACACCGTCGGGCGCCAACCGTGATCCAACAAAGATGTTTGAACTCTTGAAATACATGGCAAAGGAACGTGGACAAAAAGGAAAAGACAATCGTGACGTGGATGCTTGGAAAAAATGGTTCAAACCAAGAAAAGACGGCCACGGTGTTGAATGGGTTAGCGAAGAGGCAAAGAAGGAATACGAACAAGACTGGTTGCGTGCGCGAATCAGTTATGTTTCATTACGTTTTGATCGACGCGTTTTTCCTCAGATTGAAGCCAAATGTGGCGGTAAAGGAGATCAACAATGCATATTTGAGGTTGCAGATGATGGAAAGTTACGCCTCGCTGAAAAACGACCCGCTTTGTCTCCGCAAGAAGTTGAAGCACGCGATATGCTTGAATATGGTAAAATGGCACCAATGATTGTGCAGGTTCCTCTTACACTTCAAGAATCAATTGATTTTGCAAAGAAATCAACTGCCGCTGCAACGTCTGCAAATACTCGCAATGTTGAATTGGCAGAGTGTGGCAAGAACAAAACGTCGCTTGCCGAGCAATCGGATAAAGAAGTTGAAACGTGCGCCAATTTTGCTCATTATGGTCAAAAACAGGTTGCTCACGGTGGTCAATATGCAAGTGGTGGTGGTTTCGACATTGATAGCAAAGCGTCGGCTGCACACAAGGTGATTGACGCGATTGCGCAAACAAACCCAACAAGACACTTGATTATTGCAAGCGGCTACGAAGGTGCATCAACTCGATACTTTCAGCAGCCTCTTCTAAAAGAATTTGAAGATTTTGAACAAATTCAACCCAAAGATGTTTCGAGTGATGAAGCCGCCGCTCGTTTCATGAAAAATGCAAAAAAAACAAGACGCGTTGCTCTGTTGACCGGAACGACCTGGTCGGGAAGTTCTCAAACAAAGACTGCAAAGCAAAAACAGTTGATCAAAAGAATTTTCTTTTCCGATGCGAATGCAGATGGATCATTGATCGAAATCTTGATTGTTGATGCTTCCATGCTAACAGGATTCGACGCGAAAGGTGCCACCCATTTGCACATCTTCTCACCTGTAAAGAATCAGCAACAAGCGTGGTCACGTATTTTGCGTCGTTGTGCACAACCTGTCGCCAAATCAACTGTCTATGTTTACACGTACAAAACGTTTATTCCAGACACTGTCAAAGCAAATCCAAAAAATTCAATTTTAATTACACCAGATGAGATGGTTCTAGAGGCGATGCGAAGAAAGCGGTTGGACGTTCAACCAATTGACTTGTTGATGCAGGAAATGATCAAAGATTCTTATGACAGGTACTGGTTTGCCGAATATTCGAGTGGTGGTTTGCAACGTGTTGCTGCTGTTGGAGACGGAAAACCAGCGGTCTTACCACTGACGCAACAAGAGTATTTGTTGTGGCGGCTGTTTGTTGGTGATGATGTTGCAGATGACGAAGTTTCGTCTTCCTCATCGCCAAAAGATATAGGTTTTGGTGAACCTATTGGAGTGGCTGCCGCTGCAAAAGCGCTGGGAAAATCTTCTCAGTTTGCAGACGCCGCAAAATCTATTGCAGCGCGTGCACGCAAAGCGGCCGAACGCCTTTTCCTACGAAAAAAAAACCAAGCACCTCAGGTGCCTTCTGAACTCGTTGCACCGCCTCTGCCATCCGAATCTGCACCGCTGAGCGACATTTATCAGTTTGCACGAGACTTTTTTGTTGGTAAACCTTGGATTGCCGCTGACCCTAGTCGCTTTTCAAAAGATGATAACAACAAAAAAGCAGCGACGATTCTTGAAAACTTGGTCAAGTTGGTCGACATGAATTTGCTCGTTGATTTATCTTTGCTTACTATTTTTATCGCTGAGAACCTGAGTCCTGCACGCCGACAGCAGGTAACGGACATACTTGATAGCAAGGCGGCAGTTACACCACCAGCAATGATGCGCGTTTTTGAAGAATATTATATTTTGCAAGAAGTTGCAAATGTTCATTATAGAGACGTGGTCAAGAACGCTGTTGACCTACATCAGGCTCTTCAAGATGGCATCGACGACTTGACAGCAACGGCAGATCAGGCAAGTAAGGAGTTGCCACCACCACTTCCTCCAACTCCGCTTTCAAATCAGTTCCCGACGCCACCCAAAGTTTCGCCCGATTCAGGAACAGGCAGCAGCGAGAGTAGTCCGGGATCGCCAAACATTACGCCAATCAAAAACATGCCACAAACTCCGGAATCAATAACTGCAACGACAGAAAGTAACGCTTCGGTCAACAGTGCAGTTGATTCACCGTCATCTGTATCTAGTGAGTTTAGCCAACTACGAGAAATGCTACAAGCAAATCCTGTACAGGCTGCATCTTCACCTACTGCTTCTTCGTCTTTATCCGCAACGACCACCACATCAGGGCCGGCAAACTATGCCACACCCGCAATGTCAGTCTCGAAATCCGCATCGCCAAAGAGTGCCTCGCTCGCGGGCCGTGTGACTTATCCTTTATTGCCGACTCAACCGGGAGCAATGACAGCACCAGCAAAGACCCTGTATCCAGTTCTTTAAAAATAAAAAATGAACCGTTACATACAAACTATAGTTACACGAAGTAATAGCGATTACAATTTTCAAGTTGACCATTTCTTTTACGAAACCAACGAAAATGAAAAAACTCTTGTAAAACATTCATTACCCAACGATTGGGACATAAAAGAATGGGCAAAGCAGACAAAAGATAGGTCTTTTGACTTTGATCGAGAACAAAAATGTAAACCCAGACGTTTGTTTAATATGTTGTGGAGAAATCGCGCTACACGGAATCGAATCAACTACTTGGTAAGCGGTGACGATGAACTGCAGTTGATTATTGTAAAAAAGTACAAAGACGAATTTACCGTACCAATGGGAGAAGCCGATAAACGATATCTTGTAACTGTTGTAACAGAATATCCATATACTAATTGTTGCGTCAGTAACAGTTTTATCCAAACAGCATGCAACGCTGAACGTGTTGTAAGAATTTTTACTCCGTCAGGATTTAATATTTCCGAGTGGGCAACAGCAGAACGTGAGAGATGTTCGTACGATTTTGATGAGTCAGAGTCTTTACCTCCCGACGAATTATTTTCAAAAATTTTTAAAGAAAATGGATGGGTAAACGTTGCAATGCAAGGAAATTATCAACACGTTGTGTTTGTAAAACAAATTCAAGAAAATTTTCCACAATTTATTCCTTTTCCAAGTCAAACAAATTAATAAAATACAACTCCTTAGAAAGACACCCGCTAATTAAAAAACAATATTTTGACAAGGGACTGGTGTAAAAAACACATCTGCTTCATATTTAGAAAGATACTGGTAACCGGACTTCAGACCGCAAGGTCTGGGGTTCAAATCTCCAGGCAGAAGTTTTCTCGGCCAAACCCCCCACTGTGTCTCTCTAGTTGTCTGTCTCCAAATTGTAGAGCCGTCGTTGAGTGATGAAACAATAAATGGGGATGGACAAGATACATACGGTCTTTCGCAAGAAACGAACGTATTCGATCAAATTGGGACACAAACTTACATATCTGGTACAAGAGGTCCTTTGTCTTTTTTTTTCCAATTTTTTTTACAATTTTTTTTTCAACAATGAACTCTGACGGAACTTGCTGTTACACGGATGCGGAACTGAGAGATATGGACTGGCGTGAGACTGGAAATGGCAATGAAGTTGAATTGGTTTGCCTGGTTGATCCTCACGGACCGGCTTTGCCTCCTCAGTGTAATCACGAAGACGAAGAATGTCCCGCCAAGAAAAAATGAAAAAGTTTTTATTCTAGTATAAATTTAATAGTAGAACTCTGTAAACATGTCGTTTTTGAAAGCATGGAATTTTCATCCACTTGAAGGGCGCGGCCAATGTCAATGTAAAGCAATGGGCGGAAATACGTTTGTGACGGTGAGTAACGAAGATGGACTGCCGCAGCCCGCTTTTGTTTTGCAGATTGACGACAACAAAAACTTTACCATCTC
>JACDJC010003409.1_pt1 | contig 11570 bp, 8 predicted proteins | sample 7454191 | NCBI WGS metagenome assembly JACDJC01 (sample SAMN14253291, study PRJNA609438) | sludge metagenome | isolation source: sludge after 25d culture with pyrite and EDTA | collected 2018-12-20
GAAATATTTGTAAATATGGAAAGCTTCAGCGAAAGAGGGGCTGCTATGAAACAAATGCTTCTACAGGGCTATAAGGAAAAATTATTTTCAGATCCTGATATTATGAAAGGGGAAGAAAAAAATAAGAGTGAGTTCGCCAAAGCATTTTTGCAAGGTATAGGTAAACAATCAACTCTAACCAGTAAAGGGATCACTACTGAAACATTGACAATGATACGTACAAGGTTTATACTGGACTGGTATGAAAATAATGCTGTAAAATACCCATTCCGTTTGTTTGAGTATCACCGGCAACTTTTACAGGAAGGAATGTTTAGTGCATATAATCAATGGTTATTCGGCGCTTCTGAAAATTTAGCGGCGTATGACAACTGGACAAAGGCTCATGCAGAAGAATATAACGGTTTTACAACCTTTCAGAAAAGCAGGATATTCAAGATGCCACAGGGGCAATATTACCAGGTCAATTAATAACTGAAAACAGCTATAAAAAAAGCCCCGGAAATTGAATCCGGGGCTTTTTTTATATAGCAGATTTCAACTAAATTGTATATTCAATGCACGGTTAAGTACCTGATTGCCTAACACAAATAACGATTGTACTATGACAGAAGCCAAAAGACTATTTGACTGCATAGAATACCACCTGGAACGAAAGCCATTAGAAGATATGCTGGCCGGAAAAGAGGGCGGCCAATGGAAAAAATATAGCACCGCGGCTGTAAAGGACACTGTCGATAAACTTAGTGCAGGTTTATTGAGTTTAGGGATCAGCTGTGGCGATATGAGTGCCGAAGGAAGAGATAAAGTAGCTATACTCTGTAAAAACCGGCCAGAGTGGGTAATGCTTGACCTGGCTGTTCAGCAAATTGGTGCTGTACTTACTCCCATTTATCCAACTATCAATGTAAATGAACTTGAATTTGTACTGAATGATGCCCAGGTAAAAACAGTATTTGTAAATGATGAAGAACTTTTTTTAAAAGTACTCAGCCTGAAAGAGAAAGTACACTGCCTGAAAGATATTTATACATTTGAACATGTACCCAATGCCAAACATTGGAAAGAAGTAACTGCACTGGCTACTCCTGAATTAATTGCACAGATCAAACCTGTTGCTGATAGCATTACGTACGAGGATCTGGCCACAATTATTTATACGTCCGGAACTACAGGTACTCCCAAGGGGGTGATGTTATCACATCGGAATATTTTATCAAATGTGATGGCCTCTATGCCTTGTTTTCCTCCGGGAGATGAAATGCGTTCATTAAGTTTTCTGCCTTTGAACCATATTTTTGAACGAATGGTAACTTACCTCTATCTATTCAGGGGCACCTCCATTTATTATGCAGAAAGCCTTGATACCATTGGAGACAACCTGAAAGAAGTACAACCTCATATGTTTACCACTGTACCAAGGCTGCTGGAAAAAGTATATGACCGTATTATGCAAAAAGGCAATGAGCTCACGGGTACCAAGAAAAAGCTATTCTTCTGGGCACATAGTCTTGCCGAGAAATTTGAAATCAATAAAGACCTGGGTGCTTTGTATAATTTTAAACTGGCCCTGGCCAACAAAATTATATTTAGTAAATGGAGAGAAGGGCTGGGGGGGAATATTAAATGTATCGTTACGGGTGGTGCTGCCTGCCAGGTAAGATTGATCCGCATCTTTACGGCAGCCAGAATAACCATCATGGAAGGTTATGGCCTCACGGAAACATCGCCGGTTGTTGCTGTTAACAGGTATGAGGAAAGCGGAAGAGGCTTTGGTACCGTTGGACCGTTAATAGAAGGTGTAGAAGTAAAGATTGCAGAAGATGGCGAAATTCTGACCAGGGGGCCCAACGTCATGATGGGTTATTATAAACGTCCCGATCTTACTGCAGAGGTAATTCAGGATGAATGGTTCAGCACCGGCGACATCGGCACACTGACAGAAAATAATTTTCTTAAAATTACCGACCGTAAAAAAGAACTTTTCAAAACCAGTGGCGGTAAATATGTAGCACCGCTCCCGATAGAAAATAAATTGAAAGAGTCTCCTTTTATTGAACAGGTAATGCTGGTAGGTGCTGACAGAAAGTTTGTCAGTGCATTAATGGTTCCTTCCTTCCCCAACCTGTTTGATTGGTGCCGGAAAAATGGCATAACAGAAACCAGCCATGAAGAAGTAATCCGAAATCCTAAAGTAATTGACCTTTATAAAGAACTGGTTGAAAGCTTTAATAAATTCTTCAACCATGTGGAGCAGGTAAAAAAGTTTGAATTACTTCCCAATGAATGGAGTGTGGATACAGGAGAAATGACTCCTAAACTTTCACTAAAACGAAAAGTAGTGATAGAAAAATACAGGGATGCGATTGAAAGAATCTATTCGTAATGTTATTTCCCTTTTGCAGCTGAATCCTTTTTACTGCGCTGCATCATTTTTTGTACAAATTCATCAAACTTCGGCTGTTGTTCCGGAGTAAAAAGATTTCTTACCCGCTTAAAATGATTAAAAGTAAGTTTATCAATCTCAGCCTGCTTTTCATAGATTCGCTGGCTGTATGCAGCTATTGTACTATCGTTTACCCCGGCATCTTTTATTAATGCATAGAATGCTGACCTGGCAGCTCTGAGAGAATCGTAAAAGGGCCTGATCGTCTTAAAATGATCTTCCTTTAATTGCTTGTGCTCCTTTTTTTGCTGTTCAGTCATGCCCAGTTCTTTCGCCATCATCTCAGAAGGGTCACCTTTTCCACCACCGGTGCGTTTTCCATCATTCCTTCCTTTGCCATTCATAAGAAAAATTACAAGGGCTATATTGGTAATAAGTAACAATACAACAGCAACCGAAAGAATTTTAATATTGGAGTTCTTCATTTATTTATCCTTATTTAGATCATATAAGATTCCATTATCGTTCAACCGGTATTCAGCTGCAATGGATTGAATTGTTTCCGTATCAATAGATGCATTTTCTATAGTGGAGCTATTATCATTATTGAAAACAACAAGAGCATTTATCAATAAAACGACCAGCAAAGCAGCAATAACAAAAACAGGACGAAGTATCCATGACCGCGGAGAGGCCGGTTCAAGCCCTTTTTCCATTTTTGCCTTTAGACGGGTATAGAAGAAATCCGGAGCAGGAACTCGCTGACAGCCATCAAGGCTATTCAGTATTTCTTCCATTTTCTTATTTTTTTCAGTATTCATAACACACCATTTTTGACGTTAACATGCCCCAAAACCTTCGTACCTAAAATACTTAGCCCATTTCTTTTTCCAGTATTTTCTTTAAATTTTGTTTTGCCCGGTGCAATAATGATTCTACAGCCGCCACCGAGGTTCCCATTACTTCACTAACTTCTTGATAACTAAGATCTTCTAGTTTATGAAGGGTAAAAGCAATTTTTTGATTTTCAGGCAATTGGCCTATTGCCTTAAACAACCTGGCCGCATTCTCTTTTCGATCTAAAGCCACACCGGGATGATTAAAATCAGGTATTTCCATCTCTGGCTCATTGCCTTCCCCAAATAATCGCTGAATGATACCAAATCTCTTTTTACTTTTCCGGCTTCGCAGCAAGTCTAATGCACGGGTCGTTGTGATCCGGTAGATCCAGGTAGAAAGTTTTGATTCAGCTTTAAAGTTTTGAACAGACCTGAAAACCTGTATAAATACTTCCTGAGCCACATCTTCGGCATCTTCGGCATTCTGCACGATGCCAATAGCAGTATTGAAAACTCTGTCTTTATAGGTATCAACCAGATACTTAAAAGCAGCTTCATCTCCGTTGCGGAGACCTTGTATAAGCTCAAACTCAGTCAACTATGACCTTTTAATTTTAGAGCCCGAACTTACGAAATAGGCGGTTAATTCTTTCCTATATTTGCACCCCGCAGAACGGATTAGTTCTTGGTCCCGTAGTTCAATGGATAGAATAGAAGTTTCCTAAACTTTTGATACAGGTTCGATTCCTGTCGGGACTACAAATTTTTGAAATAACAAAACATGAAGTTTTACAACCTGCTTATTAAATACCGTCTCTGGATAGGTATTGCGCTGATTGGACTCGGTATTTATGTGAACTACGCTTCTTCCTTCTGGCCGGCGTTTCCCTTATACCTTGTTGGTGTCATTTTGGTTGCCGGACACTTTTTCTTCGGGCCTTTACGCCTTATACAGGAGTACATGGAAACGGGTGATATGGATGGAGCAGAAAAAGTACTGGCCTCCATCAAATACCCTAACCTGTTGTACAAGCCTATCCGCTCCGTTTATTTTACCCTGAAAGGCAATATTGCCATGATGAAGCAAGACTTCGATGGAGCTGAAAAAATGATGAAGAAAGGGCTGGACCTGGGTATGCCGATGAAGGAAGCAGAAGGAGCCAGTTTATTGCAAATGGGAATGCTTTCCATGCAGAAAAATGATTTGAAACAGGCCGAAAGCTATATCCGGCAGGCTATTCGTAAAGGGCTTCCGGATAAAGAAAACGAAGCAGCGGCTTACCTCCAAATGTGCAGCCTGATGATGAATAAGAGAGAGTTCCGTGCGGCAAAAGATTTCTTCAGGAAAACAAAAGCATTAAAACCTACTACCCCTCAAATTGTAGACCAGATCAAAAAGATTGAAAAATATATCTCGAGAATACCGGGATAATATATACGCTAAATAGTTAAAAGGCTGACAATAACTTGTCAGCCTTTTTTTATTTCTTTTAGTTAAACGAGTAACTTGCTTCCTATAATAATTCCTGTATGAAAAAAGTACATCTTCTTACTATTATCACTTTTTTATTTTCTTCCGTATACAGCCAAAAAGCAGGGTACAAGAATGAAATAATTTCAATAATACCACAGCCTGTATCTATCACCCAGGAAAAAGGTTCTTTTACACTTCCATACAATATTGTAATAATTACTCCGAAAAATGATGAGGTAAAAAGAATTGCGCAACACCTCTCCGGACAAATAAAAACAGTAACCAACCAGGTAACCATTAAAGAAGGGACCTCAGCCACCCCAAAATCAATTCTTTTGTCTTTGAATGGCAATAAAAATATCCCCAAAGATGGATACCAATTAAAGATTACAACTGCTGGTATTACCCTTCTTGCTAATGAGCCATCAGGTATTTTTTATGGTGTACAAACATTGCTGCAGTTATTCTCAAAAGAAATTGAAAGTACTGTTATACACCAAAAACCTGGTGCCTGGGTACTACCCATCGCCACTATTAAAGATCATCCCCGATTCGGATGGAGAGGATTAATGCTCGATGTATCCCGTCACTTTTTTACCGTGGCAGAAGTAAAAGATTATATTGACCAGATGGTGAAATATAAATTCAACCTCTTACACCTTCATTTAACCGATGACCAGGGATGGAGAATTCAAATAAAGAGTTTACCCAAACTGACTGAAGTGGGAGCATGGCGGGTAGAAAGAACAGGCACTTTTGGAACGCTGTCAAAACCCGGTCCGGGCGAAGCCGCCACTTACGGTGGATTTTATACACATGAGGATATTAAGGAAATAGTAAAATATGCAGGTGATCGTTTTGTCAATATTCTGCCGGAAATTGATGTGCCCGGCCATAGCCTTGCAGCCATTGCTTCTTATCCTGAATTGTCCTGCACACCGGGAGAGTATTATGTAAGCCCCGGAGACCGGTTTATGATCTGGCCCGGGGGCGGACAACATTTTTATGGTTTATTGGATAATACCATTTGCCCGGCATTGGAAAAATCATTTGAGTTTTTAGATAAAGTGTTTACTGAAGTAGCACAGCTTTTCCCTTTTGAATATATACATATGGGTGGTGATGAAACAGCCCGGAATTTCTGGGAGAAAAGTGAGCAGATAAAAGCCCTGATGCAAAAAGAAAATCTGAAAAACCTCGATGAAGTGCAAAGCTATTTTGTAAAAAGAGTGGAGAAGATCATCAACAGCAAAGGCAAAAAGATGATTGGCTGGGACGAGATACTGGATGGCGGTTTAGCGCCGAACGCAGCCGTGATGAGCTGGAGAGGAATGAAGGGAGGTATTGAAGCCGCCAAACAGGGGCATGAAGTAGTGATGAGCCCAACCGATTTTGCCTACATAGATTATATGCAAGGAGATGCTTCTATAGAACCGCCCGTATATGCAACGTTACGTTTAAAAAAAGCTTACCAGTTTGAGCCGTTGCCCGAAGGAATTAATCCTTCCCTTGTAAAAGGCGGCCAGGCCAACCTGTGGACAGAACAGGTGTACAATATGCGCCATGCTCAATACATGACATGGCCGAGAGCATTCGCCATCGCAGAAGCATTATGGAGCCCAAAAGAAAAAAAGAACTGGAATGATTTTGCTGCAAGAGTGGAAGCTCATTTTGGAAGACTGCAGGCAGCACAAGTAAAATATGCACCCAGCATCTATGATCCCATTTTTGAAATAAATAAAAAAGATTCTGCAACTATTATTATCAAACTTAGTACTGAAATAGAAGGTCTGTCCATTCATTATAGTTTTGATAATTCATTTCCGGATAATTATTACCCGGCTTACAGCTCACCATTAATAGTACCGAAAGATGCTGCCGCACTGAAGGTGATCACTTATCGTGACAATAAACCAATTGGAAGATTGATTGTGATGCCGATCGCTGAAATGAGGAAAAGAGCAGGAATAAAATAATTTTGTGGCTGGCCGTTATTGAGTGCTCCAAACACCAAACAACTCTTCCACCTTTTTATACCTGTATTCAAATATGCCTTCCAGCTTCTTTTTCACAAAAAGTGTGTTAGCAATTTTTCCTAAAAACCAGGCTGGATTTTTATAGTGAATAATATCCGTCATCTCCACACCACCCGGTATTTCTTTAAAATGATGCTGATGGTGCCATAAACTATACGGTCCGAATCGTTGCTCATCAATAAAGTACTCTTTATCCTTTACCTGTGTTATTTCTGTCATCCAGTAGAAGGGTATTCCTAACAGTGGCTTAACCGTGTACTCGATTATTTGTCCGGCATACATTTTATCGCCATGATGTTTGGAAACTATTTTGAATCCCATATCGCCGGGTGTAATGGCCTGAAGATTAGCAGGGTTGGAAAAGAAACCCCATGCCCTTTCTAATGAAATAGGGATTTTTTGAACAGTTTTAATTGAATGCGCTGCCATACAAAGTAATAAGTTAAATTCGTTTGAATAACCTTTTTAAAACAGAAAAGTTCGGAAACCAGATGTCATTTAACAAAGAAAGATTAGAGCGAAAATTTGCAGAAGAATATGAAAGGCTGAATGAAAAGCAAAAACAGGCCGTGAATACCATTGACGGCCCCGTTATGGTGATTGCAGGACCCGGAACAGGTAAAACACAAATATTAGCCAGTCGTATAGGAAAAATATTGCTGGAAACTGATGCATTACCTGAAAATATACTTTGCCTGACCTATACAGATGCCGGTGTAGTGGCCATGCGTAAGCGGTTGTTACAATTTATCGGGCCGGATGCTTACAAGGTAAACATCTATACGTTCCATGCTTTTTGTAATGATGTGATACAGGAAAATTTATCCTATTTCGAAAAAACCGTCCTTGACCCTATTTCCGAACTGGAAAAAATTCAATTGTACAAAGAATTGATAGACTCTTTCCCCAAAAACCATCCGTTGAAAAGATACAGGGGTGATGTATATTTTGAAGTGAACAACCTGCAGCATTTGTTCAGTAATATGAAGCGGGAGGGATGGACACCGGCTTTTATCAATCAAAAGATTGATGAATACATAGCTGATCTGCCCTACCGGGATGAATTTATCTATAAAAAAAAATACAAAGAATTCAATGCAGGTGATCTGAAAAAAGACAAGATTGAGGAAGAAAAAGACCGTATGGAGAAGCTGAAGGCTGCAGTAGGTGAGTTTGACCGTTTCCAGCAATTAATGCGCAAACGCAACCGTTATGACTTTGATGATATGATCAACTGGGTCATCAGGGCCTTTGAAGAAAATAAAAATCTGCTGGCGAATTACCAGGAAAAATTTCAATACATATTGGTGGATGAATACCAGGATACCAGTGGTACGCAAAACCGTTTAGTCGAATTGCTGATCAGTTACTGGGATAAACCAAATGTATTTGTAGTAGGTGATGATGACCAGAGTATCTATCGTTTCCAGGGAGCCAACGTGGAAAATATGGTGCAATTCGCAGCTATCTATCAACAAGACCTGCTAACTGTTGTGCTTACCAATAACTACCGTTCCACGCAACCTATACTGGATATTTCCAAATCACTGATTGACCGGAATAATGAAAGACTCGTAAATCAAATAGACGGGTTAAGTAAGCAACTGCTTTCCTCAAAAGAAAAAATAAAGCAATTAACACATCAACCAGTTATTAAAGAATATGAGTCGCAGCGCCAGGAAATGATTGGCATTGTTAAACATGTACAGCAACTGGCAGCACAGGGTGTTTTACCGGGCAGGATTGGTATCATTTATAAAGAGAATAAATATGGTGAAGAACTGGCGAAGTATTTCAAGCTGTTGAATATTCCGGTCTACAGTAAGCGTCACCTGAATATTTTAGAATTACCGGTAGCCAAAAAAATCATTTTGCTGCTGAAATACCTGGCTTCAGAACATGACATTCCGTACAGTGGAGACGAGATGCTTTTTGAAATACTGCATTTCGACTGGTTTGGCATTCCTCCCATTGAAATTGCAAAGCTTACGATGGAAGTAGCCGGAAAAAGGTATAATGAAAACAAGACTTCAATCCGGCAGCTATTACAGGAAAAAACAAACACTCCGGCAAAAGATCTATTCAGCAGTAACCTGCATGAAGGTTTAAAAAAAGCTTCTTTTGTAATTGAAAAACTGGTTGCAGATGTATCCAATGTCACCCTGCAACATTTATTTGAAAATATTATTCGTGAAGCAGGGGTACTTACACATATCATGCAAAGTGAGGAGAAACACTGGCAATTACAGATACTCACCGGTCTGTTTGACTTTGTAAAGGATGAAACACATCGTGATCCTTTCCTGAACCTGCAGCAGTTGGTAAGCCTTGTTGAGGTAATGGAAAAAGAAGAAATTACACTACCACTGGTGCAGGTCAGCGGCAGCGATAAAGGCATCAATTTGATGACAGCACACGGTTCCAAAGGACTGGAGTTTGAATATGTATTCATAGCCGGTTGTAATGCTGCTTTCTGGGAAAAGAAAAGAAAACCGGGTGGAGGTTATAAACTTCCTGAAACAATGTTCGCATCCCAGCCTTCCAGTAAAGATGACGAGGAATTAAGACGTTTATTCTATGTGGCGCTCACAAGAGCAGAACAGCATTTATATATCTCATACAGCAAATTCAAAAATGATGGTAAAGAACTGGAACCATCTATGTTTATAGCAGAAATACAAGATCAGCATCCTCTGCCGGTTGAAAAAATAATACTTGACACTGAAGTACTTTCTGAATTTGCTGCACTAAATTTCAATGAAGCTGAGGCCCCGGAAATCGAGAAAATTGAAGAAGAGTTTATCAGCCGCATACTGGATAAGTTTGTAATGAACGTAACAGCATTGAATAATTATTTAAAATGTCCATTAGAATTTTATTTTAAGAACCTCATCCGGATCCCGTCTCCGAAAAATGAAGCCACTGAGTTTGGCTCAGCGGTACACCATGCCCTGGAAAAATTATTCCGAAAGATGCAGGATGGGAAAAAAGACAAGTTCCCGCCAAAAGATGAATTCATTGCTGATTTCGAGTGGTACATGCTCCGCCATAGAGAGAGTTTTACCAAAGAACAATTTGACCGGAGGCTGGAATACGGACTGGAGGTATTGAACAACTACTACGATAAATACATCAATAGTTTTAATAAGATCGTAGCGATTGAAAGAACTATCCGGAATGTGGTGATTAAAGATGTTCCGCTGAAAGGAAAATTAGATAAACTGGAGTTTGATGGCAAATCAGTCAATGTGGTAGATTATAAAACCGGTGACCCGGATAAAGCGATCCCAAAAACAAAAGGACCATCAGAAAAAGAACCTAATGGCGGTGATTACTGGCGGCAGGCTGTTTTTTATAAAATACTCGTTGATAATTACGAACAAAAAGACTGGAAAGTGGTAAGCACTGAATTCGACTTTATCGAACCGGACAAAAAGAAAAACTATCGAAAAGAGAAAGTAGTTATCGGCCCCGCAGATATTACAACTGTAACCCAACAAATTACTTCTACCTGGGAAAAAATACAAAACCGGGAATTTTATACCGGCTGTGGCAAAGACGACTGCCATTGGTGCAATTTTGTAAAGACCAACAAACTGGCTGTAAGCCTGCATGAACTGGAAAGCTCCGACGAAACCGAATAACTTTTATTATGATTTTAAAAACAAATCATTACAGGCAAACCCTGTAAGTTTGCAGCTTACATGACAACAAAGATTCTTATATCTTATACTGCCCTTATCAGCATCCTTCTTATCAGTACAATCAGTGGTCCGGGCTGTGCCAATATTATTCCGCCACAAGGCGGACCAAGAGACACTATTCCCCCTGTATTATTGAAATCAAACCCGGGAGATTCATTTGTAAATTTCTCCGGAAATAAGATCACCTTTTTTTTTGATGAATTTGTTGAAGTACAAAATGCCCAGGAAAACCTGCTGGTTTCCCCATTACCTAAGATCACACCTTTTGTAGATAGCAAATTGAAAGAGGTAACGGTAAAGCTTAAAGACACCCTGGAACCCAACACTACCTATACCCTGGATTTTGGAAATGCCATCAAAGATTATACTGAAGGCAACGTTTTTAAGAATTTTACCTACACATTTTCAACAGGAAAGCATATCGACTCTTTTGAGCTCCGGGGCAATGTAGTACTGGCCGAAACGGGGAAAACAGACAGTACCCTGATTGCAATACTACATACCAATCCCGATGATTCAGCTGTGGTAAAAGAAAAACCAAAGTACATTGCCCGCCTGGATGGAAAAGGAAATTTTTATTTCAAAAATCTCCCGGAAAAAACATTCTATTTATATGCATTAAAAGATGAAGGTGGCACCCGTCGTTATTTTGGAGAAAAACAATTATTTGCATTTGCTGACAAACCTGTTAGTCTTCAACAAAAGAATGAACCCGTTACCTTGTATGCATTTGCCGCCAGGCAGGAAACACAGAGCACTACAACAATGCTTCCGTCTATTTCCCCCGGTATACGCAATAAACCCGGAGCAGCTACTGCTGACAAGCGGTTAAAATATCAAACTACTCTTCAGAATAACCAGCAGGATCTGCTCAGCCAGTTTGAGATGACCTTTGAGCAGCCACTTAAAACCCTGGACTCATCAGGAATCCGGCTTTATACTGACACAACCTATCTGCCTGCTACTGATTACAAATTTGAAAAAGACAGTACCAATAAAAAGCTGACATTGGTCTATGAATGGAAAGAAAATACTTTGTACCACCTGATAATGGATAAAGAACTTGCAGAAGACTCTGCCGGTAAAAAATTATTGAAAACTGATACGCTTAGTTTCAATACCAAGAAGAAA
>JACDJC010003410.1_pt1 | contig 11562 bp, 7 predicted proteins | sample 7454191 | NCBI WGS metagenome assembly JACDJC01 (sample SAMN14253291, study PRJNA609438) | sludge metagenome | isolation source: sludge after 25d culture with pyrite and EDTA | collected 2018-12-20
CTGCGCCATCGACAATCCCTGCTGGAACTGCACTTGGTTCATGGCCATGTCTGCTCTCCGCTCCGTAACATGGCCCCGAGGCTGCGCCCCGCACGTCTCAAATCACGCGACTGCCGGCTGAGCGTCGTCGCTAATCAGGAAGGGACAAGGGAGATGGAGGCATTCAACTTCGCAAATAAGGGGTCACCATTTCGCGGCCGAGGTCAAGAGACACGCACTCGCTCTTCCCCATCCACGCGAAGAGTAGATGACCGCCTTGGACAGGGAGAGGAGGGAGGCTAAGCTCGGCGTACCCCCATTCGGAGAGAACACCTTGAGCCTGGCTGAAAAGCTCTGTATTACTGCCGCTTTTATGTTCTTCATGACAGGGTTGCTGACCGGTATCTGGAAATATCGCTGCATGGCGACAAGCGCCAACGCCAGCGCACCAAACTACGTCAATGTGGCGCACCGCAGTTCCCTGATGTACAGCTTTGCGGCACTGGTGCTGGCGTACTTCGCCAGCCTTAGCGTGTTTCCAGCTACGATCAACATGGTTGCCGCTGCGGCAGCCCTGGGCTTTTTCGCCCTCGCCATTGCCACCTATATCGTGCATGGCGTGTTGCGGGACACCAGCAACCAGTTTCGCAAGCCCCATCGTCTGGGTCCACACCAGCTGCCCGGCTGGTTCATGAGCCTGTCGATGATCCTGCTGATCATCGCCGAAGTTGGCGGTTCAGCGGTTCTTGGCACCGGCGCCATGATGGCGATCTGGCAGGTACCGTCACCATGACGACGAAAATGCGTGTTGCTGCTTTGCAGATGCAGGGACGCACCGGAGATATCGCCTACAACCTCGATCACGTGCGCGAACTGCTGACAGAGGCGATTCGCAGCAAGGCGAAAGTTATTGCGGTACCGGAGTTCTTCACCACGAGCATCGTCGAGAACCCGAGGCTGTGGCAGTGTAGTTTGCCACCGGAAAATGCAGCTCTGGAACTGTTGCGCCGCCATGCAGTCGAACACCGGATATTGATTGGCGGCTCTTACCTCGAGAAGCGGGGCGAGGACGTATTCAACTGCTATACGCTCGCTCACCCGGACGGCAGTGTCACCCGTCACGATAAAGACCTGCCGACCATGATCGAGAACGCTTACTACATCGGCGGCGACGACGATGGCATCCATCAATCAGCGTTCGGACGTGTCGGAACGGCAGTGTGCTGGGAAACCATCCGAACCCGGACAGTTCACCGGCTGGCGGGTCACACAGACTTCCTGATGACCGGCAGCCACTGGTGGTCGCCGCCCCACAACTGGCCGGTGCTTGGTGCTTTTATGCGCCGCATGAGCTCCATGAACAGTGATTATATGGAGCAGGCACCGGCCGTCCTGTCGCGAATTCTGGGGGTTGCCAATATACACGCCGCCCACTGCGGCCCGCTCGAAGGCCATATTCCCTTGTTACCGGGCCTGCCATCACCCCGTTATAGTGGTGAACTGATGGGAGAAACCCAGATCATCGACAATTCGGGCAAGTGCGTGGCCCGTCTGCACCGATCTGACGGGCCTGGAGTTATCACGGCCGATATCGAGCTTGCACCCGGGCAGCCGACGCAACCCTGCCCGGAACGCTTCTGGATTCCCGAGCTGGCCTTGCGCTTCCGCTTTTTCTGGTGGCAGCAAAACCTTTGCGGCAAGGCTCTCTACCGGAAGGCCCGCGCCAATAACCTTCTGGAAAGCCAAAAAGAGGTCAAGTTCATTTGATCCGGGGAAAATGTCCGTCAAACCCGGACCATCCCGCGGCGTACTTTCAGAGTGGGATGAAAATCAGCAGGTTCATAACACTGTCAGCTTCCCATAGGTGGAATTTTGCGCTACCAGATCGCGAGTATCCTGATGGATCGTTTCGGGGGGATGTTGCATCTTCGCTTCCGGCAAGTTGCCGTGATTTCCGTGCTTGTTATCGCGTGGACTGTGGCACATGCCGGTGATGCCCAGGTTGTTTATTATGAAGTGGTTGGCAATAGTGCAACGAAGTTGCGCCACGAACTAAACAACAAAGGCCCGCTCAAGGACGGCAGGAGATTCGATGCTTACACGACGTGGCGAGTAACGTGGACATATTTCTACGCACCCGCAGGGAAGGGCTGCAGGTTGACGGAAATAAGCACGTTGCTCGACGGAACGATTGAGCTGCCTCGATGGGAGCGCAATGGCAGGGCTTCAGATTCCCTGGTCAGGAAATGGGAGCGTTACCTGGCTGCGCTGCGTATCCATGAGGATGGACACTATGCTCATGGAGTTGCTGCCAGAAACGAGATACAGGCCCTGGGCCAGTCGTTTCAGATTACTGGAAGTTGTACGACGATGGCTGAAGCATTTAATGACGAGGCTAAGTCGATCTTGGCCAAATATGGAGCCATGGATGCCACGTACGACCGTGACACCGGTCATGGAAAAAGTCAGGGCGCAATATTTCCATGAAGGACCAGTCGGCTCAGAGTCTGAGGTTTCCCCACGAATCTGCTCCTTCAATCAACAGCTTGCGTGGCCTTTGCAAGGAACAGTGTACGCATGACGCGGTCCTGTTGCCCGCAGGAAGATACGGCGTGCCTGGCCTTCGAGGAAGCTTGAGCAAGTGCCATTCCCCCGGGGGTATGTTACAAGGTGAATGACCCGCCGGGTTCGCGAGGATTCTGGCGGGCGTTGGCTCGGTGGGGCCGCCATCGCATCAGTGCGTTCTGGCGTTTCGTGTGGTTGCTCGATGCCCGCGTGTCCGCCGTCCGGATTACGTATCAGGAATTCTGGGGAGATCGTGATGGTCATGCAACGAATGAGTTCAAGAATAGTGCTGCTGTTGGTGTTGTTGCCGCTGCTGTTTCTCATGGCGGGGATGAGTCGTGCGGCGGAGCAGCTGAAGCCGTTCGAGCTGGCTTCGAACGCGCCCGGCGAGCTCGAGCCGGCGGTGGCGAAGGTCAGGCAGCAACTTGTCGATGGCGGCTTCACCATCGTGGGCAGTTACACGCCTTACACGAATGCCCCGTTCGCCAAGGGTGAAGTGGTGTCGGCGGAGGTTCTGGCTGTCACCAGCCCGGCGTTGCAGAAGGCGGCCGCGGCCACCCCGACAGGGGGTTATGCCGCCGTGCAGCGGGTGAGCGTGACCCAGGTCGTGGTCGACGGCGCTTCGCAGGTGCAGGTGGCGTGGACCAACCCCAGCTACATGGCGCATGCGTATCGCCTGACTGGCGATCTGGCCGATGTGACCGAGGCGCTGGGCAAGGCGCTGGGCGCGCAGCAAGCCTACGGTTCGGAGCGTGGACTCACCGCAGCGGCCCTGGAGCGCTATCACTACAAGGCGTTCATGCCGTACTTCACCGATGCCGACCTGTTGGCCAGCTACGACACCCATGAGCAAGCCGTGAATGCCGTTCAGGCGGGGCTTGCCGCGCATCGTGGCGGCACCACCGAGGTCTATCGACTGGCGGTACCGGGCACGCAGCAGACGGTGTTCGGGGTGGCATTGAGCGGCCCGGAGGCCAACGCATGCAGCGGTGACCAGTACATCATGAGCCGAATCGACTTCCAGCCGATCAAGTCAACAGCGCACCTGCCCTACGACGTATTGGTGGCGGACAACAAGGTGTACGCGCTAGCCGCCAAGTTCCGCATCGCCATCAACTTCCCCGACCTCAGCATGATGGGATCACACAGTTTCGTCAGCATCATGTGTGCACCTGGTTCCATCAAGAAGGCGCTGACGGAGGCTGCCCGCGGCGGCTGACGCGGCGCCTTTTTTGTGCGGGTATCCGGTCGCAGCGGAAATGACATCAGGGGCGAGTGGCGCTTGCCTGAGACCAACCCCCTCAAAAGTCGTCATTCCCGCGAGGCGCCTTTCAACAGCCGAACGGCTGGTCAAGCGGGAATCCAGTGACGTTGGGGTTGCGGGGCAGGGTGAAGCACATTGGATCCCCCCTTTCGCGGGGATGACGACGTTAAGCAAGTGCCATTCGCGTCAGAGAGGGTTCCTCGGGTAAGCCGCGCGGAGATTACCGCTGCACGGCAGATGCGCGTGCGATGGGCGGCCAGCGAGATCTTTCAGGGCGGCCTCGTCTTCGCACCCGCAACGCTCCGGTAACTCTGATCCCTGACTGCTTGCACCAGTTGGTCGATGTCAGCGGGCGCGACCTTGAGCATTTCCAGCGCGGCCACGCCCAGATGCAAGCTCGACTCCATCGTTTCCGGGTGAGCGTGGGCAGCACCGGCCGCCAGCAGGCGGGTGCTGGATCTCACATCGAGTGCGCGCACGATGACGGGCACCTGCGGGCAGTTTCTCCTGATGTAGGACACCGTCGCCAGTGCGGAGTCGGTCATGTCGACGGCAATGACGACCAACGAGGCTCGCTGCACATGAATGGAAGCGAGCAATCCCGGGTTGGCGATGTTGCCGAGCCAGACCGCATGCTGATCGGATCGACCCAGTGCCACCCGCTTCGGGTCGGTGTCGAAAGCGATAAAGGGGATGCCACACGAGTGCAAGAGAATGGCGATGGTGCGGCCCACCCGTCCGTAGCCGCCAATCACCACGGAATGTTCCGGAGCCAACGGCAATTCTGCCGCCTCTCCTGCGGCTGTCGCCTCAGGCGCTCTGGCCAGCCAGGTCGCTATGGGGCCATTGAAGCGAATCAGGAAAGCGCCGCCAATCATCGACAAAAGAACCGACGTCATGGCGATTTGACCCAGCTGCGGGTCGAGTACGCTGGAATCGAGCGCAATGGCGATGAGCGCCAGCCCGAATTCGCCGCCGACGCTCAGCATCAGTCCGGTGCGCCAGGTCATCCGCGTATCGACCGCTACCCGGCGCACCATGGCGGCAACGATCAGTGTCTTGCTGGTAACGATAAGCAGGGCGCCGAGCACGACCCAGTACCAGATGGGAGGGATCGCCGCCGGGTTGAAGCGCATGCCGATACCGATGAAGAACAGACCCAGCAGCACGTCGCGAAACGGACTGATGCTGGACTCCACCTGATGGCGAAACTCCGTTCTGCCCAGAATCAACCCGGCCAGAAAGCCGCCGAATGGCAGCGACAAACCCAGGCTGTTGGTGATCCAGGCGGAAAGCAGGGCGACCAGCAGCACGGCCAGGGTGAACATCTCGACCGATCTGCGTTCGGCAATCACGCGGAAGAACGGTCGCAGCAGCCAGCGCCCGACAAAGAAGACGATCGCGAATGCAAGCGCAGCCTTGGCCAGGGCCAGGCCGAGCATGCCTGCCAGCGTATTCGCCGCCACCGACATCCCCAGCACCGGGATGATCACCAGAAAGGGAACGGCTGTGACGTCCTGAAAAATCGACATGGCCAGCCCGAGGCGACCGTGCCGGGTGTTGTCCTCGCCTTGCTCGGCAAGCACGCTGGCAATCAGCGTGGTGGAAGACTGAGCGAAGGCCGCACCAATCACGAACGCCACGGTGCCGGGCAGACCTGCCAGCCACAACACGACCCCGACCAGCAAGGTGGTCAGCGCAACCTGTCCGGTGCCCAGTCCGAGAACCTGGCTTCGCAGCGCGTGCGTCTGCGGCAGGGAGAAATTGAGGCCGATCGTAAACAGCAGGAAAACGATACCGAATTCGGCCAGCGCTTCCAGCTCCGGCATCGAGACGACCGGCCCGATCGTGTGTGGCCCAAGGATCGCCCCGACCAGCAGATAGCCCAGGCTGGTCGGGATATGCAGGCGCTGAAAGACCACCACGACGCTGATTGCAACGGCCAGCAGGAGGACGGTTTGGGCGAGATATTCCATCATGTCCGTGATTTGTCGATTCGGTATCGCGTCGCGACCCGGCTGGGCCAGCCGGGTATCAGCCCAGCATACCTGCAGGCTTGGCCGGGCCAATGGCCTTGATGCCTGATTTCCTGCGCTGTCTCAGCCCGCCACCCAGGTTGAGCTGGCACGGTGCTGGGCGGGTCAGAGTCGACTTTTCGTTGCCTGCCGCTGCGCGGAAACAGCGGAGGCCGGGCCTGACTCCGAAGCAAAGTACACTCTGACCCTGAGGTCTCTTCTGGTCAGGGCGCAAAACCATGAGCAAACTTTCAAGAATCCTGGTTCCGACAGATTTTTCGCCGGTGTGCGACCGCGCATTGGCACAGGCGGTGGCCATGGCCTCGCGCAGCGGAGCGGAACTGCATGTGCTGCATGTGCAGGTGTTGCATCGGAGCAGGTACGGATGGGCTGCGATACCGATCGTCGTGGACGTCCAGAAGGTCATCGCGGACCTGTCGCGGAAAGACCTGGACGAGGCGGTGCAGGACATTCAGGTGCCCGTGGTCAGTGAGGTCATCCAGGGTCTTGCAGCGGCCCCGGCGATTGCGGACTACAGCAGGCAGCACGACGTCGATCTGATCGTGATGGGCTCGCAAACACGCAACGACATCAGCCGCATGTTCCTGGGCAGCGTGACTGCCGAGGTCCTGCGCGAGTCCCCGGTACCGGTGTTGGTCATTGGTCCGGAACACCCGCTGCCTGAGGATGGCTACCGTCAGGTACTGGCGCCGGTGGACTTTTCCGAAAGCTCGATGTTGGCGCTACGGCAGGCCTCCGCGATTGCGAGCGGACAAGACGCGAGCCTGATTGTCCTGCACGTGGTCGAACCGCCGAAGAGCGTGCCCTATGTCAGCATGCGCGGGCCCGTTGAAGAATTGCGCAAGCGTGCTGCCGAGTCACTGGACAAACTGCTGGACTCAGCCGACTTGCCGCAGGCTGCGGCGCAAAGGCTGGTCGTCATCGGACGGTCCGACCGCGAAATCGTGCGGTGCGCGCAAGAGCAGGGCGTTGATTTGATCGTGATGGGTACGGAGGGTCTGTCCGGCCTGAGCCGGTTGTTGGTGGGCAGCACCACCGAGCGCGTGTTGCGCAGTGCTCCGTGTGCCGTATTGGCGCATCGCGGCGCGATGGTGGACAACCTGTAGCGGAACGGTCCGGGAACGGAGTCAGGGTGGGATGGTCCTGGCTTGACGCACACCTGTTCACGGCTGGCGGCAGTGCAGTCACTGCCAGCCGAAGCGCCGGATGTAGTAGCGCTTCATGAGCGAGGTCAGCAGGGCGTAGCCAAGCACGATCCCCACAAGCCAGACGAAGTAGTATCCGGGCAGCGCCTGCAGCTTGAAGTAGCTGGCCAGCGGTCCCATCGGCAGGAACACGCCGATGGCCATGATCAGCACCGTCATGCCCAGCAGCTGCCATGAGGCACGGCTCTGGATGAAGGCGATCTTCGGGGTGCGGATGATGTGCACGATCAGTGTCTGGGTGAGCAGGCCGACGACGAACCAGCCCGATTGGAACAGTGTCTGGTGGGCCACGGCGTTGGCCTTGAACACGTACCACATCACGGCAAAGGTGATGATGTCGAAGATCGAGCTGAGCGGCCCGAAGAACAGCATGAAGCGGCCCAGGCCCTGGGGATTCCATTGCAGCGGCCGGCGCACCAGCTCCTCGTCCACGTTGTCCAGCGGGATGGCGGCCTGGGAGATGTCGTAGAGCAGGTTCTGCACCAGCAGGTGCAGCGGCAGCATCGGCAGGAATGGCAGGAACACGCTGGCGATCAACACCGAGAACACGTTGCCGAAGTTGGAACTGGCGGTCATGCGGATGTACTTGAGCATGTTGCTGAAGGTCTTGCGGCCCTCGATCACGCCCCGTTCCAGCACCATCAGGCTGCGTTCCAGCAGGATGATGTCGGCCGCCTCCTTGGCGATGTCCACCGCACCATCGACGGAAATGCCGATGTCGGCGGCGCGCAGCGCCGGAGCATCGTTGATGCCGTCGCCCATGAAGCCGACCACGTGGCCAAGGTCGCGCAGGCTGCGCACGATGCGCTCCTTGTTGAGCGGCGAGACGCGGGCGAAGATCGTGTTGCGCTGGACGGCATCAGTCAGCGCATCGTCGTCCATGGCGTCAATCTGCACGCCCAGCAGGAGTCCCTCGACCGCCAGTCCGACCTGGCGGCAGACCTCGGCCGCCACCAGCTCGTTGTCGCCGGTGATCACCTTGACGGTCACGCCGTGTGCCGCCAACGCCTCCAGCGCCGGTGCGGTCGATTCCTTGGGCGGATCGAGGAAGGCGATGTAGCCGACCAGGGTCAGGTCCGACTCGTCGGCTGTCGAGTAGACCACCTGGTCGGGCGGTATCTCCTTCATCGCCACTGCCACGACCCGCAGACCGCTCTCGTTCATGGCTCGCAGCACGCTCTTGGCGCGTTCCGTCCGACTTGCGTCCAGCGGATGGATCTGGCCGTCATGTTGCACGTGGGTGCAGATCTCGAACATCTCCTCCGCTGCGCCCTTGCAGATCAGCTCGTGGTGCTCCTCGCGCTCGGACACTACCACCGACATGCGTCGGCGCGCGAAGTCGAACGGGATCTCGTCGATCTTGCGGTAATTGCGCGCGATACCCAGCTCGGACTTCAGCTCGACGTGTTCGAGCACGGCGCGATCGAGCAGGTTCTTCAGGCCGGTCTGGAAATGGCTGTTGAGATAGGCGAAACCCAGTACTTCGTCCGAATCATTGCCGGCCACGTCGGTGTGGCGGGCCAGCGCGATCTTGTCCTGGGTCAGCGTGCCGGTCTTGTCGGTACACAGCACATCCATGGCGCCAAAGCTCTGGATCGCATCCAGCCGCTTGACGATCACCTGCATGCGCGACATCACCACCGCGCCCCGGGCCATCGTGGTGGTGACAATCATCGGCAGCATTTCGGGTGTCAGTCCGACGGCCACCGAAAGCGCGAACAAGGCTGCCTCCGGCCAGTCGCCCTTGGTGAAGCCGTTGATGAACAGCACCAGCGGCACCATCACCGCCGCGAAGCGGATCAGCAACCAGCTGACCTTGTTGACGCCGAGCTGGAAGGCGTTCGCTTCGGCGGCATCCGCCACGCGTGTGACGCGGGTGGCCAGGGTGCCGAAGTAGGTGTCATTGCCGATGGCCAGCACGACCGCGCTGGCCGTGCCCGAGATGACGTTGGTCCCCATGAACACCAGATTGTCCATCTCCAGCGCAGACCCGGCGGTGGCGTCTGCTGAAGGGAATTTCTCGACCGGCAGCGACTCGCCGGTCATCGCCGACTGTCCGAGGAAAAGATCGGTTGCCTCCATCACCCGGCAGTCCGCCGGGACCATGTCTCCGGCCGACAGCAGCACGATATCGCCCGGCACCAGTTGCTTGATCGGGATTTCGACGACGCCCTCGCCCTGAAGGCCTGCGCCGACGTCCGGCGCGGGCGCATCCGGATCGGCGCGTCGGCGCACGGTGGCGGTATTGCTGACCTGCTCCTTGAGCGCCAGCGCCGCCTGGTTGGAGCGTCGTTCCTGGAAAAAGCGGATCAGCGTCGCCAGTACCACCATGGCGCCAATCACCATCGTCCCCGCCATGTCTCCCGTGAAATAGGAGACCGCCGCCAGCACCGTCAGCAGCAGGTTGAACGGGTTGTTGTAGCTCAGCCGAAGATGTCGCAACCCCGACACGGGACGCTCGTGCTCGACCTCGTTCGGGCCATGTTGCTCGCGCAAGGCCTCGACCTGCTGACTGCTGAGTCCTTGTGCCGAAGTACCCAACTGCGCCAACAGCTCGCCGAGATCGCGGTGTGCCTGATCGACCAAGCGTTGGCTGAGTGTCTGCGACAGGCGGTCGCTGCGCTTCCCTCGCGTCAGCGCCTCAAGAATGGCTCGGCGACGAAACAGGCCGCGGCTTCGGCGCGATTCCAGGAACCGATCGAAGTACGGCCTGAAAATGTTCATGCCTTCTTCTCCCATGTCGCAGCGGTCCCGCAGGAGCGACGGCGACCAAGATGATGCGCCACGGAAAAACGGCGCGAGGATGCCATGCCCGGCGACCCGCACCGTCCAAAAATGATGTCAGCGACGATTTCGTGTCGGACGAAGTTGCGCCAGCCTAGAGAAACCGGGGTGAAACCGGGGTCAGTGACCTTGCCCGTGTACTGCTCGCGGATGGCCTGGCATCGGGGACCCGCAGTTCATCCGGGACCACTTCGGGCCAGCCAGACGCCATGTCGGCGACTCGGTGCAGCTCTCTCGCAAGAACGGCAGCCGTATCGGGAAAGTGCCGTTTGGTCTACCCGATCGGTTACCGCGAACGGCACGCCGGAGCGGTTCCTGTGCGCCTGCAAAAGTTCCAGAGAGCCATGCGTGAGCATCGCCTGGCAGCGATGCAGGACGGGTCGGGACTGGACGAGCTGCCTCCCCATCACTTCCCCGGCCTCTTCACGTTGTAAAGACGACGTGAGTGGAAGATTAACGCCGTCCGAGAAGCGTCATGTCACCCGCGCCCTTGCGATCGATCCCTGATCGTCGTCCGGAGGCGAGCCAGTCGTCACGTGTCATGGAGGCGGCGGGATTTTCGATGGTGGATGGTTGAGGGTCTGAAATGTCGACACTCGACTTTTCTGAACGCCGCCTCACCAACAAACGTTGGAAATACTGTTGACCCGGTCACGGCTTAACACGTTCGTTACAATCCGCGCCGCTCACCGCATAGACATCAGACCGGGTTGAGCGGGCGCCGAATAGCGTGGTTCGGTTCGGTCGCGCAGCGTCCGGCAAGGGCCGGACGGATACCAAATTTCAATAATTGAGGAGATACCCGATGAAACACAAGGGCTTGTACTTTCTGATTGCGCTGGCCCTGGGTGGGGTGGGTGCGGTTCACGCACAGGACGCAGGTGTTGCTCCAGCCGACGCGTACAGCAGCGAAACTGCAGCCTCGTCCTTTGACGGTCGCTGGTATATCGCGCCGACCATCGGCGGGTACTTCAACGATCCCGACCGCAGCACCAATAGTCGGCAGTTCTATTACGGCTTGGGCTTTGGTCGTTTCTTCTCGCCCAACACGTCGCTGGATGTGTTTTTCGACCGCACCAAGCGGAAGATCGACAACACGATGCTGGGGGGCCTCAGCGGTCATGGCAAAAGCAAATGGTCCAATAACTCGGCCGGCGCTGTAGCACGTTTTTATGGGGGCGACTGGAACGCCTGGCGTCCGTACGCCCTGGTCGGCGTCATGGGCAGCTATCACCAGTCTTTCCTCGACCACGGTTGGTCGCCTGCTGCCGAGTTGGGCGGCGGTCTTTCCAAGACGGTTGGCAAGAGTTCCGATATCCGCATGGAAGCAGGCTATCGTTACGACTGGGACAACAACAGCCAGCCGGCCAAGGATGGATACGGTGACTGGTTCCTCGGCTTCAGTGTGGTGTCGCGCTTTGGCGCCCCGGCCGCGGCACCCGCGCCGGTCGTGGTTCCGCCCCCGGTGGTGCCCGATTGCTCAACCATGGACAGCGACGGTGACGGCGTGAACGACTGTGACGACAAGTGCCCGAATACGGCGCCCGGCACGATCGTGGGTCCGGACGGTTGCCCGCTGAAGGTCGTCATCGACCTGCGTGGCGTGAACTTCAAGTTCGATCGCCCGAGGGTCGGCGAGACCGACGTTTCCCAGTCGCTGGCCGAGCCGACCGCCGATTCGATCTCGGTGCTGAACCAGGCCGTCGACACCTTGCAGCGTTATCCGCAG
>JACDJC010003412.1_pt1 | contig 11558 bp, 6 predicted proteins | sample 7454191 | NCBI WGS metagenome assembly JACDJC01 (sample SAMN14253291, study PRJNA609438) | sludge metagenome | isolation source: sludge after 25d culture with pyrite and EDTA | collected 2018-12-20
AATGTGCATTGCCCTCCATCCTGTCCATTGCACCGTTAATGTCGTTATGGTTGAAGCCGTCAGGCTTTACCATGCAGAGTTTTATTTCATCAATGCCAACTCCTTTGTTTTGCCCTTTGCTGCCAAAAGTGCCTAATAACACCGTAGCTGCAATACCTTGGGTTAGGTTGTATTTGCCTAATGCTTTTACATCGTTGTCAATGCGGAACGCATTGGATGAAGTACCCGATACATCTGCACCAATCACTGAATCCCAGCTTGCTCCATTCAAAATAGTTATCTGACTGGTTAGTGCCTCTACATTGGAAAGCACTACATCTGAAGTATGAATAAGGTATTGGCTTCCGGTTAAGGATGTTTGCCTTTTCCAAAGGTCTGATACAATTGCGGCCAAAATTCTGAGTACCCCTCTTGTTCTTTGGAAGAACGGATTACTTGCCCAGCGTAAGCGGAACATATCAATTAACTCAGGATGGAAAGGATATGATTTCTTCAGCTTATCCCGATACTCCGATTTTAGGGCGTAGGATGGTATCTCTGAAAGCAATGACTGGTACAACACAGTGTAAGCAGAAATAACTTTCTCCATTTCATCATCACTACCCAAATCTTCAAACAACCGTCTGCGAACTACTTCAAATATTTCATCATCCTCCACCGGCTTCATGTTGGCACCCACCCGTGTGATGCGATTTTCCAGGGCTGTGAGAATTTGAGATGAAATGGGTGAAGCGGCTAATTCCTGGGCACTTGCCGGAAGTGTGGCAATGAGCACACAATTGTCTGTGCCTGTTACTGCTTCAGTAAGCTCCTGCATGAAACTCACTGTTTGGTCACTCAGGTTGCTTGCCTCTACTTTTACTGCTGAGGCGCTAACGCAATAATCGGCTAACTCATCTATCAAAATGAGGCAAGGCTTACATTGTTCCAGCACCTTCTTGAATAAGCCTTTTGGAGCTATTTGCTTCTCATCATTCACCCTGATGATTTCGTATGCCTTCGCACCACCTAACTGATAGGCCAATTCACCCCAAAGGGTACGGATGGTAAAGCCTTCTACTTTTCTGCCTTGTGCAGGATCATTTGTGGTATTGGTAAATACGGCAATGTGTGCTGAATCAAATTTGGGTTCACCGGTAGTTGCCAGCAATTCTTTGGTATGTTCACTGTTGATGGCTTTTTTACCCCACTTAGCCAAATGGAAAAGGGAAATAAGCGTATGCGTTTTACCACCACCAAAACCGGTCTGTAAACTGATAACCCGGTTATCAGCATCCTGCCCACCATTGAGGCCCTGAACCACTCTTCGGGCAATACTTTTTAATCCTGCCGTGAAATAGGTCTTCTGAAAAAACATTTCAGGACTGGTGTAAATTTCTCTGCCTGTGCCTGCAGCTACTTCTGCCAGGTTAGCGGCAAAGATGGATTCATCCAAATGCCCATCCTGAATGTCTTTGTGTGGCCTTACGTTTTTAAACCAAGCTTGCATGTTTATTTTTTTAACTTTAAATCGTGATAACCTTTATTGTCTTTGCCTGTTTCTGAATCTTTTCGTGGGATATATTTTCCCGTAGCGAAATCAATTTCTCCAAGATGACGTCCTTTATCATCATGATGCTCAAACAGGCCGAAAGCATTTTTCATATCAATAGATAAGTAAGCATACCTTGATTTCGATTCTGATACAAATACCATTCTAATTTGACCACTATTACTGTTGATTTTTGTAATTTCATTATCGAAACGCCAGCCATTTAAAACCGCAATTTTTTCGCCTACTTCCTTCAACTCTGAAATCTTTTCCTTTTTCCCCTCAATACTTTGCGGAAACTCCATTTCAGCAATTACAACATTCGTTTTATCATTCCATATTGGTTGTTCATAAGGGTTCCATTTCCCTTTGCCAAATACAATATCTCTTTTTATACCTACTAAAAAGGGGTGGTGATTATCTATCTGACCAACCTGATATAGATTCACTACACTAACATTCTTTGATTTTTTCTTGTCCGCATATTCAATAGTGTATTCACAAGGCAATAAATCTACCTTGAATGCATTCGTTGTTTGAAAACTAATTGCAGGCATTCGCAGCAAATAGGAACCTGTAAGAAATTGAGAATATTTAGTTGAGTACTTCACTTCTACCCAAGTTTTCTTATTATCAATCTCTTTTAAAATTTCAGCCTCAACTTCATCTAATTGCGACCAGGTTCTGTTAGCCAGAAAATCATAAATTATCTGTTTGTTTGAAAGATCAAACTCATCTTCATTTGCTGCTAATAACTCATCTATCGAATGAGAGTTTGCTATTTTAGTACTTTGAAAATCATCAGGAACTTTTACAATTTCAATTGAGTAGTCATCCTTCAACGTTGAAGAAATATCAATTACTTCATTTAAAAGGGGCCAGGCTGGCTGTGATTGATCCGCTGGCAAATGCATCGATATGTCATTAAGGTAAGCGAACATCTACTTGCTGATTAAAGTTTTTAAACTGCGTTCCCATTCGTCAAAAAAACCTGCAGGCCAGCCTGACATCTTGCCGCTTGATAAAATATCAATCACCCGATGAATTTGTATTTCACCCTCATCTACTCTTTCATTAGAAAAGAAATGAACAGCGACTTTACCATTATCGATTTTACCGAATCCCTTGTCACCCTTTACCATAACTCTGACTGCATTTAAAACATGGTCGCTGTGGGTTTCAATAATTACCTGCACTCCATTTTGAGCAGCTAAGGCTAATAATTTTCCAATTTTGGACTGTGCAGAGGGATGTAAATGAGCCTCCGGATTTTCAATAATTAATAAATCACCTGGCTTTGCAATTAATGGTGCTAAAATGACTGGTAAGCTGAAACTGAAACCAAAACCCACTTGCAATGCAGAGAAGTCACCCCCCTGAAGCCCTTTCAGTTTAAAAGTCAGTTTTAAAGTTTCCTCGTCTTGTTCAGAAACATTTGTACTTATACCTCGACCCAAGATTTCACCGACCCATGCGTTAAGATTCTCGAACAAGGAAAGATTTGTAGCTGATGGATGTTTTAAAGCCGGAATGCCAATGGGTTGATCATTCTTTGTTGCATCAAAAATATAAGCCGGTGTTAGCTCTCCTTGTATTCCAATTTTTGTGTTAAAAACCCGCTTACTTTTTCTTGAATAATCTCTCCTTGGGCCAACCCTTTCTGCCGATAAGTAAATGAAATCCTTGCTAAAGAGAGCCTCATTCTCATATTCGCTATCACCAGAAAACTTAACATCCAAATCGCTTTCCTTAACCTTCGAAGCATCTATTTCCCATTCATAAACTTTATCATTATCATTTTCCAATCTAATAGTAACAAACTTTGGAAAAGCCTTTGCATAACAAAGGTCACCAGCAGATTCAAGATCAACATAGCTGAAATTATTCAGGCTGACCTTGGCTTTAGATTGCAAATATGTGTTCTCATAGCTCTGTTTTAACAGTAAAAGGCTCTGAATAACACTTGACTTACCCATGCCATTAATGCCTGTAAACAGTGTCAATGGAGCAATTTTAAAAGGCTCATCAACAAAGCATTTAAAGTTCTTTAAATTGATATAATTTATCATTGTATAAAGTCTTTTAAGAAATAATTCATTCGTTCAAATCTGTTCTTTACAGCAGTTTTAGAACCAGTGGTGTCTGCTATTGCCTTAAACAATAATTCATCCTGCACCATATGCTTTTTATACTCTGTTTGGAATGTTTTTTTATTAGTGATGATTTTATTGTAAGCAGATTCAGTAAGTTCACTAAAGTTCCATGATAGCGTATCGAAGAGTGCCCGGTTCGGTTGCCTACCAATTGTTCCATCTTTATTTACTCTGTATAAAGCAAATTGATCCAGAGAGTCGTGTATTCTGTTGCAAGTGGTTATAAAACTATTTTCAAGTTCATTCCTTTCGCTTGAATCACGGTTATATAAATCCATCATTGCCTCGGTTAAAAAAATATCCATCTTCGACATGTACTCGTTGTAGCCGAATATTTTAAATGCAATAAACCGTGTCGCATATTCTCTATCATCCATTCTTCGTGGTGATACTTTTCCATTAGAAACCTTAATAAACTCTTTACTGGCTGCAAGTTTTTTGGTGAACTCTGCCGGAATACCTCTGCAAAAGGCATTTCGTATCTCTTGCCCCTTTAATTTGAGTCCTCCTGTGTTTATCCTTTTGAAAATATTGTACTTTACCTCGGGTGGTGTTCCCGGATTAATTACATATGCTTCTAATTCTGCATCCAATATTCTTGCTCTCAGATAACCCGGAATTTCATGAAAGTATTTGCCATTACATTCTTCTACCAAATATTCCAATCCGGTGAGTTTAAAATTTGATTTGCTTTCGCCATCTACAAAACTCATAATTGTATGAAGCCTTTGCAGTCCATCAATTACTCTCCACGGCTTTTGACCTCCATCAAAATAGAATAATGGTATCGGCAGTTTAATCATTAATGACTCAATGAACAGGCTCTTCTGATCATTACTCCACAAGTCTTTGTTTCGTTGTAAATCATCTTCACCCCAAATGTCAATCCATGTGTCCTCAAATATTCTTTTACCTTGAATCATATCTATCAATTCAGAAGTACGAAAATGCTGTAAGCGGATGTTTACATCATCTGGATTGTATGGCAGCTCAGCCTTCTTTTTATAGCTTGACTTTCTTATCATGACTATTCAAATAAATTCGTTTGAGTGGTGGTTGCCGCTTGTACGGTTTTGCTTTCCCGTATTAAGCTGTCTTTATTGGTGAGTAAACCAAGGGCTTGCTTGTGGTCTTCACTTCCGGCTGGCAGTACTTCACACAACGATGTAACCACCCTCCAGAAATTGCTTTCCGGCTGGGCAGCTACTTTGCCAATGTATTTAAGCAGTGCTGTGCGGTTGTTGCCCTTGTACAAGGCCATAGCCCGATGCACGAGGTCTATCAGAAAATTGTTGGCTCTATCGCCAATATTTTTATTCGCTTTAATGCGTTCTTCAAAAGTGCCCAAGGTTTGCTTGTTACCGTTTTTGATTAGAATATGCTCGGTAAAGAGTTCTGCCACATTGATGCTTAAACCTACCCTGCTAAACTTGGCTGCATCATCAAACTCGCTCTCGGCAAAGCTGTATAGCTGTAGCCAGCCAATGTAAAATTTGGTAAAATCATCGCCCTCAAAACCTTTAAGTAGAGCATTAAAAGCCGATTCTCTTGCTATTTCCAGCAACTCGGCAACAGTTACTTCACTGCCATCCGCCTTTTCGACCTTCTCGTATTTACCAAATTCACTCACCGCCTGACCAAAACAAGCAGTTAATAAATCTGCACCCCTGAAGCCTAAACGATATAGTTCTTCCACTTCTTTAGAAACAGTAATTTCAATCGCCTTTTTTACATCTTTAAAATTTCCCAATCCTCTCTTTATAGAAGGTTTTGCAGAAACTGTGACTGATGATGATAGAAACGCCTTGTTTGCCTTTAATGCGCCAGTTACTTCTGTATCTATAGCCCAACTGCCTGTAATATTCATTCTTGCGCCTAGAATAGAGTTACAAAGTGTAGACCACGCTTCGGTACTTTGATGAGCAAACATAATACTTACAATTTCTGAAGTCTGGTGTTCAATTGCATCAAATATTTGCATCAACTTACCTTCAAAATGACTTTTTGCAATATCTGCGTTCCCATTATGGTGATGTTTTAAAGCAGTACATTCATCAGTTTTTGGCGTTTGAGGTGTAGCAAAATTATACGGGAAGTATGACGAGAGCAATCTCTTTAGCCAGACATAAAAAAAGTCAGATAAATCTGCATAAGCAATTGCATCATAGTATGGAGGATCTGTGACAACTGCTGAAATACTTTTTGCTTGGAATTGCTCTTTTTCGCCACTTGAAGCATTTTTACAAACAGACCAAAAAGTGCTTTTTTCTGAATCGATATACTTAAGTATTGATGATAATTGACCAATTGCAGCACCGCTTAAATCACTAAAGGGATTCATCTCTGGGTAGTCAAAAATCATTGGAATAGCCTGTCGTCCAAAGGGATGTTCAACCGTCTCTTGTAAGATATGCCAAACTCCGAAAGATGTACTACGAGCTAATATCCTGTCAATAAGAATCGATAGATATAAAACAATTGCAGATTTATAATCATCATTATTAATTCGTATTGAAATATCATTAACTGAATCAACTAATGCGTTTATAGTTAGAAGTTGTCTATTATTAAATAAATCACCCCATTTGGAAATACCCCAAGTACAAGAAGGTAAGGCCTGAGTATATTTTATGGGCATCATTTCTGAAGGAGCATTGTCAATCCTTCTTATTGTCTCGGCTATTTTAATTTCTTCATCAGTTGGCATTCTGTAAAACCGTTCTCCGCCCTTTTCGAAGATTACTGCCAATATTCTTTCTTTAGTTTTACCATTAATAAATTGTTGTTTAAGTGTATTAACATCTGTCGTATTGCCACAGCAAGGGCAAACCAAATTACCTCTTGAAATCCACCCTTCATTATCAAATTTGCCCCTCTTAATTTCAAAAGATATTTTATTACTGGTGATCACTGGAGATAAATGAATCCAACTTACATCGCTAGCTGTTCGTTTCTTTGATAAATAAAATTGTTTTAAAAGTGGAACTTGTGCATTACAGCTAGGGTTACTACAATTTCCCACTTTCGCCCAGTAATACACTAATGGCTTGCCATACTTTTTATCTTCTGGATAAAAAGTATCACATTTCGATTCAGCAAGCTTTAAAACTTCCTGAGAATAGTATTCGACATCAAAAAGAAGTCTATTGTCGAGGGTTACTCCAACGGGCTCCCCATTTTGATAAATCAACTTTTCACTAGTCAACTTGCTCCATTTCGCCTGCCCATAGATTTTTAAAAACTCTGCCTTGCTATAGGTAATAGGTTTGCCAAAACGCTGAGGGTATTCCAAGCTCCCTTTCTGAATGATATGAGCAACCGGATTTATATCATTACCATAACTCTTGCAACCTAACCTTGCTGCTTCCAAAGGTATCGCACCACCTCCAGCAAAGGGGTCAAATACTTTTGGCATCTTTTCTAAGAAGGCATCAATAGCCTTTTTCAATTTTTCCGTTGTCTGACTGCAAGCAGAGGTTTCTAAGTGTCGATCTTTTAAACCATACAGTTCGCTTTCTGCCTTTTTTATTGCATCATATTTTGAGGTATAGTCTTGCAACAGGGCACTTAATGAAATGTCAGCTTTTGCATTATTGGCTACCCAAATTAGCTTTCTTGCTTTTGATAGAATTACCTCATTGTCCTTATTTTCCCATTTAATGAGGCTGTAATCACTAATCAGCTTGGCTGTTGGAGTGGTTTTACCAGCCTTCTCATTAATTGAATATTCATTGGAAAACTTGCCGATAAACATCATCAATCTGTTCCTGCTGTTGTCCTCCATCTTGTCGAATGCAGCAGTGTATGGAATATCATCATAAGGCTTGTATGCATCAGATGGGATACCATGATCCTTTAGTGGCATTTTAGCACTACCCAGTAACAATTCAATTGCTTCCCTGAACTGTTGAGGGCAGTTTTCATCCAAAGGATCAGGCACCAAACTGGCAAATACTACCGCACGGCAAACTGGCAAGGGTCTTCTTGCCCACCACAGGTGCAGAGTAGAGATATGACCACTTCTAATGGATTTATCTCTTACACTTTCAGCCGATATTTCTTTAATCGGCATGGCTACTTCTATGAGTTTTTTTGCTTTGGTCATTATGCGTTAATCTTTTGTTTCCATTCTGCCATAGGCAGAAAGTATTGAACACCTTTGCTTTTCAATTCAAATTTGAGTGCCTTGGCCGGGTTTTGAATACGGTACAACTCGGGGTCGCTTTTGCAGTTCATCACTATGTATAACCAGGCTGCATCTCCCAACTGAGCCAAACGGTTCATTTCGTTTTCACTCAGCATCACACTACCATCATTGCCGCTACGGCCTTTTACCTCTATGTAGCGTTTCAACTCTTCGGGGCTAATGCTCTTTACATCGTAACCTTCGTTATTGGCACTTACATCTATGGGTTTCCAACCCACACTGGTTTCATAATCCATTGCCGTTTGCATGGCTATGGCTTCTGCTTCATCATCCCTGCTCATGCCGTAGTGGCCTACATATTCCACCTGTGTTAAGGGTACCACATAGGCACAGCCCAATACTTCAGGAGCTTTGGGGCTTAACTGTGTCATCAGTTCCAAACTCTCCAACCGGCTTTGCTTTTTGTGAATGAGTTCGTTGATGCGTTCCTGTTTTTTCAAAATCTTTTCCTGCACCTTATTGTCGCCCAGCAGCACTTTGCCCTGCAGTTCCTGAATCTGTATCTGCAAATCCATGATCACCTGTGTAAAGGCTGATTCAAGATACATCCTGCGGTCGGCTGCATCTTTCTTTACATGGGTCTTGGTATCTTCAAACTGTTGGGTGGTAATATTTTCAAAACTCCATTGCACCACATCATTGGTACTTAGCACTTCGGGTGGTTCAATAGGCTTGGTAAAATCCGTAGGCGTATGCAGGTCAATAAATTTTGCCGGAGAGGTGATATGAAATTCACCGTCTTTCGATTGGTACACCATCAACAGCCTTTCATCGGCAATGCTGTCATCTTTTTTGCTTGCACGGTTATCTACAATCTGGCTTTTTACAAAGAAGGCAAAGTAGTCTTCCTTGTCGTCAGGTGAAATCAGGACCGTGCCTTTAATCATATCCTCCCTGAACTGGTTGCGGACCACCGTAACCAAACTATCGAAAACAGGGTTGCCCGGATTGATATAATGCACCTTACCCAAATCACCTACGCTTTGGTAGTCAAGAAAGATTTGCTTGTCGAAACAAAACTGAATGGATTTGATGGCATCAAAGTGAATCTTATAGGTGTCTTTGAGTTCGGCAATAACAGCCTCCGGCATTTTATCGATGCGGAAGATGGATTGCCTCAATTCGGTAAATGCACCGCCCAGGTGTTGAAATGCCTTTTCAAAAAACAAACGGATATAAATAGGCTGTAGCCGTTTTTCATCTGAGTTTTCTTTTAGTGTACGGGCATCTTTATAATCGACTGTGCTGTGTGCCAGCTTATCTTTTTGTTCATTGATTTTCTCTTTGAACTTCAATTTCAGCGTAGCATCATCCTGTGCTAAGAAACGATCTAATTCGGTTTCCTTACCATTGAAAACAGAATTGATGATGTCGTCCAATCCAACACCTTCCAACACATCCTGAATTACATCATACACACGGTCATCGCCCATGCCTTCACGGATGATGTCTAATTTGGTCAGCAGCCTTTCCAACACCTTACCTTCCTTGGTATTGCTGGCCACCATGTTAAACACCAATACATCCTGCTTTTGGCCGTATCGGTGAATCCTACCCATGCGTTGCTCCAACCGGTTGGGGTTCCAGGGTATATCCCAATTGATCAGCAAACGGCAGAATTGTAAGTTAATACCTTCACCGGCTGCATCGGTCGCAATCAAAATCTGCGTATCCGGCTTGGCAAATGCCCATTGTGCTTCTCTTCGTTCATCCACCAATTTACCACCGTGTATGGTAGCCACTTTGTAGCCACCGCTTTTCGTGAGGCGTTCTTCGAGGTATAACAATGTGTCTTTATGCTCTGTAAAAATGACGAGCTTTTCACCATTCTCTAAAACTCCATTTGACTTGAGCAATTCCTGTAATTCCTGAAACTTCTTTTCTTCCTGCTTACGGTTGTAAAGTGATTCAGCCATTTCATACAGCTTCTTCACTTCATTGGCCTCCGTTTGTATCTCGCCCAAACTTTTAGCCGTAGTAAACAACTTGAATTTCTTGGGGTCGGAAAGAATGTTTTCCAATGCATCTCTTTCATCATCTTCCAAATCTTCAAACTCTTCGATGTTATCTACATCAAAACCATCCAGCTTGTGCCGCTGGTTAAACAAGTTTGGATTTTTACTGGTTTCATCCAGAATACCTTTCAGGGCATTGTAGCGCCTGCCCAATGTGTTTTTGATGGCGAAGATGGAACTCACCAACCTGCGTTGCATCACCGTCAGCGCAAGTGAAACATGGATATTCCTGGTTTCGGATGCCTCTTCTTTCTTCTTGGTCAAGTATTTTGTTACCGCATCATAGAGTTCCTTTTCTTCCGGAGTAAGCTGATAGGCCACTGTTTTTGTAAAGCGGTCTTTGAAGAGTGGCTTACCCTGCCAGTCTTTCATATCTTCTTTCAGCCTGCGGATGAAAAACTTATTGATGCCATTGTGCTCTAATTCCTTGATACGGGTGGAAGCAATTTCATCGGTAGCGAAAATATCTTCATCCAGTAGTTGGAGTAGCTTTTTGAATGTGTCAGTTCTTCCTCTGTGCGGAGTGGCGGTGAGTAACAAAATGTGTTCACATTGCTGGGAAAGCACCTGTGCCGCTTTGTAACGCATCGACAAATATTGCTTGCTACCATAATCGTAGGCAGAAAGTTTATGGCACTCATCAAACACAATCAGGTCCCAGTGTGAATTGCTTGCCACATTCAATACATCTTCTCGTGAAATAAAGTCAATGGATGTTACAATTCTTGGTGCAGTATGAAAGACGTTTGGATCGGATGAAAACAGGCTTCGATTAACCAGCGTGAAAGGGATGTTGAATTTAACGCCCATCTCATCCTCCTGCCATTGCTTGGTAAGACCTCCCGGTGTTACAATCAGAATCCGTTCAGCAAGGCCCCGCATCATCAACTCTTTCACCAATAAGCCGGTCATGATTGTTTTACCTGCCCCGGTATCATCTGCAAGCAGAAAGCGAATCTTGGGTAGCGGCAATAGAAATTTATAGACTGCTTCTACCTGATGAGGCAATGGATCAACAATGCTACAGTTCACAGCAAACAAGGGATCGAACTGATAGGCAGAATTTATCCTTTCAGCTTCCGCAAATAATCCGAACCTTGTCGGGTCGCCTTTGAAATTAAATGTTCCCTCCTGTGAGAGCACTTCAAGTGAATCAAACTCTTCCTTAGAAATTACTTTGGTATTGGCACGGTTTGTATTTACGCCAGTGAACTTTATGGATACCATTGAACCAAGTGGCTGAATCTGATTCACCGTAACCGGTTCAGTGGGAATAAGGTTTTTAACTATTTGTCCTGTCTCTATTGGCATAAATTACTTCTTACGTTTTTTAAACTTGATTTTTTCTTCGGTTACCTGAATGGCTTCGTTTGCCAGTTTTTCGTCCTTCACTACTGCATATATTTGGTCGGCCAGCCAAAGGGTGAGCAATTCATCCTCATTGGCTTTGAGAATGTGGGCAATGGTGGGTATTTGTTCCCGCTTGAGTTGCCGCAATCCTTTCTCAATTTTACTCAGCTGAGCCGTGTCCATTTCCAACAATGGAGCTACCTGCCGCAAGTACAAATGTTGTTGCTCTCTGAGTGCTCTTATTTTCTCACCAAATTGGCTTTCCATCATCTTTCTGTTGACTTGTCAAATATTGGCAAATA
>JACDJC010003414.1_pt1 | contig 11552 bp, 13 predicted proteins | sample 7454191 | NCBI WGS metagenome assembly JACDJC01 (sample SAMN14253291, study PRJNA609438) | sludge metagenome | isolation source: sludge after 25d culture with pyrite and EDTA | collected 2018-12-20
GACCACCAGCACCCGGTCGGAGATTTCCGAGGTCGCCTCGAGCAACTCCCGCCCCTGGTTCAGCGTGGCGGCGAGGTCGGTGCCTCCCTCGCTCGCGAGGTCGGGGTCGAGGCCGTCGAGATAGAGCGACACGGCGCCCCCGTCCACGGTGAGCGGGGTCAGGATGTAGCTCCGGCCAGCGAAGGCGATGAGCCCAAGCCGGTCGCCGTCGAGGTCCTGCACCAGCCGGCGCGCTTCCCGCTTCGCGCGCCCGAGCCGGCTCGGCTGGACGTCCTCGGCCAGCATGGAGCGGCTGATGTCGGTCGCGATGACCAGGCTGAGGGCGCGCGCTTCCGTCTTGACCGAGGTGCGCCCCCCGCGCGGGCCCGCCACCGCCACCGCGCCGCACAGGAGCGCGAGACCGACCAGCCAGGGGCCGCTCCCGCCGCGCAGCGCGGCCGCCGCCCCGAGGGAAGGCGACCATGCGGCGGTCGCGTCGATCCGGCGGCGACGGCCCCACCAGGCCAGGGCGGCGCCGGCGGCGGCCAGCAGCGGGGCGAGGAAGAGCAGCCACTTCGAGTCGAAGATCATGGGACGCGCACCGCGACGGTGGCTCCCATGCCGAGCTCGAGGGCGAGCAGCAGGAGCCCAGCGATGGCCAGCGGCTTGGTGAGCTCCTCGTAATGGAGGTAGCGGGTCACCTGGACCGGCGTCTTTTCGAGGCCGTCGATCTGCCGGAAGATCCGGGCGAGCGCCTCGCTGTCGGTGGCGCGGAAGTACCGGCCCCCCGTCGTCGCGGCGATCTCCTTCAGCAACGGCTCGTCGATCCGGACCGGCAGCACCTCGTACCGGAAGCCGGTGGCGCTGCGCCCGGTCGGGATCGGGGCCTCGCCCTCGGTGCCGACGCCGATGGTGTACACCTTGATGCCGAACGACGCTGCCGTGGCCGCCGCCGTCCGGGGGTCGATCAACCCGCGGTTGTTCTCCCCGTCGGTCAGCAAGAGCACCACTTTCGACTTCTCGGGCGCGCGCCGGAGGCGGTTCACCGCCGTCGCCAGTCCGCTCCCGATGGCGGTGCCGTCCTCCAGGCTCCCGATGCGGAGGTCAATCACTGCCTGCTCCAGGACCGGGTAGTCGAGCGTCACCGGCACCTGCGTGAGCGCCTCGGCGGCGAAGGCGACCAGTCCGATCCGGTCGGCGCTCCGGCCCCGGATGAAGTTGATGGCCTGCGCCTTGGCCACCTCGAGCCGGTTCGACGGCGCGAAGTCCTCCGCGTACATGCTGCTCGAGATGTCGATCGCGATGACGATTGCGATACCCTCCTTCTTCATCTCGATCCGGCTGCCGCCGACGCGCGGCCCCGCCGCCCCGACGATGAAGCAGGCGAGCGCCAGCGTGCGCAGGATCGGGGGCAGCCGCAGCCACCATGGCGGGCCACCCAGCGCGGCGGGCAGCGAGACGTCGCTGTAGAGCAGGCCCGGCGACGGTTGCCGGCGCCGCCACCACCACCAGACCAGCGGCAGCAGGAGAAGGAGCAGGAGCGGACGCGCGAGGCTCATGCCGCGTCCGTCCGCTGCAGGCGCGCCGCGAGTGCAAGCGCCTCGGCGGCCATCGCCCGTGACGACGCGGCATCCCCCGGGCCGAAGAGTGCGCTGTCGAGGGACTCGAGCAGGGCTGTCGCCTCGGGCGAGGGGTGCGACTCGGCGGCGGCGCGAAGGCGTGCGGCGGCGGCGGCGAGCGCCGCACGCGGCTCGCCGGCGGCCAGCCAGGCGTCCAGAGGAAGCTCCTGCGGTGGCGGCTCGGGGACGTCGTCCGGCGCGGTCATCGGACGACCGCGCCGCCGCCACCAGTAATGGACCGGAATCAGCAGGAGCGTGGCGCCCAGGAGGAGGACCACGACGGGGACACCCGTCCGGATCGGACGGAGGATCGGGGCGGCCTCGGGTTGTGGAGGAGGGAGTGAATCGCCGGGCAGGTCGGGCAGCACGCTGGCGACCGTGACCGTCAGCGTGGCCGGTGGGAGGGAGTCGGTCGTGCCGTCAGGGGAGACGAGGATCGGGCCCGGCACCTCGACCGCGTGCGAGCCGGGCAACCAGCCGACCGCCGGGTAGCGCACCTCGAGCGAATCACCCCGTCGGACGAGGATCCCGGGACCGAGCGCCTCCACCGCGCCCTCGGGGCTCCACGGCGCCACCCGGGCGACCCGTCCCATCGGGGCCGGGATGGTTCGGACCAGCCAGATGGTGTCCCCGACCTGCGGGAGGGGTGCCTGGAGCAGGGCGAAGAGCAGGAGCGCCGACATCACCGGCGCTGGCGCTTGGCGCGGAGGGCAAAGGCGCGCCGGAGTGGCAAGGCGTAATCCTGCCCCGTGATCAGCGCCACGTGATCGACGCCGGCGGCGGCAAGGCTCCGGCGTCGCTCCTCCACCCGGCGTTCCGCCAGGCTCGCGAGCCTGCCCCGGACCTCCCGGTTCCCGGCGTCGATCATCACCCGGCGTCCGGATTCCGCATCCTGCAGGTCGAGCCAGCCCGAGGCGGGAAGCGCGCGCTCCCGCGGATCGTCCACGGTCACGGCCACCACCTCATGCCTGCCAGAGAGCCGCTGCAGCGGACGCTCCCAGTTGGGGGCGAGGAAGTCGGAGAGGATGACGACGATGCTGCGGTGGTTGAGGAGACGCACGGCATAGGTGAGGCTGGCGGCGAGGTCGGTGCCCCGCCCCCCCGACTCGAAGGCGACGAGGTCCCGGATGACGCGGAGCGCGTGGCGCCGCCCCTTCCGTGGCGGGATCACCTGTTCCACCCGGTCGGAAAAGAGGAGCGCCCCCACGCGGTCGCTCTGCCGGGCGGCGGCGAGCGCCAGCACCGCGGCCACCTCCGCGGCGAGGCCGGCCTTGGTGCGCGGCTCCCCGAACCGCGTGGAGCCGGAGTGGTCCACCACGAGCAGGACGGTGAGTTCGCGCTCCTCGGTGAACGTCTTGACGTAGGGGCTGCCGAGGCGGGCGGAGACGTTCCAGTCGATGGTGCGGTAGTCGTCGCCGATTTCGTAGGCGCGCACCTCGGCGAACTCCATGCCCTGGCCGCGGAACGTCGAGCGGTACTCGCCGGCAAAGAGCGACGACACCAGCCCGCGGGTGCGGAGCTCGATCGTCTTGACCTGCTTGAGGACTTCCTGGGACACCAGCGTCATGTCGGGAGGCGCCTCCAGGCGGGGGCGCCGATCGTCATGGGACGGGTACCGCGGCGAGGACCCGCTGGATCACCACGTCGGCGTCCACGTCCTCGGCCTCCGCCTCGAAGGTAAGCACGACGCGGTGCCGCAGCACGTCGGGCGCGAGGGCGCGGACGTCCTCCGGCACCACGTACGAGCGCCCGCGGAGGAAGGCGTGGGCGCGCGCGGCCTGCGCCAGCGCGATCGACGCGCGCGGGGAGGCGCCCCACGCGATGAGGGGCTTGAGCTCGGAGAGGCCGACCGCGCCCGGCTCGCGCGTGGCCCGCACGACGTCCACCAGGTAGTCGAGCACCTTCTGGTCGGCGTAGAGGCCCGCGATCTCGGCGCGCGCCGCCATGATGGCCGCGGGGTCGAGCAGCTTCCGGACCGGGATCGGCGTGCCGCCGGCCATCCGGAGGAGGATCTCCCGCTCCTCGTCGCGCGTCGGGTAGCCGACGCGGACCTTGAGCATGAAGCGGTCGAGCTGCGCTTCCGGCAGCGGGTAGGTCCCCTCGTTCTCGATCGGGTTCTGGGTGGCGAGCACGAGGAAGGGCTCGGTCAGGTGGAAGGTGGCGCCGCCGATCGTGACCTGCTTTTCCTGCATCGCCTCCAGCAGGGCGGACTGCACCTTGGCGGGGGCGCGGTTGATCTCGTCGGCCAGGATGATCTGGGCGAAGAGCGGCCCCTTCTTGACGCGGAACTCCTGGTTCTTCTGGTCGAAGACCATCGTCCCGATCACGTCGGCCGGCAGGAGGTCGGGGGTGAACTGGATGCGGGAGAAGGTGGCGGAGATGATCTCGGAGAGCGAGCGCACGGCGAGCGTCTTGGCCAGCCCCGGGACGCCTTCGAGGAGGACGTGCCCGCCGGTCAGGAGCCCGATGAGAAGCCGCTCGATCATCAGGTCCTGGCCGACGATGCGGAGGCCGACCTCCTTGACGACGAGGGGGAGGCGTTCCGCGGTCGGGCTGGGGATGGTCGCCTGCTGGGCTGTCATGCGTACTCCTCCGGGGGGTGGTCCGCGCGGCGGGCGGGCGTGCCGGTCAGTCGCCGGACGGGTCGAGCCGAATCGTCTTGTAGATGGCGGCCTCCTCGCGGGGCGTCAGCGGACGCGACCGCCCGACGGGCAGGTCGCCGAGACGCACGGGGCCGTAAGAGAGGCGGGCGAGACGCTCGACCTTCAGCCCCATCGCCTCGCACCAGCGCCGGACAATGCGATTCCGGCCCTCGGTCAGGGTGACGTCGAGGATGCACCGCCCCTCCTTGCCGGGCCGGACACGCACCTCCTCCGCCACGACCGGGCGTCCCTCGACCACCACCCGCTCGCGCACCAGCTTCTCGAGTTCCGCGGCGGAGCGGCCGTGGACGAGCGCGGTGTACCGGCGCGGCACGCGGTACTTGGGGTGCGTGAGCCGGTGGACCGCCTCGCCGTCGGTGGTGAGCAGCAGGAGGCCCGTCGTCATGACGTCCAGGCGCCCCACGTACGTGAGGCCGGCCGGGTCCCGGATGAACTCGAGGACGTTGCGGCGCCCCTCCTCGTCGCTGGCGGTGGTGACCACCCCGAGCGGCTTGTGGAACGCGAGCCAGCGACGGGAGACCACCTGCACCGCCTTGCCGCCGACGGTGATCTTCTGCCGGTCCGGGTCCACCTTGCTCCCGAGCTCGGCGACCTTGCCATCCACCCGTACGCGGCCGGCGCGGATTAGTTCCTCCGCCGCGCGCCGTGAGGCGATCCCCGCGCGCGCGAGCGCGCGCTGCAGCCGCATCTCGCTCACGATTCGGCCGGCACGTAGGCGGCGGCGTCCTCGGTGTCGGGCGTGAGCGGCCGGGCGGGCTGGATGGCGATGCTGAGTTCCTCCGCGCGCGGCAGGTCGCTCAGGTCCTTGAGACCGAGGAGCTCGAGGAACATCGGCGAGGTGCCGTAGAGCAGCGGCCGCCCCAGCGCCTCGCTCCGCCCCACGACCTCGATCAGCCCGCGCTCCTGCAGCGAGCGGAGCACCCCGCCGGCGGACACGCCGCGGATCTCCTCGATTTCGCTCCGCCCCACCGGCTGCCGGTACGCGATGATGGACAGCGTCTCGAGGGCGGCGGCGGTCAGCTTGGACGCACGGGTCGTGAACTGCGCCCGCTCGAGGGCCTGCGCGAACGCCGGCCGCGTCAGGAGCTGGAAGCCGCCGGCCATCTCGACCAGCTCGATGGCGTGCTGGCTGAAGTCGTAGACCTCCCGCAGCTGCTCCAGCGCGGTCCGGACGTCGGCGAGCGACGCATCAGGATCGAGCACGCACAACTCTTCCGCGGTGAGCGGGCGTGCGGCCGCGAAGAGCGCGGCTTCAATCAGCTGGGCGAGAGGTGTCACGGCGAATCACCATAGGCGCGAACGCGGCCGCCTGGGTCAGGGAAACGGTGCCTCGGCGCGCGAGTTCCAGCAGCGCCAGCAGCGTGGACAGTACGTCGGTGATGGTCGGCGCCGGCCCGAGCGCCTCGTGCCAGCCGAACTCCTCTCTCTCCTCGAGCAGCGAGAAGAGGCGACGAGTGGCGCCCTCGACATCGAGCGGCCTCGCCACCACGCGGTGCAGCACCGGCGCGGGGATCCCCTCGATGACCCGCTGCACCGCCTGCAGGAGTTCCACCAGGTCGACCTGGAGGGGCGGCGGCGGGAGGGCCGGGGGCGCGGGGAGGAACCCGCGGGCGTACTGGTCGGCCCGTCGTTCCGCGGCGCGCCCGATCCAGAGCGCCACCTCGCGGATCTGCTGGTACTCGAGGAGGCGCCGGACCAGCTCCGCACGCGGGTCCTCCCACCCGTCCTCCTCGCTCCGGCGCGGCAGGAGCATCTGCGCCTTGAGCCGGAGGAGGCGCCCCGCCATCTCGAGGTAGTCGGCCGCCTGGTTCAGCCCCAGGTCGTGGATGACCAGGAGGAACTGGTCGGCGATCCGGGCGATCGGAATGTCCGCGATCTCGAGCTCTTCCTCCCGAAGCAGGTGCAGCAGGAGGTCGAGCGGGCCCGAAAAGGCCTCGAGTTCGACCACGAAGGCCGGCGAGGCACCCAACGCCGAAGTCGGCGGGTCAGGCAACGTAAGGGCGGCAGGCTGTTCCAACCGTTGTCCGGATCGAGGGTGGGGTGGACCGGGTGTGGCGCCGATGGCGGCGCGGGGAAGAATACACCCCGGTCGGAGGCAAGTCAAAGCACCGTGCTGCTTGACCTTGCGCCGGGGCTCGGCTACTATTCGCGCTTGCAAATGATGGGGGGGATGGGCCCTCCCGCCGCACCGTTTCAGAGAGGTCCGCTGTGCCCCGCATCAAGTCCGCCAAGAAGCGCATGCGCCAGACGAAGGTTCGCACGGCCCGCAACAAGGCTCAGCGGAGCGAGCTGCGCACCGCCGTCAAGAAGGTTCGCGCCGCCGGCACCAAGGCCGAGGCCACCAAGGCCCTCGCCGAGGCCGCCAGCCTGCTCGATCGCGCCGGGCGGAAGAACCTGGTGCACCGCAAGACCGCCGCGCGCCAGAAGAGCCGCCTCGCCAAGGCTGCCGCCGCCAAGGCCTGAGCCGCTCGCACCTCGCCGCAACGACTCGGGGCCCGGCAATCTTGCCGGGCCCCGTTTTCGTTCGGCTCCCCGCTCCGTCAGAGCGCGGCCAGTTCCGCCCCGCACCGTTCGCAGTACCACTCCGTCGGCCGGTTGAGCGTGCCGCACTCGCCGCACTTCAGGGTCTTCGGCACCGCGGCCTGGCTGGGCCGTTCGTTCCCGGGGACGGCCTTCGGCGGCTCCTCCACCGACTTGCTGCCGGCGTCGCTGGTGCGTGGGGCGGCGCCGCTGGGCCGTTTCGTGCTGGGCTGTTCGTCGGCCATGGACTTGATGAAGGCCAGGTCGTCCGGCGAGGGCTCCGGACGCGGCGGGAACGGGATGGTCCGGGGCGGCGCCGGCTCCGAGGTCCGTGAGGTGCCTCGGGGCGTGAATCGCGGGGCGCTGGGCGGCGGGGGCGCCGGCGTTTCGGCGAGGGGGATGAGCGGCTCCCAGTCGTCGCCCGCGTCCTCGTCTCCCGCCGCGGCCGGCGACAGCTCCGGCTCGGGTTCGGGCTCGGCCGGCGCCTCCGGGGCGGCGGCGATGAGCGCCTGCACCTCGCCGAGGCGGGTGATCTCGTCGCTGACGCGCGCCAGTTCCTCTCGCACGTCGATCAGGAGCCGCTCGCTCCCGCCGCGGACCCGCTCCCACTCCGACTCCTCGTATTCGCCCACCGCGTGGCGGAGTTCCGCCTCGGCGAGCGTTTCCTGCGCCTTCTCCTCCTGCCCTGCCAGGTCGTCCTGGCGGACGCGCAGCGTCGCCAGCTGTTCGGCCACCGATGCCGCGTGGCCCCGCAGCTGCTCGATGACCTGGTCGAGGCGCTGCTGGTAGTCGCCGCGGATCTTGGCCCGGACGGCGGGCGGCGCGTCGGAGCCGGCCGAATCCAGGCGCGCCAGCCAGGTCTGGAAGCGGGCCCGCTCCTCGAGCAGCGCGTCGATCGGATTGGCCGATGGGGGGGTCGGTTTCGCCATGGTCGGACTTCCCTCTCGTGACGGCAACCGCCGGACAACCTGGCGGCACGGCGGGCAGGCGCGGAATCAGCGCCACGGTGCACCCTCCGCCAAATGTAACGTGGAGCTTGGCCGGGGGAACCCCGCCGAGCCTCCCGGTCCGGCTCAGGCGCTGCGGATGTCGAAGACGATCCGGCCCCGCACCACGGTCTGGTGGGCGCGCCCGACCAGTTCGGCGCCGGCGTACGGGGTGTTCCGGCTCTTCGACCGAAAGCTGTCCGGGCGCACGATCCAGCGCTCGGTCGGATCGAGCACCACCACGTCGGCCGGCGCGCCGACGGCGAGGGTGCCGCCGGGGAGGTTGAAGATTCGCGCGGCGCGGGTGCTCATCCGGTCGATCAGCGCCGGCAAGGTCAGTACGCCCCCCTCCACGAGATCCCGGATGGCCACGCCCAGCGCCGTCTCCAGCCCGATGATCCCGTTCGGGGCGCTGTCGAACTCCCGCTCCTTGGCGTCGTAGTGGTGCGGCGCGTGGTCGCTGGCAATGACGTCGATGGTGCCGTCCTTCAGCCCCTGGCGGATCGCCTCGACGTCCTCGTGCTCGCGGAGGGGCGGGTTCATCTTGGCGTTCGTGTCGTACCCCTCGCACCGCTCGTGCGTCAGCGAAAAGTGGTGCGGCGTCGCCTCCGCAGTCACCCGGACGCCCTTTTCCTTGCCCCGCCGGATGAGCTCCACCGATCCGCGCGTGGACATGTGGCAGAGGTGGACGTGGCCGCCGGTGAGCTCCGCGAGGATGATGTCGCGCGCCACCATGATCTCTTCCGCCGCGGCGGGGATTCCCTTGAGCCCGAGCCGGGTGCTGACCAGCCCCTCGTGCATCGCGCCGCCCTGCGCCAGGCTCATCTCCTCGCAGTGATTCGCGACCGGGATGCCGAAGGTCCGGGCGTACTCGAGCGCCGTCCGCATCATGTGGCTGGAGCCGACCGGCTTGCCGTCGTCGCTGACCGCCACCGCCCCGGCACCCACCAGTTCGCCGAATTCCGCGAGCTGCTCGCCCCGCTGGCCGAGGGTCACCGCGCCGATCGGGTAGACGCGCGCCTTCCCCGCCCGCTGGGCCTGGCTCACGATGAAGCCCACCGCCACCTGGTTGTCGGTGACCGGGTCGGTGTTGGGCATGGCGCAGACGGCGGTGAACCCGCCGGCGGCCGCCGCCATCGCGCCGGAGGCCACCGTCTCGAGGTCCTCCTGGCCCGGCTCGCGCAGGTGCACGTGCAGGTCGATCAGCCCCGGGGCGACCACCTTGCCCGTCGCGTCGATGACCTGCGCGCCGTCGGGGGCCTCGATCCCGCGGCCGACGGCGGCGATCGAATTACCCTCGACCAGGACGTCGGCGATACCGTCGGTGCCCCGCGAGGGATCGATGACGCGGCCGCCGCGAATCAGGATGGATGTCACGCTGCCTCACCTCGTGCCGCGGCGGCGACGGCCCCGGTGCCGCCGGCCAGCAGGTAGAGCACCGCCATCCGCACCGCCACGCCGTTCGTGACCTGCGGCAGGATGACGCTGTGCTCGCCGTCGGCGACGTCGCTGTCGATCTCGACGCCGCGGTTCATCGGTCCGGGATGCAGGATGACCAGGTCCTTCGGAGCCCGCCCGAGGCGGTCCCGCGTGACGCCGAACACGCGGTTGTACTCGCGGAGCGACGGGATGAACCCCGCCTGCATCCGCTCCAGCTGCAGGCGCAGGACGTTCAGCGCGTCGGCCCAGGCGATCGCGTCCTCGATGCGCGGCAGGATCGTGACGCCGAGCTCCTCGATGTCGCGCGGCAGGAGGGACGGCGGCCCGCAGACGCCCACCTCGGCGCCGAGCTTCGTCAGCCCCCAGATGTTGCTCCGCGCCACCCGGCTGTGCAGGATGTCACCGCAGATGGCCACCTTGAGGCCCTCGATGCGGCCGAACTTGTCGCGCAGGGTCAGGAGGTCGAGGAGCGCCTGGGTGGGATGCTCGTGCTTGCCGTCGCCGGCGTTGATCACGTTCGAGGCGATCCGGTCGCCGAGGAACTTCGCCGCGCCCGAGGAGCCGTGCCGGATGACCACCATGTCGATCCGCATCGCTTCGAGGTTCCGCGCCGTGTCCACCAGCGTCTCCCCCTTCGAAACGGAGGAGCCCTGGGTCGCCACGTTGACCGTGTCGGCCGACAGCCGTTTCTCGGCGAACTCGAACGAGATCCGGGTCCGGGTGGAGGCCTCGAAGAAGAGGTTGACGATGGTCTTCCCGCGGAGCGCCGGCACCTTCTTGATGGCGCGCTCGCTCACCTCCTTGAACGGCTCGGCGGTGTCGAGGATGAACCGGAGCTGGGCCGGGCTGAGCGTCTCGAGCCCGACCAGGTCCTTGCCGAGAGCGAGCGAGGCGGCGTCAGTCGGCACGGGCGAGCTCCACCGCGTCGCGGCCGTCGAGTTCCGAGACGAGGACGTCCACCCGCTCGCCCGGTCCCACCCGCACGGTTCGGCCGGCGATGTCGGGCTGGATGGGCAGTTCCCGCCCGCCGCGGTCGACGAGCACGCAGAGGAGGATGCGCTTGGGGCGGCCGAAGTCGGCGAGTTCGTCGAGGGCGGCGCGGATGGTCCGGCCAGTGTACAGGACGTCGTCCACGATGACGACGGTACGACCGTCGAGCGTGCCCGGGAGGTGCGTCTCCCCGACCACGGGGCCGACGCCCACGGTCTGGAGATCGTCGCGATAGAGGGTGATGTCGAGCTTGCCGCGCGGCACCTGGACTCCCTCGGAGGCCTCGATCAGCCGCCCGAGCCGCTCCGCGAGCTCCACGCCCCGGCGCTGGATGCCGACAAGCAAGAGGCCCTCCGTCCCCTGGCATCGCTCGACGATTTCAACGGCCATGCGCGCCAGGGTGCGTGCGATGGCTCGTTCGTCGAGCAGCGGGGAACGTGAGGGCATCGAGAGCGGAAGCTAGCGGGGGGTCCGGGGCGAATCAAGCGCGTGCCCGGACGGCCCACGCGGGAAGGCGCATGAGCAGCAGCGCCACGAGCACCAGCCCGAAGCGCTCCGGCGTCGAGACGTCTTTCTTGACCAGCCAGAGGAAGTGAAAGACCCCGCCCGCCGCCGCCAGGTAGACCAGCTGGTGGAGCCGCTGCCAGCGCCTGCCCCCCATGCGCCTCACCATGCCGGCCGTGGAGGTCATCGCGAGGGGCACCATCAGGACCCAGGCCGCGAACCCCGCCGCGACCCACGGATGTTCCATGAGGTCCTTACGGATCATGGCGACCGACAGCGACTGGTCGAAGACCAGGTACGTGAGCAGGTGGAGCGTCGCGAGGAAGAAGGCGAAGGTGCCGAAGAGCCGACGGAGCCGGACCAGCTCGTTCCAGCCGGAGAGTCGCCGGAGCGGCGTGACGGCCAAGGTGAGCAGGAGCCCGATCAGCGCTCCCTTGCCCGTCCACTCCTGGATGGCCCTGACCGGTTCGCTGCCGAGCGTACCGTGCAGCGCACCCCAGGTCAGGCGAATCGGGATCCCCAGCCCGACCGCCCACACCAGTGGCTTGACGACCCGCCGGATGACCTGCGCCCGTGTCATGCGCGGGTCAGTAGTTCGTCCGGAGGTTCATCCCCGCGTAGAGGCTGGCCACCTGGTCGGCGTACCCGTTGAACATCAGGGTGTCCAGCTTGAAGAACTCCCCGACCGGCCGGTCCCGCGCCTGGCTCCAGCGGGGGTGGTCCACCTGGGGGTTCACGTTCGCGTAGAACCCGTACTCGCTCGGCACCGCCATGTTCCAGGTGGTCATCGGCTGGGTTTCCATGAACGTGATCCGGACGATGGCTTTCCCGCCCTTGAACCCGTACTTCCA